>Ga0180430_10000578_pt1 | contig 39372 bp, 29 predicted proteins | sample SS_ome_9_FD_132999 | JGI IMG/M metagenome (GOLD analysis project Ga0180430, IMG submission 132999) | Hypersaline lake sediment archaeal communities from the Salton Sea, California, USA - SS_1_S_2 metaG | ecosystem: Environmental > Aquatic > Non-marine Saline and Alkaline > Hypersaline >...
GATCCGTCCCCTCGTGTGTGACTCGCGCTAGCCGCCGCGCAGCGCGCGGGTTGCGGCTTCGTCGATGCGCAGGCCTTCCGGGTCGAGTTCCGGGTCGCCCTCGACGACGACGCCGTAGCTGGCGCGCGCGCCGGCAATGCTGACGTAACCGTCACGCACGTCGGCGAGCACGCGCTCGGGCGGGCGCGTCATTGGATCGCCCCAGCCGCCACCACCGTTGGTCAGGTAGCGCGACACCGCGCCCGCGCGCGTGCGCCACACGGCCTGGCGCGCGAAATAGAAATACTCGCCGTCGGCATCAGGCGCCTTGCTCGCCGCATCGAGCACGCCCGCGATCGGCGTTGATGCGGCATACACGTCATCGCGTACCGGCAGCAGGCCATCGCTCGCGCGCAGCGCGGCATCCTCCGGCTCGAACAGCCAGCAGGCGCCGGCACGGCCGGTGGCGCCGCCGCAGGCGCCGTTGCCGGTGCCGTACTTGAAGCGGATCGGGATCGAGTAGTGTTCGGCATCGGTCAGCCAGCAGGCGTCCTTGAGCACCGCCGCGCCGCCGCGGTTGAAGCCCGCGCCGCCGGTATCGGCAACGTACTCCTTGCGCAGCAGCAGCACCGGTGACTCGAGTTCCATCGACTCCGTCGCCGGGTCCAGTCCGTTGACGATGTAAGGCACGGTGTAACTCTCGCCGTCGTGGTGGCGGTCCGCGCCCCACGGACCGTGTTCGCCGCCGACCAGGCCGATGTTCGACCAGGGCCTGCCGTCGTCGTGGCGGCCATGCGCATTGTGCACCGCCACGCAGCCGTAATCGCCGCCGAAGGCATCGTCGCCGAGTACCTTGCCGAGTTCGCGCAGCATGCCGGCGAGCAGCGCCTGGGTAACTTCCCAGTAGAGCATGATGGCGCCGTCGGGCGGCATCGCCGAGAGCACCGTGCCGGGCGGCACGACGATGTCGATCGGACGGTAGGCGCCGGAGCTGAACGGCGTGTCCCGATCGAGCAGCAGCTTGAAGGCGACGCCGACCGCGGTCTTGGTGTCGAGCGGCCCGGCGTTGATGCAGGTACGCGCCTGGCGCGACGAGCCGCTGCAGTCGACTTCGACGCGTCCGCCTCGCTTGACGATCGTCGCGCGCACGACGAGCGGCTCGTCGTCGCCCGCGCCGTCGGCATCGAGCGATTCCTCGACGTGATAGTCGCCGTCCGGCAGGCGCGTCAACGCGTCGCTCATGGCCTCGGCAGCGGCATCGCAGCAGTAGCGCACGGTACCGCGGTAGGCGGCCTCGCCGTAGCGCTCGATGCTCTCGATCAGCAGCCGCTCGCCGAGCTTGAGCTGCTCGGCCATGGTCATGAAATCGGGCTGCAGCAGAGCCGCGAAACGGGTGTTGTCGAACACCAGGCTGAAGGTCGAGCGCACCGGCTTGTCGTGCTCGAACAGCAGCATCGGGCCGAGCACGAGACCGTTCTCGTAGACGTTGGCCTTGGTGCCGGAAAAACCGCCCGGCACAGTGCCGCCCATGTCGAGCTGGTGCGCCCGCGCATTGACGAACGCGATCGGCCGGCCGTCGTGGAACACCGGGCGGATGAACAGCGCGTCGTTGACGTGGTTGCCGCCGCGGTAGGGATCGTTGCACAGCAGGACGTCACCCGGCTTGAGCCGCTCGACGCCATACTCCTCGACGACGTTGCGCACGGCATCTTCCATCGTGCCGAGGAACACCAGCAGCGAACTCGACACCGCCGGCATCGGGTAATCCATGTCGGGCGGGCCGGAGATGGTGATGGCGAAGTCGTACCAGTCGCGGATGATTGGCGAGAACGCGCTGTACATGAGGCCGGTGCTCATGTGCTCGACGGTGTAACGCAGGCGGTTGGACAGCACCATCGCGGTGAAGCGATCGCAGTGGTAGGTTTCGGCGAACTGTTCCTCGGTCCAGTCGCGCAGGCGCGCCGGGCGGGTCGATTCCAGGCTGCCGTCGCGGTTCGGTTGCGTGCTCATGGGCGTGCTCCCTCAGCGAATGCGCTCGATGCCGATTTCGCCGAAGCGACCGACACGGGCGAGCTGGTTCTGCGTGATATAGGTGGTGGACAACGCTTCGCGCACGATCGCAGGGCCGCGGATCTCGTCGCCGGCACGCAGGTCGTCGCGGGCATAGACCTGGGCGAGTTCCTCGGCATCGGCGACGAAGCGCAATACGCTGGTGCCGACCGGCCGCAGCGGCGCCCCGCCGCGTCGTGGCAACTCGGCGTAGGCGACCTTGTCCGTCGGCACCACGGCGCGCAGCCGGTAGGTCACGCCCTGCACGGGAATACTGGCAAAGCGATTGCCATTGCGCTCGGCATACGCCTGGTGGAAGTTCTCCACCATCTGCTCGATGGTGGCGGGCGTGATGGGCCCTGCGGGCACCGGCACGAACGGCGTCTCCCAGGTCTGGCCGACCAGCTGGCCATCGAACGCGCGTTCGATGGCGACGTCACCCTGTGCGCCGAGACGGCGCCGGAGACGTGCTTCCATGCTCTCGAACAAGGCCGCGACCGCATCCGCGTTGCCGGGCTCGAGGACCGTGTAGGCGCTCTGGCTGAGGCCGTAGGCCTGGTCGGCGCTGAGCAGCCCGAGCGCCGAGAACAGGCCCGGGTGTGGCGGCACGACGACACGCTTGACGTTGACCAGGTCGGCGAGCGCCGGCAGCAGCAGTGGCCCGGCCGCGCCGAACGCGACGAGCGCGTAGTCGCGCGGATCGATGCCCTGCTTGATGGCGATGTTGAAAATGCCTTCGGCGATGTTGTTGAGACCGATGTCCCAGGCATAGCGCACGCGGTGCTCGAACGACAACGGCGTGTCGAGGCGCTCGAAGGCACGCGTCGCCAGCGTAGCGTCGAGTGTCATCTTGCCACCGGCAAAGCCGTGCGGGTCGAGCAGGCCGGCGAGCAGGCAGATGTCGGTCATGGTCGGCTGTTCGCCGCCGCGTCCGTAACAGGCCGGTCCCGGGTCGGCGCCTGCGCTGCCGGGACCGACGGTGATGTCGCCGCTCGGCGAGACCGCGACCAGGCTGCCCCCACCGGCGCCGATCGAGGAGATGTCGTTGGACAGGGCGTTGACGATGAGATCGTGCTCGAGTTCGAAGGTGGTGTTGACGAAGGGCTCGCCATGCGTCACCAGGCTGATGTCACAGGAAGTGCCGCCGACGTCCGCGCAGAGCAGGTTGGGCTCGCCGATCAGGCGCCCGAAATGCGCGCTGCCGACGGTGCCGGCGGCCGGCCCGGCGAAAACCACGCGGAACGGCGCTTCCATGGCGTCGGCGGCCGGTATCAGGTTGGCGGTACAGTCGGCGAAGTTGAGCTGGCCGGCAAAGCCGAGTTCGCGCAGTCCGGCCTCGAGACGATTGGTGTAATCGTCGTAGATGATCTTCATGAACACGTCGACCAGCGTCGTCGAGGCGCGCGCGTATTCCTTGGCCAGCGGCGAGATCTCGCTCGACAGGGAGCACGGCAGGTCACCGAGCTCCTCGCGCACGAGTTCGCGCAGGCGCTGCTCGTGGGCGTCGTTGGTGTAGGCGTTGAGCAGGCAGATGGCGATGCCTTGCACGTTGCACCGCCGCAGCACGCCGAGCTGCTCACGCGCCTGCGCTTCGTCCAGCGCAACGTGAATCGCGCCATCGGCACGGATCCGCTCGGTGATGCCGCGCCGCAGGTAGCGCGGCACCAGCGGGCGCGCGGCATCGCCGAAGCTGCGCCGCCAGCTCGGATCGGTGAGCGCGGCAACCGGCCGCCAGCTGCGTCCGATGTCGGGAATGTCACGGTGCCCGGCGGTGGTCAGGAAACCGATCTTGGGCAACGAGCGCGTGATGATCGCGTTCAGCCCGTGGGTACTGGCGTGGTTGAACACCGTGGCTCCCGCGATGCCGAGCTCGGCGGCGCCGGCGACCACGCCGCGATCGACCTGCTGCACATCGGTCGAGACCTTGGCCGTACGGATCACGCCGTCGGTCACCGCGACCACGTCGGTGAACGTACCGCCCACGTCGACTGCCATCATGTTCTCATCCCCTCTTCGTTCAACACGCGAGCGCGTCGGTCAGCAGCGTCACGTGACCCAGCCGCTGCCATTTCTCGCGCTGCTGGCTGTGCAGGCACGACTGGCACTTCACGACCAGGTACCAGCCGCCCTCGGACAACAGCGGGTAGCGCATCAACGCCGGCTCGCCGCAGGCATCGCAGCGGCCTGCGACCGGCTCGCGCGCCTGTCGCGGCGTCGGCTCGTCAGGCCGTGGAAAAGAGTGGTTGCTCATGCTCGGGACCTCCCCAGGTCGTTGGCGCCAGCTTGCACGGTTTGCCCTGTCGCGGACAAGACCCGACAATCGTCGCATGAAAGAAGAGCTCAATCGCTACAAGCGTGCGCGCATCGTCGAAGAAGCCTCGCGGCTGTTCTACGAGCGCGGCTTCACCGGCACCACGCTCGACGCCATCGCCGAGCGCCTGGAAGTGACCAAGCCCTTCATCTACCAGTTCTTCGACGGCAAGCACGCGATCCTCGCGGCGGTCGTCGATCGCGAGATCACGCGCGTCATCGACCTGCTCGACGCCGCCCAGGTCCGCGCCGGCAGCGTCACCGGGCAACTGTATTACTTCGTCGACACCTGGGTGCGCGAGAACATCGAGTTCCGCATGATTGCCGTGATCTTCTGGCAGGAACACCATCATTTCTCACCCGAAACGCAGCGCGACACCAGCCGCCTGCAAAAGGTACTGAACCGCCGCCTCACCGCGCTCATCGAGCGCGGTATCGCGAGCGGCGAATTCGACGTCGACAACCCGCGCCTCGCCGCCTATGCGCTGACCGGCCTCGCCCAGTGGATCCCGCGCTGGTATCGCCCGGAGGGCGAGTTTGCCGCCGACGAGGTCGCCGACTACTTCGCGCGCCAGGCCCTGCGTATCGTCGGCGCGCCGCCACCTGCCGCGGTGGCCGCCTCCTGACGGGGACCGTCATCCTTGCCGGGGACGCCGCGCGCAACCATACTACCGCTGGGTAAGCGAGGTTACCACGCAGTAAGGAGGGGTCCCATGGCAGAGTTCGATACGGTCATCCGCGGTGGCATGATTTTCGATGGCACGCGCACACCGCGCTACCGCGCCGACATCGCGATCAAGGACGGCGTGATCGCCGAAATCGGTTACATCGACGCAGCCCGCGCGGCGCGCGTACTCGACGCCGGCGGGATGCATGTCGCGCCCGGCTTCGTCGACCTGCACACGCACTACGACGCCCAGCTGTTCTGGGACCCCTACTGTTCGATTTCCGGCTGGCACGGCGTGACCACGGTCGTCATCGGCAACTGCGGCTTCGGCTTCGCGCCGGTCGCGCCCGAGGCGCGCGAGCGCATGATGCTGACCATGACGCGCGTCGAGGCCATTCCGCTCGCCTCCATGCAGGCCGGCATGCCGTGGAACTGGGAAACCTTTCCCGAGTTTCTCGATGCCGTCGAGGAGGCGCCGAAGGCGATGAACATCGTGCCCTACGTGCCGATCAGCCCGCTGATGATCGCGGTGATGGGCTTCGAGGACGCCAAGTCCGGGCGCCTGCCGAGCGCCGCCGAACACGCCGACATGTGCCGCCTGCTCGACGAAGCACTCGATGCCGGCGGCTGCGGCTGGTCGATGCAACGCATGCCGCCGGACGGCCCGGGCAGCGTGCAGCTCGACCATGACGGCACCCCGATGGTGACCGATGTCATGCACGACGAGACCGCGATCGAATTCGCCAAGGTGCTGCGACGCCGCAACGCCGGGCACATGCAGTGCACCATGATTTCGGGCAAGCCCAAGGCCGACCAGGCGCATCTTGCCGAACTCGCGGAGATCAGCGGCCGGCCGATGATCTTCAACGTCGTGCAGGTGCAGGACGCCATGCCGCAAGTCCACCGCAAGGTGCTCGCCTGGCTCGAACGCTGCCGTGAGCAGGGTATCCGCGTCTACGGCCAGGGCCTCACCACCGACGCCGGCTACACCTTCACGTTCGAGGACTGGAACCTGTTCGACGAATGCCCGGCCTGGCGCGAGGCGACGGTCGGCACGCGTGAAGAGCGCCTCGCCAAGCTCGCCGATCCGGCGCGCCGCCCGGCGCTGCGCGAACAAGTGCCGGCGCTGGTGCTGGGACCGTTCGAGAACATCGTCGTCGTCGGCCCGAAGTCCGACGAGACCCAGCAGTGGCTCGATCACACCGTGGGGCTCGTCGCCGAGAAGAGCGGCAAGCACGTGGTCGACGCGATGCTCGACATCGTCGTCGCCGACGGTCTCGAGACCGAGTTCTACTCGATGCCGCCGAACACGCGTGTCGACCTGCTGAAGGAAGTCGTCGACAACCCCTACGTGCTGTTCGGCGTCTCCGACGGTGGCGCCCATACGAAGTTCCTCACCGCCGGCCGTTACCCGACCGAGACGCTGACTTCGATCGTGCGCGAGCACGGCATGCTGAGCCTCGAAGACGCACACTGGCGGCTTTCCGCACTGCCCGCGCAGCTCGCCGGCTGCCCGGAGCGCGGCACGCTGCAGGTCGGCTCGCCGGCCGATATCGTCGTCTACGATTACGAGAACCTCGCCATCCTGCCACCCGAGGTGGTGCACGACATGCCGGGCGGCGAGTGGCGTCGCGTGCAGCGCGCGAGCGGCTACCGCTACGTGCTGATCAACGGCGAAGTCACCATCGAGAACGATAGCCAGACGGAGACCTACTCCGGTGAGCTGCTGCGCCACGGGCGCAGCCGCCGCACGCGCGAACGCGCGCGCTCGGCGGCCTGAGCACACGCCCTGCCGGTGCCTGGCAGATTTTGAGCAAAAGTGTCAGACACCTGGGGATAAGCAGGCGGGCCGTGCGCTCGCGGGCATCACGGCGTCAGTCGAAGGTCAGCACGGTGCGGGTGACCTCGCCCGCTTCCATCGCGCGGAACGCTTCGCCGACGCGCTCGAGCGGCTCGTGGCGGGTCACCATGCCATCGAGATCGAGCCGGCCCTGGCGATAGAGCTCGAGGTAGCGCGGCGCATCGACCGTGAAACGGTTCGAGCCCATCATGCAGCCGATGATGCGCTTCTCGGCAAAGAAATGTGTAGCGTTGACCGAGACATGCTCGCCGTGCGGAATCGCGCCGACCAGCACCGCGGTGCCGTGCGGCGCGAGGCAATAGAAGGCCTGTTCGAGCAGCTTCGGCACGCCGACCGCCTCGAAGGCGTAATCCGCCCCGCCGCGCGTCATCTTCTTCAGCGCGCGCACGGTGTCGCCGTCAGCGGCATTGAGCGTCTCGGTGGCGCCGAAATGCCGCGCCGACTCGAGCCTGGCGTCGTTCAGGTCGACGGCGATGATCTGGCGCGCACCGGCGATGCGCGCGCCCTGCATGATCGAAACCCCGACGCCACCGGCGCCGAACACGACGACCGAGGAGCCCGGTGCGACACGCGCGGTGTTGAGCGCGGCGCCCACGCCCGTCGTCACCGCGCAGCCGACCAGGGCCGCGCGATCGAGCGGGATGTCGGGATCGATGCGCACGACGGCGCGGTGATGCAGCAGCATCGCCTCGGCGAACGCGGCAAGGTCGGCATACTGGTGAATCAGCTCGCCGCCACGCGACAGCCGCGGTGACTCGTTCTCGGCGCGGCGGCAGGCGCCGCGATCGGTGCACAGGTGGGGACGCCCCTGTACGCACTGCGCGCAGGCGCCGCAGAACATCGACGTACACGCGATGACGTGATCGCCCGGTACCACGTTGCGCACACGCGCGCCGACCGCCTCCACGACGCCGGCCGGCTCGTGGCCGAGAACCTGCGGGCAGGGTGTCAGCTGAATATCACCGTTGAGCGCGTGCAGGTCGCTATGACACACACCGCAGGCGACGGTCTTGACCAACACCTCGTCGGGACCGGGATCGGCTATCTCGATCTCCTCGATACTGAGCGGCTGGCGCAAGGCGCGCTGTACGGCAGCTTTGATCTTCATCACGCTTCACTCCCCCTTACCATCCTTGTGCCGCACGCAGCACCCGCCAGGCTCGCGCCCCCCGCGAGGGTACGCTCAGCCGGCCGACGCGAGCGCGGCACGCGGCATCGCCTCGTAGGCATCAGCATCCTCGCTCGTGGTTCGCGCCGTGTACTCGTTCAGGTCGTGCGGCCACTGCGTGACCATGCGCCCCGATTTCGCGTTGTAGTAGTGGCCGCAGTTGGCCTGCCACACCTCGACCTTGTGGATGTCGCGCTGCATGCACTCGTTGTAATGCGCTTCGACGTCCTCGCGCACATCGATGAAAGCCAGCGCTTCGCGCTCGACGCGCTGGATCTGCCGCACCAGGTAATCCACCTGGCGTTCGAGCATGAACAGGATCGAGCCGTTGTTGGTATTCGGTCCGTAGAGCATGAACAGGTTGGGAAAGCCGTGCGTGGTGATGCCGAGGTAGGCCTGCGCGCCGTCCGACCAGGCATCCTCGAGGCGGCGCCCCCCGCGGCCGACGACTTCTATGGCTGACAGGTAGCGCGAAACCTGGAATCCGGTCGCGACGATCGCGCAGTCGACTTCGCGCTCGCGGCCGTCGACAGTCACCACGCCGTGCTCGCTCAAGCGTTCGATGCCATCGGTTACGAGTTCGACCTGCGGCAGGTTGAACGTCGGGTAATAGCGGTTGGAGAACAGCGGGCGCTTGCAGCCGAAGGGATGGGTAGGACGCAGTTTCGCTCTTACTTCCGTGTCTTCCACGACCTCGATGTTGGCGAGACCGGCGGCTTCGTTCTGCGCCTGCAGTTCGGGATCGTTGAACAGGATGAAGCTGTTCAGCTCTTCGTAGATCTGTTCGCGCGAGCGCAGGATGGCGTCCGGATCCTCGCGCAACACGCGCAGCTCGTCCTCGGTGTAGGGCGTGTCCTCCTTGGGCACGACCCAGTTCGCAGTGCGTTGGAAGACATGCAGGCGGGCCGTCTTCGGCGCAATTTCCGGCACGAACTGCACCGCGCTCGCGGCCGAGCCGATGCAGGCCACGCGCTTACCCGCCAGGTCGTAGTCGTGATCCCAGCGCGCGGAGTGGAACAGCTTGCCGCGGAAGGTGTCGAGGCCCGGCAGGTCGGGCCACATGAGTTCGTTGAACATGCCCATGCCGCTGACCACGAACGGCGCGCGGTAGACCTCGCCGGCCGCGGTCGCCACCTCCCAGCAGGCATCCTCGTCCGACCATTGCGCCCGCTCGACGGTGTTGCCGAAGCGGCAGAACGGCAGCACGCCGTACTTCTCGGCGACGTGCTGCATGTAGGCGAGGATCTCCTCCTGCCCTGCATAGGGTCGCGACCAGTCGCGCTTGAGTTCGAAGGAAAACGAATACAGGTGCGACTTGACGTCACACTCGGCGCCAGGGTACCGGTTGTGCCACCACGTGCCACCGACCCCGTCGGCTTTCTCGAGAATGACGAAATCCTCGATGCCCGCCTCGCGCAGCTTGATCGCGGTGCACAGGCCTCCCGGCCCGGCGCCGATGATGATGACGCGGAATTCATGTACGGACTTTGCACTCATCGTCTCACTCCCCTCTAGGTATCGTCGTCGCAAGCAGGTCCCTGCCGGCCCCACCAGGCCGGCCCGGCACGCGACAGGGCGCACGCAACGGTCGCGTGCGCCGGCTCGGCGCATCCATCATCTGCGCACAGACGTCGCCAGGTCCATCGGCTGCAGGATCACGCGGCACACGCGGCCGATGGCACGACCGTCCACAGCGGTCGAGTGTATGCGTAGCGGTCGCACCAGTTCAATTCGGCTTAACGAAGCTCTGAACAAGCCATTACCCGGCACCGTGCGCCCGCGCTTTCCGATTTCCACGTTGCGAATCTTCGCCATAGCCCGCTATGACGTGCGCTTCGCGCCTTGCACACGAACAGCGCGGACACACGAGGCTCGGCCCTATTCAGAGATTCCTTGATCGTAACGCTGGCGTTACCGGCACTTCGCCAGGCGAACCCGCATGCCGCATGAACTCGAACGACTCGTGCTTGTTCGCGCCGATCGCGCCGTGCAATCATCCAACGCAGGGCGCGGCCGTTACGCGCGCTAATCCAAACGAGGGGAAGTTCGACACATGGAAATCGGTGTATTCCACCTGCCGACAATCGGCAATCGTGAACAACTGTCGCGCGGCATGGCCGGGCGACGTACGGATCTCTACCAGAACATGCTCGACAATCTCGCCGAGGAAGCGAAGTACCTCGACGAGCACGGCTTCTACGGTGTGGCGTTCACGGAGCACCACTTTCATGTCGAGGGCGAAGAGGTCTCGACCAACCCGGTCATGCTCGATCTCTTCATCGGCATGCAGACACGTAATCTGCGCGTCGGCCAGTGCGGCCTGGTGCTGCCCTGCCACAACCCGCTGCGCATCGCCGAAGACGTCGCCATGCTCGACCAGATGACGCGCGGCCGCGCCTTCGCCGGTTTCGCGCGCGGTTACCAGCCGCGCTGGGTCAACACACTCGGCCAGCACTACGACACGCTCGCCGACAGCGATTCCGATCCGGCGCGCTACGAGGCGCTGAAGAAGGAACTCTACGAAGAGCACTGGGAGATCATCGTCAAGGCCTGGACCAACGACACCTTCAGCCACGCCGGCAAGCACTGGACCATTCCGAGCCCCAACACCTACTGGCAGGCCCACGAGGTCACGCGCGCTTTCGGCCGCGGCGTCGACGAGAACGGCTACCTCACCGAGATCGGCACCGTGCCCGCGACCTACCAGAAACCGCACCCGCCGCTGTTCCAGCCCTTCAGCTTCTCCGAGAGCTCGGTGCGCTGGGGCGTGGCGCACGATGCCGTACCCATCACCGTCGTGACCGATGCCGAACTCCTCACCGGCCAGTTCCGCGCCGGCCAGGAAGCGGCTGCCGCCGTCGGCAAGGACTACGCCTTCGGCCAGGGCATGGGCATCATCCGCGAAGTCGTCTGCGCCGATACCGACGCCGAGGCCATGCGCCTCGCCAAAGAAGCCGGCTGCTTCATCTGGACGACCTTCTTCGAACCTTTTGGCTTCAACGCCGCACTGATGCACCCCGGCGAGGATCCGGCGACGATCCCGAACACCTTCGAGTCGATGATCGAACGCGGACTGACCATCGCCGGCAGCCCCGACACCGTGTGCCGCGCGTTCGAAAAACTATTGAAGCAATTCCCCGCCGACTTCTTCTGGAACTACGTCTACAACGAGATGCTGCCGCACCAGGCCTCGATGCGCAGTCACGAGTTGTTGGTAGAGAAGGTGTGGCCGCATTTCACCGATACGATCCGGTAGCTTGCGGATCGGGGACTACTGCGGAGCCCGTTGGCGGCGTTGCGGTGGCATCTGCGGTGCTCACCTAGAACCGGTCTCAAAATTATTCGTGGTTGCGCCGACGGCTGTTTTCGCGCAGTTCAAGGCGCGAGGAGCGTGGTTTAGCCGTGGCTAAATGAGCGACGAGCAACGCGGAAATGCGCGAAAACAGCCATCGGCCCTTCGGGTTGGGCCCAAAAAGCCCGTCTACGGCGTTACAGTGCTTGGCAATAGAACCACTATTCCCTGCGCACTGCGCCTTGTAGCCGAGCTTTTTGGGCGCCAACGCAACCACGAATAGTTTTGAGACCGGTTCTGCTGAAACAGGCTGCGCTCCTCGATTGGCACCGCGCCTTGCCGCTTTTGTCGTTACCGATGCGACGCTGATGGGTTCGCGCCCGGTGCGCTGTTGCCGAGCATGCCTTCGCAGGCCGCGACGATTGCCTGGACGACGTCATCCTGGCCGATGTTGCGGTAGCTGGCGGCGAACGCGCGCGCCTGTTCGCGCAGGCCCTCGTCGGTGAGCAGGCCGCGAATGAGCGCGGGCGCATTGGCTTCGACGCGGCGGGCGTCGGCCACGAGTCCTGCGCCGAGGCGCTGCACGCGCATCGCGATCATCGCCTGCTCGGTCTGGGAAGGCAGCATCAGCAGTGGACGCCCGGCGGCGAGCAGCGCCGCGGTCGTCCCGAGGCCCGCGTGGCAGATCGCCGCATCGCACTGGTTGCGCACCACGTCCATGCGCAGCGGCTTGTCGACGAAGCTCAGCCGGCGTGACTTCAAGGCGTCACGCACCTTGCCCTCGAGGCCGGGAACGAATGCGAGAACGCGCGCCTTGGCCGCGACGAGTGCGCGGCATACCGCGGCCAGGCCGGCGCTGTCGGGGCGCAGGTAGAGGAACACACGCGGCCCGCTTCCCTGCGGCCAGCGCGGCGTCTCGCCGTGCTCCAGATTCGCGATCGGGCCCCAGTAGCGTGTCTCTTCTCGTTCGGGATAGTGATCGAGCTCGGCGAAGGTGCACAGGAAATTCGCATCGCCACGGAATACCTGCCACACCGCCTCGTAGGGCGGGTTACCGAGCGCCGCGCAGACGTCGTTGATGCATGCGAGCACGCGCGCCTCGGCGCCCTCCAGGGGCGCCGGCCCGCGTTCCAGCCACCAACGGTAAGGCGGTAGCGGCGCATGCGCCGGCGGGATGCCGTAGCCGGTGTCCGACACGGCCGTGGGTATGCCGGTGCCGCGCGCCGCGAGCAGTGCGGTGGGAGCGAAATCGCAGAACAACAGGTCCGGCTGGAGCAGTTCGTAGAGATTGCGCCAGGCGCGACAGATGCCGGTCAGGCCGGAGGCCTCGAGATAGCCGAAGCGGATCAAGGTCTCACCGGCATTGACCGCATCGGGCAGTCCGGAGATCGTCGGCACCCAGTGTGGCGCCTGGTAACAAGGCGCCCCGATCGCACCGAGCATCGCTTCGGCGCGCGAGAGATCTTTCAGGATGAAACAGATCTCGTGACCACGCGCACGAAACGCGCTGGCTATGGTGAGCAGTCGGCTGATGTGGCCGTACTCGCCGCCCATCTCCCAGGCGAACGCGATTCTAGCCATGCGCGGAAACCGTCACCGGCAGATGGAGTGTGGCGAATGCGATCATCGGGTAAGCCTCGTCCGGGCGCGACCGGGCATGAGCATGCCGGGCGACCAGGACGCACGCGGCTCGCGGTGCACAGTGTATACAGGGTCGGCTCGCCGCGCAGGACCACGCGCAGCACATGGCTGGCACCCGCGGACGGTAGCAGGGCGACTATGGCCTGCGGGCCGGCGCACCGAGCGATACGCCGGCAGAAAAGCAAAGGCCGGGCAGCGCCCGGCCTTCGTCACGTCGCGCCGGGCCTCAGCGGCGGCGGCGACGGCGCAATGCCACCAGCGGCAGCGCGCCAGCGACCAGCGCCAGGCTCACCGGCTCCGGTACGTCCTGGGTCAGACCCTGCACGGTGGGCGAGTTCGGGATACCACCACCGTCCGAACCGAGCGGGAAGAGCGGGTCACCGGTGCGCACCGGCAACAGTTCCCACGACGCCTGGTAGGGCGCATCACCGGCGGTATACGGCGACTCGAAGCCGAAGCCCCAGCAATCCTCGCCGCTGAGGATGCGCTCGCAGAACGGCACCTCTTCCTCGCCATTGACCAGGGCCGCGACCTCGAACTGGCCGATACCGAGCCAGTAGAAATGCAGCACCTGCGTGGTGTCGTTGAAGGGGTTGTTCTCCGCACCGCCGTAGGCGGTATCGAAGATGTCCTTCCACGGATCGCCGTCGATGGTCCACTTGGCGAGCGCATCGTCGTCGTCGATGTCGCCGTCGCCATCGTTGTCCTGCATGCCCCAGCCCGTGAGCGGGTTCTGCACGCCAACGGTCTCGACTGCCCAGCCCCAGCCGATCGGCGTGACGACGTTGGCAATCTCGGCGTCGTCGAACCAGGGCAGTTCCCAGTCGACCAGCGCGAAGTCGCCAGCGTAATACGCGTCGGAGGTGTTGCAGACGCGGTAGCTGTACTGCCAGTTGCCACCGAGGGTCATCTCCGGCACGGCACTGATCACGGCCGAGGTCTGCGATTCGCCGCTCGTTCCCGGGCAGCCGCCCGGCATGGGCAGCGCCGAGGCGTCGGTCATGATGCCCAGCGCCGCGAACAGCGCGAGGGCGGATACGTTGCTCTTCATAACGTGTCGTCCTTGTTCCTTGGAGTCACGCGGTACGCAGCGGCGCGAACACACCGCGTTGCCCCGCAATCGATTACGTCCCTGGATCGGTGCATGATCCGCGCCAAAGCGACAGCGGGTTCTCTAACCTGTTGTTTTTCCCGAGTTGGTCGGACCCTCACCGAGCACCGGCTCGCCACCTTGTCAAAATTCTTGACAACCGGTCGGATCGAACCCGCCTCATGCAATGCTATCCACATGAAAAATATCGCGTTTTCGATTGTTCTGGAGCGGTGCGCTGGAAGCCCGCCCGTAGAGACCGCGGGACGTGCGCTATTTCCTTATAAAACAGTGGTTTAACGCCGACCAGGCAGCACAGGCTGTCAGCTTCCTTTACGCACGGCCGGCAAGCCCTGGACAGATGCGGTATCGGCTCCCGGGCCGCAACGGTTGCCACAGCGCGCGCTTGCACGCAGCCGGCTTGCGCGTACCTGTCGCGCTGACTAGCATCGAGGCATTCGCAATACACTCAGGTAACCCCATGCATGCCGTGACACAGCCCGCCCCCGCCATTCCGAGCGGTTACAAGACCGATGAGATCATGTGGCAGCGTGTCACGGGTTCGCCGCGATTCGACTACCCGATCGATTACTGGGTGGCGATACTCGGCGTGCAGCCGGAAACAGGGCGCATCGATTTCCTCAGCAAGTGGGAACCGAACAGCTACTGCCACTACCACCGTCATCTCGGCCCGATGACGACGCTGGTGCTGGAAGGCGAACAGCACGTGGTCGAAAAGACCGCCACCGAGACGGTGCACAAGGTGCGCCGGCCGGGCTTCTGCGCGCGCAGCGAGGGCGGTGACGTGCACATGGAATATGGCGGCCCGGATGGCGCGGTCGTGCTGTTCATGTGCGAGGCGGTCGAAGACGGCAAGCTCTTCGATGTGCTCGACCGTGACGGCAACGTGCTCGTGACCGCCACCATCGAGACCTTCATCAGCGGCAAGCTGAGCGGCTGAACGACTTGCCGTAGCCGGACCTCACTATAGCGGTCTCGCGCTGCCGGCTAGAGCGATTCGCCGCTGCATTGCGGTGGCGCCTCCGCCTGGCCGAGCGTGGTCAGCTCACGGTCAGCGAACAGGACCACAAAGCCGCGCGCCATGGCCTCCGTACGCACCTGCGCGCGCAGCGCCTCATCGCTGGCGTACTCAACGGCGAACACCGGCTTGCCGGCGGCCCGTGCGAGTTCCAGATCGCCGAGCACCGTCTCGGTGTGCTCGTGCGACTGGACGCGGTCACCGCGGGTGAACAGGTCCTCCACCGCGATCGCGTCGATCGCCTCGAGGTAGCCCGGCAAGCGCAGCAGGGCCGAGCCGTTCTGCGGGATGATCATGAAATCGTCGCGGCGTTGACGCGCGTGCCGCGCGATGCGCCGCACCCAGCGCACCATGTCCTCGCGGTAACTGCGTCCCGTGGCCGGATTCTCGCGCATGGCGTGCCAGGTATCGCTGGCCGGATCGTGCTCGAAGAACTGGAAGGCGTCGACGATATCGAGGTAGATGCCGTCGAACTCCTGCCCGAGCAGATGATCGAGGTCGTCGAGCACGAGCTGCTGCCAGCGCCGATCCCAGTAACGCACCTTGTAGTTACCGGGCCAGTCGGGATTGGGCGCGACGACGAAATCCGGCGTTCCGGGCAACCGCGCGCCGCGCGCATCGAAGCCCCAGGCAGCGCGCCAGTAAGGACGGTAGTCCTCCGCTTCGCCGATGGAAAAATAGGAGAACACGCGGCGCCCGTGGCGCGCCCGCCGTAGCGACTCGATCTCGGGGATCGACCAGGCATCGTCAAGTCCGCCGAAGACACGGTCGATAACGATGGCGTCACGCGCGGAACTCGCCAGGCGATCGAGCGCGGCGAGCCGATTGGACGAGAGTCTGTCGGCCTGCAGCACGTAGGCCATCGAGCACGGCAGCTGGCCCGCCCACGGCGCCTGCGCGGCCGCGGCACAGGTCACCGGCAGGCACAGGGCCAGCGCGCACGCGAGGTGCATCCGCCCCACCCAGGAAGAACAGAATCGGTAGAATGCCCGTCCATGAGCACACCCCCGTTGAAGAAAATCCTTCACGTCGATGATTCCCCCGACATCCGTGAACTGGTCCGTCATGGTCTCGAGCGCGGTGGCCACTATACCCTGATGTTCTGCGAATCAGCGGAAGAAGCCATCGAAAAAGCGCCACAGTTCACGCCCGACCTGCTCCTGCTCGACTCCGTCATGCCCGGGATCACCGGGATCAACCTCTACAAGCAACTACGCGAGAGCCCGGCGCTCGCCGACACGCCGGTAATTTTCCTCACCACGCAGGCCGAGACGCTGGACCTCACCAGTTTCCTGCGTGCCGGCGCCATCGACCTCATCCCCAAGCCGTTCGACGTCGACAGCCTGGCCGAGACGATCGAGGAAATCTGGCGCGAGCACCATAGCCGCACGGACTGAGCACGCCGCCACCGACGCTCAAACCGTCGCCACGGATTGGTTGTTGCGTACGAACGACTGGTAAGGCAGGTCGGCGAGGAAGCGCGCCGTGACGACGTAGGCGAACACGAAGCTCGCCAGGCAGGCGAGGAAGAAGCCGTAGCCGTAGAAAGCGAAGCCGAACTGCAGCGACCCCCAGGACAGCACGCCATTGCTGACCAGGAAGAAGGCCTGGATAGCCAGCACCGGCCCGCGGAAGTCGAAGTAGGCGAGCACGATCAGCAGCATCAGGACCAGTACCTGGAAGAACGACCCCAGCACGGCGAGGCGAAAAATGCCGAGCTGCAGGAAATCGATGCGGAACAGCTCGAAGATCTGCGGGGCAAGCAGGATCACGGTCAGCGTCACGGTGCCCTGGATGACCATCATGTTGCGCACGCCGTCGACGAGCGCGCGCACCAGGGCGCGGTGATTGACCTGGATCCGTGCGAAGTTCGCGTGCCGCTGCAGCTCGCGGTAGAAGTGGATGTAGGCTTCGTAGAAGCGCGTCTCCACGATCATCATGAAAATCGCCATCGACGGCGTGATGGTCAGGTAGGCGAGAAACATCGCGCTGTCGTACTGCGGGTAGGTCACCAGTCCGCTCGGTGCGATCACCGCCTCCGGCGCCGTCCACATCACCCACTTGTCGATCCAGATGGCCGCGTTGTAGACCAGGCCGCTCAGTGCCAGCAGCAAGTAGGGGCGGAACGCGCGCAGGAAGACGAAGGGACGGCGTACCGGGTAGGGATACTCGGCCAGGATCTTGGCCAGCAGCATGCTGACCGTCAGCACCAGGCCGAGCGTGAATGCGAGCAGCAAGCCGGCGCCGTTGGGCGTATCGGCCAGCCGGTAACCGGCGGCGAGCGCCAGCGTCATGCCGGCGAGAAAGGCGTTGGTGATCGAACGATAGTCCTTCAACGCCGAAAGGAATATCGAGACCACCCACATGGCGCCGACCGCGAGCAGGTTGACAACGGCGAGCAGGGCCACGGCGGGAGCGAAATCGGCCCACGCGAAGTACAGCCACAGGGCACCCGGCAGCTGGGTCACCACCATCAGCACGCTGGCCCCGACCAGCATCGACGGCGCCTGGCGTACGTCGGCTGCATAGATGGCGTCGGCCAGCGCGCGCGTGAGCACGATCAGCAGCGGTCCGGACAACACCAGCGAGAACGTGAAATTGTAGATGATGACGACACGGAACTCGTGCAGTGCGCCGAGTTGTCCGCTGCCGCCGGCGAACAACGACAAGCCGCCGAGCGCCAGCACGGTGAACAACCAGGGGCCGTTGGAAGCAAGCGCCGAGTGCGCGAAGCCCTGCAGGATCCCCAGCAGATCGTCCTTGCGCGTGAGCTTGCGCAGCACGAAACCGATGCCCGCCATCAGGCCACCTCCCCGGGAGCGAGTGGCGCGCGCCAGTCACGATCGGGCAGCGCACAGTAGCGCGCATAGCGCTCGCCGTAAGCCGTCATGACGTCGCGCTCCTGGTAGTAACAGCGCACGCGTTCGCGTATGGCACGCGAGCAGCGCGCGTACCACTCGGCGTCGGTCAACAGCCGTGCGATCGCCTGCGCGGTCGCTTCCGGATCGGACAAGCGAACGACCGCGCCGGCCGAGCCGAGCGCCGGCTGCTCGTCACTGCGCCCGAACAGAATCTCGGCACACGAGCCGACGTCCGTCGCGACCGAAGGAATGCCAGCCGCGCCCGCTTCGAGCAACACCAGCGGCTGCGCCTCGCTGATCGAGGTGAGCACGACCACGTCGATATCACCGAGATACTCGTCGAGCTTGACGCGGCCGGTGAACGTGAACGTATCGCCGAGCCCGAGGTGCTCGACCATCGCCTTGCAGTCACCGTAATACTCCGCGTCCTCCTCGGTCGGGCCCATCATCAGCGCGCGCAGATCGGGCACGGTCTCGCGCAGGCGCGCCACGGCGCGGATGTAGGACTTGACGTCCTTGATCGGCACCACGCGACCAATCAGCGCGACCGTTGGCGGCCGCTCGGCGCGGCGCCGCTCGATGGCCGAGAAGCGCGGAAAGTCGATGCCGTTGGGGACCACCGAGAGCTTGGCCGGATCGGCGCCGTCGGCAATCTGGAACGCCTGGTTACCCTCGTAGAGCGTGATCACCTCGTCACACGCTTCGTAGCAGGCCCGCGAGTAGCCTTCGAACGCCGCGATCCAGAAATCCTTGAGGTCGAGTGCCGGGCGATCGATACCCAGGCCGACCAGCGGCAGCTCGAACAGCCAGTCGGCCATCGCGATCTCGATGCGGCGCTCGTTGGTGTAGATACCGTGCTCGGTGACGATGGCGGGGCGGCCGGTCTCGAGCCGCGCGCGTGCCGCGTACAGGCCAGCGTATCCGGTCGACACGGTGTGATAGACGCGTGCGGCCGGCAAGGGTGCGACGATGAGGCTGAACAACCCGCCCATCAGCGCGCGCCACGACCAGAAGTAATCGAGGAACGAGGTCTCGGCATAACTCGCCTGGTACATCGATACGAGCAGGTTCCAGGCCTCCCGCGAGTCGAGCAGAACCTCCTGGCCCAATGCTTCGCGCCGTGGGGCGATGGCTTCGATGACCTGTCCCAACGCAGCCATACCGCCGCCCGCGACGAGCGCCTCGATCGGTTCGCGCAGGCTCTCGATGAACTCGCGCTGACGGCGCACGCGGCGATGACCGCGTGCGAGCCGCTGCAAGGTGACCGGCGTTACCGCGCTCACGTTGGCCGGCAGTTCGTAGCGCATCGTGAGGTCGGCGTCGGGCGGCATCAGGGTCACGATGTGGAAACGGAGATCAGGCAGGCCGCGAATGAGATCGTGCGTCCAGGTCGAGACACCGCCGGCAACATAGGGATAGGTGCCCTCGAGCACCAACGCGACGTCAGCCATCCCGCTCACGCGCGCTCTCCGGCGGCCGGCACGCCGGCCCACATGCGGGCGCTCGCGCTGAGCACGTCGAGGTCCGTCTCGGTGGTCCGCTCACCGACGATGTCGCGCGCCAGGGTACGTACCGCCGCGTAGTCACCGAGCGCGTAATGCGCTTCGAGCAGCCAGTTGTCGAGGCTCGGATGCGGGCCGTGGCGCGCGCGTGCCGCCAGCAACCAATCGCGTGCGCCCTGCTCGTTACCGGTACGCAACAGCAGCCGCCCCACCGCGATGCGGGCGAACAGGTCGTCCGGCTCCTCGTCGAGGTAGTCGCGGTACAAGGCAATCGCGCGCGCCCGCACGCGCCCGGTCCGGTCGGCGTCGAGCAGGCCCGAGAATGCATAGCGGTCAAGGTGGCGAGCGAACTCGATCACGTGGCGCGGCGACGCATCGCGCGCGATGCGGGCTTCGAGCTCCATGCTGCGATCGGAAAAGCGCCCTTCGAGGTTGGTGATCGCGGTCGCCGCCTGGATACGCACGGAGTTGTCGGAATCCTCGAGCGCACGCTTCAGCACCGGCGCGAACGGGGGCTCGAAATGCCGGCTCATCATGCTGATCGCGAGCTGCTTCTGCTCGCGGCTGCCATAATTGATGACGTCCGCGAAGGGCACGACCTGGCCGCGCGACTCGCGCTGTCGCCGGGTCAGCATGAGCTCGTCGTAGATACGCTCGTAGATGCGTCGCCCGCGCTCCGGAAAGAGTTCGCGATACCATTCCTCGAACGTGCGCGAATGGCGCGCGTGACGCCGGAAGAGGACGAAACCGAAGCCGGTGGCCGCCGCGCCCACGGCGCCGAAAACGGCCGTTGCCACCAGCAGGTACCAGGCAAAGAACGCACGCGCGGTGAGGTGGCGACGGGCATCGGTCTCGCGCAGCTCGCCGTCTGCGAGCAGTGCGGCCAGGCGGCGGCGCAGGCGCGCTCGCGTGTGCAGCGCCACGTACAGTGCGAGCAGCACCGCGCTAAGACCATGCAGACGGAAGACCACGGGCCACGCCGGCTGGGTCACGAGGAGCTCGAGCAGCACCGGCACGCCGGCCGCGCTCGCCGCCGCCGCGATCGCGACGAAACCCGCGTCGTAGACCCGCTCGCTGCGCGTCATTCGCTCACCCCCGCGCGCCCTCGGTCGACTCGAGCGCATGGACCACGCGCGTATCCACATGTGCCGGCAGCTCGCCGAGCTCGCGCGGCAGGCGTGCGGTGAACTCGCCGAGCAGGCGCTCGGCTACCATCTGCGCCTGTTCGCGACCGGCCAGCGGCAGCATGACGTCGAAGGCGCAGTCCGAGCCGGCGCGTTCGAACGCGAGGTCGGTATCACGCAGCGACGCTTCGACCGCGGCCCCGAGTGCGCCGGCGATCGCCGCGCGCTGTGTCGACTCCAGGCTCGCCGGTGGCTCGACGACGATCGTCGCCGCCGAGAGCGCGAAGCCGGCGCGACGCGCGATGGCGCGCAGCAGCTGCTCGATGCGCGGATAGAAGGCCTCCGCGTAGAGCTGCGTTTCCGAATCCACGGCACGCTCGAGCTGGCCGCGCCGATAGCGCTGCGCGTTGGCGTAGAACGCCCCGACCCATTCGCACAGCACGCGAAAAATCTCGACCGTGGAAAGATTGAGATCGAGAAAGCCCATGTCCTCGATCTTGATCATCCCGCGCACCTCGCCCGTATCCGGGTTGAGCAGCGGCCCCGCGATCAGGCCCTGGCCGGCCAGCACGGCCTCGTCATCCGGATCGGCCACGCACACGACGCGCGCGCGGCCGATGACTTCCTTGTAGAGCGGGTGATCGTCGCGAAACAGGCGCTTGTAACGATCGCGGCGATGCCAGCCGGACTGGATGGCCGCCTCCAGCTCGCCCGATGACAACAGGTAGATAGAACATTTCTGCGGGTTGATGACGACCTTGACGTTCTCTATCGCACCGGTCAGCACGTGCGCGGGTTCCATCGTCTCTACCGCGCGCGCGGCCTTGTACATCGACACCACCGTACGCAGCTGGCCGGCCACGCGCACCTCGAGCTGGCTCTTGGTCTCGTTGAGCGATTCGTAGGCCGCGGCGATGGTCCCGGCGCGTTCGCGCGCCTGCTCGACCTGGCTGCGCAGCTGGTCGCGTTCGCGGATATGACGCATGCGCAGCTCGCCGAGCAGGACCGCGCTGACCGCCCATAACAGCGGCAGGCGCGCGAGCGTGAACAGGTAGGCGTAGAAATCCTGGCTCAGCGCCTGCGCGGGAATGTAACCGGCGAACAGTGCGAGGCTGCTCACCGCGGCCGCGATCAGCCCCTCGCGCGAACCGTACTGCGTCGCGACGAAGACGACGATGATCCAGAACGGGTGCGGCGACCAGTCCCAGTAACCGCTGCCGTCCAGCCACAGCAGGTCGACGGCGACGAACAGCGCGACGAAAGCCGTGATCTCGGCCAGCGCATTGCCGCGCACGCCGCGCACGCCGCGCACGCCGCGGCGCACCGGCGCGCCGGCAGCAGCCGTCGCCGCCGCGTCGCCTGACGGGACGGCGGCAGCGCTGGCGCTGGTGTCGGGTTCGCTCATGCGCCGCGCGTGTGCGCTCAGGGCGTGCGCAGGTGCGAACCGAGCGTGGCCACCATCTCTTCGACCAGACGCTGCGCGGCGGCGTTGACGCTGTCGCGCGCCAGGTACCCGCGGCCGGTCGTCGAATGGCTCGCCGCCCACAGGATGTCGCCGCTGGCCGCGTCGACGAGCCGCAGATTCAAGCCCACTACCGGTTCCTCATGGAGGCCGTGCTGGTAGCCGTACTCCGACACGCTGCCGACGAGCACGGCATCGACCTCGAGACGGCGTCCCAGCTCGGCCGCGGCATAAGTCACCGCAAGGTCAGCGACGTCGATCTCCAGTGCGTTCAAGGCCTGGCGCAGCGCCGTCCCTTCGGTCAGGCGGAACAGCCCCCGGCGGTAGAGTTCGGTACTGACCAGCTCAGCTGCAATCAGACCCGCCTTGGGATAATTGGTGAGGTTCTCCAGCGGAACCACGGCGACATCCTGGGTTGCGTCGAGCGCCCCGGCATCGCGAGCGTGGTGGGCCGCGTAGCGCGTGTCGGCGCAACCCGCGAGCACCACCAGCAGGCCGGCGGCGAGGACACCACGCCAGGCAGGCGAGTGATTGACGGCGCTTCGCCTGCCCGAGGCTTCGTCCCTGATTCCAGCCCGACTCTTGCGCATCCTCTCCTCCGCCTCGGTTGCCGCGCATCCGCGCGCGCCGATTGTACCGCCAAAGCCGCCGCACGCACCCGTGTCACAGGCGCAGCAGCACGAAACCGCCGAAGCTGTTGAGCGTGTTCGCACCGCCGCGCGCGGCAGTGATGCTCTGGTAGAAACGCAGGCCCACCTCGAGGTCCGGCAAAGGCGCGTAGACGAGCTCGGCGCCGAGATTACGTCCCTCCCCGTTGAGGCGATCCCAGGTATAGCCACCACGGGCGCCGACACGGATGTAGTCGGTGAGCTGTTCGTTCCAGACCAGGTGCAGCTGGTGAATCTCACGATTGGTGAACGCGACCGGCTGGTAGCGCGTACCGTCGGCGATCCGGCCTTCGCGCACGTCGCCGTAGTACTCGGTGTCGAAGTAATACTCGAGATCGACGCTGGGTTCGTCACCGAACAACCTGTAGCTCGCGGCGAGCTGCGCGCCGAGGCCGTCGGCCACGCGCGCGATGCCATCCAGCCCGTAACGACTGGCGTGCGCGGCAACCTCCGCGTTGAGCCGACCCTGCGTACGCAGGCGGTGCTGCACGCGCGCGCGGTGCCGGTAACCGCCATGCGCGATGCCTTCGACGAAGTCCCAGTAGGGGCGCCACAGGTCGAGCTGCAGGCGCGTCTCACCGGGATTCCAGCCGAGGCGATAACCGAACGTGACCCCGGGCCCGGCGTCGGCGCCATGAACCTCGACGCGCATGTCGCCGGGGCCAGGGCCCGCGTGTTCGACATAGACGCTGCCGAGCGCGCGGCGCCCGTCGAACTGCTCGATCGCACCGCGCGGATGCTGCACGGTCGGATCGTCGACGTCACGATACTCGAGGCGCATTCCGGCCACCGTACGGGTATCGACATGGACGCGGTTCTCCAACACCCAGATGAGCTGGCGGTCCTCGTCTTCGACGTCGGACAGCTCGAAACTGGCGCGTACGTGCGAGCCGTGCTCGCGCAACAACGCCGCCTTGCCGCTGATCAGGTAAGCCGCGTCATTGTCGAGTGCGAGCGCGCGATCGTAGAGCGCGAGCGCGTCGCGCCAGCGACCGAGTTCGCGCTCCTGCTCGATCAGTTCGACGATCGTCGGCACGTCGTCCGCGCGCTGTTCCATCATCACGCGCAGGGCGGCGCGCGCCCCGGTGTGATCGCCGTCGCGGCCGCGCAGGGCCGCGCCGAGCCGGTCGAGGCGCAGCGCGGAACCGTCGTCTGCCGCGGTTTCACTGCGGGAATCCATCCCCGGGACGGGCGCGGGCACGAGGCGTATCTCGTGGACATCGTCCTGCCCGGCGAGCTCGACGACGATGTCCGCCGCGGGTTCGAGATAGAAGCTGTCGTAGCCGTAACGCAGGTCGCGGATCCACGCGGCATGTTGCCGTGCCAGCGCCGCCATCGCCGCGGCATCGATAGCGGCCTCGTAACGCACGGCGACGCCGCGCCCGTCGCGCGCCAGCGTGGCGCCCGCGCGCGGCAGGCTCAGCACCAGCACGGCGCCCTCGCGGCGTGCGCCGAGCGTGCCCGCGCCGCGCGGCGCCGCCGTGCCGGACGCTGCCGCGAGCTCCGCGGGGGCCGCATCCGCGCCCACCGCGAGCAACAGCAGCCCGGCCAGCGCCAAGGGCGCCGCGACGCGGCGCTGTCGCCTCACAAGGTCACCTCGCGTGCGCCGATGACCTCGCGCGCACGCCCCAGGCGACGGTTCTCGAGCAGCATCGTGACGTAGTCGGCACGCAGGTGGCCCGCACCCGGGCGCTCGGCCAGCAAGGCCTCGAACTCGGCGCGCGCGGCGCTCTCGTGGCCGAGCCGGTAATGCGCCTGCGCGCGCACGGCGCGCAGGCGGAAGCTCGGCACCGGCGTGGCGTCGACCAGCGCCAGCACGCGCTGGTAGTGCGGCGCAGCTCGGTTACCGAAGCCGCGCTCACTGAGGATCTCGGCATAGAAGAAATGCGCCTCGACATCGTCGTCGACGCGCGCCAGGCAGGCCTTCAGATGACGTTCGGCCTGGCCGCGATGACCGGCGTCGAATGCGGCCAGGCCGAGCGCGCGCAAGGCCATCGTGTCGTGCGGCCGCAGCGCCACCAATGCTGCCCAGGCGCGGCGGGCGAGCGCGTCGAGCGCATGTTCCTCGGCCGTGCGCGCCGCCCAGCGCATCATCGCCGGCCCCGGTTCGCCGGCGATGAGCGTTTCGAGCAAGGCTGCCGCGGCGGTCTTGTCACCGGCCGCGAGCAGCGCCTGTACGTGGCGTTCGACGACGACCGGATCGGCGGCCTCCGGCGCGGGCCCGGGCGCAAGCAGCGTGGCCGCGCGCGGCGCGCGTCCGCGCGCAGCCAGCAACTCACTCCAGCCGGCGCGCAGGCGTCCGCTGGCCGCCCGCGCGCGCGCTTCCAGCCAATCGAGTGCGGCATCGTCCGGGCGTGGCCCCCACAGCCACAATAGCGTCGCGACTTCGTCGCTGCCGAGGGCGGCGTCCGTGGCGAGCTGTCGATAGACGCCGATCGCGGCAGCCTTGTCACCGCCGGCGAGCAGACGCTCGGCGAGTTCGCGGCGCAGCGCAGACGGCAGCCCCTCGGCGGCGGCCATGTGCCGGGCCCAGGCAAGCGCGGCGCCCTGCTCGTCGCCCGCGCCAAGCCAGTTGAGGTAGACGCTACCCCAGCGCGCGGGGTCGGCTGTCGCCAGTGATGCCAGGGCCGCGCGTGCCGCGTCCCGCGCGGGACTCGCGAACAAGGTATCGACGTACAGCTCGTAGAGCGGCCCGGCGGCGCCGGCGCCCAGCGCGGCGTCGATGAATTCGACCACCCGCGCGTGTTCGCCGGCGGCTTCGGCAGCGGACTGGAAAGCATAGAACGCTTCGGTGCGCGCCGCGGTGTCGCCCGCGGCGCGCGCGGCGGCTTCGAGGAAGGGCAGCGCGCGCCGCTGCTGACCGAGTGCGCCGAGCTCGTAGAGCCAGGTTGCACTCAGCGCATCCTGCGGGCCGAACTCGTCGAGCCAGGCGACGAGGCGATCGGCCAGCCAGTCTTGCCGTCCCGTGCGCAATGCCACCTCGCGCAGCGCGTAGAACGCGTTCTCGCGCACCGCATCGGCGAGCCCGGTGCGCGCCACGGTCCCCTGCAGGTGCGGCAGCACCCGGGCGTCGCCAAACAGGGTAGCGAGATCGTAGACGTAATTCTCGTAGCGCGAATCGTCCGGGCCCAGCGCGGCCATCCGATCCTCGAGATGACCGCGCAGCGCCTCGCGCGCACCGCTCGCGAGCGCCGCCTCCCGGTATGGGGCGTACCAGGTTTCCGGGGCGCGTCGCACCAGTTCGTCGAGCAGCGCGTAGGCCGGCGCCGTGGCCCCGACCGCGAGCAGGTCGTAGACCAGCGTGCGGGTCAGCGGCGCGTCGACGCCGTCGTGCGCGAGCACGCTCGCGGTGAGTGCCGCGAAGCCCGGCTCCAGCACGTTGCGCGCTGTCGGTGCGTGTTCGCGCATATGGGCGAGGCGCACGAGCGCATGCAGAAACGTGCGTCGCGCCGCCTCGCTGGTGTCCAGCTCGCGGGCGGCCAGCGTTGCGGCCGCTTCGAGTTGCCCGGCATCGTACAGCGCGCGCGCGGCCTCGTGCCGTGCCGTGCCGGGTCCGGCGCGGCGTGCGGCGAGGTCAGCGGTGCGCTCGAGCACGCCGGGCAAGGCTTCGCGCAGCGCGAGCAGGGTGAGATCGAGCAGGAAGTCGGCCGCCGGCGGCGGCGCATCGGCGCGCACCCCGGCATCGAGCCACGCGGCAACCTCCGCCGCGGCACCGGCACCCGTCGCAAGCAGCGCCCAGGCCTGCATCGCCGCGAGTGAGCCGTCGTCGCGCAGGGCGCTGCCAAAGCGCTCGAGCCCGGCGCGGTGCCAGTCGAGTTCATGGTAGATCCAAGCCAGCGCGATGCGGTCAGCCGTGTCGACGGCCGGCAGTGCATGCAGTGACTCGTGCGCATCCGCCTGCAGGCCGAGCGCGAGCGCGAGGTTGGCGTGGCGCAGGCGTTCGTGCGGCGTCGACAGACTCGTCGCGTCGATGGCCGCCCAGCGGCGCCGGGCCACGTCGTAGGACCCGCCGAGCAGCGCGAGTTCGGCCATCGTCAACGGCTCGGTGACCGCGAGTGCCGGCGGCAGATGCGGCAGCAGCAGCTTTGCCACGCGCGACTGCCCCGCCGCGGCGACGGCGCGTGCGAGCGCGGCCAGCGTATCCGCCGGCAGTTCCGTCAGCGCATCCCGGCCGAGCGACGCTGCGAGCCGCGCCGCGGTCGGCGGCGCCAGGGGCCGGCCCGGCACGCCACCGCGGCGCAGGCTACGCAGCCCCACCTGGGCGTCGAGACGCGCGACATAATCGATCAGCAGGGCAGGCTGGCGGGCGAGCGCGCTGAGTACGAAGGCCGGCAGAACCAGCGTCGCTTCGGCGGGATGCGCGGCAAGGGCCTCGGCGAGCGCGGCGAACGTGTCCATATCCATGCCATGGGCGATGCTGAGTTCGATGGCGAGGAGCAGGCTCTCGGCATCGAAACGCCGCTCGACCCAGGATGCCAGCAGCGTGGCAACGGCCTCCATGCGGCCGGCGCCAAGATAGATGTCGACCGCCAGCGCGACGGCACCGTGGTCGGCCTCGCGCAGCGCTCGACCGCGCCAGGTATCGAGCGCTTCCAAGGCGCCTTCGAGGTCCTCGTCTGCGACCTGCAGGCGCGCCAGGCGCAGCAGCTCCGCGGCGCTCGCCTGGCCGGTGGTATGTAACAGCTCGAGCGCGTCGCGCTCACCGGGGACGTTGGCCGCGAAGGCGTGGCGCGATGCCAGCTCGCGCACCAGCGCCACGCTCGCCGCCAGGCCGACACGCCGCTCGAGGGTCTCGAGGTAGCGCTCGGGGTGCATGGTGTCGCGGTAGACCTCGAGCGCGAGATCGAGGGCTTCGATGTCGTTTGGACGGGCGGCCAGCGCACGCGCCACGGCGGTGACCGCGGCGTCGAGTTCGCCGCGGCGCAGGTAGAGATCGCGCAACGGCACGATCAGCGCGCTGCTGCCTCCGGGCGCATAGAACGCTTTCTCGAAGCCGCTCAGGGCTTCGCCGTAGCTACGCGCCTTGTAATGCATCAACGCCAGCTCCTGCCCGCGCGGTATCAACAGCCAGCTGAGCGCGAGCGCGCCACCGACCAGCACCAGCAGGAACAGGACGTGACGCCACATCAGCGCCGCCCCCCGTATCCCGCTGCACGCTCAGATACCGGCATCGGCGGCGAGCTCCTCGATGTCGATTTCGACCGGTGCCTCGGCCAGACCATCGAGGGCCAGCGAGACGTCGAACATGCCAGCCGCGTCGGCACGCACGTCATGGCTCTCCTGCCGGCCGCTGGCGCTGGTCGCGCGGACGCGATAGCGCCGCCCGGGCTGGCCCTGCCAGCGCATCTCGCCGGCACTGTAGCCGCGCGCGCGCACCGCGGCGCTACGCGTATCGGCACGATAGCCGGACAACAGCCAGCGCGCATGGACGAGATGGAGCGGCGCCGCCTCGCCAGCCGGGGCACCGAGCGCGACGCGCGGCTCGGCGACCTCCGCGTCGAGCGCCACGTAGAGACTACCCTGGTAGTGACGCGCGCCGAGCACACCGACGCTGCGCGCCCAGTCGACGGTGAGATCGTCGGCCGTGTCGAAGCGCAGCGTGTTGAGCGCGCCGCGCGTGGTCACGCGCCAGCAGTGCTCGCCCGCCGGGATCAGCGACGTCGTATAGAAACCCTCTGCGATGGCCGCGTACAGGCTGGTCTCGATCGGCGCCAGCTCCTGCGCCCGCGCCCACTTGAGGTTAATGACGAGCGCGCGCAACGCCGCCAGCCGTTCGCCCGAGTACATGTGGTAGTAGACGTTCGCCGCGCGCACGCGCCGCGGCGACTCGGTGCGCTCCAAGGTTTCGCGCAGGAAACGGAACGCGTAGTAACGTCCCCGCCAGAGATCCGTGTAGGTGTTCTCGTTGCTGTTGGTCGCGTAGACCTGGCGGTAGTGCCCGACCTGCCGCCCGATCGGCGCGACGAAGGCATAGCTCGGGAAATCGCGGTCGAAACGCGAGTCACCGCCATTGATGTTGTGCATGCCCGCGGCGGCGGTGGCAGCGACGGCCGCCTCGAACGGCGTGGTGTCGCCCGACCATTGCATGACGCGCACGCGCTTGTCCGGCGGTGCGAGCGCTTCGATGATGCGCTTCGAACCACTCACTTCGAGCGCGAGATCAAACGGCTCGACGGCGTAGGCGCGTGGTACGAAATCGGCCGTGAATTCGACGTCGCCATCGTCTCCCGCGCCTTGCACGGTGGTGTCGCCCAACGCCACCCAGTCGCGCGAGGGCCCACCGCGCTTGTGGCCATGCATCTGGCGATATCGTGGCAGGAAACGTTGTTCCTTGGCCGGCGAGTAATCGCGAAAGAACCCCCATGCGAATGGATGCGTGTGCGTGTGGCTACCGAGTTCGACCTGCGGCAGGGCGAAAATCTCGCGTGCGAGTTGCCGCGTCTCCTCGTCGCCGTACCAGCGGTTGTCGAGTTCCGCCGAGATTGGCGCCACGGTCACCGGCAGATCGGGAAACGGGCGCAGCGCTTCCTCGAGTACCACCCGCGCGGAGAGCACGCGCGAGGCCGCGTACTCGTCGACCAGTGAGACATTGCGCCAGCCGTCACCGTCGATGTGGCTGTAATAGATGCGCCGCCCGCTGACGCTGGTGACGTCCGGCTTGGGCAGCTCGTCGGTCGCGAAGGCCTGGCGAAAGAAGGCGAACGGGTCGACCAGCCATTGGCGTTGCGCCGGCGTGGTTCCGACGTAGAGTGCATAGTCATGCGCGACGTAGCCGCCCCCCGGACCACTGATGACGAGGTCGGCGCGTGTGCGCCGATCAGCACCAGCCATGACGGTCAGCCACGGCGTCGCCGGCGCGCTCGCCTGTGTCGGTACGTAGAACGGCAATGGCGCGCGCAAGGGACGCTCGAAGCCCACCATGTCACCATGCGTCGCGGCCACCGCCAGGTCCGCATCGATCACCTCGGTAGCGTCGCGGATGGTGAAACCGGCCTGCGCGAACACGGCGTTGAGCTGCGCCAGGGGCAGATACTGGCCCGCGGCATCGCGCGTGCCGAGGAGATGCCCGAGGCTGACGAAGCGCTTGCCCGCAGCCAGCGCGGCGTCGAGCCAGGCGAGATATTGTTCGCTGTCGACCAGGCGTCGATAACGCATCCACACGAGGATGCCGCGGACATCGGCGCGCGCCGCGACCGTCGGCAGAGGCGCATTGAGATCGTGGAACTCGACGACGAGGCCGAGATGGTTGAGCACCATCTCGGCGTGCTGGTGGATCTCGGTCTGCTCGGGCGGCCCCGCATCGCCGTCGTAGAGCGCGATGATGGTGCGTGCCAGCGGCGTGTCGGCGTCCACGCGACCCGCCAGGAGCAGCGCGATCAGCGCCACCAGCACCCGCCCCGACCGGCATCGCGCGGGACGCCGCGCGGATCGAGCAAAGGCGTCGAAGGGAAACGGCATCACGGTCGGCGCGTGGTTGGACCCGGTCTCAGAATGATTCATGGCTGCGCCGCATCCACGGTCACGACGCCGCTCGGCGCATTGTCCAGCACTTGGCCGTGCTTGCCCAGCCGCACGGACTTCGCCGACGCCGTGGCACTTGCCAGTGTGATCGAGACAACCCGCCTGCCGCAGGCAGTGCCGGCGACCGCGCCACGCCGTTGCGCAGTGCCGCGGTGATAACATGCCGCGCGCTGTCGTTCACCACCCTTCCCGGAGACATCGATGAAGCTCGAAGGCATCCGCGTACTCGATCTCTCGCTCTTCCTGCCCGGCCCCGTGCTGACCCAGATGATGGCCGACCACGGCGCCGAGGTGATCAAGCTCGAGCCGCTGGCCGGCGAGCCGAATCGCGAGATCGGCCCGAAGCGCGACGGCACCACCGTCTACTTCGCCAACACCCATCGCAACAAGAAGAGCATCAGCCTCAACCTGAAGAACCCGGCCGGGCTGGAGGCGGCACTGCGCCTGGCCGACACCTGCGACGTCATGATCGAGGCCTTCCGTCCGGGCGTCGCGGCGCGGCTCGGCCTCGGTTACGAGGCGGTCAGCGCGCGCAATCCCGGCATCGTCTACTGTTCGATGTCGGCCTGGGGCCAGGACGGCCCCTACGCGCAGAAGCCGGCGCACGATCTCGCCACCGAAGCGGTCGCCGGCGTGCTCAGCATCAACCTCGGCCCGGACGGGCGTCCCGCCATCCCGGGCATCGCGGGCGCCGACATGCTGTCTTCGATGATGACGCTGTCAGCATTGTTGATGGCCCTGCTGCGACGCAAGGACACCGGCCGCGGCGATTACATCGACGTCGCCATGGCGGATTCGCTGATGGCCGCGCTGGCCAACAACATGGGCACGACCTTCGCCGACAAGCGCCCGCCCGACGTCGCGCACGAACGCGCGCTCGGCGGTTACGCGATGTACGGCATCTATCCGACGCGCGACGCGCGCCACGTCGTCATCGGCGGTTCGGAGATCCATTTCGCCGAGGCCATTCTCGACAAGCTCGGCCGTCCCGACCTGCTCGAGCTCTGCAAGCCGCCTCCCGGGCCGCACCAGAACCCGGTCAAGGACTTCCTGCGCGAGACCTTCCTCACCCGTACGCGCGACGAGTGGGTGGCGTTCTTCGAGGGCGTCAACGCCTCCTTCGCGCCGGTCAACACGCTGCGCGAGGCAGCCGACGATCCGCAACTGCGGCACCGCGAGATGATCGTCGAAGACGCGCGCGGCTGGGAGCACATCGGCACGCCGCTCAAGTTCCGCGACGAGCCAGGGCAGCTTCGCTTCGAGTTCGCGGCACTCGGCGAACACACCGAAACAGTGCTCGAGAGCCTCGGCTACGACGCGGAAACGCGGGCGGCGATGAAGGCCGACGGCGTCTTCTGACGGCGTGGCGCACTCCCGGCGGCCGCGCGCTCAGGCGTAACGCGGGATCAGCGGCGCCGCGGCGTCCATCACCTGCATCGCGACGTCGGTAGATCCGGGCGGCAGCCACACGATCACGCGGTCGACGCCGGCAGCGGCGTAACGCTCGACCAGCGCTTCGTCGACCGCCTGCGTCGCGAACACGGTAATCGAGATGTCGTCCGGATTGCGGCCGCGCGCCGCGCACAACGCGTCGAGTTCACGCGCGGCGCGCTCGAGCGAATCGTCCTGCGGGTCGACCAGCAGCCAACCGTCGCAGTAATCGACCACGCGCTTGAGCCCGGCCTTGCTCACCGCGCCGAGGTAGATGGGCGGGTGCGGTCTCTGCACGGGTTTGGGCCAGCACCATATCGGACCGAAATCGACGAACTCGCCGTGGTAGCTCGCTTCGTCCTCCGTCCAGATCGCCCTGATCGCCTCGGTGCGCTCGCGCAGGATCTTCCAGCGGTGCTCGAAGGCAGTGCCGTGGTTGGTCATTTCCTCGCGGTTCCAGCCGCCCCCGATGCCGAACAACACGCGCCCACCGGACAGGTAGTCGAGCGTGGCCAACGCCTTGGCGACGACAATCGGGTCGTGCTCGATGAGCAGGCAGATGCCGGTCGCGACCTTGATTGTGCGCGTCGCCATCGCCGCCGCCGTCAGCGACACGAACGGGTCCATGAAGTGCTTGTACTGCTCGGGCAGCTCGCCACCCAGGGGGAACGGCGTCTCGCGGCTGACCGGGATATGGGTGTGCTCGGGCAGCCAGATGGATTCGAAGCCACGTGCCTCGGCGGCACGCGCGGCGTCGTCCGGCCGGATCCCGTACTCGGTGTTGTAACTGACGATACCGAACTTCATGAGCGTCCCTCCTGACGATAGCAATCTCCGTCGGCAGCGTGCACGCCGCGCCGCCTTGCCGCTTCAACGAGTGCTATAGTACGCTATCAAACAGTACGTATTATCACTAGTTTCGCGCACCGCGCGGGGAGTCAGAACGGATGGAAATCGGCATCGCGCAACTCCTGCCGAGCTTCGGCTGCGACAGCTCGGTCACGGACAATCAGGTCTACCACGAGGAGGTCGAGCTCGCCGCGCTGGCCGACACCATGGACTACGACCACATCTGGGCCGTCGAGCACCACTTCGAGGACTATTCGTTCTGTCCGGACAATTTCGTCTACCTCTCGCACCTCGCCGCGCGCACCAAACGTATCAAGCTCGCTACCGGGGCGGTCATCGTGCCCTGGCACCTGCAGCCGATGCGCATCGCCGAGCGCGCCGCGATGCTCGATCAGCTCACCAACGGCCGCTTCATGCTGGGCCTCGGGCGCGGCCTCGCGCGCCGTGAGTTCGAGCAGTTCGGCATCGCCATGGACGAATCGCGCGAGCGCTACGACGAGGCCGCGCCGCTCATCATCGAAGCGCTCGAAAGCGGTTTCTGGCCCGAGCACGAGGGCAAGTACTTCAAGACGCCGCGCGTACCGTTGCGACCCGCCCCCTACTCCAGGGAATGGCGCGACAACCGCTTCACCCAGGTCGCCATGAGTCCCGATTCGGCCGAGCAGGCGGCACGTCTCGGCGCGCAGGTGATGGCGTTCAATTACAAGCCAATCGAGCAGATGAGCCAGGAGTACGAGGAATACAAGGCACACTTCCGTAACTACCAGGGCCGTGAGCCGCGCCCCATGCTGATGACGGAGATGATGGTGTGTGACTCGGATGCGGCGCGCGCACGCGAGCACGCCGAGCGCTACGTTGCCAACTACGGCATCTCGGTGCTCGATCATTACGAAATGCTCGGCGAGCAGTTCTCCGCCGCGAAGTGCTACCCGACCTACGCCGAAGCCGCCGCGGCAATGCGCGAGGTCGGCAAGGAGAACGTCATCAAGGGTTACGTCGAGCAGCAGATCTGGGGCACGCCGGACCAGATCCTGCGCCGCTTCGAGGAGCGCTTCGCGCAGATGGGCGATTACGGCATCCTGTGCGTGTTCCGCTTCGGCGGCACCCCGTTCGAAGTCGCGGAACGTTCGATGCGGCTGTTCAACGACGAATGCATCCCGGTGCTGCGCGGTTGGGCAAAGGAGCGCGCGGCAGCCGCCTGAGCACAGCGCTCGCGCTCAGTCACCCTCGCCGCGCGTACGGTCGACGCCGTCCAGCGTCGCGATCAGGTTGGCTTTCATGCGCTTCAAGGTGCGCGCGGTGATCTCGATGTCACGCGCGCTGATGCCGGCGAGCACATCCTCGTTGGCCGCGGCGCCGAGTTCGCGCAGTCGCACCAGCGTCTCGCGGCCGCGCGCCGTCAACGCGATGCGCTTGGCGCGGCGATCGCTCGGATCGGCGCGACGCTCGACCATGCCGGCTGCCTCGAGCTTGTCGATGAGCGAGCCCAGCGCGACCTTGCCCAGGTCGAGACGCTGGGCAAGCTCCGACTGGGTCAGCTCGTCCTGGGTCCAGAGGTAGGACAGTACCCAGGCCTGCGCGCGCGTCACGCCGGTGGGACGAAACGCCGCATCGTAGACGAGCTTGCGCAGGCGGGAGGCATCGTGGATGTAGAAGCCGAGACGGAACGCGGCGTCCTGCGCCGCGTCCGCCGGATCCGCGCCCTTGCGCAAGCGTGCCATGCGTCTCTCCGGGTGCCGTGCCTGCTCAGTCGAAACTATCGAGCGCGTCGAGGTCATCGATTGCCACGCAGGTGCGGCGAATGAACTCGAGCGAGGTCTCCGGCGGCTGCATCTTGGGCGCATCCGGCGGCTGGCCGAGGGTTCCGGACCACCAGGCGAGCGCGGCGAAGAGCTGCTGGCGATACCAGGTGAAGGTCTGCTCGAAGTCGAGGCGCGGACCGCCGCGCGCGGCGAGTTCCTCGATGTAGTAGGCGAGCAGGTCGCGCTCCCAGGCGCGGCGCTTCTCCGGTACCACGGCGGTGGCGATGCAGTAGGCGAGATCGCGGCTGCCGTTGCCCTGTGCCGAGTTCTGCCAATCGTTGATACCCATCTCGCCATCGGGCCGGATGAACCAGTTCTTCAGGTGCACGTCGTTGTGCGTCATGTGACGTGGCATCACCTCGTGCATGTCGGCGGCCTTGAGCGTGGCCGGCCACACTTCGGGCTCGCGCGCGAACAACCGCGGCGGCACCACCGCCTCGGCCTCGGTGAAGCCGCGAATGCAGGAAGCCTCGAAGCCGGCATCGAACGCGGTGACGCGAAAGAACGTCTCCCACTTCGAGAAGCAGGCGAGCTTACCGCTCAGCTCCGGGCTCTGGTAGTACTTGCCGTGAAGCTGCGCGAGCAGCCGCATCTGGCTCTGACAGTGGGCGTAGCTGAGGTCGGTCTGCATGGTGCAGAAATCCACTTGCTCACTGAGGTCCTCGAGCACGATGATCGAATTCAAGGTCGCGGGATCGTAGCGTGCGAACAGCGGCGGCGGCGCGATCACGCCGACCTCGGGATACATCACGTTGTAGAAATTGACCTCGGCCTGCACGCCTTCGTTCATGCCCAGCATGTAGCGGCTCTCGAGACTCTGCGTGCCCTTGCAGAACACGCTCGCGGGCAGCCCGGCCTGCTGCCCGGCTTCGTTCCAGGTGATGTAGATGAAGCGCCGGTTCGACGTACCGTCGTCACGCGGTCCGAGCTCGTGGCTCACGACCTCGGCGCCGGCTACGCCGCGACCGAGCACGTCGGCCAGCCAGGCCGGGGTGATCGATTCGTAGGTCGGCGGCATGTCGGCCGCGCTCGTCGGCGTGATCGGGTTGCGCTGCTCCTCCTCGAAACGCCGCTTGATTTCGTCGAAAGTGATCGGCATCAGGGATCTCCAGGCCGCGGCGCGCGCCGGCGACCGACAATTTGGTATGAAAGCGTATCGTACGATAGCGTACCATGTCGCGATCGGCCTGCGGGTTCAACGCGCGACGTAACCGCCATCGACGGTGAGCGCGTGCCCGGTGGTGAACGAAGCGTCCTCCGAGCACAGCCACAGCACCGCGCGGGCGACTTCACCGGGTTCGCCGAAACGACCCTGCGGGTGCTTGGCGAGCATCATGTCGTGGACCTTGCCGACGCTCTGCGTGGCCGCCGCGCCCATCGGCGTGTCGATCACGCCGGGACATACCGCGTTGACGCGCACGCCGTTGCGTGCGTACTCGAGCGCGGCCGACTTCGTCAGCCCGACGACGCCGTGCTTGGTCGCCGAGTACGCCGCCGCGCCGCGCCAGCCGACGAGACCCGCCACGGACGCCGTGTTGACGATGCTGCCGCCCCCGGCGCGCACCATCTCCTTCAGTTCGCGGCGCATGCACAACCAGACACCTTTCAGGTTGACTGCGCTGACCCGGTCGAAGTTCTCCTCGGTCGCATCGATGGTGAACAACGGTTCGTCGGAGACCCCGGCGTTATTGAACGCACAATCGATGCGCCCCCAGCGCGCCAGCACTGCGTCGAACAAGGCATCGACGGCGCTCGCCCGGGTCACGTCGGTATCGACGTACATGGCTTCGCCGCCCTGCGCCGTGATGATCTCGACGAGCCGCGCGCCGGCCGCCGGGGCGACGTCAGCGATGGCAACGCGCGCGCCTGCCTCGGTCATGGCGAGTGCGGTTGCGCGGCCTATGCCGCTCGCGCCGCCGGTGATCACGGCGACCTTGTCGTGCAGAGAAACGCCCATGTGCTACCCCCCTGGTAATTGCCTATCGGACGGCGGCCTTGGCTGCCTGGCGCAAGCATTCGCGCCGCGGCATGGTAGCCGGACTTGCGCGCACGTGCATGGCGCACCCTTCTGTCGGAATGCCGGCGCGTGTAGAGTCGGGGTCTTCAGCCGCGACAGCGGCCAGCAAGGAGCCCCCTGATGACGACCATTCTTTATGACGACCGCGAGAGCGCGGTCGACGCGCGCGCAGACGGCGCGCACCTGTGGCTCGAGGCCGAAGCGCTCGAACGTGCCACCGGCTGGAAGCTCGAACCGCAGGGACTGTGCCGCGGCGATGCCTGCGTACAGACCCGGGCCGACTGGCGCGACGACGCTGGCCGCGTCGATCTCGCCGCCTTCGCCGCCCACCTTGGACAACCCATGATCGCCGACGCCGATACCGTCGCCTTCGGCGCCAGCGTCAACGCGCGCCGCGACGACCTGTTATCGACGCAGGCACCGGATTTCACACTGCCCGATCTCGACGGTACGCTGCACAGCCTGTCGGACTATCGCGGCAAGAAAGTCTTTCTCTACTCCTGGGGTTCCTACTGAGGTTGCAGCTTCGACTTGCCCGTGTGGCAGGTTATCTACGAAGAGCTGCGCGACCAGGGCCTGGAAATCATCGCCGTCGCGTTCGACACGGCCGGCCGCGCCGCGGTCGAACCGAAGATCCGCGCCACCGACATCGCCGAACGCCCGGCCATGCTCGCCGGCCTGATGGGTTGGGATGACGCGCTGTGGGCGCGGCAGGCGCCACCGACCTACCCCTGCCTGATCGACGAAACCCACCTCGTCGCCGAGCTGTACGGTATGAACAACGTGCCGCAGGCAGTGTGGATCGACGAACAGGGCCGCATCGTGCGTCCGGCGGAGTCGGCCGGCACCATCGACATGGTGCGTCACCTCAATCGTGAGACGCTCGAGCTGCCGGACGCCGCCGTCGCCGAAGGCGCACAGGCACGCAACGCCTACATCGAGGCGCTGCGCAACTGGGTGCATCACGGCGCCGACAGCCCTTACGTGCTGCCGGCGGCGGAAGTGAAACGGCGCCTGCGCGGCCCCGGGGAGTCCGAGGTACTCGCCGCGACGCACGTCAAGCTAGGTCGGCACTTCTACGCCAAAGGTGCCCTCGCACAGGCCAAGAAACACTTCGACCAGGCAGTGACGCTGTGCCCGGAGTCGTGGAATTACCGGCGCCAGTCCATGATGCTCGACCCGGAGAACGTCGGCCAGCTCAATGCCGGGCCGGACTTCTGGGCCGCGGTCGATGCCCTGGGCGACACGCCCTACTACCCGCCGGCCGACCTCGCACCGGTGCGCTGAGCCGCGCGACAGGACCGGGCATCCTCGCCTCGGCGAGGATGCCCGGTTGCCGACAGACCACGCGCGCAGCGCGCGCCGCTCGAGCGCCCTGCGCTACGTACACGAGGCACGTGCGGCTCGGCCGCGGCGTTACGACACGGGAATGCACGCAGGCGGGACGGGGGGCACCGCGTCGCCGGCCCGAAGGCACGGGCGTGATCAGATACGGTACGCCTCGAGCTCACCCGCACGGGCCATTTCGACGAGGCGGAACTTCTGCAGCTTGCCCGAGGCGGTCGCCGGAATGGCCTCGACGGCGAACCAGTCCTGCGGCACCTTGTGACGCGCCAGTGCAGCTGCGACCCAGGCACGCAACTGATCGCTACAGGGCCGCGCACCCGGTGCACGGGTCAACACGGCGCCGACCGTCTCGCCCCAGTAATCATCGGGAATGCCGATCACGGCAACGTCGGCTACGTCCGGGTGCGTGTAGAGCACTTCCTCGATCTCGCGCGGGTAGATGTTCTCACCGCCGCGAATGATCAGGTCCTTGAGGCGTCCGGTGATGCGGCAATAGCCACGCGCGTCCATCGCGCACAAATCTCCGGTGTGCAACCAGCCATCGGCGTCGATGGTCGCAGCAGTCGCTTCGGGCATGTCGTAATAGCCCATCATGACGAGAAAGCCGCGCGTCAGCAGCTCGCCGGGTGTATCGACCGGCAGCGTCGCGCCGCTCTGCGGGTCGACGATCTTGATCTCGACCTGCGGAAGCGCACGTCCAATCGTCTCGCTCTTGTCGACGGCATCGTCATCCAGGCGGGTATGCGTAATTGCCGGCGAGGTCTCGGTCTGTCCGTAGCCGATGATGAGCCGCGCCCCGAATTCGGCCTCGACGCGACGCACCACCTCGACCGGCACCGTGGCGGCGCCCGAGAAAACCGTCAGCAGGCTCGACAGGTCGCGCGCGCGCACAGCCTGCGCGTCGAGTAGCGCGATGAGCATCGTCGGCACGGCGAAGGTATAGGTCACCCGCTCCTGCTCGACGAGGTCGAGCATCGACTCCGCATCGAAGGAAGCTGGCAACAGCAATGTTCCTCCCGTCTGCAACGCGCCGAGGACATTGGCGACACAGCCCGCGGTATGGAACAGCGGCGCCACGGCGAGATTCACGGTGCGTGCGTCGAGATCCTTGATCAGCGCCATCATGCGGGCGTTGTTCGTGATGCTGTAGTGATTGAGCAGCGCACCCTTGGGCTGCCCGGTGGTGCCGGAGGTGTACTGGATCATCGCGGGATCCGTCGGTGCGACCGCGGGCAGATTCTCATCGCCCGGAGCGCTGCCCAGGAAGGCATCGAAATCCTCCAGGCTGGCGACGAAAGCCGGCTCCCCAGCGGCGTCGGCGAGTGCCTGCACGGCGACCCCGCCCATGTCGACACCGCGATAACGGCCGCCATGGAACAGGGCGCGGGCGCGCGACTGGCCGAGTACATAGGCGAGTTCGCGCACACCGAGCGCCGGGTTCACCGTGACCAGCACCATGCCGGCGAGTGCGAGACCGAGTTGAACGATGACCCATTCGGGGCGATTGCCCGCCCAGAGCGCGACGTGGCTGCCGGGCGCGAGACGCGCCAGCAGCGCCTGGGCGGTACGCTCCGCGGCCCGCTCCAGCTCGGCGTAGGTCCAGCGTCGGCGTTGTCCCGGTGCGCCGTCGGCGTCGATCAACGCGCAGTGCGTCGGCCACCTCGCGGCCGCATCGCGCAGCACGCCGCCACA
>Ga0180430_10000579_pt1 | contig 39362 bp, 33 predicted proteins | sample SS_ome_9_FD_132999 | JGI IMG/M metagenome (GOLD analysis project Ga0180430, IMG submission 132999) | Hypersaline lake sediment archaeal communities from the Salton Sea, California, USA - SS_1_S_2 metaG | ecosystem: Environmental > Aquatic > Non-marine Saline and Alkaline > Hypersaline >...
GTCAGGCCTTCCAGATCGTCCATGCGCCGGCGGCGCATTCAGTGCTTCCAGATGATCGAGAGAGGGTGATGCGGAACGTCATGTCGCTGACGTGCTCAGGCCTTCCAGATCGTCCATGCGCCGACGACGATGAGGAGGGCCCCGGCGACGTAGTGGATGATCCGCGTCGCCGAGGGGGAGAGGAACCGTGAGAGCAGGCTCCCGAGGGCGACGGCGAGGGCGGTGGACGCGAGAAGCGCGCCGCCGGCGCCGACGAGGACCGCCCACGGTGACTTCGATCTCGACGCGAGGGCGAACACGGCGAGCTGGGTCTTGTCCCCGAGTTCCGCGAGAAACACCAGTCCGAACGACGTCAACACCGTCTGCAGCATGATCCCTCCGATGGGTCGTTCTGCTGAGGCTACGCGGGCGTCTCGTCCCGATCAACTCGCGCGCTTGAGTCGACCCCGCTGTGCAGAATAGACTTGCGCATCATGGAAGAGACGGGGCGAAGTCGGCGGCCGGGAGCGGACGCGCAGACGCGCGGGCTGATCCTTCTCATCGGGGGCGCCCTCCTCGCCGCCGGCCTGGGGGAGTTCGTCGGACGTCTCCCGGCATCGTCGCCTCCCGCCGCGCGCGTGTTCATCTTCGACGCGGTCGACGTCGTCGCGCCGGCGTTCGTCGTCCGCGGCCCGGTCGACGTCAACGTCGCGTCCGCCGCCGACCTCGAGCGACTCCCCGGGATCGGGGCGGTTCTCGCCGCGCGGATCGTCGCCGATCGAGACGAGTACGGCGCGTTCGCGACGATCGACGACCTCGTCCGCGTCAGCGGGATCGGGCCGGCGACGGTCGACGGGTTCCGCGACCGCGCGATCGCGGGGGATCAGTAGAAGACGGTGCGCGTTCGGTGGCGCGGGAATCGCTTGTACTCGGGGTTCTGACCGCGCGTCCAGAGGAGAACGTCGAGATCGCGGGCGGTGACCGCCGTCCCGGTTGCCCGGAGGCTCGCGGCGATCCGTTCGACCGCGTCGACGGCGCAGGCGCGGATCTCGACCTCTTCCGGCGAGCCGGCCGGGATCCGTTCGCCGCGGTCGATCCGTGCGAGGAGCTTCGGGTCGTAGTGCAGGACGCCGTCGCAGCGGAGGACGTGGGGGACGAGGTTGTCGGCGAAGATCGTCAGGCGGTCGAGGTCGTCGAACCGGCCCGGCCCGGCTCCGTCGAACGCCAGCGCGAGGTCCGAGGCGGCGATCTGGGCGCGCTTAAACAGCGGAACGTCTCTACCGTCGTGGCGGGCGACGTCGCGGAAGAACGGCTGAGCCGACAGCAGGGCGACGAGGCGCGCGGCCGATCGATCGGCCGCGTCGACGAGTCCGGTGCACGTCCCGCCGAACCGGTCGATCAGATCGCGACCGAGGTCGTTCCAGGCGCGCGCAACCAGGTCCATCAACTCGTCGATCGGCTCGCCGAAGTCCTCCTGCCCGAACAGGCGGGCGCAGGCGGCCGGCGTGATCGTCGCCAGCGAGTCGGCGTCGAGCGGGCCGACCGCCCGGTAGCGATCGGCGAGCGCGGAGGCGATCGTGTGGTAGCCGGACATCCCCGGGCGCTTCCGTAGGTGAGGGAAGTAGCCGGAGCCGAAGTTGACCGTGTCGAGCGCGAGGACGTAGGAGACGGTCGCCGCCTCTTCGCCGAGGAAGTGGTGCGTTCGATCGTAGAGCGGACGCGGCGCCCCGTCGAGCGCAAGCAACTGGGCGACCTCGGAGATCCGCCCGCGGTCGATGCGGACGAACCGCGCCCGTTCGGCGACCGCACGGCAGGCGGCTCGGATCTCGTCGAACACGTTGAAGGAGGGTTCGGATCTCGCGTCGGACACGGCTTCGACAGGCTACCGCCTCGACACCTCCCGTGCACGCAGCCTCTTCACGCCTGTTCGCTACGATGAAATGTACGTTCGGCCCACGATTCACGAAGGGGGGCACCGATGAAGAGGAAGATGATCTGGATCGCAGTGCTGATGGCTGCCCTTGCCGCCGCAGGGGCTTGCGCGGCGGAGGAACGCGCGCCGCTCCTCCTGGCGACGGTCCAGGAGCTCCTCGACTACCCGGATCCGCTCTCCGCCGGGGCGATTCCGCTCAGCGAGCGCCTGTTCGCCGTTGCCGTCCCGGGGACCGATCTCGTCGTCCTGGTCCGCCCGATGATCGAGAGCGAGTTCGCCTCGTTCCAGGTCCAGGCGATCGACGCGCAGCTGATCGGTCTGCAGATGCTCGCGGCGACGATCGTTCTTCCCGTCGTTGCTCCGGTCGACGTCGCCGGGCTTGCGCCCGATCTCGTCGCGCTCCTTCAGCGCGCGGTGAACGAGATCAGCGGGTTCGCCGTTTTCGCCGCCGCCGTCTCGCCGTAGACGAGCGCGGGCCGAGGCGCCGCGCGTTACGCCTCGGCTTCGTCCTCGGTTTCCGCCTCGTTCCGTCGTTCGGCGCGGAACGGAAACCCGCTCGCGTCGATCCGCTCGTTCGCCTTGTCGAACGCGTCGGCGACGATGTTCGGGATGTCGGGGATCTCCGGAATGCTCGGGATGCGGATTGTGTGACGCGCCGGACGGAGCTGCTTGTTCAGATTCGTGACGTGATTCATCGTCATTGCGCTCGCCATCTCCTTGTTCATCCCGGCGTCGACGAGCGTCTTGAAAAAGACCGCGACCCCCTCGGCCGACTTCTGCATCTGCTCCGGTGAGTAGACGGTCTCCTGGATTCCGCGCATCAGGGTCGGAATCCGTTCGGAGACGACGTCGAGGACCTCCCTGACGTCTTCGGCGCTGTCGAGTTCCTCTTCGAGTTCTTCGATCTCCTCCTCGAGCTCCTCGAGGTGTTCCTGGCGTTCCTCAAGCTTCTCCTGGAGCTGCTCGAGCCGCTCCCGTTCGCGCTCGATCCGTTCCCGCTCGTGTTCGATCCGCTCGCGCTCCCGCTCGACCTGCTCCATCTCCCGCTCGATCTCTCGTTCCCTTTGCGCTTGCGCCCTTTCCTCCTGGTGTACGGCCTCTCGCTCCTGCCGTCTCGCTTCGCGCTCCTGCTCGCGCTGATCGCGGAACGCCTCCCGGCGTTCGAGCTCCGCCTCCCTTCGCTCCTCCGCCGCCTCCTGTCGGCGCTCCCGTTCCGCCTCGCGTTTCTCCTCCATCGCTTCGCGCTTGCGTTCGATCTCTTCCTCGATTCGCTCCTGCTCGGCCTCGCGCCGCGCCTCCTGCTCCTCGATCACCCGCTCTCGTTCGCGTGCTCTCTCTTCTCGACGTCTGTCGCTACCGAACATCCGGTCCCTCCTTCTTCCGCTTCCGCCGTCCGACAATCCGCACGTTGTGTCCCATCACGCGTAGGCTTCCCCGAACCGGGTACCGCTTCGAGGCCGCGGAGATGCCCAAGTTAAGGCCGAGGAGGAGCGAGCCGACGTCGATCCGAGCCAGATCGGAGATCCCGGCGCGGCGGGCGACGCGGTGCCACGTTTTTTCGCTCGGCGTCTGTTCCCGTTCGGCGTGCCCGACGACGAGACGGCGCATCCACGCTGCCTCGACGAAGTCGGCCTGGCAATCGGCGCACGTCGCGAGATGCTCGGCGATGCGCTGGGCATCCTCGATTCCGATCCGCCCGGTGACGTACCAGGGAATCTGCTCGCGGACCTCGTCGCACGTGATCATGGTTGCAGCTCCTTGGCCAGAGCCTTCCTGGCGTGATGCATCCTCGACTTCACAGTTCCCTCGGGGATGCCGAGGACGTCGGCCGCCTCGCGCATGCTCATCTCCTCGTAGTAGACGAGGTGGATCACCTCTCGGTGGTGCTCGGGGAGGGTCGCCATCGCTCGCTCGACCTGGATCGCCCGCTCGACGCGCCCCGCGGGGTTCGACTCTCCCGGCGTCTCGTCGGGGAGCCGATCTCCGCGCGCCTCCTTCCGGAGGAGGTTGAACGCGAGGTTCCGTGCGATCCCGAGAATCCACGTCGACACTTTCGACGCTCCTTTGAACTTCCCCGCCTGTCTCCAGACCACGACCATCGTCTCCTGCAGCACCTCTTCCGCGAGGTGTGCCCGCCGGACGATCGTCATCGCGAATCGGAAGATGCGGTCCGCGTGGCGATCGTAGAGCGCGCGGAATGCGGCGCGGTCTCCGGTGGCGACGCGACGAAGAAGCGTCGAATCCTCACTCACGGCGCGACTGGCTTCGCTCACGTCTCTCCTTCGGACCGCTCGGAGTTGAGTGGTCGATCACGGGGCGTGCGGTTCAACGTCGGCGGTCGGCACCCGTCGACGATCCGCCGGAGTGTACCGTCTGCGCTTCCTCGAACCGGACGGCTCGACGTATCATGGGCCGACGCGCATTCGGGAGGTGGCGGTGAAGCACTGGAAGTGGCCGGTCTGGTTCGGCCTGGGCCTTGTCGCGGTGTCGCTCGTCCTCTACGGGATCCACTTCCTTGTCTTCCGAAACGCGCAGCACATCTTCCTGTGGAGCTTCACCAGCCTGGCGTTCCTTCCGATCTCGGTCCTGTTCGTCACGCTGATCATCAATCGCCTACTCACCGATCGGGCGCGCCGGGCGAGGCTTCAGAAGATGAACATGGTGATCGGTGCGTTCTTCAGCGAGGTCGGTAACGACCTCCTCGCACTGGTCACGCCGTGGGACGACGAGCTCGATCGGGTCCGCCTTCTGCTCGCCGTTGGCGCGAACTGGCAAGAGAGGGATTTCCGGCTCGCGTCACGCAAGCTCGCGCAGCATCGTCACGATGTGAATGCCGATCGGATGGACCTCGACGCGGCGAAGGCGTTTCTTGGATCGCGGCGGACGTTCCTGCTGCGCCTCCTCGAGAACCCGAATCTCCTCGAGCACGAGGCGTTCACCGCCCTCCTCCGCGCCGTTCTCCACCTCGCCGAGGAACTCGACTACCGCGACACGCTCGACGGACTTCCGGACGCGGATCGCGCCCACTTGGCCGGCGACGTCCGGCGCGCGTACGCGCTCCTCGTGCGGCAGTGGCTTGACTACCTGGGGTTCATCCGGAAGGCCTACCCGTACCTGTTCTCGCTCGCGGTTCGGACGAACCCGTTCGACACAGAGGCATCGGCGGTTGTCGGCGGCTGACGTCGGACAGCTCCACGATCGCCAGAGGCCCGGAACCCGACATCGAAGGCTCCCGCCCCGACGAGATCTGCGGTTGCGCTGAGCGTTCGATCTAGGGACAGGCCAGGCACGCCTTGATGTCGCTCAGCTGCTGCTCGATGAGATTGAGTTGGTACTTGATGTCGGTGAGCGTCCACTCCTCGGCTTCGAAGAAGCCGTACTGGTCCTCGAGCATTTGCCCTGCGACCGTGTAGATGAGGTCGACCTCGTGGTCGATGTCCGCGAGCATTGCCTCGATCGAGTCGAGGCGCGACTCGCCATCTTCGGTGACCAACAGGTCGAGGAGATCCTGGATCGTCGCATCCTGGGAGACGTTGGCCTGTGCGCCGATCAGCGCGACGATCGCGATGGCCAGGATTCCGAGTGTGCCGATCAGCCAGACTGCCTTCTTCGCCATTTCTCGTCCCTCCTGAATCTCTTCCGCAGAGAACTCGCCGGTCGCTTCGCCCTTGTACGAGCAGCCTTCGCCCGGAAGATGGCTCGTGCTTTCATCGGCCTAGAAGCGCCATTCCCAACCGGATCTCAGAACCCAATCGCCACTTGCCGGATACTCGATCCCAAACCTGAGCCGCCCTCTTGCGCTGACGGGGAAGTCGGCCGAAGCGGAGACCATCCCTAGGTCAAACGCCCACGGCGAGGCGCCATCGAAGAAGAAGGCAACTTCCAGTAGGCCACCGGGCCCACAGCACGAAGAAGGGCTCACGCGAAGCCTGTACACCTCGAAGTAGTCGGCGCTTCCTGTCAGCTCAGCGTTCCTCGTCGAGACGAAGGATGTCGCAGCGTAGAAATCGACGGCGTCGCCCGCAGTCGCTTCGAGCTTGACGCCGTACAGCGTGAGCCCCTCGATTGAGAGCGGAGCTGCGCCAACATCCAAGGCGTACAGAGGGGCGGCGCAGACGGAAGCCCGGGCAAGTCGCGCCCGAAGGCTTGGGGAGACAGTCTTCGCGCCTGTCTGGAAATCGACGTCAAGGATGAAGTCAGTGGCCATCGGCCCCAGTGACAGGTGTGGAACCTCCGGATACGTCACCGCCAATCGGAACCGGTCGAAGCCACCATCGCATGAGAACGACAACGACGCTCCGAAGGCCAGTCCACACGGATCCCACAGCCAGTCGGCTCGAAGGCTGGCTGTACGGAAATCGAGCTCGCACAGACCGAACCGGCTGACCGCCCGCCACCGAACCCCTTCGGTGAATCCATTCAACGTGACTTGATCGTAGGCCTGGCTGTTGTCGGCCGGGTAGTAGGCGTAGTTCGCAAACCCAATCCCTTCGACCTGGAATCGGGTGAGGTGGCTCGCGTAGGTGAACGTGGCCTGACTGGGGTCGAACACAAGAACCGATGCCAGCGAGATCGGTCCGACCTGGCGGTTGTCGGAAAGGCCGAGATAGGAGAAGTCCCCGCTGGACACGGCCGCACGGAGCGACGTGTGCCATCCCGTATCGCGGAGCGTCACGCCGAAGACGAATCGATCGAGACCAACCAGCTGGCTCGGCATGCTCTCGATTCCGCCGCTGAAGGATCCGGAAAGGCTGATGGAATCTGCAGAAGCGGTCCATCCGAACGCGAACAGCAGAAGCGAGGTGGCGCACGTGAGTGTCAGGACCCTGCGATTCCCCACCTCCGCCAATCGCCTCCTTGCCCGTGGGATGAGTATAGCACCCGGGCTCGACAGCGGATGAACGAGACCGGCGGATGACGTGAGGATGGGGCGACGACGATCTGCGGACAGCACCGCTCAAGCTCTGAACCAGAAGTCCTTGTCGAGAGAGGCATTGATGGAAGGACTGTAGCGATGTAGGCTGCATAGAGGCTTGCTCGCGACTGGAGCCCTCGGCGAGAAGCGACCGCGATGGACCTGCGGCGGACGCGGAGCGAAGGGAGCGATCTGATGTCAAGGCGCCTCATGATGCTGTCGGCCCTCTTGATCGGGATTGTGTTGGTATCCGGGATTTCCGCCGGTGCTCAGTATCCCGACTGCAACTGGCGATGCACGGCGGGCGACGTCTACACAGCCGCGCTGTACGTTGAGGCGCCGGAGGCGTGCGAAGCGGGACAGGAGATTGCGGCTCCCCTGTTCGTAACGTTTGTGAACGGAACTCGGAGCGACCGCTACGCCGTGCGACTCCTTGCGGACCTCTACGTGGGAGGCGTCTACGAGGGATCTTTGGACGAGTGCGTCGCGGAGATGATGGCGCCAGGGGAGAGCACGGTGCAGCTCGGACTCATTTCCTGGAGCTGCGGCCAGAGCCTCGAGCTTCGCAATGTCGTCATCTCGTGGAGTTCGAAGCCGGAGACTTGCGGTGAGATTCCGAGCTGCGCCTCACGCACGGCCAAGTGCTGGGGAGGCCCCGCTGTGCGCGTCGCTGGAACGCCGCTCTCGGTTGGGTTTGCCGCTAGTGCCTCGGTCTGCGACGGGGAGGCGGTTCAGTTCACGAGCCTCGTCTCTGGGGGCGAGGCGCCGTACGTCTACGAGTGGGCGTACGGGGATGGGGCTGCGAGCACCTCCGCGAACCCGAGTCATCTCTATCCGTCTCCCGGCTCCTACTCGGTCTCCTTGATCGTGACGGACACGCGCGGCGCGACGGGCTCGGCGATTGGTTTCGTCGACGTCGATCCGAAGCCGATCGCCTTTGCGGGGAACGGAGGGCCGTACTGCTCCGGGAGTACGATCGAGCTCTACGCAGACGGGGGAGTTGCCTACTCCTGGTCTGGGCCGAACAGCTTCTCCAGCAGCGAGCAGAATCCGCAGATCCAGGACGCAGCCGTGGCAGACGGTGGTGTGTACACCGTCACGGTCGAGAGCGTATCCGGATGTGTGGATCAAGCGTCCACGCTCGTCGAGGTAGACGGAGCGGCTCCGGATCTGAGCGTGCCGGCGGACGTGACGGTCGAGTGCGAGATGTCGACCGATCCCCTCGAGACGGGGAGTGCGACGGCGATCGATGACTACGATCCGTCTCCAGTGGTGACGTTTGCTGACGTGTTCCTGCCCGGATGTGGACGCGCGGGAACCATCACTCGCATCTGGACGGCCACAGACACCTGCGGCAACTCGGCTTCCGGGGATCAGACGATCCTCGTCATCGACACAACCCCGCCGACGCTCGCTGTTTCGAGCGCGCAGTTCGAGTGTGACGGCTCGGGGAATACATCGGACATCGCACTGTGGCTCGCTTCGGTGACAGCGACCGACGCATGCGGCGATGTGATCGTGATCGACGACTTCTCGGGCGTCTTGGGTCCGTGCGATGGCGTGGGTACGGTCGAGGTCGCCTTCACGGCGATCGACGCCTGCGGAAACGAGTCGACACGATCCGCGAGTCTCGCCATCGTCGATACGACGCCCCCGGATGCTGTAGGAGACGTGGCAACGGCTCATGAGGATACTTCCGTGCAGATCGACGTTCTGGCGAACGACACCGACGTCTGCGACTCCTCCCCCGCGCTGGCTGACGTGGGAGATCCCGTGTTCGGGATAGCCCAAACTGCGGGAAGCGAGGTTCTGTACACACCACCTGCCGGTTTCAGCGGAACCGACACGTTCTCGTACACCATTGAAGACTGCAGTGGGAACCAGGCATCGCCTCTCGTCGAAGTCACGGTCCTTCCGGTGAACGACTCGCCGGTGGCGAATGACGAAACGGCAACGGCAGAGGAAGACACGCCGCTTCCGATCACCGTGACGGCGACCGACCCGGACGGCGACACGCTCCGCTACACGATTCTGTCCGGGCCGACGAACGGAACGATCACCGGATTCGATCTGGCGACCGGAACCCTGATCTACACGCCGGACGCGAACTACAACGGCCCGGATTTGCTCGCGTTCGAGGCCTGCGATCCGGACGGGCTGTGCGATACGGGCACGGTCACGATCATGGTGGAGCCGGTCGACGATCCGCCGACGGCCGATCCGCAAAGCCTGACAACACCCGAAGACACGGCGCTCCCGATCACGGTGACGGGCGGCGACATTGACGGCGATCCGATTACGTACAACATCGTCAGCGGCCCGAGCCACGGGACGATCAGCGGGTTCGACCCGACGATGGGCGAGCTTCTGTACACGCCGGACGAGAACTTCACCGGGACGGACAGCTTCGTGTTCGAGACGTGCGATCCGCATCCGGAGCATGGCTGCGCCCAGGCCGCGATTACGATCACGGTCACGCCGGTCAACGATCCGCCGATCGCCAACGACGACGCCACCAGCACGCCGGAAGATACGCCGAAGCTGATCAGCGTTTACGCGAACGACTTCGACGTGGACGGGAACCTCGATCCGACGACGGTGAGCATTGTGAGTCAGCCGTCGAACGGGACGGTGAGCATCGATTCGGTGACGGGAGCGATCACCTACGCGCCGGAAGCGGACTTCAACGGGATCGACACCTTCGGATACCAGGTGTGCGACACGGACGGGCTCTGCGACACGGCGACGGTCACCGTGACCGTGGTCTCCGAGGGGGATCCTCCGGTCGCCAACGACGACAGCGCGATCACGCCGGAGGATCAGCAGATTCTGATTGACATCCTGGGCAATGACATGGATGCCGACAACGACCTCGATCCAACCTCGGTGACGATCACGGTCCCGCCGACCCACGGCTCGGTCAGCGTCGATCCGGTGACTGGCGAGGTCACGTACACGCCGGACGAGGACTTCCACGGACAGGACGTCTTGACCTACCAAGTCTGCGATAGTGACGGCGTCTGTGACGAGGCGGCCGTGGCGATCACTGTCCTGCCGATCGACGACCCGCCGGTCGCCAACGATCAAGCGGTGACGGCGGAGGAGGACACGCCGCTCCCGATCACGGTGACGGCGACCGATCCGGACGGCGACACGCTGGCCTACACGATCCTTTCCGGGCCGGCGAACGGGACGATTACCGGATTCGATCCAGCGACGGGAACCCTGATCTACACGCCGGATGAGGACTACAACGGCCCGGATTCGCTCACGTTCGAGGCCTGCGATCCGGACGGACTGTGTGATGCGGGGCTCGTGACGATCACGGTGGAGCCGGTCGACGACTCACCGTTGGCCGATCCGCAGAGCCTGAAGACGCCGGAAGACACGCCGCGATCGATCACGGTGACCGGGAGTGACGCGGACGGGGATCCGATCGAGTACAGGATCCTCTCGGGACCGTCGAACGGGACGATCGACGGATTCGACGGCAACACAGGGGGGTTGATCTACACGCCGAACGTGAACTTCACTGGGACGGATGCGTTCGTGTTCGAAGCGTGCGATCCGAATCCCGACAACGGGTGCGCGCAAGCGACAGTAACGATCGAGGTCACGCCGGCGAACGATCCACCGAGGGCCGAGGACCAGACGAGAACGACGTCGGAGGACACGGCGACGGGATTCTTCTCTCTGGCGATCTCCGATCCGGACAACACGCTGGCCGAGCTCACGTGCGACTGTCTCGAACCGCCGGCGCGCGGGGCGATCGAGCGCGGTCCGAGCCACACGGTGAACTACACGCCGGATCCGGATTTCTCGGGGATCGACACGTTCCGCTACCTGGTCTGCGATCCGGACGGCCTCTGCGACACGGCGATCGTCGTCGTGACCGTCGGTGCGATACCGGATCCTCCGGTTGCCGTAGACGATGTGGCGAGCGTCGCCGAGGACGAGCCTGTCTTGATCGATGTCGTCGACAACGACAGCGATCCAGATGGAGACCTCGACCCGACGACGGTGTCCGTCATCCTGCCCCCGACGCATGGCGCAGCCGCCGCGGATCCGGTGACCGGAGCGATTCGCTACACGCCGGATCTCGACTACGTTGGGCCGGATTCGTTCGCCTATGAGGTCTGTGATGTGGCGGGACTCTGTGACGAGGCGATTGTGACGGTGACGATGATCTCGGTCGACGATCCGCCGGTGGCGGTTCCTGACGCGGCGAGCGTTCCCGAGGACGGATTCGTCCTGATCGATGTCGTAGCGAACGACCGCGATCCAGACGGGAACATCGATTTGGCTTCGCTTCTCCTGATCACAGATCCCACGCGCGGGAGCGCGACTGTCGACGCGGCGACGGGGAGAATCGGCTACGCGCCAGATGCCGACTTCGCCGGAGAAGAGTCGTTCGAGTACCAGATCTGCGACAGTGACGGTTCGTGCGACACAGCCCTCGTGACGATCACCGTGATTCCGACGGAAGATCCCCCGATCGCACGGAACGATACGGCCAGCACGGTCGGAGACGCCGCCGTCGTCGTGGACGTGATCGTCAACGACTACGACGCCGATGGTGATCTCGACCCGACGACTCTCCGCGTCGCCTCTCCGCCGGCTTCCGGAACTGCCGAGGCGAATCGGTTCACGGGAGAGATCACCTATTCCCCCGCGGATGGGTTCATCGGCACGGACACGTTCGACTACGAGGTCTGCGATGCGGGCGGACGGTGTGACATGGCGACGGTGACGGTTGTCGTCGGTCCGAGCGACAATCCCCCGATTGCGTTGGATGATGTGGCGACGGTCCTCGAGGACGGGATCACGACCATCGACATCCTGGCGAACGACGGGGATCCGGACGGCAACCTTGACCCGACCTCGGTCTTCGTCGTGTCTCCGCCGGCTCGCGGCTTCTACGCGGTCGACCCGACCACGGGCGCAATCACGTACGCGCCGGACCCGAACTACGAAGGGCCGGACACCCTCACCTATCAGGTCTGTGACACGGACGGCGAGTGCGACACGGCGATTGTCGCCGTCCGAGTGACGCCTGTCGACGACCCGCCGGTGGCCAACGACGACACAGTCAGCGTGGCGGAAGACGGTCGGGTCGTGATCGATATTGCGGGGAACGACACTGACCCGGATGGGGATCTGAACGTCGCGACGGTCTCGATCACGGATCCACCGAATGACGCGGCGGTGAGCGTTGATTCGACGACCGGCGCGGTGACCTACGTGCCGAATGCGAACTTCCACGGACTGGATCGGCTGATCTACCAGATCTGTGACGATGCTGGAGCCTGCGACTCGGCGACGATTACGGTGAATGTGGTGGCGGTCGGGGATCCGCCGATCGCCAACGATGACGACGCGCGGGTCGATGAGGACGGATCGGTCGTGATCGATGTTGCCGGGAACGACTCGGACCCTGACGGGGACCTTGATGTGGCATCGGTGTCGGTTTCCGTGATGCCGAGCCAAGGTGACGTCCGGGTTGATCGGCGGACGGGAGAGATCGTCTATGAGCCGAACCCCGATGTCAGCGGCCAAGATGCGTTCGCCTATGAGATCTGCGACAGCGAGGGGCGTTGTACGACGGCGCGGGTCACGGTCGACATCGCGCCGCGGAACGATCCACCGACGGCCCTTTGCATCGAAGCCGTCGTGGCGGATGGATCACGGACGCCCATTCGCCTGCTCGGTCGCGACTCGGACGGAGATCCGCTCACCTACGCGGTGATCTCCGAGCCCTTTCGCGGCGTCCTCACGCAGCCCGACGCAGAGGGGACGGTCTACTACCTGTCGAGCACGGACGCTGACGAGCCGTTCTCGGGACCTGTCTCGTTCGCGTTTGAGGTCTGCGACCCATCCGGGGCTTGCGATCAATGCGTCGTCCAGCTCTTCGTCGTTCGAGCAGCCGGCGGGGGTGGCGTCGGCGAGTGCGCTCAGCGCGTGATCATCTCCGAGGTTGCGTGGGCGGGGACTGACGCGTCCGAGGCGCACGAGTGGATCGAGCTGCGGAACCTGGAGGATGTCCCGGTCGATCTCGAGGGCTGGACCCTTCGCTGGCGGCGGAAGTTCGCCGAGACGGAACAGGAGGCACTGTGGAAGGCGATCCCGCTGGCCGGTGTGGTTGCCCCGTACGAGCCTGATCCGGGCTTGACGTTCGCGCAAGCTGAAGTGCAACCGGACGCCTGGTGGGTCTTCTGGGAGCCGGAGTGGCGCGATGACTTCTTCCTGCTCGAACGGGAGACGGATGAGCCGATCTTGCACATCGATGCGGATCTCGTCTACGGCGACGAGCTTCCGCTCGACCGCGTTGCCGATCTCGACGATCGAGGGGACGTGATCGAGCTCGTCGATCCGCTTGGCTGTGTCGTCGACACGGCGAACGCCGGCGCGGCGGACCGCGACGGCTGGGTCGCCGGCAGCGCTTCCCCCGTGGCGTCGATGGAGCGGACCGATCCACAGGCGCTCGATTTTGGCGACAACTGGCACACCAACCTCGGTCTCGTCCGCGCGGAGATGGACGCGTGGGCCCAGTTGGTCCACGGAACGCCGAAGTACGAGAACTCCCCGATCCTCAGCGAATCCGTGGCGCCATTGGACGTCGAGCCGACGGTGCGCCCGATGGGCGAGCCGATCGTCCTTCGGTTCGATCCGCTCCCGGAATGGCCGATCAACGAGCGGTTGTGGCGCGTTCTCGTGACCAGACCTCCGACGGACGAGATTCTCGAGGCGGAGTGGACGATCAACCCGGCGGCGGACGGAGCGACCCTCGTCGTGATCGCCGTCAACCGGCTCCCGCTGGACGAAGAGATTCACGTCTGGGTGCGGACGCCGTCGGGAGACGTTCTGTTCGCGCCATTCACGCTCTACCCGTACTAGCAGCAGGCTTGCGGCTGCGAAGATGCGAGGCGCGGAGGATCCCTCCGCGTCTCGTCCTCTGGGGACGGAAAGTCCACGTCGGGTTGGGGGTTACAGGCGCCTCTGCACCTGGGCGAGGAGTTCGCGGGCGTCGTCCTGGGCGCGCGCGTTGAACAGCGGATCGGTTTCGCCGATCGGCGCGTCGAGAACGGCCTGGAGGACCTCAGCTGCCTTCTCCCACATCCGTCGCTCGATCAGGTAGAACTCGGCGAACGCGCGCCGATTCCCAAGGTGCTCGGCGCAGGCGGGATCGACGGCACATGGCGGGCCGTCGTCGCACAGGTCCGAGTCGTCGATGACATGGCAGAAGTAGCCACGCGCGCGCTCGAGGTCCTTCCGGTAGGTGCCGAACGGGAGGCGGGGGAGGGCGCCCCAGATGCTCCCGAGGACGCGGTACGCGCCGTAGTCGTCGTAGGTCTCATCGAGCTCGACGACCCGCTCCAGCATCGCGATCGTCTTCCCGACGATTCCGGCCGGGATCGCGGCCAGCCGGTCGAAGTTGGCGACGCTCACCCAGTTCATGCACGCCCAGTACAGCGCGTCGACGTCGGTCTCGCGTCTCACAGCGTCGACGAATCCTTCTCGGTCCTCGAGTTCGACGAACGTCGGATTCATCCGCAGGCCCTTCAGCCCCCAGTGCTTGCCCTTCCGGTAGACGTCCTCCTCGCCGTCCTCACCCTTGGCGAAGACGACCCCGAGGGTGAAGTAGCACCGCGAGAGCGTGATGACGAGATCCTTCCGTTCCGGATCGATCGGGAAGGTATCGACGTCTCGCTCTCGGGTCTCGTCGAGGGTTGCGGGGACGCCGAGCGCGTCCTTGAGCGCGGCGATCGCGGCATCGAGCTGCGCGCGGCCGGTCGCGCTGTACGCGACGATCACCCGTCCCGTAGCCAGAACGGCCGCGGCCTTCTCCGGAAGCTCCGCCCCGCTCGCGGCGACCGCGATCCCCGCGACGACGAGTGCAGCCACGACCCGCGCGATCCTCGTCGCTGAACTCAATCCACACTCCCTCGACTCTCGATGGTGCCCTGTCGGTTCGCCATCATCCTCGGAATGGACGTTCACCCTCCGCCGACGGGGGGGAAGAGGGCGACGCGGGCGCCGTCGGCGAGTGGGCACGCGTGATCCGGCTCGGCACGTCCGTCGATCATGACGAGATGGACGGCCGCCGGATCGATCGCCAGGCGATCGAGTAGCGTGGCGAGGGTCGCGTCGTCGGGGAGGTCGACCGGAAAGGCCTCTCCCGCACGTGTGCCGGGGGCGGCCGCGACGAGGGTCGCGTGAAGCCGGACCTCGACCCTCACTTCTGGGCCTCTTCGCTGACGGGCTCGTCCGAGTTTGCGCCTGTGTCCCGACCCAGTGAGTTGCGGCTCGCTGACGCCGACGAAGTCGGCGCCCCCGCGGGTGGCAGTGGGGCGAAGTACCACTTGTAGAGAAGCTGCATGTCGACCGGGAACAGGCCGAGACGGTCGCCGTCGCTCACCGGCGTGTCGACGGTCGCGTAGCGGCCGTTGACGAACAGGTTGCTGCCGAGTTCATCGAGCGCGAGCCCGATCCGCTCCACGATCGATCCGACGGTGTCCCTCTCCCGATGCTCTACGGAGACGACGGACTCAGCCGACGCCGAACGCTGATTGGCCACGCGTCGCAGTCTTCCGTAGAGGTGCACTTCGATCATGCTCTGAGTGTGAAGCCACAACGCTGATTCGTCACCCACGCAGGAAGGCGTGAGCCGAAGCTCATGCCTTCCTGCACGGCCAGCGTGAGCGTGAGCTCACGCTTGGACGCGCCCGCATTCCCGCAAGCAAGGGGAGCTTCAGCTCCCCTTGCCAAAGACTTTGTCGATCTCGCTGTCGGCGATGTCCCACGTGACGTCGTGCGGCGGGAGCTTCTCCGTCAGCATGAACGCCGGCAGCCGATCGTCCGCTGCCGTGAACCCGGCCTTCCGGTTGAAGTCGAGTTCGAGGTCGAGGATCTCCTTCCCGATCCGGCCGACGTCGTCGGCCGTCCAGGTCGTCCCGAGCATCCCGTTGCACTCGTCGACCATCCCCTCGAAGCCCGAAGCGATGTCGAGGATGGCGAACGCGATGAACAGACAGTGACCGGTCGAGTCGATGAACGCGGTCGCGTACTGGAAGTTGCGCGCCAGCTCGGCCTTGTCGGGATTGAGCGGATCGAGCTTGCCGGAGACGCCGAGGATCTCGGGCGCGATCGTGTAGCCGGACGTGTGGTCGGCGCCCATCGTCGAGACGGCGTAGGTCATCCCGATCCCCTTGATCGCGCGCGGCTCGTAGGCGGGCATGCTCTGCCCCTTGACCGCGGGGACCCGCGTGACGCCGTACGCCTTGCCTGTCGCCGTCGCGCCGTTGCCGATCGCTGTCCCGAGCTCCGTTCCCTTCCCGATCTCGTGGAGAAGCTCGATCGCCCTCTTCCCGTCGCCGAACGCGGCCACGCCCCCCTCCATCGCGACGGCGATCGCGCCGCCGATCTCGATCGTATCGAGCCCGTACTCGTTGCAGAGCTGGTTCAGCTCGGCGACCTGGTCGAGGTCGTCGATCCCGCAGTTCGCGCCGAGCGCCCACGCCGACTCGTACTCGATGCACGAGGTGTGCTCGGAGCCGTCCTCGCGATGCCACGTGTTCGAGCAGCGGATGATGCAGCCGGGGGAGCAGGCGTGGTTGTACAGCGTCGAACCGGTTCGCTCCTTGTTCCCCTCGAAGATCGCCTCGCCCGCGATCTTGGCCGCCCCGTCGAAGCGGCCTTCGCGGAAGTTCCTCGTCGGAAGGCCGCCGACCTCGTTGATGATGTTGACGAGGACCGCCGTGCCGTAGCTGTTGAGCGCCCCTTCGGGCTTGGTGATCGCGTGCTCGGTGAGCGCGGCGGCCATCTTCTTCCGGCCGGCGTCGAACAGCTCCTTGTTGGCCGGCGTCAAGCCCGGCCCGCCCTTGTCGTCGACGACGATGAACTTGAGCCCCTTCGAGCCCATCACCGCGCCGAGGCCGCCCCGCCCGGCGTAGCGGCTCGGGCGACCGTTCTGGTCGTTGAAGCAGACGCCGGCGGCCGCCAGCTTCTGCTCGCCGGCGACGCCGATCGAGCAGATGTCGACCGACTCGATCCCGTCGAATCGATCGAAGACGGTCGGGTAGACGGTCGACAGTTTCTCGCCCGTCCACGCGTCGGCCGGCTCGAACGCGCCGCCTTCGCACGTGATCTTGACGAGCCAGAACCCGTCCGTCGCCTGCCCCTCGACGACGAGGGCGCGGATCCCGAGGTTCGCCAAGCGGCGTCCCCAGCCGGTCCCCGCGTTCGCCTCCTTGATCCCGCCGGTGAGCGGCGACTTCCCGCCGACCGAGATCCGGGACGACGTCGGCGAGGCCGTTCCCGTCACGACGCCGGGCGAGAAGACGAGCTTGTTCTCCGGTCCGAGCGGATCGCACGTCGCTGGGACCTCGTCGTGGACGATCGACGACGTCATCCAGCGGCCGGCCCGCTCCTTGTACCTGTCGGGGACGTCCTCGAACGACGCTGTCCGGTCGGTCATGTTGATGCGAAGGATGCGTTCCATGCTGTTGCCTCCTTGCGATGGCAGTTCGTTAGCGTTTCCGATCATGGTGCCACGAAAGGACAGACAACGTCAATGACTCGCGGGGCGAAGGCGCGGGGGATCGATTGGAGAGGCCTACTTCGGGACCGACACCGCCAGGTATCGAGCATCCTCGGTCAGGGGAACGGAGAGGTGGATGCTCCCGGCGGGGATGTGGAGCGTCGACGGGGCGGTATGGAGCGAGTGGCGGCTGTTGACGGCGAACAGCACGTGGCCGGAGACGATCAACACGTGGACGTCGGCGGCGTTGTGGTGGGCGGGCGTCGGTCGCTCGCGTCGGTCGCGGGCACGAAACTCGAGGAGGCGCAGCGCCCCATCCTCCTGCTCGCCGATCTCGCGGATCTCCCAGCTTCCCGGATTCGAAGGCTCGGATTGCGATTCCGGAAGGCAGTCCGTCCAGTTCTCGGTCTTCGCACGAAGGGCATCGATCGTCTCCGCGATCGCCTCGTCGAAGTCGGCCTCGGTCAGCTTCCCCGCCGAAACGAGCGTGTCGCGGAGGAGCTCGAACTGCGGGACCGAGCCGTCGAGGCAGACGCGCAGGATAGCGTTCCCGATCTGTGAGGCGGCGAGTCCCGTCTCGCGTTTGCGTCGCATCAGGCGCAGGTGTACGTCATGATCGAGTACGAGATGCTTCCTGCTTGCCGTCGCCATCGCCTCGCTTCCGAAACGGCTGAGGATAGCGCGGTCAGTCAGGGGCGGCAAGAGCCTGCTCAGTTCGGCTATCCGGAATCCTACCCGGAGCGGATGGGAGCAATCCGCTCCGGATGGTTAACGGCAAACGGGATCGATTAACTCGCAGCAATCCCTTGTAGTCAGGACGGTCGCTTCCCTCGTAGGGCTACACACATCCTCGCATAAGGGATAGACTGTAGAAAGCTGCAGGGTTCGGGCATTCAATGACGGATACCGGCAGGTTCGCGAGGAGGCGCGTGAAGAGCGGGGGCGTGTGGCTGGCTGCTGTCGTGTTGCTCTGTTCTGGGTTCGTGTTCGCTGCGCATGGTGATTCGAGTCTCTCCGGCGAGTGGTCAGTCACAGCAACGATCGAGCCGGGACCGTTCTCGCTCGATCTGAGCACGAGTCTCGATCTGACGTACGCAATCGGCGAGTGGTCGTTCTCGGCGGAGACGTCGTTCTCCACAGCAGCATGGAAGAGCCAGAGTTTCGAGGCGAGTGGAACGCTCGGTGCGATCGAACTCGAGTCGTCGCTGGGGTTCAGTCCGTCTTCGGTCAAGTTCAAGCGCTGGTCGAACGACGTCGATCTGGACCTCGATCCGATCTCGCTGTCGGCGTCGTTCGACGTTGCACCGAACTACATCTCGCTCGACCTGTCGGGAAGCGGCGAGGTGGACGACGTCTCGGTCGACGTCGACCTCGAGTTCCGTTCCCGCGGTGGCTGCGATCTTCTGTTCGACGAACTCGAGGTGACGGTCGACTTCCCGCTCTTCTGCGAGTACGGCGGGTCAGCCGCAGTGGCGGTGGAAGACGACGGGTTCGACGAGCTTTCGTTCTCGGTCGACGACGTCGAGCTCTGCGGGATGCCGGCGCTGACCTACGACATCGACCTGATCTTCGAGCTGGACGCGAAGACGGTGAAGCTGCGTCCGTCGTTCGACTTCGGCGATCCGGTCTGCGTCGATCTGTACATCGAAGTGCAGACACCGACGCAGACGACGTTCAGCAGTCTCGATATCTACGGGATCAAGTTCGAAGCGGAGCTCGGCGCGGTCGAGTTCGAGGCGATCTCGTACCTCGACGGCAAGCACAAGCTGAACGGGAAGTACTGGGAGATGTATCGGCTTGCGATCAACGAGGACGGCTGCTGCGGGGAAGCAGCGGCCGAGCTGAAAGCCTACTTCCTCGAAGGCGGGATCGGCCTGTTCGACCTCGGCCTGTTCGAAGGCACGTTCTCCCTCGATCTCGGCGAGTCGATCACGATCCAAAGCAGTATCGCATGGGACATCAAGGCCGGCGTGCTCGAGGAACTCGCCGTCGGCTTCTCGGTGACGTGGTGATGGGACCAGTTTGCTCAATCGTCCTTGTGTGCGAAGAGAGCGCGTGGTGGATCGCCCAAAGGAGGAAGGATGATGTCTCACAAACAGCAATGGCGGCTTGTCCGGTCGCTTGTAGCCGCTTCGGCCTGTGTGGCCTTGAGTCTGATGTCGGGAGCCCAGACAAGCAATCTCGATTCCCTGGCCACTGAGGAGGACCGCCGCGTGATCCTGGCCTCTTCCGTCGTGGATACCACTGACGGGTGGGTGTCCTCATGGAACGACATCTGCTTCGTCGAGTCCGGGGCGGATGAGGAACCGTTTGTCATTCTCCCAAAGGAATACATCCGCCGTGCGCTCAGCACGGGCTCCCGAAGAAGGGTCTGGGACGTTGGGAACGTGGCTCAAGATACGGTGCTTGGGGCTGTCATGGCAGGCGTCAGGGAAGGCTGCTCCCGGCTCGGTCTGGACGTCTTCAGCTCCTGGTTCAATGACGCCGTACCCGTCGTCGATATCGCGCAAAGCCTCCTGGACTACGCGCCATTCAGGTCCGTCGATTATGGGCTGAATCTCTGGTTGGTCACCAACCTGACCCTAGGGATGAAGGCGTCGGTCGGAGCGTTCGGAAGCCTCGTCGGCGGGGCAACCTGCGTCATGACGGGGAACGCAAGTGGGCCCGATGCTGGCGAATTCGGGGCCGGCGACGAGATCAAGCTGGCTTTTGCAGGAACCTCCGAGCTCAAGGAGATCCGGGCCGGGGCGACGAAGGTCAGCCCTCCTGTTCTGTTCCTGACGTTCGCCTCCAACGTGCAATTGGGCGGATCGCTCGACTACGGCTTTGGGCGCGCGCGCGTCGATGAGCGCTTGTTCGTAATGGACGTCACCGACCTCCCCGTGGACATCGCCGAGATGGAAGCAGCCAACATGTTCACGGAGGACTACGGCATCTACGCCCGCGCGCAAGAGAAGGTCCTTCCCTTGTCCGTATGGCCGAAGTCGTCGGAGCCCCCCCTCCAGTTCGGAGAGCCTCAGCAGGGGGACGCGATGTACGCCTCCCTCACGATGGACGTCGACGAGTTCGCACTCGCGATGTATGGGGTTCACTGCGGCAGGAAGTCGAAGAAGGCGAAGCAAGAGGGCGACACGGACACGCAGAAGAAGTACGACGATCGTGCCGATGCGCTGGACTACGCGTTCCCCACCGGACTTGAGTGGACACACAGCCTGCACGGTTGCTCGATCGACATCCTTGCCGCTGATTTTGACGCCCAACTGGGATTGATAGCGCGGCGAAGCTACAAGATCAATCCGGGGGCGAACATTCGCTTTGTGTTCAGCTCGCCCGTGCTCGTCGAGGGCGTCGAACACGCGGAAATTGAGGTTCCCCTCACCTGTCTCCTCGCTGGCAGCGTCCAAGGGGGAGCAGCGATCACGATCCCGCGCAGCCTGCGGGGTCCGATCGAGGTCACGCCGACGCTGTTGGTCGAACACGAGATGACCGGGAGCATCGAGTTCCGCGCCTCCCTGAAAGGGTGCTCCCTACCATCCAGTCAGCACGGAGACATCGCGACGCGTGGTCTCACGATGGGGGCAATGTCGCTCTCCTTCGCGGGCGGCCAGGTCTGGGATGATGACGATCTCTGCAAGGAATTCTGCCTCTACTACAAGCCTTCAGTCCCCGACTTCTGGAATTCGGAGTGTGGCCGGACAGAGTGGCTCTGCCTGCCGGAGTTCACAGTCCCGGAATTCACGATTGGCCCGATCGGCCCCATCCTCAGCGTCCCCGCGTGGCCGGCCATCGAGAAGTCGCTCAAGACAGTGTCCGAGACGGTTACACTCCGGTCCGAGCACCCGCTGGAGCCGTTTCTCCTTGTGCCGGTCGACCCACCTGTGATGGATGCTCACATGACGTCGTCCTGTCCACATGTCGGATACGCCGGGCCTGGGGACATCGTTACCGTCTCGGTTCGCATCGAGGAGCCCGTGACGTTGCTCGAGGCGATGATCAACGCCCGGCCGGCCGACGCGGTAGGGAGTGGAACGGACTGGACAATCTCTCGCATGCTCGACGAGGAGGATCCGGACGGCCCCGTGACTTTCCGTTTCGACAGCGACACAGAGAGCGGTCAGCCAGCCGTGCTCTCCGACACCACGGATGGGACGGGCGTTATCTGCATTTCGATGCCACCGACGGCGCCTACCGAGCTCACACCGCCGAGCACAACCCACCTGGTAATGCCACATCCTGTTCTCCGATGGAACACGGCGTACGACAGCGCCGGCTTCCCTGCAGTCGAGTACGAGATTGCCCTGGCTGTTCGCACCTGCGGCGGGGAGACGAACTCCGAGCGCGTCGTCGCAGCCACGGAGAGTGAGCGTCAGTCGTTCGAGCTTGCCGATTCCCTCCCTACCGACTCGGTCGTCGAGTGGACGGTCCGTGGTGTGGACCGCATCGATCGTCGGGGCGAGCCATCCGAGACCGGGACGTTCGCCTTCTATCCTCCGCCAACGATTGGCGCTGTTCATCTGGAGTCCGGGAACTCAGTGAACTCAGCCCTTGCAGTGCCTGGAGACGAACTGAGCATCGGGTTCGACGTGGATTCCTGCGTCGGAGAGATGACAGTGACGGTCCATACACCAAGCGGACCGACGCTGGCTGCGCCGGTTGCGCGAAGTGGAGACGAGTGGGTCGCCGTCTGCAAGATCCCGCGGGCACCGGAGACGCTGTACGGCAAGGTGGGCTTCGAGATCGAATACCGGAAGGACCTCCCCGCAGGCTTTCCGGGAGACCCGATGATCACTTACGCGACGCGAACGACCGACGACTCGAGCGTCTGTGTGCTCGGAGCGGAGCCTCCGCCGGCTCCCAAATTGGAATGGCCTAAGGATGGTGCGAAGGTATTCTCCGGAGCCGAGGAGCAACTGGCCTGGTGGTCGATGGAGTTGCCCGCGGGATGTGAGGCAGCCGAGCACTACGAAGTCTGGATCGCTGAAACGAAGACGGGAGGAGGCGAAGAGGCGAACACACATGAGCTCGACACGAACGCGTTCCCCCTGCCAACCTTCGCTGACGGTTCGACGATCACCTGGCGTGTTCGTGCGCAAGATTCCCTTAAGCGTTGGGGGCCGTTCTCGGCGGCGCGATCCTTCTACTGCACTGACCGCCTCGAGGTTGATGTGAACCAGGCTCTCCCGGGAGACCTTTGGACTGGAAGCCCCGGCACACCGGATCCTACGTGCAGCGACCCTGTGTTGTTCGTCGCGGACTTCTCGTGCCATTGCTACGTGGATGACTTCGACGAAACCGACGTCTCTGTCGGGGGCACATCGGATCCTTCGACCGTGGCCGTTGAGCTCACCAACCTCCCGGGTATCTGGGTGATCTCCGTTGGCGGGATGACCAGACCAGGCACAGTGTCTGCATCCATCCCTGCAGGCGTGGTTCACGATTCGTTTGGAACACCAAACGAAGCCTCAACGAGCACCGACAACGTCGTGATGTTCGACAACAGCCCGCCGAAAGTCTCCGTCAGCAAGCCGACGGTACTGGACGCCGCCGTCGGCGATACGCTTGTAGTGCAGGTCGAGTACCCCGTCGAGATGATGCCAATGCCGCTCGTGCTCCGGTTCGATCCCGACGTCCAGGCAGCCGGCTCGCTTGTCTTCGAGGCGGCCGGGTGGGAGGAAGGCAACTCGTCCTACACGGCGTCGTACAAGATCGAGGACGCCGAGACCGAGGCGTTCGGCGTAGACCTTGTCGTGTCGGACGCCCCCTCGGCGTCTGGCGAATCGGTGGAGGGCGTGCTCGCTGTCGATCTGCTTGCGATTGACACCGCCAGTCCCACAGCGAGCGTAGAGGGCATGGGAGAGGTGGTCTCCGACACCCCGATCAAGTTCACGGCGACGTTCAGCGAACCGATCGAGGGACTCGACGCATCGGACTTCGACGTCGCAAACGGGTACGTCGTGTCCGTCGAGTTCCTGCAAGGCACGTCCTTCGCCGTTCAAGTGGCAGCGGAGGACGAGGGAGACGTGACCCTGGTGCTTCCGGCGGGGGCCGTGCAGGACGTGGCTGGGAATCCGAACGAGGCGTCGAACGAGGCGTCCGTCTTCTACCGCCCTCCGGTGAAGTTGGAGAACATCTTGATTGCGACGTCGAATCCGTCGGACGGTTACTGCACGATCGGCGACACGGTGACGCTCACGTTCGAAGCGACGAGGGAACTCCCTAGGATTCCGGAGGTCGAGATCGGCGGTTGCTCGGCTGACGTGACGTACGAAGGGGGCAACCAGTACACCGCGACGTGCGTGATGGACGCGTCGACCGACGAGGGCGAGATCGGGTTCGAGATCGTCTTCAACGACGGGACCTCGACGGAGCAGACTGTCGACGAGACGACCGACTTGCTCTTCGACAGTGAGCCACCCGAGTTCGACGACTGTCCGGACGACATCACGGAGGACGAGGAGACTGGCCAGCAGGGAGCACACGTGACCTGGGACGAGCCGACGGCTTGGGACAGCTACTCCGGGGTGCTGGCGGTCGTCTCGACGCACGACCCGGGCGACTTCTTCCAAACGGGGACGACGACGGTCACCTACACAGCGACCGACAACGTGGGCCTCTCCTCAACTTGCAGCTTCGACGTGACCGTCGAGCCGCAGACGCAATGAGGCGTTTTCCGTGAGGGGAGTTCGAAGGGGGAGCTGAACACGGTCGAGATCTGGTACGAGCACGCTCCGTAGGGTTTCGTGGCCCGGAAGGCGGGCTCTCCCTTCGAGGGCCCGACCGTTTTCCTTTGAGGGAGGCGAAGAAGCATCCCGTGAGACGGGTCCGCCGCGCAGTCGACAACGACCATACCGGCAACGTCTCGACCTGCTCGTTCGAGGTCGAGGTCCAGTAGCAGGCGAGGCGCCGTCTACCGCGGGTAACGAGGTGGCTTGGTGGTAGCCAGTCACCTCGGCGCACGTGATCCTTCTACGCCTCGGTCGACGACAGACCTGTGGGCCGTCGAAACCCCATGTGCTAGAATGCATCCGATGCGCTGAAAGGACCGCCGTTGGCCGACGACATCCGCAAGCTCGCTGCGCTGATGATCACCGACATGGTCGGGTATACGCGCCTATCCCAGCGGGATGAGGCGCTCGCCCTCCGCTTGCTCGAGGAGCACAACGGCGTGATCCGAGACAGCGTCGCATCCCATGGCGGTCGCGAAGTGAAGCAGACGGGCGACGGGTTCTTCGTCGAGTTTCCGAGCGCGTTGCAGGCGATCTCCTGCTCGATCGACGTTCAGCGGCGGTTCCACGATCGGAATGCCAAGGCGGACGAGGCCGATCGCTTCCACGTGCGCATCGGGCTTCACGTTGGCGATGTCGTCCATCGCGACGGCGACGTCTTCGGCGACGGGGTCAACATCACGTCGCGAATCGAGCCGCTCGCCCTGCCGGGCGGGGTCTGTCTCTCCCAGTCGGTGCAGGCGCAGGTCTGGAACAAGATCGATCGCCCGCTCACAAGCCTCGGGGCGAAGGAGCTGAAGAACGTCGATCTTCCGATGGAGGTCTTTCGCGTCGTCCTCCCGTGGGAGGAGAAGGAGCGCGAGGCGGCCGAGGAGCGAACGAAGGGATTCGATCGGGCGCGCCTTGCTGTGCTCCCGCTGGGGAACATCAGCCCCGATCCGGACGACGTCTACTTCGCCGACGGGATGACCGAAGAGCTGATCTACACCCTGTCGCGGATCCAGGGGATCCGCGTGATCGCGCAGACGTCGGTGATGGGGTACCGCGGGACGACGAAGCGCGTCCGCGAGATCGGGCAGGAACTGAAGGTCGGCTCGATCCTCGAGGGGAGCGTACGCAAGGCGGGCGACCGTGTGCGGATCACGATCCAGCTGATCGACACCAAGTCGGAGGAGCACCTGTGGTCCGAGCGCTACGATCGCGAACTGGCCGACGTGTTCGAGATCCAGTCCGAGATCTCGACCGAAGTGGCACGGGAGATGAAGACGCTCCTCAAGGCGGCCGTCGAGACGGGCGCGGTGGAGAAACCGACCGACCGACTCGACGCGTACACCGAGTACCTCAAGGGGCGACACTTCTGGAACCGACGGACGAGAACCGGCCTCCTTCAGGCGCTCGAGCACTTCGAGCGGGCGGTCGAGGCCGATCCGGAATTCGCCAAGGCATACTCCGGGATCGCCGACACGTACAGCGTGCTCGCCAACCACGGCCACGAGCCGCCCGATGCCGTTCTCTCCAAGGCGAAGGACGCGGCGAAGCGCGCGCTCGAGCTCGACCCGAACCTGGCCGAAGCGCACGCGTCGCTCGGCCTCGCCTACCTGCAGTTCAAGAACAACCCGCAGCGGGCGGAGGAGGAGTTCCGAGAGGCGGTTCGCCTCAACCCGAGCTACGCGACGGCGCGCCAGTGGTACTCCGGCTCGCTCCACGCGCAGATGCGGTTCGAGGAGGCCCTCGAGCACGCGCTGAAGGCGGTCGAGCTCGACCCGATGGCCCACATCATGCAGTTGAACGTGGCGAGCATCCTCGACGACATGGGCCGATTCGAGGATGCCCGCGAGTACTACGCGCGCGCGACCGAACTCGAGCCGGACTACGAGGGGAGCTACGCCGATCTCGCCAAGTCCGACATGACGCTCTGGAACTGGTGTGGGGCGGAGGGGACGCTCAACGAGGCGCTCGAGCGGAATCCGAACAACACGGCAGCGCTGATCTCGCGCGCAACACTCTCTCTCATTCTCGGCAAACGGGACGCGGCGCTCGCGACGGCACGGCGGGCGTTGCGGATTGCGCCCGATTCAACCCACGTCGTGGACCAGGCGGCGCAGGTCCTCCGCGCCCTCGGCCGAACCGAGGAGGCGATCGAGCTGTTCGAGAAGCTCCGCCGAGAGAAGACGGCCAAGCCGTGGACCGTGCTGATGCTCGCGTTCGCCTACCTCGATGCGGACAGGGTCGGCGACGCGCGCCGGGTTCTCGACGAAGACGAGGCGGCGGGGAAAAGCGCACTTCCGGGGATGGGATTCTGGTTCAGCACCGTTCACGGGATGATCGCGGCGGCCGAGGGAGACGCGGACGAGGCGGCGCGCCGGGCGTCGGAGGTCGCGTCGTACGATCGGCTTCTTTCCCGGCACACGGCGCAGGCGATGATCTTCTTCAAGCTCGGCGACGCGGATCGTGCCTACGAGCACGTCGAGAACGCGCTCGCCGCCCACGATCCGCTCCTGGTGAATCTTCCGGCGGACCCGGTATTCGCGCCGCACCGATCCGATCCCCGATTCAAGCGCGCGCTCGAAGTGATGGGCCTCGCCAAGGTGGCGAAGGCCGCCTAGCAGCAGGCGCTTCGGGCTTCGTCCTCGTCGATCAGACCGTCGCTCTCGGTTGGGTGTCGCGCGAAGCCGTTCGGTACAATCCCGAGTCTGGGAAACGAAACGGAGGGACAGATGAGCGCGAAGATCCAGAGCATCGTGGCGCGTGAGATCCTCGATTCGCGAGGGAACCCGACGGTGGAGGCCGACCTCGTCACCGAGGCGGGTCGGTTCCGGGCGGCGGTTCCGTCGGGCGCGTCAACGGGGACGTTTGAGGCGGTCGAGCGCCGGGACGGCGGGAGCCGCTTCGGCGGGAAGGGCGTTCTCGACGCGGTCGAGGCGGTCAACACGATCATCGCACCGGCGCTGTTCGGCGACGATCCGACCGACCAAGGCGCGATCGACACGGTGCTGAACGAACTCGACGGCACACCGAACAAGGGAAGCCTCGGGGCGAACGCGATCCTCGCCGTGTCGATGGCCGCGGCCAAGGCGGGCGCGGCGGCGCAGGGTCTCCCGCTCTACGGGCACCTCGCCGAGCTCGCGGGAACGGAGGGCGTCACCCTACCGATTCCCCAGATGAACGTGATCAACGGCGGCAAGCACGCCGGGCTGGAGGACGATCCGCAGGAGTTCATGCTCCTCCCCGTCGGCGCGGACTCGTTCCGCGAGGCGGTCCGGATGTCGAGCGAGACGTACCACGCGCTGAAGAAGATCATCAAGGCCGAGTCCGGCGTCGCCGGGACCCATCTCGGCGATGAGGGCGGATTCGTTCCGCCGATCGCGTCGATGGAGCGGCGGCTCGAGCTGATGCTGGAGGCGATCGAGACGGCCGGGTACGCGGGCAAGATCTTCCTCGGTCTCGACTGCGCCGCGTCGGAGTTCTACCACGACGGCGCCTACCGGATCGGCGACGGATCGTTCGACAGCGCGGGGATCGTCGACTTCTATGAGACCCTCGTCGGCCGCTTCCCGATCATCTCGATCGAGGACGGGATGGACGAGGAGGACTGGAACGGCTGGCGACAACTCACCGAACGCCTCGGCAACAGGATCCAGCTCGTCGGCGACGACCTGCTGGTGACGAACGCCGAGCGCGTGCGGCGCGGGATCGACGAGGGGTCGGTCAACTCCCTCCTGCTGAAGGTGAATCAGATCGGGACGGTGACCGAGGCGATCACGGCGGCGAAGATGTCGCTCGATGCCGGGTGGAGCGTCGTCGTCTCCCACCGAAGCGGCGAGACCGAGGATACGTTCATCGCCGACCTCGTCGTCGGCCTCGACGCCGGCCAGTCGAAGTTCGGCGCGCCGGCGCGATCGGAGCGGACGGCGAAGTACAACCAGCTGATGCGGATCGAGGAGGCGCTCGGCGATCGGGCGAGCTACGGAACCTTCCCGCATCCCCTCCCGGCGTAGGCCTCGGGCGCTCTCGAAACCGATCGCGGGCTAGGTCGTCGCGGAGTCCCGGCGACGTCGGGCGACGACGATGCGGACGGCGCCGAAGTGCGATCGCTCGCGCCGCTTCGCCTCGAGTCCGTGGCGGTCGAGGAGGCCGTCGAGTCCGCCGGTCGCGACGAAGTCGACGAATCCCGAATGGTGTTCCGGGCCGGCGAACGCCTCGATCCCCCGGATCACGCGCCACGGGAGATGGACGCCCGGTCGGCGCGGCTCCGCGTAGTCGGCGACGATCACGCGTCCGGACGGACGGAGGACGCGAAGCGCTTCGGCGAGCATGATCGTCCGCTCGTCCTCGGTGTGCTCGTGCAGGGCAAGGGCAAGCAGACTGACATCGAACGACGCGTCGTCAAACGGGAGAGCGTAGGCCGACCCGTGGACGTGGCGGACGTTTCGGCCGCCGATCCGCCGCGCGATCTCCACCATCTCCGGCGACAAGTCGAGGCCCGTCGCCCGGATCCCGGCCCGACCGAGGGCGCGGGACTGGGCGCCGGTCGCCGAGGCGATGTCGAGGACGTCGCCGGCACCGAGTGCGCGGCAGAGGCGGACGATCCGCGGCCGCAGCGGCCAGAGGAGCGGGTCGATCAGTGCGCGATAGATCCGGACGGCGAGCGAGCCGTAGCGCGTCTTCCAGGGCATGGCTGAAGGATAGGCGGGGGGGCGCCCGCCGACAACGACGAGGGCTACTCGTCGATCGACGGCTTCCGGCGCGACGCCTTCCGCTGCGATCGCTCGATCTTCTCCTGGCGGCTGCGGGCGCGCGCGCCGGGCGGGGTGACGGTTGGGATCCGCGGGCGAACGGGTTTGGCGGCCTCCTCGAGGCGGCGGCGCAGCTCCCGGAGCGCGATCTGCTTGTTGCGCAGTTGGCTCCGCTCGCGTTGGCAGGTGACGACGATTCCTGACGGGCGATGGCGCAGGCGGACGGCGGTGTCGCGCACGTTGACGTTCTGGCCGCCGGGGCCGCTCGCGCGGAACGTCTCCACCGCACACTCGTCGAGCAGGGCGTCGTCGTGCTCGGGGATCCTCACAACGGTCACCTCATTGACAGGATACCGTCTCCGTCGGGCGTGGGTCGTTGCGGTCCGCCCTTGTGCCGGGACGCCTTGCGTGGACGCCGGCGCAGAAGAGCGATACCCTCCTGCCCGCACGACTCGTGAGGGGGCGGTCTCGCTACGATCCGGCAGGGTCTCATCCACCGCGCGCGTGCGGCGATCGGGTCGGCCGCGGCGTTCGTCGGCCGCCAGCCGAACGCGTGGATCCTGACCGCGGTCCGCTCCTCGCTGGCGATGTTCCTGTACAACATCGTCGCTCCGTACCTGTCGATCTACACGATGGACCTCGGGGCGTCGGCGACGCAGCTCGGGATCGTCAACAGCGTCGGGATGGCCGCCGCGGGCGTCATCGCCCCGTTCATCGGGTGGATCATCGATCGGCGCGGCGTGCGCCTGGTCTACCTCCTCGGGATCGTCCTTCTCGCCGTCTCCTATCTGACGTACGCGATTGCTGGGAGTTGGTCGATCGTCGTCTGGGCGATGGTCGCGTACTGGCTCGGTCGGGGGATGAGCGGGCAAGGGTGCTCGACGATCTGCGGGAACTCGATCCGCAGCGAGGATCGCGCCACGGCGATGAGCCTGTGCGAGACGCTCGCCGCGGGCGTGCTCGGGATGCTGGCGCCACTCGTCGGGGTGGCCCTCGTCACGCGGTTCGGCGGCGTGAACGTCGGCGGGATCCGTCCGCTGTTCTACGTCGCCCTCGCTGGCACGATCGGCACGTTCTTCATGATCTACTTCCTCCTGCCCAACTGCCGCTGGAGCGCCGGCGCCACGGGTCCTCGTCGTCTCCTTCGCGATCTCGTCGCCGTTCTCCGCAGTGGCGAGAAGCTCGGTCGGTGGCTGGTGATCGATGCGATCGGCTTCCTCCCGATGGGGATGGTGATCCCGTTCGCTCAACCATTCGCTCACGAGGTCAAGGGGGCGAACGAGCTGATCCTCGGGATGATGATCACGGCGTTCGCGGTGACGCCGCTCGTTCTCGGGATCCCGGTCGGACGGATCGCCGATCGAATCGGCCGGAAACGCGTCCTCTACGTGACGATTCCCCTCGCGTGGTTGTCGAGCATCGCACTGATCCTCGCGCCGAACTCGGGAGTCCTCGTCCTGTCCGGTGTCTTGCTCGGGTTCTTCACGATCTCCGCGGTGACCGCGGGGGCGATGGCGTACGAGCTCGTACCGAAGGCGCACATGGGCCGCTGGCTCGGGATCTCGGTCTTCTTCCGGATGTTGCTCGCCGCGGGCGCGGCGAGTCTGGCCGGCGTGATCTGGGATCGGCTCGGCCCGGCGTACGTCTTCCTCACCGTGATCGGCCTCGAGCTTCTGATCCGGATGCCGCTTCTCGTCACGATGCCCGAGACCCTCCACCTCACCCATCACGCGGAGACGGGGCCGGGGGAGGCAACCGGCTGATCGCGTTTCCGCCGGGCGTCGGTTCCCGCTCGCTCCAGGCGTTCGTTACACTTCGCGAGGGTGATCGAACGATGGGATGCTGTGGGACTTCGCGCGCGCCGGGCCTCGTCACCCGGGGGCAGATCGCGGTCGGACTGAGAGATCTCGGCGTCGCGCCGGGAGACACGGTGATGATTCACGCGGCCGTCTCGGCGATCGGGTGGATCGTCGGCGGTCCGGCCGAGGTCCTTCGCGGCGTGTTCGACGCGGTCGGCGGCGGCGGGACGGTGATGGCGTACGTCGGCTGGGACGGATCGCCGTACGACGTGACGATCGGTCTCGAGCAACTCCCTCCCCAGCTCGCCGAGGTCTGGCCGGCGTACGATCCGGCGACCGCGGGCGCGGTCCGGTCGTGGGGTGTCCTGGCCGAGATCCTCCGGGCGTGGCCGGGGGCTCTGCGGAGCCCGCATCCGGACCAGTCGTTCGCCGCTGTCGGCCCCCGCGCCGCGGAGCTCGTCGACGAGCACCCGCTCCAGTACGGGATGGGCGCAGGATCGCCGCTCGCGAAGCTGTGTGCCACGGGTGGGAAGGTTCTCCTCCTCGGCTCTCCCCTTCATCATGCAACCCTTCTCCATCACGCCGAGCATCTCGCCGACGTGCCCGATAAGCGCGTCATCCGGTACTGGGCCCCGATCCTGAGCGACGGCGGCAAGGCGTGGGTTCGGATCGAGGAGTTCGACACCGGTGGCGAAGGGTGCCTCCCGTGGTTCGGGTCGGGAGACATGTTCGACGCGATCGTCCGTGACTACCTCCAGGGCGGGCGCGGCGCCGTCGGGCCGGTCGGAGCCGCGCGCAGCCACCTGTTCGACGCGGCCGACCTCGTTCGATTCGCCGTCGAATGGATCGAGGCGCGGTACGCGGAGCCGATCCCTCGGTCGGTCGAGATCGACGTCGACGTCGCGGGGCCGGACGACCACGCGGGCGTGCTCGGTCTGTTCGAGCGGATGGACGAGGAGTCGGCCGGTTCGGTCGCGCCGCGCGGACGCCTGGCGACGCGGGTCGACGAGTTCTTGGAATCGTCCGATCGGCGCGTCCTTCTGGCGCGGGTCGACGGGGCTGCGGTCGGCGTTCTCGTCGCCCTCCGCGCTGCGGGCGACCGGGGCGTGCTCGAGCAGGCGTTCGTCGATCCTGGCTTCCGGCGCCGCGGCGTCCTGCGCGAGATGGAGATCGACGCCGCGGGGTACCTGCGGGATGCCGGATGCCACACTGTGCAGGTGCACGTCCGTGCGGAGAACGCGCTCGCCCGCCACGCGTGGCGGGCGCTCGGCTATGCGGCGAGCGAGGAGTTCCTCGCGCGCCCGCTCTAGGGGAGGACGAGTGAAGAACGAACTCGTCGCACGCATCCTGTTCGAGATCGCCGATCTCCTCGTCCTCGACGGGGTCTCGTTCAAGCCGCAGGCGTACCGGCGCGCGGCGGAGACGGTGGCCTCGCTCCACGAGCCGATTGAGGATCTCGTTGCCGACAGTCGACACGCCGCTCTCCCCGGCGTGGGGGGCGCGATCGCCAAGAAGATCGTCGAGATCGTCGAGACCGGGCACCTCGCCTACCACGACGAGCTGAAGAGGAAACTTCCGATCGACCTCTACGCCCTGACTCGGGTCGACGGGGTCGGACCGAAGACGGCACGACTCCTCTACGAAACGCTCGGCGTGCGCAGCCTCGCCGATTTGGAGCGCGCCGCCCGGAATGGGGAGATCCGCGCGGTGAAGGGGCTCGGCGAGAAGACGGAGACCAAGATCCTGCGAGGCCTCGACGAGGCACGCCACGTCGACGGGCGGATCCTCCTCGGCGGGGCATGCTCGTTGGCGCAAACGCTGATCGACCGCCTCGAAGCGACCGGCGTGTTCGAGCGGATCGCGGTCGCCGGGTCGCTCCGTCGCGGTCGAGAGACGATCGGCGATCTCGATCTGTTGGCGATCGCGGCGGATCCGACGACGGCGTCCGACGCGTTTGTCGGACTCCCAGACGTTGCAGAGATCCTCGCGCACGGAACGAAGAAGTCGTCGGTCCGGCTTTCGGACGGGGTGTAGGTCGATCTGCGCATCGTGCCCCCGGCGTCGTTTGGGGCGGCGATGCAGTACTTCACTGGGTCGAAGGATCACAACGTCGCGCTGCGGAAGCGGGCGGTCGCCCGCGGCTGGAAGCTGAACGAGTACGGTCTGTACGACGGGGACGGTCGGGCGCTCGCTGGAGGGGAAGAGGCCGGCGTGTACGAGGCGCTCGGACTCCCGTTCGTTCTGCCCGAGCTTCGCGAGGATCAGGGCGAGATCGAGGCGGCCGGGCGCGGTGGGCTTCCGGACCTCGTCGAGATCGGCGACCTGCGCGGCGACCTCCACGTTCACACCGACGCGTCCGACGGCCGCGCGTCGCTCGCCGAGATGGTCGGCGCGGCCCAGGCGGGCGGTCTCAAGTACGTCGCGATCACCGATCACGCCCTCTTCTCCGAGGTGATCCGGGGGCTGACGGCGGACGATCTGCGACGGCAGATCGACGAGATCGACGCGCTGAACGAGCGCCTCGACGGGTTCCGCGTTCTCCGCGGGATCGAGGCGAACATCCAGCCGGACGGGTCGCTCGACGTTCCCGAGAAGCTGCTCGACGCGCTCGACGTCGTTGTCGCGTCGGTTCACTCTCACTTCCGGCAGTCGCACGAGACGATGACCGCTCGCCTCGTTCGCGCCTGTGAGAGCGAATTTGTCGATATTCTCGGGCATCCGACGGGGCGCAAGATGGGTGAGCGTCCGCCGGTCGACGCCGACTGGGACGCGGTCTTCGAGGCGGCGGCCGCCCACGGAACCGCGATGGAGATCAACGCCAATCCGATCCGGCTCGATCTCCACGCCGACCTCGTTCGTCGGGCGATCGCGGCGGGCGCGAGGCTGGCGATCAACACCGACGCCCATGTCCCCGAGCACTTCGACTTCATTCACCTCGGTGTCGTGACGGCGCGTCGTGGGTGGGCGACGAAGGACGATGTCCTGAACGCGGGCCCGGTCGAAGTGATCGCGGCGTCGCCGGACGGGCGGCAGCGAGGAGGCGGCCGGTGAGAGCGGACGGAGACGTGCTTCATGTGCTCACCGAGTGGGCGCGCAGCGACGACAACGTGCGGGCAGCGCTCCTGACTGGCTCGCGGGCGGATCCTGACCGAAGGATCGACTTCTTGTCCGACTACGACGTCGAGGTGTACGTGACCGACGTGGACCCGTTCGGTCGAAGCGACGAGTCGCTCGAAGCGTTCGGTCGGATCATGGCGCGGTGGCCGCACCGGCCGCGGGGCACCCTTCGCGACGACGGGATCACGCGCCTCGTCCTGTTCCGGGACGGCGTTCGGATTGACTTCCAGATCCTTCCCGTCGCCGCACTCCCGGTGACGATCGGCGACGTCGCTTTCCGAGTTCTGGTCGACAAGGATGGCCTTGCGGAGCGCCTCTCACCGTTGCCCGCTTCCGCGCGCGCAGTCGCGAGACCGACCGAAGACGAGTACGAGACGCTGGTGTACGAGTTCTGGTGGAACGCGCATTACGTTCCGAAGGCGCTCTGGCGGGACGAGCTCCCGTTCGCGGCGAGCATGATGAGCGAGGCCGTGCGCGACCGGTACCTGCGAACGGTGCTCGAGTGGTTCGTCGCTGTCCAGAGCGGCGGGCCGGTCAATCTCGGCGTTCGCGGGCGATGGCTCAAGCGGCATCTTGACGAGGAGACCTGGGCGGCGTACGAGGCGACGTTCTCGGGAGCGGACGTCACCGCCCAGTGGGAGGCGTTCTTCCGCGCGGTCGACCTGTTCCGGTGGCTGGCGCAGGCGGTCGGTGAGCGTCTCGGCTACCGGTATCCAGAGCAAATCGATCGCGAGATGAGCGACTACTTCGAGCGGATCCGCGCGCATCCCAGAGCGGACGGCATCCTGTGAGTGCGGAGAACTGAGAGGAGAATCCGATGACACGTGAGGACCCGCGAATCCGAACCGCCCTCCTCTCGATCGATCCGACGAGTGCCTGCCCCGCCTGGCACGGGGCGCCGTCGGCCGTCGGCCTGCTGCGCGGGGTGACGGTCGAGATCGCGCTCTGGCGCCCGTACTCGATGGCGAACAGCGTCCGCGAGATCGCGCTCCACGTCGCGTTCTGGGAGACGAGCGTTGCCAACCGATTGACCGGCGAGGCGTTGCGTGTGGGATTCGAGCAGCGAAAGACGGGCTGGCCGGTCCGAGTCGATGCGGTCGAGACGTCGGAGTGGAAGGACGAGGTCCGACTCGTTCGATCGTGTCATGCCCGGCTCGTCGGTGCCGTCGCCGCGTTCGATCCGCAGCGGCTCGATGCGCCCCTCGGGACGCGGTCGACCCGGCCGGCGATCGAGTACATCCACGGCGTCGCCGAGCACACCCTCTACCACGCGGCCCAGATCAAGATGCTGAAGACCCTCGCGCAGAAGGCTACAGATCGTGAGAAGCCGTCAAGCTAGGCAGGGATTCTCGGTCACCGCGGGGTACACGTGTTTCTCGCGGGCGTGCGCGCAGTGCGAGGAGGGGCAACTCCACGGCCCCGACGATCTCGCCAGGATCTTCCTCCCCGCTTTCGCGCGGGGGATTCTACGTGTGCCGGCGCTGAGGCGGTTCTTCGTCAGCCGGATCGCGCCGCCCGGGATCTACGAGTACGTCTTGGCGAGAACGAAGCTCCTTGATGAGCACTTCGTGCGCGCACTCGAAAACGGCGTGCCACAGATCGTGGTGCTCGGAGCGGGAATGGACACGCGCGCGCTTCGTTTTGCTGGAAGGAACCGCGGAGTGGCGGTGTTCGAGCTTGACCTTCCGGCGACGCAGGGGCCAAAGCGCGAGATCCTCGCCCGGAAGGGCGTCCCGCTCCCCGAAGGACTCGTCTTCGTGTCGATCGACTTCAACCGGGAGAATCTGTCGGACGTCCTGTCGAGCGCCGGCTTCCGAGCGGATCGAACGAGCCTCTTCCTTTGGGAAGGGGTCACCATGTACCTCGAAGAAGCGGCGATCGATGCCACGTTGGGCTTCCTTCGCGACACAGCCGCCGGGACTCGCGTCGTGTTCGACTACGTCTACGGATCGGTGCTCCGCGGCGAGCGCCGATACTACGGTGAAGCGGCGATCCATCGAAGGGTGGCGAAGGCGGGGGAGGGCTGGACCTTCGGCATCGAGGAGGGAGAGATCGAGAGGTTCCTGTCTGATCGGGGCTTCTGCCTCGATGAGCACCACGCCCCGGCCGATCTCGAGAGAGAGTACCTGACGGCGGACGACGGACGTGTCGTGGGTCGGATCAACGGCACGCACGCGATCGCCGTCGCGTCGGTCGATCGGACGACGCATGCTTCGCCGACCGTCTGATCCTCCGTCGGCAGAGCATCAAGGTGTGACCGGGCTTCGCGCGATTCGAACCGGCAGGCTGCAGGGACCGACCTACCGCGAGGAGGCGGTGGATCCGGTCGCCGTGTGCACCGGCGGCCCTTTGGAAGGAGAAGGAACGTGAGCATTCGAGAGCGCAATCGCGAGGCGTGGGATCGGCGGGTCGATGCCGGGAACGAGTGGACGATTCCCGTGACCGCCGAGCAGACGGCCGCTGCGCGAAGAGGAGAGTGGACCCTGTTGCTGACACCGACGCGCCCGATCCCAGCAGACTGGTTCCCTCCTCTCGCCGGTGCCGATGTTCTCTGCCTCGCGTCCGGCGGGGGGCAGCAGGGGCCGATCCTCGCCGCCGCCGGGGCGACGGTGACCGTCCTCGACAACTCTCCGCGGCAGCTCGATCAGGATCGCGCCGTGGCTGCGCGCGATGGGCTGGCGATCGAGACGTACGAGGGCGACATGCGCGACCTTGGCCGATTCGGCGAGGCAACGTTCGATCTCATCGTCCATCCGGTCTCCAACTGCTTCGTCCCCGAAGTGCGACCCGTCTGGCGCGAGGCGCATCGGGTTCTTCGTCCGGGCGGCGCACTCCTCGCCGGCTTCTGCAATCCGGTCACCTACCTGTTCGATCCGGCGCTCGAGGCTGACGGCATCCTCCAGGTCCGTTTCTCGATTCCGTATGCGGATCTTGATGCCCTCACCGACGAGGAGCGGCGACAGCACTTCGGCGAGGACGCGGCGGTCGAGTTCGGCCACACGCTCGAGGATCAGATCGGCGGGCAGATCGACGCCGGGTTTGCGATGGTCGGCTTCTACGAGGACCGAAGCCCGGGGGAGCTGCTCGGCGAATACACGGCGCACTTCGTCGCCACGCGTGCGGTGAAGCCGGATTGCTTGCCGAGCATCGGGCCGAACGGCTAGCCCCACGTCTCCTGTACGATCAGTCCATGGAATCCTTCCGAGTTCGTGTCGCCTCTACCCAGTCGAGACAGCTCTACGAATGCCGAGAGAAGCTCCCTACCATGCAACGGGGGGAGTCGAGGCTGAGGGCCGGGCGCGAGACAGTGCCGGTCGAAGAGCTCGACGGACGGCTGATCCTCAACGATGGGCAGAGCCGGGCGCTGGCCTCGCTCCTTCGCGGGGAGATAGGGATTCGTGCCTGCTGGGAGGATGAGCGGCTCGACTGGGAGGAGTACGGAGTTGGCATTGACTGGTGTCTCACGGTAGGGACTCGCAGCGCGGCGGATCGGCAAGACCGAATCATCCTGGCATGGGAGTACGAGACGGCGTGGATCAGCCGGTGCCAGTCGATGCGCGAGATACGAGCCCAGCAGAGAGGCGCGGAGGAGAGACGATGACGAGAGGAATCCTGGCAAGAGGCTCCCACGTGCTGATTCGGGATCGCCGGCCCGAGGACGTGGAGACCTACCTGCGGTGGATGACGAGTGGTGAATGGCGTTATCTCGATGCCCCTTGGGAAGGAGTCCGGGAATCGATGGACGGCAAGACGACCCAAGAGATGCGCGAGAAGATCGTCAAACTGTACGAGCAGGAGCTTCCCCGGCCACGAACCTTCGCTTTCGTGGCCACGCTAGCCGGTGTCCCCATCGGACGAGTGAGTCGGTATAGCCGGGGCTCGCAGAAGGATGAGTGGTGTGTCGGCATCGACCTTTGCGAAGACGACCACCTGAACCGGGGACTGGGGACAGAAGGACTCACGCTGTGGGTCGGCTACTTGTTCGGGAACTCTGATATCCACAGGATCGCCCTCGAGACGTGGTCGTTCAACCCAAGGATGGCGCGTGTGGCGGAGAAGGTCGGGTTTCGGCAAGAGGGAATCCAACGCGAGGCCCAGGAGTGGCAGGGCGAGTGGCTGGACAAGCTGCAGTACGGTCTCTTGCGGCGAGAGTGGGAGCAGCTGAAGCAAGAGAACTCAGGAGAGATCTCAGATGAATGATGTTGGCGCAGGTTTGCTGACGGGTCTGATCTATCTGGCGGGAAGTGGGCTGGTCTTCGTGCTCGGGAGCAGCTACTACACGCTCTTCCCGACGAACCGGAGTCGCTCGTTCCGAGTCGGCCTGGTCGTGGCGTTTGCGGTCGCGTCGGGTCTCACGATGGGAGGCGGCCTCGATCCGACCTACGGCCTTCTCGCGCTCGGCTTCCTCGCGGCGGCGGCCGCGAACGTGTTCGGCGCCGAGGCGGCGCGCCTGCATCGGCGCCTCGGCTTCTCCGACGACTCGATGACGGGGATGGGGCTGGCGAAAGGACTCGAAGCCCTCGTCGTCGTCGGCACGATTCTCGCGATCCTGGCGATCGGTCGCGTGCCGCTCGCTTCTGTCTATCTGACCGTCGGGAACGTGCCGCTCGGGCTGGGGATCGGTCTCGGCGGGTTCGTGCTGTTCGCCGTTCTTGCAGCGCTCCAGGGGAGATCGATGAAGATCCCGGCGGCGACCGTCCGGCGGCTTCTCCCGGCGATCCTCTTGTTCGTCTTCGCCAACGCGTTCATGGAGGAACTCTGGTTTCGCGGGATCTTCCTTCGCCCGCTCGCTTCCGCTGTTGGTCCGATTCCGGCGATCGTCCTCACCGCCGCGGTCTTCGCCGTTGCACACATCGGCGCGTCGTACATGGCGAAGGAGGAACGGATTCGGTTCCTCCTCATCCTGTTCCCGCTCGGCCTGGCGTGGGGTGCGGCGATCCACTTCACCGGGAGCCTCCTCGCATCGACCCTGTTCCACGCCGGCGCCGACCTCATGATCGTCAACGGCTTCCTCGCCGCGCTGCGCGGGCCGAAGGCCGACGACGGGGCGTAGCCGTCGCGCTTGGCGCTGTCGTGGCCGCGGGGTAGGATCGTTCGTGGGCGTCCGATGCGAAGCTCGTGAGGGCATGCGGCCGTCTTGGGCGCGTACGGACGATCAGGAGGTGGGCGCGTGAGGAAGTTCGTCTGCCCGTCGTGCAGCGAGATCTGTGCCTCGCCGAACGACCGAGTCGCCTGTCAGGTCTGCGGCGATCCGATGTCGCCGATCGACGGGAGCTTGCACGTGTCGGTGCCGGATCGGCCCGGGGAGCTGGCCAGGTTTCTCAAAGCGCTCGCCGAACGGGAGATCAACGTGACCGGGCTGCGCGTGATCGCGCGCCGGAACGAACGAGCGCACGTTCTGTTCTCCGTCGACAAGGTCGAGGCGGCGCTCGGGATCGACGGGGTTCGGCGCGCCGAGGACGTCCCCGCGTTCGACGAACTCGCCTGCGCCGACTAGGCTGTCGTATTCCGTAGTACTGTTTACAGGTGGCCGGTTGAAGTAGGCGGGAAGAAGAGGGTCACCAGTGCAGAATCACCAGGTAGTCACAACACAACCTGGGAGGACTGCCGATGACCCTCGA
>Ga0180430_10000581_pt1 | contig 39326 bp, 32 predicted proteins | sample SS_ome_9_FD_132999 | JGI IMG/M metagenome (GOLD analysis project Ga0180430, IMG submission 132999) | Hypersaline lake sediment archaeal communities from the Salton Sea, California, USA - SS_1_S_2 metaG | ecosystem: Environmental > Aquatic > Non-marine Saline and Alkaline > Hypersaline >...
GCGTGAAGGCCGAGGCGACAGTGAAGGCGGACGGGGCTCAGCACAAACCTTGGAAAATACAATGTTCTTTACCCAACCCGAACTCTCATAGCGCCTGGTACAACTATTCGGGGCAGGTCAGCCGCGCGAGCGAATGCCGCTGTGCGCCGTTCACTCGTCCACTGTATACCACCGATAAATGCTGCCAAAAAAAGGAGGCAAACCACCATGCGACCGAGAAAGGACAGCATAGCTCGCCGGTCACGCCAGTTCATGATGGCCCGGACAGCGAAGACTACGGTTGCAGGGATAGCTGCCAAGAGCGCGAAATTCACAAAATCGCCAGCGAACAGGATGAACAATGATGGCTGGTGGAGAAACTTCGGTGCTGACCAAAGACACATGTCCAGGGACAGAAAGAATGCTGCCAGTACAATCACGGACCACTGGATGAGCTGCCAGGTTGATTTCACATGAGGTGCCTAACGACACTTTGCCTGAAACAATGTGTCGTAATGATGAGGTGGCTGTTCAGACACTTGTGTTCTTGAGGCATTCAATATGCGTGCAGGAATGAAGAAGGTCAAGTAACAGCCAGCGGACTGACGTCGCGCTGCTCGCCTGTTGTGTGTATTATCTTTGCGCCTTCGCATCTTTGCGTGGGACACCTGCGATTTACCGAACATGCCGATTCGGTCCGACGGCGAGTTGCGCGCCAGCATTCAGTGGGCATGGTCTGCAACGAACATTCGACTAATTCGCGTGAGCTTTGAGCCTTTGTTTCAGGGTGCGGATGCCTTCGCGGTAGACGTTGACGATGCTGTCCGATTCTGAGTCGTTGGCAAACACGGCCTGAACTCGGATTTGCTGGAGAGCTTCTTCCATTTCACCAATCAGTTCCAAAGCAGTTTCGGGTTGAAACGGTTGTCGGCTGTTGAAATCGGTGTACACCGGGCTGGTGTGGGAGTAGATCGGGTTGTCGAATTCATTGTTCGGTGCATCGGTCGCTGTTCGGGCTGCCAGCCAGGAGGGTTCGTCGACAAGGACCGTGTTATTCCATTCGGCGACAAAGTGACCGTCGATTAGTCGTGTTGGTGCCGAACCAATGACTTCGCCGTTGCGAACGATTTCCAGATGGTAAAAGTCATTCCGGCTGACGGCCTTTGCGGTGACGTTGAGTTCCCTCGGTTCGGACAGATTCAGTGTGTCGCCGATCGCGTAACCATCCACGGTGAATTCCAGCAGCGGACCGTTCGTGATGAACGATCGTCCGGACCGAAGCTGGTTCAGCCAGGCCTCGCTGGTCAGCCCGCCGTCAATCGGTGCGTAAACGCGCGAGAAATCGTCGATAAACCAGTCGGTACCCGTCGAAAACGGGATACGCATACCGAGATTCAGATAGCGGTAGAATGATTCTTCGTAGCTTCCTTTGTTGCCTCCGTCGAAAATATTCTGAGCGTCCAGGTGTCCTCCCACCCAGTTGGGAATGTCTTCAAATCCGAGTGCGTTGTGGCACCAGACGATCGTGCCTCCTTCAGCGCGTGCCTCTTTTATCCCTTGCTGCAGAGGAATCCCGTCTGTGCCTTCCTTCATGATCCCCGGGCCGATGCTCACCGGACGAATGAGTCGGGAAATGTCGAGCAGCATGACGTGGCCGAAACCTTCACCACCTCGTCCAAAATTGTGGCGATGTTCTTCGCCGGGACGAAGAATGACGCCCTTGCCGGACAGTGTCCTGAGGATGCTGTCAGTGAAATGCTGCTCGACAATCTCATTTGAGATGTATCTTGTTTCGTCGGGGATGCGTCGCAGATGGGATAGGTAGACGAGTTCCAGACCATCGGATTCCGGGACTTCGCGCAAGTAGCGTTCTGCGTCGACGCGGGAGCGATCCATGATGTGCAAATGAGTATTCGCGTTCCTCTGGCCTCGTTGTTTCGCGTCATAGAAGCGGCGGAGTTTCAGCGTCGCCGATTGAATTCCTGGTCTGGCAGTGTCGATTTCCAGAACTGTGAGTTCTGTCTGCAACCCGCGCAGAGCTTCAATTCGAAGTAATGCTTGCGGGACGGTGACGCTTGCCGCCCGAGGAAGCGTATACCAGTCGTTGCGTCGGCGGATGAGTTCCGGAAGATGGATGGGCTGTCCATCGTCCAGCCGAGTGATTCGTACAACACCAGACAGAGGTTCCTCAGTAGCTGCGTCGAGCAGTCGAAGTGTCAGCTTCTCAGGCAGTTCCTCAGCGAACAGCGGATTGGAGGTAACTACGATCAGTAAAACGAAGAATGGAATACAGGGCTGACGTTTGAGTTTGTATTTCATTCGCATTGCTCTCCTGCCTGCCTGTTGATACGGCATCGCAATCTACCGGATGAAGAACCCGGTCAAACAGATTGTTTCAGTCGGTCCGGCGAAGAGCAAATGACAAGCAGCGACGAACCTTTCCGGACGGCAGGGAACCATTGGTGGGGCGTTATCACAAAGCTCGGTGTGGTTTGACAATTGCTGATTCCTGTCGAACAATCGATGTCGCCGAGCTTGTGGTCTAAACGGGAACACTCGATGCCAGTACGTCTGATTGCACTGATCGTTCTTCTGACGACGACGGTCAGTTGCGCTGACGAGTCAAATTCGCTCGCTTCGCTGAGTCCTCATCATAACCCGCCGGACTTGTCCGTTGTTTCCGACAGGAACTGGAAGCGGATTGACCAGACGGTGGAACGTGGCCTGCGTTTTCTGGCCAGCCAGCAGCAGGCGGACGGTTCGATTCAGACCAAGGATTCATCTCGGCCGGCGATTGCGGCTTTGACGGTGATGGCCTGCCTGTCAGCGGGGCACATGCCCGGCGAAGGACCTTATGGGGAGGTCATGGATCGTGCGATCGATTTCGTGCTTTCGGTGCAGCGGGAAGACGGTTTGTTCACCTACCTGGCGACGACTGCGCCGGTTGGGCCGTCCAATGCCACGCACGTGGCCATCTACAACCACGGAATGTGCGGTTTGATGCTGAGCGAAGTGTATGGCATGACGACTGAAGATCGGGCAGCTCGGATTCGTCCGGCGATCCGCAAGGCGATCGTGTTTGTTCGAAACCTGCAGAAGCGCGAAGTGCCGCCCGGAAGAGAGCTTGATCGAGGCGGATGGAGATATATCAAGCCAACATCTCAGCGCGATTTTTCCGATACTTCCGTGACAAGCTGGATGATTATGTTCCTGCGTTCAGCTCACAACGCGGGGTTTGAAGTGCCCGTCGAATACGTCAATGAAGGCATCGACTATATGCTGCGTTGTTGCAATCCCGATACAGGAGGATTTCGCTACGGCAACTACCGTGAGACGGCAGAGACACGGGGGACAACCGGCGCGGGTATCGTGACGTTGTTTCTAAGTGGTCGCTACAACGATGAGATCGAACGCAAGTCAGGAGCATGGTTCCTCCACCGAAATTACTCCGACTACAACCGGTCGCGAATTGTCTATGACCGCTACTTCTATGGCGTTTACTATAGCAGTCAGGCCGCCTATCAACTGGGAGGTCATTACTGGTCGAGTGTGTATCCCACCCTGGCGATGACTCTTGTTGAAAATCAGAACGATGACGGTGGCTGGGATCTATGCCATCACAACGGAGTCTACGGCAGAACATATCCCAGCTGCATGGCGATACTCGCGTTGACGCCTCCACATCATTTGCTGCCCATCTATCAACGCTGAGTTCGTTCCCTTCAATCGATACCGTTGCTGTCAATCTACACGGATTACTGTCGACAGCAGAACAAGCAGCATGGACAGACTTTCAGCATCACTTGCACTGCCTTCGGCGTACGACCTGCAGCGGACGATGTCCATCCTGAGTTCCGGGCGTCGAGATCCGACAGTTGAACGGACCGATGACGGCTTGCAGTTCTCGCTACTCACGCCGAACGGCGCCTGTTTGGTGAAGTCGGTCGTGTCGAAAGACCAGCTTCGGGTTGATGTTGAAGGGGACTCCGCAAAGTGGCTGGAATCTCATCTGCCTGCAATGTTTGGCCTGCATGACGAACCTGCAGCATTTCGGCCATCCGGCAAAGTTCGCGATCTTGTGAAACGCTATCCGGGGGTTCATTTGCCTCGGCTTCCGGTTGTGTTTCATCGGCTGGTTCAGATCGTGCTGCACCAGTTAGTGACCTGGGAAGAAGCGGCATATGGCTGGCAGGAGATGACTCGGCGGTACGGAGCTTCGGCACCCGGCAATTCGGGTCTGTTAGTGGGGCCCACGCCAGCGGCGTTGAAGGAGCTGGCGTATTATGATCTCGTTGATTGTGGCATTCTTCCTCGACAGGCGAGGTTGATACTCCATCTGGCGAAGGAGTCGCGTCGTATCGACAAAGTGAGGGAACAGGGAGACGGGAAACTGCTTGCCTATCTGTCCCGGATCAAAGGCATCGGTGACTGGACGCTGGAGACGTTGCGAGGATCATGTCTGAGCGATCCTGATGCTGCTGTGACTGGTGACTATGGCCTGCCTCACATGGTTTGTTGGTTCTTTCGGCAACAACCGCGCGGGACGGATGAAGAAATGCTGGAGCTTCTGGAACCATTCCGGGGACATCGTTACCGCGTTCAACAGCTCCTGATTCATGGCGGTGTTCAGGCGCCTCGACGAGGGCCAAAGATGCGGCTTCGTAGCTGGATGTAGCGGTGTTCGGGTCTGTGTGCCCGGGACGCAGGTTCTGCGGCGGTTGATTGTGGTCATTCCGTTGGAATTCAGGCGAATGCTGAGGCTCCTTCAGAGGAACGCTGGTCATTTGCGGCAGATGTGCCAAAAATTGGAACCAAACCGCCGTCGTGATTGGGAGGCACCGTGTGAATCATTCTGACAATCGATTGCTCATTCGTTCTACAGTGATTGGTCTGTTGACAGTGGCCATTGCGGCATCCGGCATATCGCAGGTGTGTGCTCAGAGTGGCGAGGATATTGCCAAAGGCCTGATTCGTGCGCTGATTGATTCCACGCTGGATAAACAGCGTCGACGTCAGATTGGGCAGGATCCCTTTCTACCAGCTGCCCCCCGGGCCGGTCTGACGAATCCGCAACGGCAGCAGCTCAGGACGGTTTCTGCAACGTATGCTCAGGAAGCCGCCGCCTTGTCGGCTCGATTGCACGCTGATGCTCGACGCGATTTTCACCTGAGGCCTCTGCTTGCATCGGTATTCAGTTTTGAAGCCACCGCTGCCGCTGTCCGTCGGCAGACCAGTTCGGCTCAGAACCATGCCGCTCTGATGGATTCGTATCGTCAGTTAAACGCAAGCTGGCTGACGCTGTCCCATCAGTTGCGCGAGCAGCGCGGTGTGAGTCCACAAACGGTCGCGGTCCTTGACCGTATCGGGCAGCTTGATGCGCAGTATTGCTCGGTCCTCGGCATTCATCAGCAGTTTGATCTTCGAGAACTGTCACGAACCGTGGGACGTCTGGCGGCTGAGATTCAGCACCTGAGTGGTTCACTTCGATACGACGTACCGTCATCGGCCACACGTGCTCGGATCATTCGCCGACTCCAGCAGTTGAGTCGGCGCGTTGACCAGTTTGCAATCCGAATTCTGGACAACCGGCGGACGAACGGAATCGTGGCTGAGTATCAGCAGTTGTACGATTCCTGGAATCGTCTGGCTGTGGATCTGGATCGCTACGACAATCATGCGGTCACGCGAAATGTGCAGGCCGTTGCACTGGTTCACCAGAGAATTCATGAGTTGTTGCGACTGGAACGAGTGATCGATAAGCGATTCGTTCTGCATGTGATTCGTGATATGGATGCGGCAATGATTCAGCTCTTTCAGGAGATTACTCTGGCTGATCTCATGAGTCTTGCTCACAGCGACGACGTGCCTCCTGCCGCTGATACCGCTTATGGGACGCTGCAACACCTGGCAGATGTCGTTCAGCGTGACGAATCACGTCAGGAAATCGGCGATGCCTGGGCCTACGTTAACGAAGCATGGGAGTTGTTGGACTACTATCTTCTGCCGGTCGGGAACATTCACGTACGGCAGCATCTGGAGGAAGTGTCGGGAAGTTTGACTGCACTCAAACAGACAATCGGTGTGGTCGTCGCATGGGATCGTCGCGAGATGGTTCAGTGTGCGTCTTCATTGGAATCCCTCGCCCAGGGAATCCATCAGTCCGTTCAGTCGTGGCACCAAACGGCCGGGATTCGTGATCCTCGTCGTTCTCGGGAAGCACAGGAACTCACCAGGCATTGTCACACGCTTGGACAGTTGATTCTGGAGCGGCGAGGCATGGATAAGATACGTGAAGAATGCGATTACGTCGTTCAGTCATGGCAGAATCTGCGTCCGTATCTCCGCGAATGTCAGACAGCAGAAAGTGAGTCCCTGCAACAACTGGCGGGGGGCTTTACCCCGGAACTGGTTCGGATTCGTATGGCGTTGCCGGAATAACGCGTCGTGATCCGATTGTTGACATTCAACCGACTGAGCCTGCTGCGGGAAGATCGCGACGAAAACGGCCTGGTTACCGGTGCTCTGGATCAATTGTCATCCACTGCGAAGACGTTTGACTGTCACTTGCTTCAACGTCCGGCCGGCGAATGTGTTCTCGATGCGTTGGGCGAGGCTTCACAGCAGACTCGTTTGCACAGCGTTACTGGTAATGGTGGATGCGACGTTATGCAGGTGATGGCACAACGTGATGTCGAACTGAATTTTCCGGAATGGATGCAGCCGAGTGTGTTGACTCATCAGCCGGTGGAGTTTGTGCATGAGCGGATGATGCGGGCGAGTGATGACAGTTGTGATCTGCGGCTTCAGTGGACTCATGTTGAACTCCCCGACGATGGCGCCCGGATTGTCTGGCTGGACGGCCTACTGAAAGCTGCCGCGATGGTGAGTCGCGCATTTTCGGATGATCGTTTGATCGTCACGGCGATTGCGGGAGAAGAGCGACAAACCAGTCGATTTGAATCATTGCTTTGGGAGGAACAAGTACGTCTTCCATTGTTCATTGCAGGGAAGGGGATTGGCTGTGAACGAGTGAACTGCCAGACCGGGAGTTTCGACGTTTTGGAAACTGTGCTTGCGGAGTTGGGGGATACGAGGACGGATCCCGAAGAAGATTCGCCATTCAGTCTGACGGACGCTCAACGCGAAAACTGTCTGCGATCGATCTATCTGTCACAAGGTACAACGGATGCCGTTCGGACGGCTGATTTCATGCTGGTCCGATCATCATCTGGGATGAGTGACGAACAGGTGGCGTTGTATGGAAAGCCCTGTGATGTCTGGAACGTTCACGATTTGAGCCGTGAGTATCCCGACGTGACTGATCGGTTGCTGGCTCAGTTGGAAGACCACCTGCCGTCCTGAATCAGCTGTGATTTTCAGAGGTTTGCTGGTTCGGTGGGATGCCAATCGGTTAGAATCCAGCATCTACGATTCCCCCGCATGAATGAGCCCATTCACCGTGTCCGACGAACACTCTGCAAGCCAGCCACCACAAATTGAGCAGCTTGTCGCCTATCTGGATGGGGAGCTGGACGGAGAACAATCCGCTGCGATTGAAAAACAGCTGCGGCAGGATTCAGATTTACGACGTACCGCGGAGGCTCTGGACCGAACCTGGGGAATGCTGGATATCCTCGAACCGGTCATAGCCGGCAATGAGTTCTCACAGCAGACGATGCAGACCGTTGTTGCGACGTATTCACGTCCCGTCCAGGGACAGAAACTATCCCTGAAACGGTTGCTGACGACTTTGTTCAGCCGTCAGTCATTGGCGTGGTATGTTGTCGGGGTCGCCGGAGCATTTTGTGGGCTGGGTGTGTCACAGTTCTTTGGTCCGTCAGAGCAATCCGGTCAGGCGGAACAGATGTTGCGTGAGATCGATATGCTGGAACGCTATCCGCGTTACAGAATTATCCCGGATGCAGGTTCACTGGAACGCCTTCAACTGGCATCGGACGATTCAATATCCGGGGAGTCGACGCCATGACCATACTGCGATTCCTAACGCCCTGTTTGAGTGTTGCGTTTGGTGCCGGCTCGACGCTGTTTGTGGCCGGCCTGTTGTCGCAGGACAATCCGGCAATTGCTGCGGCAGAACAGCAGTTTCTGGAAATGCCGCCAGGTGAGGCGCGTCGCATCAAGGCAACGTTCGACCGACTGCATGAGTCTCCAGCGGAACGAGAACATGTGGAGTCAATCCATCGGGCAGTGACAGATAATGACAAGCTGGATTTGCAGTTGCAGCGGGTGTACGAGTGGTGGCTGACCTGTGATGAAGAGCAACGTCAGGATCTGCGTGCGCTGACTGCGACACCTCATCGCTGGGTGAGCGAAGTAGAACGGCAGTTTGCCGATACCAGAGAGGACTCGATATTGATTCTGGTTCCTGATCGAATCGAGCGAGGCCGCCGTCCGAAGCCGTTGCAGGTGCCGTTGCGGCAGATTGACCAATTCCTGAATGCGGCGCTGCCGCCTGAGGAAGCAGCTGCAGAAGACCTGAAGTGGCTTCAGTCAGTTCCGCCGGAAGATCTTCGTCTGGCGAAACTGGCCGTTGTGACGAGTTCTCTCTTCTCCGCGGATGGACGGTTCGAACGCCTGAGGCCCAACCAGGAATCCGTGAATCGCGTTGCCGATGCCGCGGTCGAGCATGTTGTGGGAAACAGTCCATTCGATTCGAACCGAGAGCCTCGACTGTTGGCTCTTGTGTGCTTTTCGGTACTGAGGGCGATTAAAGATCACCTTTCGCCAGAGTTCATCGAACGGCTTAAAGTCTCAGCGGATGATCTGGAAGCAGAATTTGCGACGATGAACATGTCTGAGCGGATCAGTCACATGCTGGCAGATCCTCAGGAAGCAGCGCGTTTGCTGAACGCCCGACTGAAGTCATCTGAACAGGACACTCCAACGGCCGAACTGGCGCGACGACTCGTCGCTATTGACCGTGCTCGTAGCCAACTTCGAGGTTTGATGCGTGGCGGTCCTGGAGGAGGCGGGCGACGGAATGATCGTGGTCGCCGTGATGGCGAAAGAAGGCGGTTGGACGGATTCGGGCTACCGCGCCCGAGCGGCTTTAATTGATGATTCTTATGCTGGTTACAGATGATTCCTGGAATTCCTGCTCTAACTAATCCCGGAATCGAAGTATCCTGATGAGGTGCTGACAACTGTGTCTGATTTGAGCTTCGCATTATGATCAGGGAATCAAATCCGGACGCTATTCATGTCCTCGGCCTGTTGCTATCCGTTTCGGTCGGCCTGGTCGAGGCATCGGATTCGGATGAGGTGAGTTTTGAACACGATGTTCGTCCGATCTTGATTCGACATTGTGACCGCTGTCATGGTGCGAAGAATCAGGAGGGCGATCTGCAGCTGAATCTGAGAGCATCTGTTCTGAGCTCACAGGACGGTGACGAGTCAGTCGTCGTGCCGGGGCGAGCGGAAGACAGTCCACTCATTCAGAGACTCACGGATGAAGCATTTGGCGATGTGATGCCACTCGACGGGAATCCGCTTAAACCATACGAAATCGATACCCTGCGCCGCTGGATCGATCAGGGAGCAGACTGGCCGGACCGTTTTGCCGAAGTCCAACACTGGGCCTGGAATCCGGTTGTCAGGCCGGAGGATCCGTACCCAGCTTCGACGTTAAACCCCATCGATCAGTTTGTTGACCGTCGTCGCCGGCAGAAGTCGCTGGAGTCAGCTCCGATTCTGGATCGGCCCAGGCTGATTCGCCGAGTGTCTTTGGCATTGACCGGCGTTCCGCCAACGCCTCAGGAAGTTGCTGACTTCGTCGCGGATTCGTCTCCGGACGCGTACGAGACAGTCGTTGATCGGTTGCTGGCATCACCAAGATACGGAGAACGCTGGGCAGTTCCCTGGATGGATCTGGCTCGCTATGCCGACAGTAATGGATTCCAGGCGGATCAGTTACGCGACAACTGGGCGTGGCGTGACTGGGTCATCCGAGCGTTCAATGCTGATATGCCATTCGATCAGTTCGTCATCGATCAGTTAGCTGGCGACCTGCATCCAGACGCAACAATCGACCAACGCGTGGCGACAGGTTTTCATCGAATGACGACCTGCAATGTGGAAGCGGGAGTTCATCCGGAAGCAAACCGAGTCAACCAGATAGTGGACCGTGTGAATACCACCGCGACAGCGTTCCTGGGCGTGACGATGGAATGCGCTCAATGCCACGACCACAAGTACGATCCGTTTACTCAGGAGGATTACTACCGGCTCTTTGCGTATTTCAACAACAGTCCGCTGGAAGTGAAGAACACAAAGGGCGTGACGTGGGACTTTTACGGCCCCTCAATGAAGTTGCCGCTGGATGATGAGACTCAGGAACAGCATGATGGGCTGCAGCAGCAGATTACAGTGTTGCGAGCCCGGATGCGGGAAGTGATTCGCCAGGCTGATGGAGGATTCAAGGCCTGGCAGCAGAAGTTGAAAGAGTGCTCATCGCCTGGAAACTGGAATGTGGTGAAGCCACAGTCCTTTGAATGTTCAGTCGGATCAGATTTCTTGATACAGGATGACGGGTCAATACTACTGTCGGGAAGGTCTGGCGCAAACGAACAGCATTCGGTTGTTGTTGATTTACCAGGCAGTCCTGTTATGGCGATGCGTCTCGAAGCACTAACAGACAAGACTTTGCCTGGTAGCGGGCCAGGTCGTCAGAACAAAACAAACCCGGATTTCGAACTGCGTTCTGTGCAGTGTGAGATCATTCGGGATGGCAAGCCCGGGGCTGTCGCCGTTTCTGTTGCAGCCGCCGATTTTTCGGCGAAGGGGGCGTACGTCACCGGTGTCATCGACGACGACCCGGACACGGCATGGTCCATCGGTCCAAAGTTCGGTGAATCCCATTGGGCTCGACTGGAATTCTCTGAACCCATCATTCGCCGCAGCTCGACCGATCGTCTTCGGATCAGGCTCAACTATGGTCGAACCAGTATCGGGCGGCTGCGTGTTTCCTTGAGTACTGCTGATCCCGCGATTCTGGACATCAATGACTCGACACTGGCAGCGGCAAAGTCTGAAACGCCTTCAGATGTGGAGAAGAAAGAACTGCAACGCGAGTTTGAGTCTCGTCATCCTCAGATGGCGATGATGAAAGCGAACATGTCACGACTTCGGCATCAGCTGGAACAGATCCAGCCGGATACAACTCTGGTGATGGTGGAAATGGACAAACCTCGCGACACCCATATCCTGACGCGAGGGGATTACGATCAGCCTGCAGGCCGTGTGACTCCCGGTACCCCGGCTGCGTTGCCCCCTCTGCAGGAAAATGCGGCAACCGGTGATCGGATGGAGTTGGCTCGGTGGCTGACATCTGCAACAAATCCGTTGTTTGCTCGGGTGACTGTCAACCGTTGGTGGGCCGAACTTTTCGGCGCGGGGCTCGTCGCGACTCCCGAAGACTTCGGGACACAGTCGGAAGCACCCAGTCATCCGGAACTGCTGGACTGGCTGGCGTCAGGATTCGTGTCCAGCGGTTGGTCGATGAAACACATTCACAAACAGATTGTGACATCACAAACCTGGTGCCAGGGCCCAGCCAGTACGTCAGCGGGGCGCAGACAGGATCCACTCAACCGATTGCTGTGGTGCGGGCCACGGTTTCGCCTTCCAGCCGAGAGTATTCGGGACAACGCGCTGGCGATTAGTGGTTTGTTATCTCCGGAAATGTACGGCGCGCCAGTCATGCCGTATCAGCCGGATGGAGTGTGGAGGAGTGTGGGGCGCAATCAGCCGAAATGGAATCCTGCTGAGAATGATGATCGGTTTCGGCGAGGCGTCTATGTGATCTGCAAGCGAGCAGCACCGTATCCGAGTTTCAACACATTCGATGCGCCTAAGCGAGGAAGTTGCACCGTTCAGCGGAAGCGAAGTAACACGCCATTGCAGGCACTCACGTTGCTCAACGATCGAGCGTACTGTGAAATGGCCCTGACATTCGCGGACCGGGTGCTGACAGAATCGCCAGCGGCAACCGACACTGCTCGGATCGAATATGCGATGCAACTGGCCGTATGTCGAAGCTGCAAACCGCGAGAGATAACCATTCTGCAGCAGCTGCTGGACACAGAACGTGATCGTCTGACGCGGAGCCCGAAAGATGTGGAATCACGTTTGAAGTTGAAGGCACCGGGGGTAGAACTACGGCATGAAGATCGCTCGGAAGTCGCTTCGTGGTTTGCTGTGACCAACGCAATCCTGAATCTTGATGAAACGATGACTCAATAGAGTGCGACGCAGCACGGCGTGACAATATGTTCTTAACACCTACAGCGATTGGTCGTCGAAGCCTGTTTCAGCGGGCCGGGTACGGATTGGGAGGTTTTGCCCTGGCGGATCTGCTGAATGCAGAGACGTCAGTGACGGCTCAGGCGGCGGTCAACGCCACTCCGTCGGCAAAGAGTGTGATCTACATTCATCTTGTCGGTGCTCCGTCGCATCTCGATTTGTTCGAACCGAAGCCGGAATTAACCAGACGACACGGGCAGGACTGCCCGAAAGATCTATTTGAATCCAGCAAATTTGCGTTCGTGCGAGAACTGCCAAAGCTCCTGGGAGGAAATACTGACAGGCATTATCGAATCACGCCGAGTGGTGACTCGGGGCTGCCGATCTCCAACTTAATGCCCCATCTGAAAGGAGTAGCAGACGAGCTGGCGTTTATTCGCACGATGCACACGGATGAATTCAACCACGGCCCCGCTCAGATGTTTCTGCTGACGGGCTTCGGCCGGTTCGGACGGCCAAGTGTCGGTAGCTGGCTCAACTACGGACTGGGTTCTCCTAATCAGAATCTGCCTGGGTTCGTGGTGATGATTACCGGCCAGATGCTGGGAGCCGGAAGTGCTGCGTGGGGAAGTGGTTTTCTGCCCACAGTGTATCAGGGTGTAGAGTTTCGAAGTCAGGGTGACCCGGTGCTCTTCCTGTCGAATCCATCGGGCGTGAGCAACGAATCCAGACGCGATATTGTGTCCACTGTGAATGCGTTGAATGAGATTCAACTGGCGGATGTCGGAGATCCTGAGATAGCAACCCGAATGAGCCAATACGAGTTATCTTATCGTATGCAGTCGAGTGTTCCTGAGCTGATGGACATCGCATCGGAGCCTCGCCATGTCCATGAACTCTATGGAACGCGACCGGGCGAAACGAGCTTTGCGAACAACTGCCTGCAGGCGCGTCGACTGGTCGAACGCGGCGTCCGGTTTGTGCAGCTGTTCGATCAGGGCTGGGACATGCACTCCAACGTGTTCAACGGTCTTCGTAACAAAGTGTCGAAAGTCGATCAGCCAATTGCAGCGCTGATTACAGATCTGCGACAGCGCGGACTGCTGGATGAAACGCTGATTGTCTGGTCATCGGAATTTGGACGGACTCCATTCGCACAATCACAGAATGGCAAGCTTGGGGCGAAGGCAGGTCGCGATCACCATAAGAATGCATATACGGTCTGGATGGCAGGAGGAGGTGTTCGGGGAGGCATCAGTCACGGGGAAACAGACGAACTGGGCTACAGTGTGGTTCAGGACCCGGTTCACGTGCATGACTTTAACGCGACGCTGTTGCACCTGCTTGGGATCGATCATGAACGACTGACGTTCCGTTTTCAGGGGCGACAGTACCGGCTGACTGACGTCTCGGGTTCAGTGGTTCACGAGATAGTAAGTTGACCGTTCTATGATTCCCCTTCGCGACAATATTCCTTCGCGCACGACGCCGTGGGTCAATTATGGCGTGATTGCTGCCTGCAGTCTGATCTTCCTTGTGCAGCTACAGGACCAGAAATCTCAGCTGGTTGAACAATTCGGCATGATTCCCGTGCGGGTACTGCATCCGGACGAACCGGTTGAAATCGTGGAGCGCACGATTGTCCGGACGCCGTTTGGGAGAGGCCTGCAGGAATCGACTCGGCTGGCTGCCCCATCGGGAGTCCCGCCGTGGCAGACGCTGATCACGTGTGTATTCCTGCACGGAGGCTGGATGCACATCATCGGTAACATGTGGATGTTGTGGATCTTTGGTGACAACGTCGAAGACCGCATGGGGCACTTCGGGTTTGCGGTCTTCTATCTGTTTTGCGGTGCAGCGGCGAGTTTCGTTCACTTTCTCGCAGATACCGATTCGTCGATTCCAACGATCGGTGCCAGTGGAGCAATCGCGGGTGTCATGGGAGCGTACATGGTTCTCTATCCGCGTGCGCAGGTCCTTTCGGTCATCCCGATCTTCTTCTTCATTCAGATGGTCGTGTTGCCGGCTCCTGTTTTCCTCGGGCTTTGGTTTCTTATGCAGTTGTTTCAGGGAACGTTTGCGGCGGTGAGTGTCCAAAGCGCCGGAGTGGCCTGGTGGGCTCACATTGGCGGATTCGTCGCCGGATTTGCCATTGCGTGGCTGCTGAATCGCGCCAACGCAACGACTCCGGCGGTCCGAGTGGTACGTCCTAATACCGAATGCCCGTCCAGCTATCGAGTCTACGTTCGTCCGCGACGGGATTGATGCAGACTACGCCTACTGGCCGGTCCTGGCACGAAGGTCTTCCCAGAATTCGTCGACGTTGTCCGCTGTAATTTTGCGAGGTGGAATGTCGACGTATTTTGAGTCCGGAATGATGTCCGAATTCCCTCGGATGAGTTCTGCCAGCACCTGCACGGACTGGAAACCGTATTCGTACGGATTCTGTACGACTGTTCCGATGCAGTGACCATCTTTGATGGCCTGCAGTGTAATCGCGTCTTCATCAAACCCAATCATCGCGATCTTGCCAAGCTGGTCGCCCTTCTTGAGAGCCTGGTACAAAGCTGGCGGGTTGTAGCCAAACAGGCCAACCATGGCTTTGATGTCGGGCCAGGTATTGAGGGCGTCTTCGGCTTTTGCCAGTGCGACCTCCGGTTTGCCCTGGTCGGTGAGTGTGGTGATGATAGTATACTGATCGCCGACGAGTTCCTCGTTGGGTGGATCCCATGACCCCGGCTGGTCCAGGTAGTACGCGGTGTCTCGATCTCGGTCGAGTAGTTCGTCGATCACACCCTGTCTTCGATACTTGCTGTTATCCTGTTCCAGTCGACCGATGGCGATCACGACCTTACCGCCATCCGGGACGGCTTCTTTCACAAGTTCTCCACACATGCGACCACCGACGTAGTTGTCCATGCCGATGTACATCAGCCGCTGAGATCCCGGCGCATCGGAATCGTGCGTAATCATGGGAACCCGCTCGGCGATTGAATCCAGCCAGTCTACCTGGTTGTCTGCATCCAGCGGGCTGATTGCAACGCCTTCAACTCCTGCCGTCAGCAGATCTTCCACCTTCTGTTTCTGGACTACGGCAGTAGCTTCCGGTGGCATCACAACACGAACGTCGGCATTGAATTGTTGACCAGCGTCGTTGGCACCCACTTCGGCGATGCGCCAAAAGTCGGCAATCTGATTTGTAACGAATGCGACAGTCACGCGCTGACTGTTCGGGTCAGAGCTGTCGCTTCCGTTCGAAGATTTGGTTGGAAGTTCCGTGTTGACCAGAGCATCGTCTGCACAGCCACAAATCGCACCCGCACAAGCGAGGATGACAAACAGGTAGTTTGGTTTCTTCATTCGAACGCGCCCTGACTCCCGAAAGGATTACCGGCAACTGCAATCACTGGTAGCAGTGACTGCGTCTCTGCCACCACCTTACGGCTGCGCAAAGAACCGGTCAAATGAACGAGCACATCATGCGAAAAGTGATTCGGTTTCCAGGGCAATGGCAAGTCATTGAATATTCGAAATTGAAGATTTTCGGAGCTTTCAGCATGCGGCTTCAATCTGCAGTTTCTGCTGGTATTTGCTGCATGATCTCGCCATTGTGGCGTTTCAAAGTCAGCACTATAGTCTGATCTCTCTTGGCCGAAACCAGGTGTGTTTCGGTTGTCGTCTATTGATGTGTTTGCCTGATGTCCACCATCCGTTCGTTTCAGGATGATACTCAGTTCCTGCGTCTGGTTCGTCGCGAATCAGATGTGGATCTGGTCGTAGCAGCACTGGAGATTGCGCGTGATGAGCAGCCGCATCTGGAGTTTGCTCCGACGCTGGAAACGCTTCGGTCTTCCGTTGCATCACTCACTCGTTCCGTCGCCCTTGCCGGCGATGATCTGAGTGAACTCACCGTGCTCATCAGTCACTTAACGGAGGACCTCCATCTGCATGGTGATGAACGGTGTTATGATGAGCCGGAATCCAGTTATCTGAACTGTGTGCTGGAGTCAGGGCGCGGGTTGCCTATCACCCTGTCGGTTGTCTACATCGCCATCGCCTGTGAACTGGGAATTCCACTGCAGGGGATTTCTGCTCCTTCGCATTTTATTACTCGGTTGAGCAGTGATTCGGGAACAGTATACGTCGATCCGTTTCGGAGCGGGCTGGTCATGGACGAAGTGGAATGCGTGGAATGGCTTCACGAAATCACCGAACTCCCCACGGCCGATATCTATCCGACGCTGAAGCCGGTCAGTGAACGCGCGATTATTCTGCGTATGCTTAATAATCTGAAAGCATTGTTTGGGTCCAAAGAACGATGGACATCGGCGTGGAAGGTGCAGCGACGACTGGCACTGCTGAAACCCGGGTCGTGGCGGGAACGCCGAGATCTGGCGATTCTGACTCTTCGAGCGGGACGGCCCGGTGAAGCGGTCGATTTGCTGGAACATTGTCTCGGTGTCTGTACGGTGCAGGAACGGCCAGTGTTGCAGCATCATCTGCGTGAAGCTCGAAAACTGATTCCGCAGTTCAATTGAGAGTGTTCAGTGGCGGTGTTGTCTGCTGTTCGGCTCTGCCAACGCATTCGGAATAGACGGCTTGGTGACAATCGTGGGTATTCCAATTCATCTTGCGATCTCCACCTGTCCCAACGACACATTTGCGTTTCATGGTTTGATGAACCACGCTGTCGACTGGAGAGGCCTTGACTTCCAGGTCGACCTGCTCGATATTCAGCAACTCAACAGCCGTTTGTTCGCAGGTGATTTCGATGTTGCGAAGACGAGTTTTCATGCGGCACTCAAGCTGACTGAGGAAACCGTTGTTTTGCCGAGTGGTTCAGCGCTTGGTTATCAGGTAGGTCCGCTCCTGCTTGCTGCTCATCCTGACACTCATCCGATGGATTCCAGTCAGTTAACCCTGTGTCCCGGTGAAGACACCACTGCGGCGCTCCTGTTTGAGCTATTCCACAAAGATACCACTCAGGTACAGCACGTTGTTTTTTCAGACATCATGCCCGCGCTGGAACGGCACGAAGTCGATTTTGGCGTATGTATCCACGAAGGACGTTTTACCTGGGAACAGGCAGGACTGTCGCTCGTCGAGGACCTGGGGACCCGCTGGGAAAGCGTCACTGGTTGTCCGCTGCCGCTGGGCGGAATTGTCGCGAGGCGTTCGCTATCTGACCAAACGATTGCAGATGTTCAGGCGGTGATCCACGCTTCCCTGCAGCTCGCGCTGGCAGACCCCGATGTTGCTTTGCCGACGATGCGGAAATATGCCCAGGAGTTTGATGACGTTGTCCTCCGGAAGCATGTGGAACTCTACGTCAACGATTGGACGGTTGATCTGGGGGATAAGGGCCGAAAGGCTCTTACAGAACTCAGCGATCGGGCCGTTGATGCGGGAGTTTCTGAGTTATCAAAATGCTCACTTGAAGTCTTTTCCATGAGCCGTTGATTGTCTGGCCACGTTCCAGTCGATTGGCCCCGGCGTTCGAATTGCTTAGCCTTCTTATGCATCGACAGGCGTGGTCAATCTTTGTTTGAGGCAGGGTAGAGCAAAATGGAACGGCGAACACTGGGGCAGAGTGGCATCTCTGTCACCGATATTTGTATGGGAACCATGACGTTTGGCGGGCAGTGCGATGAAGCTCTGTCGTTTCGCATTATGGATCGAGCATACGACGCGGGGATCGACTTCTTCGACGCGGCGGAAATGTATCCGGTTCCTCCCACGGCAGAGAAGTACGGAGTGACGGAAGAAATCGTCGGACGGTGGCTTAAGACGAAGCCTCGCGAGTCAGTCATCGTTGCAACAAAGATCACCGGGCCGGCTCACGGCTGGTTTGTACCTCCGGTACGCCACGGACACACAGCACTCGATCGTCGACAGATTCTGTCTGCGGTTGAAGACAGTCTGAAACGCCTTGATACTGACTACATCGATCTTTTTCAGACACACTGGCCCGATCACAGCGCTCGCTACGAAGATGTTCTGGAGGCTCTGACGTTGCTCGTGAAGCAGGGAAAGGTTCGGGCCGTGGGTTGCAGCAATGAGACGTGCTGGGGATTGATGAAGAGCCTTTGGGCTGCAGAGTTGAATGGGCTGACGCGCTACGACACCGTACAGAATAACTTTGGCCTGTTGAATCGGCGCTGTGAGAGCGAGTTGGCTCAGGTCTGTCGGCAGGAGAAGGTGAGTCTGCTGCCGTATTCGCCGTTGGGCGGCGGCGTGCTGACCGGGAAGTACCGAAACGGAGCATTTCCTGAGGGGGCTCGTTTTACCGCCTATCAGTCGGGTGGGGAGCGTCAGAAAAGTATCAGCGCGCGTTTCCTGAACGATCGGTCTCGCGAAGCTGTCGAAAGGTTTCAGACGATTGCAGATGACCTCGGCGTGACTCTGACAGCGCTCAGCGTTGCGTGGAGTCGCCAACATGATTTCGTCGGATCGACCATTATTGGGGCAACCAGTGTGGAACAACTGGACGAAAGTCTGGCCGCCAGGGACCTCATTCTGGATGCCGAAACGATGAACCGAATCGACGCTGTTGATCGCGACATCCCAACGCCACTGATGGAAGACGGCCTGCGACGGCTTTGAATCAGCGATTCCTGAGGTACAGGGGCTGTATAAAAAGATGTCCGTTTCGGTTCAATACTCACCGACGATTTCACCTCCGTCGGGTGTCGCGAGCGCCTTCAGGGTATTCAGGTCGATGTCTTCACGGATCGACTGTACCGAGCCATCCATCATCATGAAAAGGCAGATGCCGTCGAATGGTGATCCAAAACCATTGGGAACTCGATTGATTCCCTTTGAAGGATCACGCCAGTTGCTCGGAGTGGACCATGCGGGAATCCGCGTGTTGATTTCGCCGACGAACAGCGTGCCTGAGGTTCCGTCTTTTACCTCCCGAATCCTTATGCCCTGCGTCGCCTGCACGTGTACGTTCGCCGCGTAGTGGATGGGAGCGAGTTTGGGTGCGTCATTCCGAGGGATGACGATGGCTGGATTCAGATAGGTCGGGATGACTGATTCGGCCACGGTTGAATTGGGCTCAGCATCGCTGGGCATAAGCAGATTCATCCTGGTGGACAGGTGGGCCTGATCGATGTAAGGAAGAAGGGCTGTTGCCCAGCTGTGAGTCGGCAGGCCAATTGAGTTCTTCGGAACTGTCGGAAACGAACCGTAAGCGTCGTGGTAGTTGTGAAATGCCAGACCGATTTGTTTGAGATGACTGCGGGACTGCATGCGTGCAATCATGTGTGGCGAGCTCAGAATCTCATCCTGTTGGGCTAGCCAGATGGCCTGATGAGTCATACCGACGATACTGATTCCAGCCACAAAAGCGACGAGTGCCAGTCCAGTGATTCGCCAGCTCGCGGCTGCGGACCAGGTTGGATTCACCACGCACCGGCATAGTTGGTGCAGCCCGAATGCAAACCCAACGATCAGAGCCAGAAAAAACACGGCCTGAGAGAGAGCGAACTCGATTCGAGGTGCCGCAGACGTGAGAAACCTTAACCAGCCGAACAACAGATGAAATGGGATTTCAACCAGAAACACGGCGACCAATGACAGCAGCAGAAAGACTGGGATAGACGCACATCCGATGGCTCGCAGGCAGCCCTGGCCTCGTGGCGATCTGTTTGCTGGTGTAGTGGCAGCGGCTGTCGCGGGAACATCTGGCTGGCCGGCACCGGAAGGCAAATCATTCATTGGTCAGCCTTTCCTGAAGTCGCGATCGGGACCAATGGAGGATGTCGCCTGATACGAGCAGCACAAGGCAGTCGTCATACACGGCGGGTTCCCAGACCAGAATCTGATCGGATTCCGTCAGGTGATGACCGGCAGCATACGCGAATTCAGATGAGGCCTGAGACATCACCCAGACATCCGACTCGACCTGTTCACGGGAATCGGGAAACTGACCGTTGTTCTCTGCTGCATAGGCCTGCAGTGCGGACCGAAGGCGTTTGAGATCAGTCAGTCTCTGATCGTTGATCGCCTGAAGCTGTTCTTTTGTGGCCTTGCTGTCATCTGTGTCCGACGGGTTCTCACTCAGGGTGTAGAGTTGCCCCCGACGCTGCCATGCATCGGGCGTCATCAGTTCGCGAGCACCAGAGATCATTGTCAGGACGATCACGAACAGCATGCCCCACAGAATAATGACCGCAAGTGACTGCCGAAATGTGAGTGGTGGCAGCCAATCGAACGTTTTGCTGAGTCCGTTCCATAGCCAGCGAAGGGCGACTGTCGAAAGGAGAACACCCATCAGGAAGAAGGACAGGATATCCAGACGAATCCTGGCGAGATCCGTGAGAGAAACGGATGGCATACCGGCCTGTGTCATTTTGGCTTGAAAGGCAGATTGCAGAAGAACGCCAAACAGTATCAGATGTCTGTGCATCAGGTGCGTCCTGACCTCGAACGGTGAAGCCATGCCAGTGTCTGTGATGGGAGTGCCGGCGAGCGAGGTACGGGCCAAAGCGACGTGACGTCAGTGTGTCACGAGCTGACTAAGGATTTCGTCATGCCGTGGAAAGCGACCGGTCTCATGCTTACTGAAAATCAATTGGCCATTGTATTCGACATCGAAGATTCCGCCGGAACTTGCGATGAGTTCAGATTCGATTCCTTTCGCATCTTTGATTGCGGCCGCCAGACCGACGGCTTTCGGCGTGTAGTTTCATATGACGCAATAGATGATCTTGATTCGCATACTGTCGTCTGCCTGAGTCATCAGTTGTGAGTGATTGCTGAGAGCGTTGATTGTTACGAGGTTACTCTTCGTTCGAAACATGGGGGTCGGATTGCGGCGGTCGAGGCCCCGGATACTGATAGTACTGACATTCCAGTCGGCCGTTGTAGAGTTTCCGGCGACGGGGCGCTTTTTTTCCGTAGTGCTTTTCGAACCATCGATTCGATGTCAGGACGTAGATACTCCATGTATCCAGTGGAGCGAATACTCGCCCCAGTTCACGGTAGACAGCTTCTGTCTCATCAGCGTCGCCCAGACGTTCCCCGTATGGTGGATTGGTGATAAGGCAGCCATAAGTCCGTTGCGATTTGAAGTCGCTGACTTCCTGAACGCGAAAGTGAATATCAGTTGCAACGCTCGCATCGGTGGCTCCTCGTTCCGAAAGTCGGATCGCGGCCGGGTCGTGGTCGTAGGCGAGGATAGTTTCAGGGAGTTTTGGGAGTCTTGCGTCTTTGGCAGCGGCGCGTGCATCTCGAAAGACCTGGCGATCCAGCCATTGCCAGTCTTCACAAAGGAAGGAACGATTCAGTCCAGGGGCGATATTGCGTCCCAGCAGAGCCGCTTCGATGGGAATCGTTCCGCTTCCGCAAAACGGATCAACAAGCAGACGGTCCCGGTTCCAGTAGCTGAGCTGGACCAGTCCGGCCGCCATGGTTTCTCGGAGCGGTGCCCGCCCAACGACCTTGCGATAACCTCGTTTATGAAGTCCAGGACCGGTCGTATCGATCGTTAATGTGGCGACGTCCTTTAGTAAAGACACTTCAACCGGATACTGCACGCCGTTTTCTTCAAACCGGAACCGGTTGTACCGTCGTTTCAGGTTCTCCACGATTGCTTTCTTGACGCTGCCCTGGACCTTCGGAACGCTTCTGAGTTTTGAACGGACGGATCGGCCGCCGACGGGAAACTGCGCATCGACCGGCAGCAGTTCGTTCCACGGCAGCTCCAGGGTGTTGTCGAACAGTGCCCCGAAATCGGGGGCCGGGAATTCTCCCACGCGGATGAGCACACGATCGGCGGATCTCAGCCACAGATTGCAGCGAGCGATATCGTTTTCGTCCCCGGAGAACAGGACCCGGCCATCAGACACTACGGAGTCTGTGTATCCGAGATCCTGGAGTTCTCTTGCAACGACGTTTTCCAGCCCGAACGTTGATGTGGCAATGAGGTCAAATTGTGGCATGAACCAGTTGAAGCTGCGAGTTCGTGGTACGGGAACCTGAAAGTGATGACGGCGAGCGGGATTGGAGAGTGCGAGGAAAGACGTGTCAACAAGGAATCGTGGCCAGCGGCTGGCGTTACCGGATTTCCCCGCTTGTCGCCCTTCTTCGTTGCAGGAACCTGCAGCAGGCGCTTTTCTTCCGTCATTCGTCAGGCTAGACTCTACGCTTGGTTCGAACCTCCAGTCAGATGGAAAGTTTGGACTGACCCGGTCGGGATGGATTGAAAGCAGAGATTCGGAAGAAAGACATCACATGCAGGTTGCGATTACTTCCCGGCACGGCAGTATCAAGCCGGAGTTTCGCGAGTACATCACTCGAAAATCCGAAAAACTTGTCCGCTATCTGCACCAGGTGAGTGAAATTGACGTGACTCTGGAGTTCGAAGGAGACCGAGTCACAGTGGAGATGCTGGTGGAGATTGAAGGTTATCATTCAATCGTAGCACAAGTCGAAGGCGAAGATGCTGGAGCAACATTTGATCGAACGCTTCATAAGATGGAGCAACAGGTCCACCGTTACAAAGAAAAGCTAAGAGACCACCGCCGTGACAAGTCTGTAAGTGAGATCGCCCGGAGTAGCGTCAGCGAGCAGGACGATTCGGCTTCTGACGAAGGCTGAACAAAACGGGTTAGACGGTAATCAATGCTGATCGGGCAGGTCGTCCGGTTGCCAGTTAAACAGCGACAGAGTTTGCTTAAGAGTTGGATAGAAATGAAACTGACAGAATTCGTCATTAAGGACGCCATTATTCCCGAATTGAAAGCTCCCACAAAGGAGCAAGCTATTCAGGAAATGGTTGGAACGCTCAAAGCAGCCGGAGCAGTCAAGGCAGAAGATGAAGATGAAGTTATTGCCGCGATTCTGAAAAGGGAAGAACTGGGCTCCACCGGAATCGGGAACGGCGTGGCTGTGCCTCACACGAAACACCCTGCTGTTAATGAACTTGTTGCGACAGTTGCTGTCAGTAAGCAGGGAGTGGATTTTGCCAGCCTGGATGGCGAACCAGTCTACATCCTTTTCCTGCTTGTTTCCCCACTGGATCGTCCTGGCGATCATTTGCGTGGTTTGGAGAACATTTCGAGACATCTTCGCAGTCCCGATTTCTGCAGCTTTCTCAGGCAGTCAGGTACTGCTTCTGCCATCTGGGCAAATCTGGAGGAGGCCGATTCTGACGAAGCTGAATAGGTGTCGTCTCTTCGTCTGCCTATGCGGTATCCGGTGCAACACGATTTGAAGCTTCGCTACGCTGTTCAGTGTTCAGAGGATTCGGAAGCCCGTCGTTCAAGACGTTGAACAACGAAAGCAGTCAGGATGGAGACCGTGTCGGATGTAACTCAAGAGGTCGTGCTGAGGATTGGAAACGGGCTTCATCTGGCACCGATCTCGCGCATCGTGAGTAGCCTGGGAGCGTTCGAAGCGAGTGTGCGAATTGAGTTTGGCGATCGGTCAGCGGACGCCAGGTCGGCGACTGAGCTGATGTTGCTTGCTGCGACATGTGGTGCGCCTCTCACGGTGACTGCCGAAGGCGCTGACGCACGGGCTGCCGTCGAGGCTGTGGTTGCCGTTTTGGAGAACCCGGAACCGCCACGTGAACTGCCCGCTCACCCTCGGTAACCGCATTCTGGCGGTGAGTCCTGAGGTCGATCAGCGAAGTCCTGAGCATTCTTCGCTGGATTGTTGTCATGGCACCTCAGGCAGCTCGCTGGTCCGGCATCAGTGATGGTGGTTCCACCGGAACCGCTGGTTTGACATCGTGCTGTTTGCTGTCGCTCCAGCCTCGAAGTGCGGCGAGAGCAAGTGACTCGCCAATGAGTCGTGCCGTCTTGACCATCAGTAGAGCGTCTGTTTCCAGTTTCCATGTAGCGATATAGGTCAGGTCGCAGTCGACACGATCTTCCACACTGTTTCTACGGAATCGCCCTCGATACTCGCGGTATTGAGCCAGTCCCGTGATTCCTGGTTTCGCCTGCATTCGCATGGGGTAGTGAGGAACAATCTTACTGAACTTGATGCGGTCCTGTGCATGGTGTGCTCGGGGTCCGACAATACTCATGCTGCCAGCCAGAACATTGATAAATTGTGGAATTTCGTCCAGTCTGGAATCACGTAGCATCGCGCCAAGGGGAAAGATTCGGTGTCCAGGATCGGCTTCGATGTCTGTCTGGCCCTCTGCCGGCACATGCATTGTGCGGAACTTGAGGATGCGAAATGTCGTCCCATTACGGCCGTAGCGTTCCTGACGATAGAACAATGGGCCGGGTGACTGCTTCCGGTGAATCGATCGCACAAGCACGCAGAGTAGCGGCAGTATAAAGATCACAACTGGAAGCGAAACTATAATGTCAATGCAGCGTTTGACAAACTGATTGACTGGATTCTGCAGTGGTGATTCTGGAGTGCGAGAAATCGCCAGATCGGACAATGAAATCGGCATGTTATTCCAGGATGGAACAACGGGGAGGTCCGCGTAGACAGTAAGTGGGACGCCGAGCGAATTGCATTGTCGCTGTAGTTCGTTTTCGAGGATCTGATTGTTTCCGCTCTTTGGGTCTTCGACGAAGACAACCCTGTCAATTCCCAGCGACGAATCATGGTTGAGGACCACATCTTCAATGTCGTCGGGTGACAAGGACTCTGTTGGTGTGTCGTCAGGATCGAATAGCCGGATGCCTTTGTTGGACCGCACTGTCGGGCAGTGGTCGACACGAATCAGACCCAGTCTTGCAGCATTGCTGAGCTGGGAGTCAATCAGTCCGATTGCCTGTCCCGACCCGACCGTCAGAATTCGCTGCGGTGATCGCCATCGATACAGTACCGACCCAATCATATCGGGAAGAAATCGATTGAGCAGAAGCAGCAGCGAACCCGACGTTGCGAAGATGACCGAAGCAGGCAGCGACTGTACGCTTTCGTCTGGAGTGATGGCGTGGGTGCCAATGAGGGCGAGGGTGGTCAGCGCACATTCGACAGCGGCCAGTTTCAACGCCGTTTGCATGGGCCGTCGAAACCAGGTTCTGCTCCAATAGAACCACGTGGGGCCAAATGCTGTCAAGGTCAGAAACACGATTGTCGCCGGCACTAATGTCGCTTGAATCGAAATGATTGACGTGTCCGGAGTGGCAGCCAGCTGTGTCGTCAGCAGCACCGCAGCAGCTACGATCAGGTATTTAATGAGTCGGCTGATTCGCATCAGTCCTTCTGCTCGATCCGTGAGCATAGTCGGCCCCTAGTTGAATCTCTTTTCGCGGGAGGTCGGTTCGGACTGGCGCCCTGAGCCCTGAGGACGTAAATAGCTGACGCGCTGAAGAGGTTGAGATTTGCCGGGGCTCTGCTCGCCATCCGACAGCTGCATGCGTTCTTCAACATCCTCCAGCAACTGAGCAATCTGCTGGTTCTTGGGCATCGTCAGGTGGAGCCAGCTAAGTTCCTGGTGAGCGGCCGCAAGATCGTCTGTTTGCGCAAGAGCCATTGCCAGCTGTACCCTAATGCCAGATCGCTTCGGTTGTAGCTGCGCCGCTCGTTTGAGGCATCTGACGGCGAGGTCATTTCGATTCGCTTTCAGGAAGAACTGAGCGTACTGCGAAAGTTGACCGTTGTTCCGTGGGACGGATTGACTGAATCGCTCTGCATGTCGTTCTGCAAACATTGCAGCAATGATCGGGAGGTCGTCTGTTCGACCAGCCTTCCTGTATTCGTTGTAGATCACGCTGAACGTCTCGGGAGCCGGGGTGACGTGTTCAATAAGTTCCGACACTGTCATCAGGTCTATGTGGCGTTGAATGATCAATCGCCCAATATGCGAATCGAGATTCGCGGCGTGCCGCCACATTTCCCACGCCGAATCAGTTTCCCCGGAGTCTTCTGCAAGGAGTCCGGCGGCGTACAGAACTCGAGGTTCATTGGGGCGCAGACGAACAGCCTGTTGAATCAGAGCATGTTGTTCTTCGTCGGACTGAGAATCCAGGAATCCTGTTTCTGTCAGGATAACGTACGATTCGCCTCGAAGTGGTCGGTTACGTAGACCCTTCATGGCGGAGTCCCGTGCTCGATATAGATCTTCGAGGTGGCTTCCACAGACTCGATCGAGCCAGGTATGCATATCTTCCTGAGTCGCAAAGCCGGAATCACGGATGGTGTCGCGAATGTCGTTGAGCGTCAGTTGATTGTCACTATTCCTGAGGTAGTGCTCGAATCGTTGTAGGTAGAGTGGTGCCAGGGCGGTATGGGCATCATGATGAAATGGGTCAGCAGCGACGCATTGTTCGAGCTGCTCGATCAGGATGTCCAGCTGGTCGTTGAGAGTATCGGTACTTCCTCTCTCGGCAGCTTCGACGCTGGTGCGAATCCCGATGCGATACGCCTTCCAGCTGTCGACGGATGCCAGGTCTCGCTGAATGGTGTCCGCAAAAAGCTGACCTGTTGGCAGTACCGTCAGCAACAGGACACAGGCAATGATAAGTGGAAGTCGTGAGTAGTGCAGTTCCGAGTGAGTTGTCGTTTTAGTTGCCGCCAGCTGGTTGCATCGACAGGCACAGGCAGCGATCGCCAGCGTTTGAATCATGCACGCCGGGATATACCAGACGAAGTCGACAGCTGAGTGAGCGACACTTGCCAGGAGGCTTGCTGCGAGAGCGACGACCTGAACGCGGTGTGTTCCGCAGCTTCGACGCCATCCCTGAATGCACCACCAGGAACATGTCAGGATTCCGAGAATCAGCAGAGAAAATCCGGGCAGTCCGGTTTCCAGAAAGACCTGAATGTATCCCGACTCCGCATGGGAAAACCGTACTCCAAACTGTTCGGGCATCCAGATTGGATACACGTCCGGGTGGCTGCCGACTCCGGATCCTGCAGGCCAGAACTCAGCAATGGCATCCAGGTTGGCTTCCCACAGCTTCCAGCGACCAAGGCTGACGTCTTCCAGACTGGTTGCGTTGCGCAACTGATTCCACCGCTGAGTCAGGCGGTCGGTGCCGAATGCTGCCAGCCCACAGGCAACAAATACAACCGTGGGAATGATGTAGAGGGTCACTGTCTTCCACTGTTTGAGAACAGCCAGAGAGACCACAATTGCGGCCAGCAGAAATGAGGCAATTCCTCCTCGGGAGAAGCTGAGGGTGACGGCCAATCCAACGATCGCCGCTCCGGCAGCGACCAGACGTGATACAGCGCTTGGTGTCGGTGTCGTTCGAGCTGATTCCAATCTGGAACGTGTCCGTCGTCGCTTTCCGGATTTCGAATGACTGCGCCGAGGAATCTCGGTTTGTTTCGAAGAATACTGGACTGAATACCACCACCAAACCAGTGGACCGAAGCCTAGCGCCAGGAAATGTGCAAAGTGGTTCTGGTTATGGAATGCTCCCTTTGCCGGCCAGTTGGCAGCACGAGTCGGATGTTCGAACATCCACAGGAATTTGTTGTTTCCAAACAGTGCCTGTCCGATCCCAATAGCAGCCATCAATACGGCTGAGCTGCCAATGAGTTTCATCAACCGGCTAACATCGGCCTGTGACTGAAGATGCTGGTGGAGGGTTAGAAAAAAGATCACAAAGGCAATCAGCAGGACCAGACCGGATCGAGTTGCTTCGGGAGTCATTGAGATCTGTTGCCAACCGTCAGGACCGCTCAACCGTGACGTACCAGGTTCCCAGAGTGGCATATATTCAGGAATGAACGGTGCGAGCTTTATCAACGTTGAAAACGGAAGCGCCTGCAACTGCAGCATAACCAGGCCAACGGCCAGTATTCCGATGACAAGTGCAGGCAGGCTGCCTTCGACGGAAGACGGGAACAGAATCTGCCGTGTGGCCCAGGTGGCCCCCATCAGCAGGCTGCACACCAGGAACGCTGAAACGCCGTACTCACGTATGCCGGTTGTGGTCAGCGGAACAACAAGGATGCAGATTCCCAGCGTCGCCCAGTAGAGCTGTTCCAACGCGGCACCCACGCCGGTGGTGCTACCATGCGTTTGGGTTGCTGGAGAACTTCCCGATTGGCGTGCCGGCGCATGCATTTGTCAGGCCGCCCTTTGCGAGGACGCATCTGTTGTTGAGGACTGGTCGTTGTTCGAGTCCGATAGCAGCGAATAGGGCCGATTGGTGTCGGAGGTGGGCTTAAACGGGACAGTGACGTATGAATCTTCTTCTTCGTCGTGCTCGTCGTGGCCGTATGTGTATTCCTGACCATATCCGTATCCGTATCCGTAGGCTCCATCGTGAGCTTCGCTGGACGTGTTTGTGACAACTCCCAGGAGATTCATGCCAACCGACCGAAGTTGCTCGACAGCTCGCAGAGCACTTCGCCGGTGAGTCTTCTCTGGATTGAGCAGGAAGACTATGCCGTCAACGTAGTTCCCGACGATCGTTGCATCACTCACCGGCAGCGTCGGCGGACAGTCGACCATGACCTGATCGTATTCCGATACCGCCCAGTCCAGAATTGCTGCCAGCGAAGGCATGGAAAGCAACACGCCGGCATTCATCATTCGAGGTCCACATGGGAGAACGTCCAGACCTTCGACTTCCGTTGAGACGATTCGTTCGCGACACATTTCCGGCACGTTATCGTTCGCTCGGAGGATCTCCGACAGTCCACCGTTGCCGCGGATCTCCAGTAGTTTCGAAAGCCCGGGGCGCCTCATGTCGGCATCGATGAGCAATGTACGACTCCCCGTTTGAGCGAACGTCGCCGCAAGGTTTGAGGTCAGCGTTGTTTTCCCTTCGCTTTGCTCGCTACTCGTAATGGCGATGCAGCGCGTATCGGATCCTGAGAGAGAGATTGCCGTACGAATCGTGCGGAAACACTCAGTCTGCACGCTCAGTGGATGACCATGCACGTAGATGTGGTGGTCGTCCTGGTCGTCTTCAGGCAATGGGCGAATGACACCCAGGATTGGCATTGCCAATTGATTCTGTACGTCTTCGGGTGTGCGTAGTCGGTCGTCGATCAGATCGATTACAAAGATCGTTGCAAACGCACAGATCATTCCCATGACGCAACTGATGGCCAGATTTTGAGCCAGTATTGGGGAGACGGGTTGGGTTGGAAGCAGTGGCCGATTCAGGTGCGTGACACGAAAACTGCTGTTGACGTGGCCGATGTCGATGTCGTTAAGCTGATTGAGAAGATACGTATGGCGACGTTGAAGCGAGTCGAGTTCGCGCGTGGCCAGCTGTACTTCTGCAAGCCGATCATTCAGGTCCAGAGCCGCCTGCTTGGCCAGATCGTATTCCTGACTGATGAGACGCTCATGCTGAGCGGCCTGGTTAAACTCTGTTGTAAGAAGATTCACCATCCACTGTGCAATTTGCGGATCATAGAACCCTCCGGCAAAGCGGTTCTTTGCTGTTGCCAGTTGTTTGTGAAGATTGCTCTTGCGCGTCTGGAGCTCGATGATTTTTGGGTGCTGACTACCAAGGTGCCGACCAAGCGTCGAGAGTTCCATGTCTGTAGTACTTAGTTCAGATTCGATTCGCGTCACGGCTTCCCGCCCGACACCAGCAATGCCAGGAATTTGCTGGACAGTCTCCGCGCCTGCAACGGATTCCATGATCGGTATCAGTTGCGACAGATCCCGACCGTTTGTAACAACCTGATTCACTGACTGACTCATCGATGCCAGTTCTACTCGTCGAGTCCGTGCAGCAGTCAGCTGGGCACTCAGTTCATTCACGCGGCTGATCACAGGATGCGATTCACCTTCGCTGTTCAGAGTGCTGATTTCACCGGAAGCTTTGCGTGCCTCCAGAAGATCCCGCTGTCGGGTCTGCAGCATCTCTTCTACTTTTTTCCTCTCCGCTTCCAGATTGTGGACAAGCTCACCCGACATCCCCTGTCTGTCCTTATCGATGAACTCTTCTGATGCGATACTCACAGCCTGAATGACATTGACCGTTGATTCTGCATCCCGCGAGCGACAGCTCACTTCCACGATGTTTTCCTTCGGGTCGAATGTCACATCCAGCATGGAACGCAGTTTTTGAGGCCATGACACCGGATCGGCGCCCTGCAGTTCGGGAGGTTTTGCTGCCAGTGAATCAACAGTGTTCTGCAGGACCGTATCACTCAACAGAAGTTGCTTGTAACTCGACAGCAGTCCATGAGTTGCCAGGGCATCTTCCAGGTCCGCACTTGCCGCAACATGACGAATCATCATCGATGCAGATGCTTTGTAGGTGCTGGGGGTTCGTTTGAACTGAACAACTCCAATGAAGACTGCTGCTGCCACGAATCCAATCGCAATAAAACGGTGTCGATAGACAAGCCGTAGGTATTGAACCACCGTGCGCAGCATCTGGCGGGCAGATGCTCCATCCAGATCCGATTGATCAATGGTTTGAAAATCGTCGTTCACGTTTGTTCGATCCGCTTCAATCTGATGTGAGAGGCATGCCGGGCGTGTCTAAGGAACTGCGCCGACTACTCTTCCAGTATTTGCGAGTCCTGCCAGTCCACCAAGGGTGGACATCGTGAACGTGAGTGGGTTTTCCTCCACACTCACGATGTCACCGGGTGACAACAGCAGGTTGTCCTGATCGTTCTTCTTGGCTTTCCGGATTGAAGCCCGGATCCTGATCGTTTCATTTTTGTTCGGGACACGGCGAATGATGTCGATCCGGTTTGAGATCCAGTGTGAGTAAGTTGGGCCGCCAGCCATCGCCAGTGCATCCAACAGACGCACATTCCGACCCGCCGGTATTTCAACCACTCGATCGTTGATCACTCCAATCACGTGAATTGTGCGGTTGCCAACAGATTCGACTCCCACTGTGGCGCCGGGCGGAACCTGAGTCGCTGACAATTCGGCGGCCGACGTCGTTGCAAGATTGACAGTGATTGCATCGCCCGATGAGGCTGACTCCGAAAGGGGAGTCAGCTGATCGCCGGAATCCCAAAGTGATTCGGCAGAGTTGATCGTGATCTTTCCGGAAGCCTCCGGTCTCAGTCCGCCAGCCCTGACAAGCACATCGGCCAGCGATAATGTTTGTTCCGGGAACCGGAGTTCTCCGGGGTGGACAACGGAGCCTGTGACCACGATAGAGTTCTCATGGCGTTCTTCGAAACGAAGATCAACGGCTGGTGTGAGGTACACATTGCGGTTGATACTTTCCTGAGCGATTGACTGTTGCGCTTCCGACTGAGTCAGCCCGGCCAGCCGAATTGGTCCGACGTTTGGTATCGTCGCATTGCCTTCCTCATCAACACCGACCGTCCATTTCTCGATGGCGTCGTCACCGCCGATTCCGGAGTTCAATGCGAGTGCCAGTCGGTCTCCTACCCGGATTTCATCTTCACTGGGGGCTGGCTGAGCGTATGCCGCCAGATCCAGACCGGAATAGTCGGAGACCGGTCGCGCAGCATACTGGTTAGGCAGCGACGAGACAGTGAAAGTGTTGTGTGCGCAACCTGTGATGACCAGACATGCTGCAGGAACGATGGCTGCACGAAACAGGATACCGGGTAGGCGGAGATTCACTGTGCGAGTCTTTCGGTTCACAGACGCCCTGATTTGACTGTGTGGCCTTCTTAGCCACATTGGAGCAGACCGCAGTTGGCGAGAATTGAGAGAGAAGCCAAAACGATCTGAGTGGCGGGTGATAACTCAGACTGCTTCTCGGCAGCAACCCCCAATTTGCCGCTGACTCCAGCAAATTTTGCTCGATTGCAAAAATTCCAGGACGACTGCAGTTCAGGCAGCACGAATACCGGCATTTTCTGCAGAGATCAGGCGTCGACCGCTGGTCTGCGCTCAACCCCTCATTCAATGGCCTGATTGTCCGCCAAGGCTGCCTGTGGGCAGGTGAACTGAGCAACGATTTGCGGCTCGATCGTGACGCATCAGGGCGACACCGGCAGGTATGCGGGGGGGACCCTACCAGCTGAACAGCTTAGTTCCGGCAGCCATTCAGCGAATCGGCTTCTGAATCGGCTGATTCTGCAGTAGTTCAGGCGTTCCAGCAGGAGCAGGGTTCAAACTCTTCGATATTGATCATCATTCGTCTTGCCGCAATGCGATGAACCTAGTGAGATTCCTGGCATCCGACCCGGAAATCACCTGGTCATGACAAGATACAACGAAATTGCTCCCTCCCCCAAGAAAGGCATAGCGATGCATTTCTCCCTCAAGAAGCAGACTGCTTTGTTGATGGCGGTCCTGTTCGTGCTTCCGGCAAATGTGATTGCTGGCCCGGCACAAAAAGCCAACTCAAAACCAATCCTTCGCAATGTAGAACTCACTCGCGAAGGCGCGGTTCACGGCCGTGTGCTCGACATCCACGGTAAGGCTGTCGCTGACACGGTCGTTCAGGTTTCTACCAAAGCAGGAACCCATGAAGCAAAGACGAATAAAAAGGGGCAGTTTACTGTCGCTGGTCTGAAGGGCGGAAACTGTGTCGTCAAGGTTGACGATGCTGCCTATGGTGCTCGACTCTGGAAGCAGGGAACGGCTCCACCAAAGTCGCTGAAATCCTTCTCTGTCGTCAACGATCCAAATTTCGTGGTTCGCGGACAGGACGGCATGCTGTTTGGCCTGACACCTGCTCAGTTGCTGGGGCTTGGACTTGTTGCTGGTGGTATTGTCGCGATTGCGATTGCTGCTGATGACGACGATGGAAGCTAACGCAGAAATCGTGAGCTGAATTTAGAACATAGAAACGGGGTTGGCTCACTGCCAGCCCCGTTTCTATGCGCGCATTCAAGGCCCGGACATATCGCCACGACCGCACAAACGGATCGCGTGTTGCGGCAGCTTCTGCCGGGTTTCGGGGACACTTCGCGCACCGATTGCCGATCTGCATGCGACTCCGACCCTGGTCCGCAATAACCCGCAGAATAACCGTCATCGTTTCTCTGATCGTCACACGATGAAGAGTTTGACACTCAATGGACTCCATCCGGCCGGGGGGCTGGAAGCCATGCCCAAAATAAGTCAAAAAACGCTTCGAAAGGCACACAGATGCATTCTTCCTACCGACGAGCAACTGCCCTGCTGATGGCAGCCCTGTTCGTATTGCCGGCAAACGTTGTTGCCGGATCAGGCAAAAAAACGCACGCAAAACCAAAACTGCGAAATGTGGAACTGTCGCAGCGTGGTGAAGTCACGGGACGCGTTCTGGACGTTCACGGACGTCCGGTTGCAGGTACGAATGTTGAAGTCTCAACGAAGGCCGGCAAGCAATCTGCAATGACGAATGGCAAGGGGGAATTCAAACTGAGTGGACTCAAGGGTGGCGTTTGCGTTGTGCACGTTGGTGAAGCGCATTATGGCGCCCGACTCTGGAAGCAGGGCACCGCACCTCCAAAGTCGCTCAAGCAGTTTTCCGTTGTCAACGATCCTAACTTCGTGGTTCGAGGACAGGATGAGATCCTGTTCGGCCTCAGCCCGGCTGAACTACTGAGCGCAGGAATTCTGGCCGGCACCACCGCAGCGGTCATCATCACTGTCACGGATGATGACGCCAGCTAACAATTGAACAGGCAAACAGGTTGTAGAATCAAACGGGGCAGCTCCAGGCTGACCCCGTTTTTTCGTTTACTCATTCTGTTCGAGCGAAGATTGCTCCTGCCTGCAGAGTCGTTCTCGTTTCCGAAGTGATTGTGTTGGCGCTTTTCTCCAATATGTGGTCAAACTGCGCAGCAGAGTTCGCGATCGGTACACTATTCAGGTAGCAATGCCTGAATTGACTCCTACTGATGTTCCCGCCCAACTGCCGGATCATGATCTTCTCCGCCGTTTCGTCCTCGACACGGACGAAGCTGCGTTTGCGGAGATTGTGCGTCGACACCAGCGATTGGTGATGGGGATCTGTCGACGCATCACGGCAGATCAGACGGATGCAGAAGATGCGTTTCAGGCTGTGTTCCTGGCTCTGGCGCGTCGTCCTCGCAGTATTCGTCGTGCGACGTCTCTCAGCAGCTGGCTGTACACGGTTGCCTGGCGGACCAGTCACCGTTTGGTGCGACAGTGGAGGATTCGTCCGGTGGAATCAATCGAGCAGCCGATTCCATCGAATGACCCGGACCCGCTGGAACAAATTGCAGCGGAACAAAATGCGGACGTCCTCCACTCGGAACTCAACCTGCTGCCGGAACGATACCGTCAGGTACTGGTGATGACGTATTTCGCTCAGCAGACCAGTCAGCAGATTGCCGACCAGTTACAGCTGACCAAAGGCGCTGTCGATGGCCGAATTCGTCAGGCTCGTAATACTCTGCGAGTAAGGCTGGCACGTCGAGGCATCTCATTGAGCGTCCTGACGGCAGTTGCCCTCTCGCTGCACAGTCCTGAAGTCGTGGCTGCGGCGACGCCAGTTCTACTGGAAAACACGATTCATCTGGGAAGCCAGACTCTGACGAATTCTTTGCCGGGCACAGTGGACCTGTCCCGTCTTGAACCTCTTCTGCGAACGGAGATTGCAGTGATGAAGTGGAACGTTGTGACCGTGATGGGAGTGTGTGCTGCATTGGTTGTTGGTGTAGCAGGAATGGCCCAGGTTGGCGAGGAGGCAGCCAACTCTCCGGACGCGGTGACAGCTGTCATCGATACTAAGGCAGACACAGGAGAAGAGTTTGATTTTGATCACATTGATGGCGTTATGTTCGGGCTAGTTCCTACATTGGAAGTGTCGTCTCCGGCTCGTGAGAACTGGTTGCAGAAATTGATGATGAAGCCTGTTTCAAATTTGAATTTTTCGGATTCGCCACTTCCGGAAGTTCTGGATGTACTCGCTGAACACTTCACACGGAACTACGGTGACGGTCAGAAACTCCGGATGATGTTTCGGTTTAACGATGCAGCTCTGGCGAAGATCGGATTCGATTCACCGAATGAAGTGATGCTCTCTGAAGACGAACTGCACGGAGTTTCTTTGCGTCAGGCATTAGATGTACTACTTGCAAAGACCGGAGTGCTTACTTGGGATATACGTGACGGGATGTTTGAAGTGACGTCGGTGCAGGAGCTGGAAACCAATCCTCGCTACCGCGAAAGTCGTGTTTATTCGGTACAGGGAGCATCCAACCTGGAACAGCTTGTACGTGAGCACCTACGTTCTCGGCAGATCTATTTTCAAGGAGACGAAGACACAACACGAAACGCTACAGCTGGTACTCTGACACTGTTGGATAATACACTTGTTGTCTCTCACCATCGTCGTGGATTGGAGGCCGTCGAGGAGTTTCTACAAACATTGGGATTGTTTCTGAAACGTGTTGAGACAAATCCGAGTTCCGCAGCCACCGGGCATCGGCCTGATGTGATGGTTGCGGCCCAAGCACAGCCGAATCGTCGTGAGCCACGCACGGACTTTGGCCCAGGCTATGTTCCGTTTGAGGAAGAGCCGACCGTTGTCAACCTGAGTGACAATAACCTGACACGTTTCCTGTCAGTGAAGTTTGTCCTGAAGGTTGATCCGGCGATCGCAAAGCTGACTCGGCAGCGGATTGACACAGAATACGTTCAACTGAAAGATTGGCTTGGGGCTCAAATGTCCGACAAGTCTCTTGATGAAGTTAAAGGAAAGGCTGGGCAGGATCAATTCAGAGATGAGATTCGCGAGCAGTTCTCTCAGGTACTGTTTCCCGACGGTGACAACGAAATTGAAGGTGTGTACTTCACGGAGTTTGCAGTTCAGTAATAGGTGAGTGAGACAACGGCAGGCCGTTGCCGTAGAGTGGTGGTACTTCGCACCTACCGATGACTGTCTGTTTCTGAGCTATCCTTGACCACCACACAAACTCATCTGCCGAACTTCAGTGCTGTACGCCTCACTGCTCCTGGTCGAGGTGCTGTCGCGACAATTCGTCTGACGTGTTCAGATCAGGAATCTGCTGGCGAACTGGATGAAGTGTTCACTGCCGCAAACGGAATGACGGCATCATCCGCCCCTGTAGATCGAGTGCTATTCGGATCGTGGAGAGGCGAGGACGTTGTTGTTGTTCGCACCAACGACACGGAATGGGAAGTGCATTGTCACGGTGGCGAAGCGGCCGTTACGCGGATACTCAATGACTGCTTAGGTGATGCTTCCCCGGATGCGCCGTCTGAATCACCTTTCGATCGCATCCTGCTGCAGACGCAGACGACGAAGACGGCAAAGCTGGTACTCGCCCAGGCCAATGGAGTTCTCCGCGATGCATTGCTCGAAATGAGCCGCGCTGACGATATCGACAGCTTCCGAGAGCAACTCCTCGAACTGCTCCAATGGAAGACCATCGCTCGTCACCTGACGGAATCGTGGCAGGTCGTCATCGCCGGACCTCCCAACGTCGGCAAGTCGAGTCTGCTCAATGCGATCGCCGGTTACGAACGAGCAATTGTGTTCGATCAGCCCGGCACGACGCGAGACGCTGTTCGCACGGAACTGGTGCTGGACGGCTGGCCGTTTTGCTTCATCGATACAGCCGGAATTCGTGGAGAGTCAGACGACCCGATCGAATCACTGGGGATCGCTCATGCACGAGAGATTTTGCCAACAGCAGAACTGGTTCTCGTTGCCGTAGATAATTCGATTGGGTGGACTCGGGACCACGACGAGATCCTTGGGGCACTCAGGCCGGAGGTGCCCAGGACAGTTGTTCGCTGCAAAGCGGATCTCGCGGCAGCCGGCTCGGCGATTCCTGAGCCAAGTGACATTTTGCAGACGTCTTCGGAGCGGGATGAGGGAATTCGGGAACTCATCGAATGGGTGACAGGTCGATTGGTTCCGTCGCCTCCGACACTGGATACTCCGCTTCCTGTCGCTGGATCGGCTGAGGTCTGCGAAGTCCTGCTGAAACGATTGGAACGAGGTGAATCGTTGAGGGAGCTTCAACGTGACCTGATCGTCTGGCTGACCGGTTCACTGAGTTTTCAAGCAGAATAATTCCCAGTAGACGTTCTCGGCGGGCAACGGGTGCGCACTGATGCACTCGACAGAGTTGGTTCAGTCGTGGCCGTCGTGCAGGAAGCAAATCGCAGGAAATTTCGGAATGCGGCTCAGCAATTTGTCAGGAATCACACACAACTGGCGACATGCCTTGACGTCTGCGGTAGACTGGCCGCTTCACGCCAAAAGGGCGATTCAGGTAAACAACACTCGGAGAAACGATGATGAACAAGACCATGCTGTGTCTGACAGCGATCGTGGCCTTCAGCGGGACATCGATGCTGTCGGCAGGAGAAACCGTCACGCTGGGCACGGATGATCTTACTGCCGGAATTCCAGGCAGTGGTCCGTTGACCCTGGGACAGGCTCAGAAGTGGCTGTCGGATCCTGCCAATCATGAAGAACTGGACATCAAACTTCCATTGGGGCTGAGTACTGGAGAAAACGACCTTCGAGGCGTCGACGCGAATCCTCTGACGCGAGCGAAGATCGAACTCGGCCGACAACTCTACTTTGACACGCGTCTGTCCGCTGACAATACCGTCAGCTGTGCCAGCTGCCATCATCCTCAGGAAGGCTTTGGACGACACACTCAATTCGGAGTGGGCATCGAAGGGTTGGAAGGAGGCCGCAATTCGCCGGTCAGCTACAACCGAATACTGAGTGACGCGCAGTTCTGGGACGGCCGAGCTGACTCCCTGGAAGCTCAGGCGGTTGGGCCGATCGCCAATCCCATCGAAATGGGCAACACACATGAAGCCGCCGTAGCGACATTGAAAAAGATCCCCGCTTATGTGGCTCAGTTCAAAGCCGTCTTTCCAAAGTCTGGAGTGACGATTGATAACGTCGGCAAGGCGATCGCATCATTCGAGCGAGCGATCGTAACAGGGCCTTCGCCATTCGATTATGTGGAAGCACTCAAACCGTTCGAATCACTCGAAGAGGAAGACTTTGAGGACCTCAAAGAAGACGATCCGGAAGTCTATCAGCGCTATCTGGAGCTGACGGCGGGAGCCGAGAGCAACCCGATGTCCGAAAGTGCACTCAACGGGATGAAGCTGTTCTTCAGCAAGGAAGTCGCCTGCAGCAATTGCCACGTGGGAGCCAATCTGGCTGATGAGAAGTACCACAATTTGGGTATCGGGATGGATGCGGACAAACCTGATTTGGGACGCTTCGAAGTCACCAAAGTTGAAAAGGACAAGGGAGCGTTCAAGACTCCGACGATCCGCAATGTCGCACTTTCAGCACCTTACATGCACGACGGAAGCCTGAGGACACTGGAGGAAGTCGTCGAACACTACGTCAAAGGTGGCACGAAGAATCAATGGCTGAGTGAAAAGATGACACCGCTGAAACTCAGCAGTCAGGAGAAGCTGGACCTGGTTGAGTTCATGCGAGCTGTCACCGGCAGCTATCCAAAGATTGCCAGTGGTCGGCTTCCTGAGTAGGGGGCGCTGAGCAATCTGTGCCAATAGGAAAGGCCGCCTTCAAACGAAGGCGGCCTTTTTGGATATTGAAGCTGGTTCGTCAGATCTGTCTTTGTCGAGTCAGTGTTCGAGGCTGTTCACCGGCGAGTGACTGCAGGACAAGCTGCCTGGCCTTGGGTGTTGCGGTGGTGTTGTATGGACCTTCTTCAAAGTCGGTTCCTTAAGACAGCTGCAGGTTTCGTGCATCAAATCCAGCTTGATGACCGTTTGTCTGCCGACAGGTAGTACGATCGAAGATCCGATGAAAGTTGCCGGCTGTCATCGTGTGCTGAAGCTGAAAGCCGCTCAGCGTCTCATTCCATGTGCCAGTGAGATTCAGTCGTTTGTTGATGACCGGTTGCTGACCATCATCAAACAGGTTGATGATACCCTGAATCAGTTCAGGAGTGATTCGTGAGCCGCGCCGGGCTTGTTGCTGTCCTCCAAACTGCTGCTGGTTCTGATGAAACTGACCAAAGTTCTGGCCATGAGAATTGCCGAACTGAGCCTGAGCTGAATTGACGAAATAAGCGACAGCGAGCAGAAGAGTGGTGATTGCGAAGGTCTTCATCGCCAGGTTCCTTTTTGTGAGCTTCTGAAAAGCGTGCATTTGGGTTGGTTTGCCGTGCGACGTGCCTCGGCACACCTAGTGCCGCGTCAGTTTTAGGAATTGGGGTTCCCTAAACGTAGCGGATTTCCGATTCTGCACGAATCTCAAGGAGGAGGAATTTGATGCAGAAGAAGTATATCGTTCATCTTTCGAAGA
>Ga0180430_10000582_pt1 | contig 39304 bp, 24 predicted proteins | sample SS_ome_9_FD_132999 | JGI IMG/M metagenome (GOLD analysis project Ga0180430, IMG submission 132999) | Hypersaline lake sediment archaeal communities from the Salton Sea, California, USA - SS_1_S_2 metaG | ecosystem: Environmental > Aquatic > Non-marine Saline and Alkaline > Hypersaline >...
CATCTGGAAAATGGAGATGAGCCGGCTCAAGGGCTCGCGGAGCGGATCGCCCCTATCGGTCATGGACCTCGACGATTCCCACGCCGACGCCACCTTCGAACGTCTCCAATCGGTTTACGAAATCCTCGCCGCCAAGCGGGACGAGTGCGAAAAGTTCAAGGTCCAAAAAGCGGCCCGGGAAGGCAAAGAGCCTGACCGTACCGCTCTCGGCGAGCGGCGCGAGCGGCTCGTCATCACGATCGAGGAGGCTGTTGATGCCGTCGAAAAGGCTCTCCATGGTGTCGAGGCGATGGCGATCCCCCGCGCCGACCGGACCGAAACGGCGCGGCTCTGGGACCAGATCCTGACTACGGAGCGTGCCGGCGCAGGCGCTGCCGAGTCGATCTCCCAATGGACGGTCGATCGACTTCTGGCCGAACACGCAACGCCACCTGTTCGGCAAAAGCCATCGATGGCGGCGCTCGAGACCGTTCTCGAGGAGAGAGTCTTTTCGAAGAAGCTGAGCCGTGCGCTCTTCGGCAAGAAGACGGAAATACTCGACGAACTGGCCCTCGACCTCGACGGGATCTGCCTGGCGCTCGAAGAGAGCTCCGAGGCGATCTATGTGGCGGCGGGCGAATCGGGCGCGCAACGCCTCGACGCCCTCACCCTTCTGCTCGGCTGGGTGCAGCGCCTCGAGAGTGACGGCGAAATGCTCTGCCATGCGCTTGGCGACTACAGGCGCACCGAAACAGATAACTTGACCGACGTCGGTGTCGCACTGGCCGGTTTTCTTTCGACCAAGGCGTCCGTGGCGCAACACTTCGATCTCTTTGAGTCGGCGGCGGATCGAGGCGATCGTCCCAGTTCGATGGCCGACGTGAAAAACGCTTTCCGTGAACTCGACGATTTGAGGGCCGACCTCGATCGCCTCGCCGGCCTGCGCCGCAGGCTCGAACCGATCGGCACGCGGCTGAGATGCCGATTCACGAAATCCCAACCACTCCCCCCGCCCCGCCTCGCCATCGACGTCCAGCTCGACAGGGCGATCCAGACCGCTGGTTGGCTCAAGCGGGTGGCTACGGCCTATTCGATCTATGACGCGTCGCCGGCCGACAAGGAGTGACGGCTCGCGCCGAAGGGGCCTGGCAGGCTTGAGGATCCGCTAAGGGCGCCCATAGGTCGGAGGTGGTGAGACTTTTCATCCCATCTCAGACATTCCGTCCTGTGCTGAATCGGAGTCGGGTCATTGTTCACTCGGGACAGAATGAAGTCGGCGGCAACAAACCTCACCACCTCCGACTGCGCGGACCTTTTGGTTGGATCTCGCGTCTGCCAGACTCCTTCGATTTTGCGAGAGTGGCACTTCTTCCTGATCAGCCAACAAACAGAGGGAGCAACCTTTTCACAGTCTACGCCCGGTACGCCAGATCTCACTCGGCGCGGACAATGGCAAGCTCTCGGCGCGGAAAACCAGAAAGAAGGTCCGCGCGGTCGGGGGTTGTGAGGTTTTATGCGGCCGACTTCATTCTGTCCCAAGTGGCCAGATACCCGACTCCAACTCAGGACGGGACAGAATGCCTGAGGCCGCATAAAACCTCACAACCCCCGACCTGAGACCTTCCTTTTCAGACATCCAGGTCCGACAGGCTCCTTTTAGTCTTTCTTTTCGAGGCGCTCGAGCATCTGCCGGCCGTTGGCATTGTCAGGATTCAGCTCGATCGATTTTTTGTAGAGCTCGATCGCCCGGGCGCGGTCGCCGGCGTTGAGGCACGCCTCGGCGAGGCTGTCGTAGACGTTCCACGACGCCGGATGGGCCTTGGCGTTGAGCTCGAAGACGGCGACGGCCGCCTCGTGATTGCCGGCGTTCATCAGACGGTAGCCGAGAGCGTTGAAGTCGTTCTCGTCGAAGATGACATCCTTTTTGCCCTCTCTTTTCAGAGCGCTGTATTTTTTCAGCGCCCCTTCGAGGCCCTCGGCGGCGAGCGCCTTTTCCACGATGACAGCCGCCGACTTCATGAACTGGCGCCAGAAGGCTCTGATCGTGTTGCCGTGGAAATTCTGAAGATCGGCTTCGGTGTGACCCAGATCGAGCGTGTACAAACAGCGCTCATCGAGGGGCAGGCGGGCGCGCACCTCGCCGAGGGTCAGCCCTTCCTTGCGGCCGGCGGCGACACCCTCCCAGACCGAAACGATGTAGTCGCGCCAGATGACGAGCTTCTCGCGCGGCCAGGGCTCGCGGTGGCCGGGGATCACCGTCTTCACGCTGTCGTCGCCGTCGAGCACCTCGCCGAGCGTCTCGATGAAGCGGGGCACGTCGAGTTCGCGCAGACCGGCAAAAAGCGGGAGCCATCCCCTGTCGAGAAAGAGATCGCCCGTGAACAGGAGCCCCTCCTCGGGAACGTGGATCAGGATGTCCGATCCCGAGTGGGCGCGGCCGAAGTAGATGAGCCGCAAGGTCACGTCGCCGCAATCGATCTCCATCCGGTCGTTGAAGACGAGATCGGGCGGCGTGCACCGGAATCCGTCTTTCTGGCAGAGGTAGTTCCGCCGGGAGAAGGCGAGATCCCGGACGGCGGTCCAGTACTCGTCCGATTCGCGATCGAGAAGGGCGAGCCGCTCCTCCCTCTCGGCGAGCACCGCGTCCCGTCCCGCGATGCGCTGGGCGATGGAAGCCGCGTCGCGCCGCATGGCGCCGACGCAGAGCTCGTGTCCCACGATCAGAGCGTCGTCAAAGACCTGATTGCCGCGCGAATGATCCCAGTGATAGTGGGTGTTGATCACATAGGCAAAATCGTTGCGGCCGAACTCATCTTCGATCACCGCGCGCATGGAGTCGGCCGTGAGGTAACTGCCGGCCGTGTCGATCACGACCAGCCCCTTCTCGGTGGCGATGGCGGCCACGATGTTCTCCATGGGAGAGTCCTCGGTGAGGAGGAGCACCCTGTCGCTCAACCGGTCGACGTTGAGCATGATCTCGTCGGAACAGAGGGCCAAGCTGGGAAGGACGATCAAAAAGGCGAGCGGAAGAAAAAGAACTGCTTTAACGAATTTCATCGGATTCTCCATTTGAAGGGGGCCGGTGATGGATAATCCGTAATCGGGAGACGGAAACCGTCAGGGTTTCGCGGCGGCGGCGGGAATATTTTCTGAGAGCGCCCGCCCGGTTCGATCTTCGTTCGACCGTGACATTTCTCCAAAGGCGCCGCTCTGTTACAGCACGAGTGCCGATCACTAGTTATACTGTCATCAAGGTAACGACTCGGGAATCGCCATGATTTCGATCTGCACGGGAGGAACCAGGGATGAACCGGTTTATTCAAGTCCTTTTGGCCGCACTCTGTCTCGCGCTCCTCGTCTGCACCCACGCCTCGGCGATACCGGGCTTCACGCAGGGGGGGCGGTATCGGCCTCCGGGCGACTGCGTTCCTCCCAACACGGGTAATGGTCAGGGCGGCCTCCAGGGAGGCGGATCGAGTGGCCCCGGCTGCGGGCGGAGTGACGGTGTGGCCCCCACCGGATCTCCGGGCGGCACCGGCGCGGCGATCGCGCGCCCCGCGGGCCGTGGCGGGCCGGGTCGCGCTCTCGTTTCGGGAATGGGGCGCAAACGGACGAGAGCGTCGACCGGCTCCGATCGCTGGGAACTCTGGTGGGAATTCAACAACGACTCCTTCCTCCAACTCAAGGAACGGCTGAACCGGACCGTTCCCGTCACCGGATCGAGCGGCTTTCTCGTCGGCCGGGGGCGCAAGGACCAGGCCGCTCCGTCACGGTCGGTAACGATCGAGGCGGCCCTGAATAAAATCCTTCCCGCCCTCCGGAGCGCTCTCGGCGAGAAAGACGAACGGATCCGCGCCGCGGCGATTCCGGCAGTGGCGCGCATCGTGCCGGCGGACCGGGCCGACTTGATCCACGACGATCTCGTGGCGCTGCTCGGCTCCCGCGAAGACGAACTGCGCCGGTTCGCCTGCCTGTCACTGGGGATTCTGGGTTCCTCCAAGGCGAGCGCGATCTGCGAAGATCTCATGTGCGACACGAGGGCGGGGCGCTCGCTCGTGGGCGGACGGAAGGTCGGCAGGCTCACCAGGGCTTTCGGCGCACTCGCCCTCGGTCTGATCGGTGACCCGAGTGCCGCATCCACGCTGCGCAAGGTGATCGGCAAGACCGACAGGGGAACGGAGAAGGACCTCGCCGCCTGCGCGATCCTGGCCCTCGGCCTGATCAACGACCGGTCATGCCGGACGCAAAACGCCGCTTTCCTCGTGGAGACGCTCAAGGACCGCAAGATCGATCCTTTCGTGAAGGCCTTCGTTCCCGTCGCCCTGGGAAAGCTCGGAAACCGGACCGTCCTGCCGGCGCTGACGAATGGCTTCAGAGATGAGAAAGAGAATTCCTGGGTTCGGCAGTCGTGCGCCATCGGACTGGGATGCCTGGCGGAGATCGAGGACGAGAAGGAGATCGCGATCCTCACCGGCGCCGTCACCGGTGAAAAGAATGTCCCGGCCAAACACTTCGCCATGATCGCCCTCGCCCGGATCTGCGCCCGCGATCCCTTCTTCGCCTGTCACGAGAAGCTGCACAGAAAAACGAACGCTCTCTTTCTAACCGAGCTGTCGCAATCGGGGATCGCACAGAACCGTGCGTGGGCGGCTCTGGCCGCGGCGCTCCACTCCAGGAACCACATGGCTCTCCACACCGAAACGATCGCCGCAATAGGAAACGCCTTTCAAGAGGCGAACGATCCCTCTGAAAAAGGCGCCTGCGCCGTCAGCCTCGGTCTGCTCGAGGCCCGGTGCGAGGCGGCGCGGCTCGTCGAAGAACTGTCGGAGTCGAAAGACGAGGCCCTCCGGGGTTACCTCTGTATCGGCCTCGGCCTCATGCGGTGGAAGGACGCCGCCCCGATGATCCGCGATCTGCTCGACGACGACTCTCTCTATTCCCTGCGCATCCAGGCGGCGATCTCACTGGGGCTCATGGGAGATCCCGACATGGTCGATCTCCTGATCAAGCCGCTCGAGCAGAGCGGCGATCTCACCATCATGTCGTCGGCGGCGAGAGCGCTGGGGCTCATCGGCGACCAGAGGGCGATCGATCCTCTCTTGAGGATACTCGGCGATCCCGATGCCGGCTCTCTGGCCAGATCGTGCGCGGCCACCGCACTCGGCGTGCTCGGCGAAAAGACCGATCTGCCCTGGGGGGCGGTTCTGGCCGAAAACTTCAACTACTGCCTGAGGACCGACGCCTTCGTCCAGGTCTTTTCCCTCTTCTAACCGGCGCGGCCCGGCCGGCGCAGATAGTTCTCCACCGTGGGATAGAGCTTCAATTTCAACGCGTCGTCGACGCTCATGAATTCGGCCCCCACGACCTCGCGGTTGTCGACGCGGAGGGCGGGCTCCTCGCTCAATCGCACCTCGAAGAGATCGATGCTGTCCTTTTTCGATTCGCACCGGCAGTGGTGGGTCTCCACGAAGGTCAGCGCATCGCGGTCGACGCGCAGGCTGATCTCCTCATGGAGCTCGCGTATCGCCGTGGCGGCCGATTCCTCGCCCCGCTTCCGGCCGCCCCCGGGGAAGGTGTGGCACCTCCTGTAGGAATTCTTGATCACGAGAACCCTCTCGTCGTGCCAGATCGCCACATAAACGCCGTGCGTCGTGGGCCGCAGCACGAAGCAGACGGCACGGTGCGTCCAGTAGGCGGCCTTGAGGCCCTGCTGCCAGAGTTTGTCGATCAGGGCGTTCATCGTCTCCTTGGCAAAGGCGGTCGAACAGGAATGGAGTCTGTTTTTTTAGTCACGCCGTTTTTCCTCCGACCGTTGAACCGCTCTGCGTCCGCGCGACGAACCCGGAGGCCCCGTGGCCAGGCTCCAACAAAAGGTCTAGGGCAACGTAACATCATAGTAGCACAGAGCCGATCACCAAGAAATTGTGTGGAAAAACATGGGTGGCAGCCGTAACGTCATTGCCACCGTGTCTAATTGTCTTCAGCGCTAACCGATGAGACTTTTGCCGAAATGAACGCCGGAATCGCACCCATCAGACTCCTCCTCGTCGTCGTGATCATCGCGGCTCTCGCCGTCGGCGGCTACCTGCTGCTTAAGCCGCGCCCGCCGCTCAACGTGATCCTCATCTCGATCGACACCCTGCGTCCCGACCGGATGGGTGTCTACGGCCATCGCCCCATGGGGCTGAGCACCACGCCGGCGCTCGACGCGCTCGCCGCGCGGGGGGCGGTGTTCGAGAACGCCGTGAGTACCACCTCGTGGACGCTGCCGGCGCACTACTCGCTTCTCACCGGCGTGCCCGATCGCTTTCACGGGATGGTCGACGACCGGTGCACGCCGCCCGACGATCTGCCCATGCTTGCCTCCCTTCTCAAGGAGGGGGGATACACGACGGGCGGTTTCGTTTCGGGACTCTATCTGGGAACGCTTTTCGGCTTCGGGACCGGATTCGACGTGTACGAGCCCTGCATGGACATGGCCAAACTCACCGCACGGCAGAAGAAAAAAGCCGCTTCAACAAAAGAAACGAACACCGGCGTCGGTTCACCCACCACCCACCTGCCCGCCCACGAGCTGGTGACGAGCCGCGATGTGACCAACAAGGGTTTCCGCTTCATCAGGGAAAACAGGGACAAGACCTTCTTTCTCTTTCTGCACTACTTCGACGTGCACCACGACTACGTGCCGCCCGCGCCCTTTGACACCCGCTTCGGTCCGCCCTACGACGGATGGGTCAACGGACGGGGCGTGACCAAGGATCCCCGCTACAAAGCCGACATGGATCCCAAGGACTTCGACCGCCTCATGGCTCTCTACGACGGCGAGATCGGCTGGGTCGACGACAACATCGGCCGGCTCTTCAAGAACATCAACGATTTCACGCCCGAGATCCTGGAGAACACGCTCATCATCGTCACCTCCGACCATGGCGACGAATTCTTCGAGCACGGCCGTGTGGGCCATCGCAAGAATCTTTACGAAAGCGTGGTGCGTGTTCCGCTGATCGTCTCCTGTCCCGGCAGGATCGACGAGGGGGTGAGGGTCGAGGAGACGGCGAGGATCTACGACGTGGTCCCCACGATTCTCGAGCTTACCGGACTCGAAACTCCGCCGGCGGTGATGGGCTCTTCGCTTGTGCCGCTCATCGGCGCGGACGAATCGGAGACACGCCCCGCGCTGCTCGAGCTCACGGGCGGTTTCTCACCGGAGAGCTGCAAGAAACACAGCGCACTCCTTCTCGGCGACTGGAAGCTCATCTCCATCGAGGAGAGAAAGTGGTCCGAGAAGAACCCCCTCGATTTCACCGGTTCGATCCTGAGCGAGACGCACGAGCTCTTCAACATCAAGAACGATCCGGGCGAACAGAAGAACCTCAGCGCCCAACAGGCGGAGATCCTGAAAAAGATGCTCTCCACGCGGCAGGGCTTGTTCACCGAACTCGACGAGGCTATCAGACTCTTTCGCACCTCGGACAGCCAGAATCAGGTGAGGCGCGTTCCGGACAGCATCCGCAAGGGGCTCGACGATCTGGGATATGGTGGCGGCGGCCGCTAGGAGCGGCTCGACGGCCCGCGAGGAGAACAATGCCCACACCACCGAATATCAAGGACAGCCACGGCCCGAGCTGGCGCCCGTTCCTCGGAGCCGTGATCGTTACGGGCATTATGCTCGCCGCGGCCGGATGCGGGGACAGGCCGCCCGAGGAGAAGGCGGCCGAAACGACGCCCGGCGAAGTGGCCGGGGACTACAACCTCTTATTCGGTTGTCCCACGCAGACGAGCGTGATCCTGAGCGTCATCGCGCCCGACGACCGGGAATGGATCGTGCGATGGGGTGAGGAAGCCGAGGACCTGTGGGGCCGCAAAAAGGGACGGCAAGCCAAGCCGGGGATGCCGGTCGAGGTCACACTGGAGGGCCTGTCGCCCGCAACCCGCTATCACTATCGGATCGCGCCTGTCGAAGACGAGGACCGTGCCGGCCGTCTCACCGGTACCTTTCACTCCCAGCCCCAAGGGCACTCCCAGCCCGAAGGGCACTCCCAGCCCGAAGGGCACTCCCAGCCCGACGGAGCCGATCCGTTCGTCTTCACCATCACGGCCGACTCCCATTTGCTCGTTGGCCACAGGCGCAGCGAGTCCGATCCTTCGTCCCAGGCGCTCGTGCGGGTCGCCGCGGAGAATCCCGATTTCCACGTCACCCTCGGCGATGACGCGGTCACCCATTCGGCGCGGTTCATCGCGCCCGACCTCAATTTCGCCCAGCTCTGTTACAGGAACTTTCGCGATCACTTCCAGCCGGTGGCGCGCAAGGCGCCCTTCTTCTGCGCCATCGGCAACCACGAGGGGGAGGGATGGATCGATGAGAGCTTCGGCCTCGGCAAGCGGCTGGCCGAAATCTCCCGCACGGCGCGGCGGCGATTCGTGCCCAATCCGGGCGACGGCACCTACCCTCAGGGTGGAAGCGCGACGAAGAACTACTTTGCCTGGTCCTGGGGCGACCTCCTCTGCATCATCGTCGATCCGCACTCGTACAGCTCGACGCGGCCCCTGAAACCCGAGTCGTGGACCCTCGGCGCAGAACAGCTCGCCTGGCTCGAGACGGTGCTCGAGAGATCGGACCACAAGTGGAAGATCCTCTTCCAGCACCACCTCGTGGGCGGCTCTCCTCTGCCGGCGGCGATGTACGGTGCCGAGAAGCCTTATGACAACTACGGCCGCGGCGGCGCGGCGTTCGCTCATGTGGGCGAACAGGCCGAGATCAACCGGCTGATGAAACAAAACGGCGGGCAGATCATCTTCAAGGGGCACGACCATGTCTTTGCCGACGAGGTGTACGACACGGTCCGCTACACCACCTGCCCGCGCCTCTTCGGCGACGGCAAGCGGCCGCCCAAGTGGAGCCGCATCCCGGGCGGAGACAGACTCTACCCCAAGGGCTACGACCCCGCTGTCGGCTACGTGCGCGTCGAGGTCACGCCCCAATCGCTCGAGGTGAAATGCATCGCCAGCGACGGCCGGACGATGGGCGGGTATTCGCTCTAGCCCGGACGTAACCCGGGATAGATCAATCGAATCGCGCCGCCCGCAGAAGACCGTGTTTCAGGACACCTTGCCGTCACGGTGGCGCAGGAACTTCGAATAGGCAAAACTGCCGGCTAAAAGCACCCCTCCCAAAGTCAGAAATCCGAGAATCCTGAAAATCGGCTCCAGCGACGAGATATCAAGGAGGAACACCTTGCCGAGGGTGACTCCGAAGAGGGCGAGGGCCGTATACCGTAGCGACGCCACATGGCGCATCACTCCTGTCACGAGCAGACCAGCTCCAAAAAGGGCCCACAAAACCGAAAGCGAAGATAGAGCCCACAACCGGCCATCGCCCTCCAGACCGGGGTGGAACGCAAAATACTGGTAGGACTCCACCGAAAAAAGCTGAAAGAGGGCGATTATGAAAGCCCCCCACAAGAGGGGAATTTTATCGAATCCGCCCACCCGGGGAAGCATGAGAGCCGCCGCGGCAAAGGAAGAGGTGAGTGCGAGCCCGCAGAGGAAGGAAGCGTTGCAAAGAGGCGTGAAGGCGGCCTGGTGACAGTGGAAACAGGTTGTGGCGAAGATAACGAGGTCGACGGCCAGAAAACCGACGCACGCCCGCCCGAAACTTCGGCTTGCTTCATCCCCGCGCCTGTGACGACGCACGGCTCCGAGGGCGAGGAGAAGAGCAGGAACAATCCCAGAGATCCAGACATAGGGGATTGCGTCTGTTGCGGTCAAAGAGGGGTGGTTCCTGCAGTAGGAAAATACCTCGTTCATGAGAGCGATCCAGATCACCGCCCCGGAAAGCACACTGAAAGTCAGAGCAATTTCGACACGTCTCTTTCCTTCCGCCGTACTCTGAATGAGGGTGTGAACCAATCCCACCAGGGCGAAAGAAATAGCACAGATAAAGCAAGGATTGAGAAAGAGAAAGAAATCCGCATCGTGATATCTAAAAACAGTCACGACAAGAGAGATGAAAGCAATCACGTAGAAAACGAGGCCCACAATCGCGAGCGGCCGCTGCCGGAGACGGGCGGCAAGAAAGGAATAGAGCAACGAAATCATGGCGCCCACGATCCAGATCCAGGGCATTGCGTTCTCCCAGGGCAGATCGCGATTGATACCCGTGTGCAGAAGGATCTCGGCGGCGCTGGAAAAACAGATTAGAAGACCTGCCGCAACGGCGAAGATCAGAGAGAAGACCCTTTTTATCTCCGGCGCCGGGTAGGTGCCTGATCGACAAAAGGCTGTCCCCCCCCACCAGACGGCGCATAAGCCGCAGGCGGCGGTCACAAAGATCCATGCGCAGAAGGGCCCGTTGAAAACAGGCGTAAAAGGGCTCTCGTGAAGCGGAAGCATCCGAAAGAGTCCCCCCAGGGAGAGAACGATGCTCGCCACGCTGGCGACAAGAAGGGGTGTTTTCCGCGCCGCAAGGCCAAGGGCAAGAAGGAACGCTCCTTCCGCCGCCCAGGTAACGGCCGTGGCCAGTTTTCCCAGGTCGATCGGAACAGCGGCGGTGAAAAAGCCGACCGACAGGATCAGGCTCGCCAGGCCGAGCAGGCTCTGTTCCAGACCCCGCCGGCGGAACACCAGGTACTGAAGGAGAAAAAAGAGGCTTTGCGCGAAGGCGCCAAGAGCCAGGATCGATTGGTGGCGAACGGCAAGTATGTCGTAGAGAAAGCCGAAGCAGACAAGGGCGTTTCCCGAGATGGCGATCAAGTCGCCCACATCAGACTGGAGCTTTCTTTTCAGCAGAGGCAGAACAGGGGCCAGGGAATGGAGGAAGAAAAAAACCAGCGTCCCGGCCAGGGCCACTCCGGTCCGGCCATCGCCGAAGTTCACATACCAGCCGAGAAAAATCAGCCAGGTCGCCATGAGACTGAGGAGCTTCACGAACGGCCAGCGGAAGGTATAGATGAATGCGCCGGCAGCGCTGCCGAGCAGAGCGAGGTAACAGATCAGAAAACCGCCGTGATCGTCCCCCGTCGCAAGAAGTACCGGTGTCAGATACCCTCCAAGAAAGATCAGACCCGCCAAAACCTGTGAGCGGTAGTGGGCCGAAAGGAGCCCGCCGCAGACCGTGGTGGCGACCATGATAGTAAAAGCTGCCTCGTCGGATACGATTTCGAAAAGATGGCGCGCGCAGTAGCTGGCAGCGAAGAGGACGCCGAAACCGAGAGCGCTCAATCCCTCGGCGGCGAGTCCGAATCCGCGCCGGCGGAGGAAGTGGCCAGCCCCCACGAAGAGCAGGCCGGATGCGTAGACGAGGAGACTCACACTCCAGTCACCGAGCCACCCCTTGCTGTAGGCAACTTTGAGAGCGCTCGCCACACCGAAGAGGATGGTGATGACTCCAACCCAATTTAGAGCCCGCATGCCGATGAAACGCTCGAAGGAGCGTTTCGCCTCGCGGTCCGCCGACGGCGGTTCAGGAGCCTGACGGGGTGGATGAAGCATCGGAGCCGGCTCATGCACCGATTCAGCCGGCGGGGGAGCTTCCGGCCGCGGGACGGCTTCCGCCAGTCCGGCCGTTGACGCCTGTTGCCGGCTGGGGGTACTCCGCTTCAACGTCTCGATTCTCTTTTCGAGGACGCGGATCCGCTTGGTCAGAACGATCAATCCAATTAGAGCGGCCGGGCCACAGAGAAGAATGAGAATGAGAAGAATGAACAATCCTTCCACCGGTTCAACTCCCTCATCAAGAATTTCAATACGAAGCAGGTACTGTATTTACTCTTGAGCAAATGAAGTGCCACGGCCCGTTGAACCGGCTCAACGGACGATCCCTTCCAGAAGCAGCGCGAAAACGACCATCAGGATCAGCCTGGTAAGAGTTATGGTCAGTTATGCGAAAAACTTCAGGCCCCGTACATCGGCTCACGATATCCAATATATGAGTATCGTACTACAAGAAATGCACGACATCGAAGCTGAGTGGAGAAGCAACGTGCGTGTCGCATTCTTGGCGACAAATTACCCTTCCTGGATCATCGAAAACGATTTCCCAGTCCTACGATCTTCCGGCCCTGACGATACCCATTCCTTACAAAAACGTCCCTGTCCATCGGGCTCTAGGGTGACGGGCCCAAAGAACAGGGACGCACAGAGAGCCACGGCCGCGATAGAGCGTCTGGACCGCAACTCGCTTGATTCGATTGTGTCTGGCTTTCCTCGACCTTTCGTGCCAACGGTTCGGGGAAGTGGCACTGATAATATCAGAAAGTTTCGATACTGTCAATCAGCAGGTTGCACATTGATGGTGAACAACCGATCGGGCTTGTAGTATTTGGCGAAGACTTCCTTGACCCTCTCCACGGTGAGTGAACCGTACACGTTCAGCGCTTGTTTTTGATCGTCGAGCTTGACCTTGTGCAGGTCGAGGTGTTGGAGGATGCCGAACCAGTAGCGGGGCTCCTTCATGCGCACCTCGACGTTGTTGAGCGTCTGCTTCTTGGCGTTCTCCAGTTCGTCCTCAGTCGGGCCTTCCTTGGCGAAGGCGGCGAAGATCTCCTCGGCAGCGTCAATGAGCGCCTCGGCGTTGGCCGGCTCGCAGGGCGCGCCGGTGAAAAAGAGCGAGCACTTCTCGAAGGCCTCGATGGGCATGTTCTGCGCCTCGATCGAGTAGACGAGACCTTTCTCCTCGCGGATCACCTCGTTGACCCGCGTCGACAGCGTCTGCGACGCCACGGCGAGGGCGCGGTATTCGCCAATCTCGAGCCGGTCGGGCCCGAGAAATCCAAAGTAGGCCACCGCCTTGGGCGTGATCGTTTCAACGCTCACCTCGGCGTGCCAGGGACCGTCGGGACGGTCGATCTTGCGCAACGCGTCGAGAGCGCTCGCCGTGCGCGGGCGGGCGGGGAGGGAGCCGACATATTTCTCGATCAGGCTCATGGCGTCTTCGAGAGCGATCTCCCCCACTACAGCGACCTCGATGGGCGCCGTGGTGCGGAGCCGGTCGAACCAGGCCTGGCCCGCCTCGATCGTCTGCTTGTCGAGCTGCTCGAGGGTGGGAACCAGAAGGCGGTGGTCGCCGCCGCCGGGAATCTTCATCAGCGCGTCGAAGGCCCTGAACTCGGGCACCTTCTGCAGATACTCGAGCTGCTGCCGCATGGCGGGCTGCCACGTGTCGAAGGCGGATTGCTCGATCTTGCCGTCGGTGAGCAGGGCGTGGGCGAGCTGCATTCCGATCTCGAGATCCTTGGGCGAACCGCTCACGGTCAGGCTGAAGGCGTCGGGCGACGGACCGCCCTGGACGGAAACGTTCCTACCCGTGAGCAGGTCCTTGATCTCCGTCGAACCGAGCCGGCTCGTGGCCGGCTGCTGGAAAACGAGGGCCGCCACCTGGGTCACACCCGCCGTGGGCGCCGTCTCCTCGATCAATCCGCCGGCGAGGCTGATCCCCACGAAGACGGAATCCTTCTTGTAATCCATGAATCGGTGGTGGACGCGCACCCCGTTGTCGAGCCAGGCGCTGGTGATGGCCAGGTCCTCGTCGAAGGTCTTCTCCACCACCTTGCCCGGCTCGGGCAGGGCGGCGAGGAGTTCCTTGCTCTCTTCGGCGGCGGCCATCGCCTCCGTCTCGATCGCGTGGGCGGCGCGCGCCGCGGCGAGCAGGTCGTTCTCGCTCGGCACGGCAAGCCCCTCGAGGTCGGGCATCTTGATCACGTAGGAGAAGGCGCCCGGCTTGAAGTACCTGGCGATCACGGCGTTGACCTCTTCCACGGTCACCGTGGGCATGAGCTCGTCAAGGAGGTCGAGAAACTGCTGCGCCGAGAGGATCGGTTCGCCGTCGGCGACGGAATCGTTCATCTCGCCGATGATGGCGCGGGCATTGCGCGTCGCCTCGGTGCGCACCTCGCGCTCGGCCGACGCGCGGAACTCTGACGCGGCGAGGTCGAGCTCGCGCTGCGTCGACCCGTGGACGCGCGCCCGGTTCAGCTCGACGATCACCTCCTCGAGCATCGCCTTCCAGTCGGTGGGCTCTCCCTGGGCGGCGGCGTTGCCGATCATCGCTCCGCCGAGCATGCTCGAAATACCGGCACCCGCCGAGCGGTATGTTGCCTCACCCTTGAGGAGGCGTTCGTCGAAACGGCGGTTGACGATCCAGCTCGCGATCGCTTCGACCAGGTCGGCGCGCAGCAGGGGGACCGTCGTCGTCGGACGACGCGCGGGGAGGAGGTTCATCATCTCCTGCTCGCAGTCGGTCATTTCCGGATCGGTGACGATGATGGCGCGCGGCGTGTCGAAGAACTTGAACTCGGGACCGCACTCCGTGCCGTCGGGCAAGGGCGCCTCGTAGGCGCCGAAATGTTTCTTCACCAGGGGAAGAACAGGCTCGGGATCGGTGTCGCCCACCAGAAGCACGGTGACCCTCTCTGGCCGGTACCAGGTGCGGTAGTACTTTTCGAAGGTGGCGCGCGGCGCACCCTTGATCACCTCTTCGGTACCGATCGGAATGCGCTCGGCGAGCCGCGATCCCTCGAAGAGCCGGGGCCAGAGCTTCTCCATGACGCGCATTTCCATGCTCGTGCGGGCGCGCTTCTCCTCGAGAATCACGGCGCGCTCCTTGTCGATCTCCTCCTCGAGGAGCAGGGCGCGAAAGGCATAGTCGCTCAGGGTGAGCAGGGCGCGGTCGATCTGGGCGAGCTCCACGTTGGGCAGGAAGATCTGGTAGGCGGTCTGGTCGACGGAGGTGAAGGCGTTGAGATCGGCGCCGAACTCCATGCCGATGCTTTCGAAATAGTCGATCAGCGCGCCGGGCGCGTAGTTCTCCGTGCCGTTGAACATCATGTGTTCCATGAAATGGCTGAGGCCTCGCTCCTCGTCGGTCTCGTTGAGCGAGCCCGTGTCGACGTTGATCATGAGCGCCATCTTGCCCGGAGGATTGTCGTGCTGGCGGTACATCCAGGTCACGCCGTTATCGAGCTCGCCTGTGAGGATCGCGGGATCTGAGGGGAGTTTTTCATCGGCCTGTGCCGTCAAACCGGCGATGACGAGGAAAAGAAAAATAATCAGGCGAAATTTCATCGTTTTTCTGACCTTTCTGAATGTTCGGGACAGGGCCGCGCCCTTCGGGGAGGCTCCCCCGGGACCGGGCACTCGTGCAAAGAGTCCCCTTCATACGTCACGAAGCGCTAATTTTCACTGGCGAATTTCATAAATTCGCACGATGGCCGACGCGTAGACGCAGCGGAATTTCTCCGGGTGCCGCTCGGCCCAGATCGACTCGATCGGAAAGCGATACTCGTCGCACACGTACTTGTGCAACTTTTCCTTCTTCGTCTTCGACGACTCCCAGGAAACGAGCTGATCGACAACGAGAAGTTCGGCGCCGGCGGCGGCGAGGTTATCGGCCCAGGCGGGATAGTGCCTGTGGCACCTGTAATAGCCGACGCCGTTCCGGTCTTCGAGCAGAGAGTTCCTGTCCTCGGAAAAGCGCATCACAAAATCATGGAACAGCCAGCCCTGTGCGCGATTCACGTTCACGTAGCGCACCCTGTTGGTCAGGCTCCGGCCGTAGTAGTGCAGCGTGCGGTTCGTTCCGCTGAAGGCGATCGTTGCGCCCTCATAGTTCTCGTCGATGAAGGTGATGTGTTCGCGCGCCGTGCGGAACCAGTCGACGTAGTGGTCGCCGGCGCTGTCAGACACGGTGCTCCCCGCGAGAAAGAGCACCAAGAGGAGCGCCCCCACAACAATGCAGGCCGCGATTTTTTTCCAGCCCGCCCACGCCGCCAGGGAGAGCGCCGAGAGACTGACGATGGTGATCATCCCCAGGCCGAGGGCGCCCCACACCGTACCGTTCGACTGGAGCGGCGGCGGTTTCATGAGGGGAAGAATGAGGCTCTCGCGCGACGTGTCGATCGAGAGGAGCAGAGCGAGCGCGAGGAGGATGAGAACCTCCATGGCACGCCGGATCGGCCGGGCGGCCGCATCGAGGGGCACGAGCAGTCCTGCCGCGGCCAGAGCACCGAGGGCGAGCACGAAGCGCGCGTAGTCGAAGGGCAGAAGGAAATGGAAGATCGCGACGATGAACAGGGGCAACACGATCGCCACGAGCAACACGGCTCCCGGACAGACGCGCTCCCGGGGCGCACCGCCTCCACGGGCCGCAGGCGAAAACGCCCGCAGAAGCGCCGCCACGAGCGCACAAGCCACCCCTCCGGCAAAGAGAACGAGCATGGCGGGCGTGGCCAGATCGAGGAGCGTGGCCACGTGACTTTCGGGCAGGGCGGTCCGGTTGTAGGCGCCCTCGAAGAGCGTGATCCCCAGGATCTTCACGTTGAGGGGAAAGACCGGATTGTGCGCGATGATCAGGTTTCGCACGTACCACCAGCCGCCGGCGGCGATGAACACGATCCCGCCCCCGGCGATGACTGCCACGATTCTGCCCGCACCGGGCCGCACCGAGGGCGCCGCGCGCCGCCAGGCCACGGCAAAAACGACCGCCGCCAGAGGCGCCAGCACAAGAAGGGTAAAGACGACGCCGGGAATCTTGGTCCCCGCAAAAAGCCCCACGGCGACGGCGATCTGGAGCGCCTTGAGCGACGACGGCGACCGGCCATAGGCCAGTATGGCGTTGAGCGCCACCAGGAAGAGGCAGCCGAACGCGACATCCACGTAGGCCTTGACGAGCTCGGCCACCACCACCGGGCAGAGGCCGAAGAGGCTCGCCGCCACGAGGGCCGCCCGCCGCGACGCCTTGCAGCGCCTGAAGATTTCGTAAGAGGCGATCACCGAAAAAACAAAGAAAACCGACTGGGCGGCGTTGATGTGAAAGAGCTGGCGCAAGGGGATCAGGAGCCAGACCCAGAAGAGCTCCGTGTTCATCGGATAATAAGGGGGCGAGTGATTGCCGAAGGGAACGGCGCGCATGTTGAGCGTGCCGCTCTGCGACCATTCCACGGGAAAGACGAGATGATAGGTGAGATCGTCTTGGGCGAAAGGAGGCAAGAGAAACGCCCAGGACACGTTGGCCGCCGTGAGCAGGCCGACGGCGGCCACGATGAGTGCGGCGAGCGGATGGCGCCGAAGGAGGGCGAACACGCCGCCCGGCCTGGAGTCCATTTCGTCCGAATCGACGGCGAGCGGCCGCCTCCCTGTGATTCCGATCAGGGGGATCGCCGCCAGAAGGGTCAGCCCGAAGGCATCGATCCTGCCGAAGACGGCCGCGACGCAGACGGTGACGAGAATAAACAGGTAGGCGTAAACGAAAGTCCAGAGCGCCCGGCCCGCGCGGTGCGACTCCGGATTGACGCGCACCGCCACGGCCCGTCCGATGCGCAAAGCGCCCGCCGACCAGAAGGCGAGCAAGGCGAGACCGAGAGCGATGGCCGCGCCACCGCCCGGCTCGAATCGATGGAGCAGGCCGCAGGCAACCAGCGCCGCCGCCGAAAGGAAGATGGACAGGATCCGCTCTCTGATCATTGAGCCTCGCTTTCGCAACCGGGCAGCCTCTTGCCGAGACCGACCAGTAAAACAAAGAGCAAAAGGGAGAGGCACGAAATAAAGGCGGCGATGATCACAATTTTGCGGAGGCTCAAACAATCGCCGATCGCGCCTCCCAGCAGGCCGCCCGTGGCCTGGGCGAGGGCGAAAACCCCGGCCATCACACCGATGCCGCCGGCGCGCTGCGCCGACTGTGTCGCCTCGGCGGCGAGCGCACTCCCGCTCACCAGGAAGAGCGGATAAATGGGAATCACAAAAAGCATACTCGTCACCAGCGGATCGTGAATGAACGACACGGCGGTGTAAAAACCGATGTAGAGCACGATCGATACAAGGAGTCCCACCCTGCCCCCCCGCCGATCGATGAAACGCCCGATGAAGGGAAATAGGATCATCGCCGTCGTGGTGGAGAGGGCGAGCGTCCACCCGAGACCGGCCAGCGAGCCGCCCATCTCGGTCTTGTAGATAAAGCTGAACATGCCGAAGAAGCACCAGTTGGAGGTGGATACAACAAAAACGACGATGCAGATCCGGAAGAGCTCGGCGTTCCGATAGATGCTCCCCAGGTCGCCGAGTAGAACCTTGAAGAGCCCCTCCTTGAGCACCCCGCCGAAAGGCCTGGCGCTCTGGCCGATCGGCGGATCGTCGATCCACCGCGGCAAAAAGACGCTGACCACGAGGCTCAGAAGAGCCGGCGTTCCGAAGATCACCCACGCCGTCCAGCGCGCATCCTTGTCGTGAAAATGGCCAAAGAGCGGGCCGGCCACAAACCACCCCGCGCTCTGAAATAGAAGGATGCCCGAGATCGCCGACGCCTTGGCTTTTTCGTGGAGCAGCGTGGCGTGGGAGAGCAGAGTCGGCCTGAGCGCGCCGTAGACGAGGCTGAATCCGACCACGGCGCCGATGGCGCCCACCGACCGGTCGACGAGACAGATCGTGAGAAGGCAGACCGTGAGCCCCACGAGGCCCAACCGTTCGGCCAGCCGGAAGCGGCCCGTCGAATCGACGAAGGCGCCCCAGAAGTTGTTGACCGCAAAAAGAGCCGTCGCCGGAAGGGCGAGAATACACATGGCGACGAAATAGCTCGACTCCCCCAGCGAGGCGTGCACGTAAAAGGGCAGAAAGGCGAGGATCAGGCTCGAGCCCATCCCCTCGCAGAAGGACGAGGCCCGGAGAGCGTTCATCGACCGATCGCTCGGCGAACAGGCGCTCGGCGAACAGGCGCTCGGCGAACAGGCGTTCGGCGAATCGTCGTTCGACAAGGGGGCATGTGTTGGGCGGCTACCTCGGGGTGCGGTCATGGCTCCACATGTTACGCCAAAGCGATGGCCCACGCCAACCAAGCAATTTTGTTTGACTCCACCCGCGCTTCGGCATATGAGTACTCAAGAACAACCGATCCCCTTCGTTGCTATTGGAGATGAGGTCCATGTTCAAGCCGGAATTTGCCACAGCCTTATTGCTCACCGCGATCAGTCTCCTCCTCGTCGGTCTGTGCGGCTGCCAGACAGCCGGCCCGATGGCGACCGAAGGGGATGCGTCGATGGCCTTCGGCGCCTTGCCGCTCTGCGAGTCGTCGCTCTTCTTCGCCCTTCAAGACGACGCGGCCGAGGTTGACGAAGAAGAGGAGGAAGAAGAACAGTCGACGCTGGCCACCGTTCTTCTCTACATCCCCAACAGGATCTTCGACCTCTTCGACATGGTGCGCGCCGGCGTCAACGTGGGGCCGGGCCTCGGCCTCGACGTGCGCGCCACCAAGTGGGCCAAGGTGCAGCTTATCTCCGACACCTCGGTGGGCGTCGGTTTCCAGTCGCTGCGCCACCTGCCCGTCTGCGCCCGGTCGCAGATGAAGCTCGGCCTCGCCTTCATCAGCACGCCGAGCATGGACCTTCTCAACTGGTACTATGGCGACTACGACGTCAGGGTCGAGCTCTACCTCCTCCTGGTGGGCGCCCACGTGGCCGTCGATATGGGTGAAATCGTTGACTTCTTGGGAGGGCTCTTCCTTTGGGATCCCATGGAAGACGACTTCCAGGTCGACTAGGCCTTCCGCTCCTCGTCGCCCTGATCCTGATCGCCTCTGCCTGCCATAACGGGGATGATCCAGAGATTCTTCCCACTCGGAATCCTCCGGCCGAAAAGGGCGACGGCGTGGTCGGCGCCATCGAAAATAGCGCCGAGAGCGCCACGGTCACCACCGTCGTCGTCAGGGACGCCGCTCCCTTCATCAAGGAAGAGTTCATCACCCAGTTCATCCGGAAGAACCACTCCGCCGTGACTCCCGCCTTCAACGCCTTCAAGAAGATCGCCTGCTTTCCGGGATTCGACGGAAAGGACAAGAACGTCTACTACCCCCCCGCCGACGTCAAGGTATTGCGCGCGGAATACATCGCCACCGTGCAGCGCGCCAGTTACCGGGGCAAAACTGTGTTTGCCCAGGACCTCGAAATCTTCACCACCGTCCACGCGGCGATCGAAAAGATGGACGTCGACGAGCGGGTGAGCCTCTTCGACGGTTGGAAAAAAAAGGCGGGCGCCGCCGAACCCTCGCGGCCCCTGACCAAGGTCTACCCCCTCTTCTGGCTGAGAGAGGCGGTCCAGTTCTGGAACGCCGGCGGCCAGGAGTGGTGGTGGGCGTACCACGCGCTCAAGCAGGACCCGTCCTTTTCGTTCTCGCCCGACAAGGGCGCCGTCTTCCAGGCGCCTGACGGGACGATTTACAGATCGAGGCCGGAGTAAGCGGATTTCCCGATGAACGAAACAAGGCGAAAGGCGGCCATTCGATCGGGCCTGCGCCTGTTGGCCGCCGGCATGCTCTTCGGATCGGTTTTGCTGACCCGCTGCGCGGACGAAGGCGCCAAGACGCCCAGCATCGTGATCATCACCCTCGACACGACGCGCGCCGACCACCTCGGCTTCGGCGGTTACGAGAGAAAAACGAGCCCCAATCTCGACCGGCTCGCGGCCGACGCGACGGTCTACACCCAAGCCTATTCCACGGCGAGCACGACCCTCCCCGCCCACGCATCGCTGTTCACGGGCAAATTCGTGACCGGCCACGGCGCACGGCGGGACAGGGGGGGGCCGCTCCGCCTTCTCGATGCCATAGACGGTCCCGAGCAGTGGAGCGCCTACCGCGCACGCGGACTGGCTCCCGACGAACGGACACTCGCCTCGCTTCTGGCCGAGGCGGGCTACGAGACGGGCGCGGTGGTGGCCGGCCCGTGGTTAAAAAAGGTTTTCGGTCTACACCGGGGATTTCAATTCTACGACGACGCCGGGATCGGCACCGTCAACGGCCGCCCCGCCGAGCGGGTGACCGCCAGCGGACTCTCGTGGCTGAAAGAAAACAGGGACCGCCCTTTCTGTCTCTTCTTGAACTACTTCGACCCCCACGCGCCCTACATGGCGCCCGAGCCTTTTTTGGGCTCCTTCGTCTCGACCGGCGGCAGCGGGCGGCCCGTTAGCCGCAACGCTTTGCTCGTCGCGCGCTACGATGCAGAGATCCTCTACATGGACCATCACATTGGAGCGCTTCTTCAAAAGCTCGACGAGTGGGATCTCTACGACGAGACATGGATCATCGTCACGGCCGATCATGGAGAACTGCTCGGCGAACACGAGCTTCTGGGCCACGGCAAACAGCTCTACGAGGAGGAAATCCGCGTGCCGCTGATCTCCAAGCTCCCCCACGGCGAGGGAGCCGGAGAGCGGATCGACGATCGTGTGCAGCTCACCGATCTTCTTCCCATGATCTGCGCCCGGCTCGGGCTTCGCCTGCCGCCGGGGATCGAGGGCGCGGCGCGCGCCCGCCCCATCATCGCCGAGACCTACCCCAACGAGTTCATCTCCTCCCGCGGCCACTGGCGGGCTCTCATCGCGGGCGATTTCAAATTCCTCTGGAACAGCAAGGAGAAGCACCTCCTCTTCAATCTCGAGGAAGACCCCGCCGAGGCGTCCGATCTTTCGGCAGAGAGGCCGGAGCTGGCCGCCAAAATGCATCGTCTCCTCGAGTCCTATCTGCAGAGCCTGCCCGAACCGGGAGAGGCCGGACCGCCCGTTCAGGTCGACGGGGAGATCACCGAGGCGCTCAAGCGATTGGGTTATGTCAAATAGACGGGGCCAGGCCACGAGCTAGAGATCGGCCATCGGCTTTCCCTTGGAGTAGAAGAACCGGTCGCCCCTGCTGAGCGCGTAGGCGATGGCGGCCGCGGGATTCTGTTTCATCGTCTCTTTTGCGAACTCCATGTACTGCTCCGTGGCCGTGCCCGCGTGCATGGGAAAGCAGAGCGCCGCGTCGAGTTTCTCGATCGCCCAGCGCGCGCCCGCCTTGACCTGCTCGCGGTCACCGAGGCCGCAGCCGGTGATCGGTAAAAAGGCGATGTCCAGATCGGGCGCGAGAGACGCGATGCGGTCGATCTCGGCCCGGTAGATGTGGGATGCTTCGGGCCGGCCGTCGGCATGGTCGCCGGCGTGAAAGATCGCAAGGCCGTCGACCTCGACGAGAAACCCCACGCCCTCGTCGTTCGATTCGATCGTGGAGATCTTCATTCCGTCGACGAGACGCGTTTTCCTCGGGCCGATGAAGGTGTAGTCGTGATCGACGCCGTCCGGTTCGTGGCCGAGGACGTAGTCGATATGCGCCACCTCGTCCTTCCAGGCGAACATGCCCGCGTCGTAGTGATCGCCATGTCCGTGGGTGGAGAAAACGGTGAGCGGTTGGTTTTTCAGTTCGGCAAGGTTGATGCGGCCGCTGGCGAGAGAGGGATCGGAGGGAGCGGCCTCGCCCGGCGGATCGAAGTAGTCGAAGAGGAGCAAGTGGTTTTGCGTCTTGATCGCCCATCCCGCGTGGCCGAGATGCCAGACGATGGCCTCCTTCGATTTCAGTTTCTTTTCGAGCAGGGACGGCTTGGCAAAGGCTTTGGCCAGCGCCTGCCCGTCGTGGCCGGCAAGAATCTTGGCGATCTTCTTGAACCCGTGATAAATGGCATAATCGAGAGCCCTCTTTCCCGCGCCGTCCTTGGCGGAGCGATCGGCCCCGGCTTCGACGAGGAGTTCGACGATCTCCGCGTACCCGTTGACCGCCGCGTCGTGGAGCGGAGTGCGCTTCAGAGCATTGTCGGTCGAACCGAATCCCGCACCGCGCGACAGGAGAAAGGTGGCCGCCTCCGTTTTTCCGCGGCGCGTGGCGAGGTGGAGCGGGGTCAATCCGCGCTCGTCGGCCGCGTCGAGGCGGGCGCCCTTTTCGACGAGCGTCTCCACCACGGCGTGGTCGCCGTGCGTCACTGCCGCGTGAAGCGGTGTCCGCGCGCCCTTGCGCGCCGGATTGACCTCGGCCCCCTTGGCGATGAGGTAGTCGACGATCTCGGGACTGCTGAAACAGGCGGCGGCGAGAGGCGTCATTCCCTGCTCGTCCACGGCGTGGATATCGGCGCCGGCAGAGACAAAAAGCTCGACGATCCTCGCCGTTCCCCGGTGGCAGGCGTTGATCAGCGGCGTCCCGCCATGGTCGTTTTTGCTGTTCACGTCGGCGCCGTGTTCGAGAAAGATCTTGGCCGTCGACAGGCTGTTGGCGTTGAGCGCCCACGAGAGAGGCGTCTCGCCCTGCGCGTTTCGCGCGTCCACCGTGGCTCCGTGCTCGAGAAGCATCCCGGCGATCTTCCGGCGGCCGAAGGACGCGGCGCTGTGAAGGGGCCGGACCCCTTCGTTGTTGGCCACATCGGGATCGGCGCCATTCTCGAGGAGCACCCTGGCGCAGTACTCGCTCCCGTGGATGGTCGCGTAGAGGAGCGGCGACCAGCCGGTCTTGTTCTGCACATCGGCTTTCGCGCCGAGATCGATGAGGATCTCGACGACGACGAAGCGCTTCGCCGAGGCGGCCCAGATGACGGGCGTGTCTCCGTCGGGGGTGCGTTCGTTCACGTCAGCGCCCTTGGCGGCGAGCATCTCGACGATATCCATGTCTCCGCCCCGGGCGGCGTTGTGGATCGGTTTGTTGCCCTCGGAGTCGGCAATGTTCAGGTCGGCGCCCTTTGCCAGAAGGAGTTCGGCCACCTCCGACCACGCCTCGAGGCAGGCCACGTTGAGCGGCGTGCGCCCCGCTTTGTCGAGAGTATCGAGGAGATCGGGATTCTTTTCGAGGAGCGCCCTGACAGAGGCGACCTCTCCTTCCCTGACCGCGTCGTGGAAGTTCGCGCATCTTGCGGGACCGTCCGCACACCTTGCGGGTGTGCCGAGGACGAAAACAAAAAGAGCGACGGTCAGGATTCCTATTGTCTTATCCATGGGATTTTCCTCTCGAACAATGGCGGAGAATCAGAACCGGGGATCGGCCTGGACTCGGGATGGAAGAATGCATCCGGAAGGTAATCCGAATTCGGCGCCCAAAACCGGAAATTTTTTGATCGGCAGGAAAAGATTTATCACCACCGGCAGGGGACGCCCGCCTTTATCCTCTTTCAGGCACGATTCGGAGATTGGCACAGGCGACCGACTCGGCGGGTCTGTGTCGAAGAAACGCCTGTGATCGCCGAAACTAGATCGCCACGTACGGCGTATCCATGCCCTCCCGCCACCACCCGCGCGCCATCTGGGGCGTGTTGTAGTGCGCGGCGTTCCGGCCGGCGGAGTCGATCACGATCACGCCGCCGAGGCCCTTGACCTGGCCGGCCAACTCCCGCAGCGCGGCATCGGCAGCCTCCTCTGCGCTGCGCCCGGCGCGGAGATGTTCGATCACGGTGCGCGCCGTTCCCATGCGGATGATCGACTCACCCCAGCCGGTGACCGACACGCCGCCGGCGCGGTTATCGGCGAAAGTCCCGCACCCGATCAGGGGCGAGTCGCCCACGCGGCCGGGGATCTTCTTGGGCGTACCGCCCGTCGATGTGGCGGCAGCGATATCGCCTCGTGCGTCGCGCGCCACGGCGCCGACCGTTCCCTTCTTGTCCCCGTGGGGATCGTCGTTGCGCTCCCGCCCGAAGGCGTGGGGCGCTCGAAATCCATCATCCTTGCGGAGCTCTCTGAGCCGCTCCTGCTCGCGCTCGGTGAGAAGCACCATCGGATCGACCGGTTCGAAACCCGCTTGCCGGGCGAACAGGGCCGCCCCCTCGCCGGCGAGGAGAACATGCTCGGTGCGCTCCATCACCTGGCGCGCAATCCGGACGGGGTGGAGAAAGTTGCGCAGGGCGGCCACGGCGCCCGTCGACAGATCGCGGCCGTCCATGATCGACGCGTCCATCTCGACCGACCCGTCGGTGTTGAGACACGAACCGCGGCCCGCGTCGAAGGTGGGGTCCTCTTCCATGATCGACAGGGCCGCCTCGACAGCGTCGAGAGCCGAAGCGCCTTCCTCGAGCAGACGGCGCCCCTCTGCAAGCGCAGCGCCAATCCCGTCGAGATGGGCCGCATGCTGGGCGGACGGGATGTCCCACGCACCGCCGTGGACGATCAGAACAGGTTTGCAGCGTTCGGCCATGTTATCTCCTTCTCGATGAATCGAAAAAGTGTACTATGGCCCGCAACCTGGGAGGAGAAAAAATGGCGGACACCACACCGGCCGCGTTCATCGAAAAGGTGATTGTCGAGGCGGGCGATATCCTCATGTCCCACTACGCGCGACTCGATCCGGACAAGATCGGCCGCAAGGGCGAGATCGATCTCGTCACCGAGGCCGACCTCGAATCGGAGCGCCACATCGTGGCCCGCATCCGCGAGACCTTTCCGGGACACACGGTCCACTCCGAGGAAGAGACCTTCGACGACGAGGGGAGCCACCACTGGATCATCGATCCCCTCGACGGCACGACGAACTTTGCCCACTCGCTCCCCCTCTTCGCCGTGTCGATCGCCTATGCCGAAGGGGGCCGCACCCTTTGCGGCGGCGTCTACGCGCCGCGCCTCGAGGAGTTCTTCTTCGCCGAGGAGGCGAAGGGCGCCTTTCTCAACGGCGAGCCGATCCACGTCTCCGACCGGCAGAGCCTGCGCGACTGCGTGCTGGCCACGGGCTTCTACTACAATCGGCGCACGGTGAAGGACAACAACGTCGACGCCTTCGGCCGCTTCATCCTCGAGGTGCAGGGGCTGCGGCGCATGGGGGTGGCGGCGATCGATCTCGCCTTTGTCGCCTGCGGCAGGCTCGACGGATTCTGGGAGCCCCACCTCTCGCCCCACGACGTGGCCGCCGGCGCGCTCATCGTCAAAGAGGCGGGCGGCCGGGTGACCGATTACCTCGGCGGCAACGACTTCATGAAGATGCGCCGGATCGTGGCGTCGAACGGGCAGATCCACGGCGCCATGCTCTCGCGCCTCGAGATGATCCCCGATTGAGCTCCGGCGGCCGATCAGACCGAGCGCGCAGACCTAGCGCGTTTCCACGTCGAGGACCTGTCCCTTTGCCACGGTGATGCGTTTGCCGAGCGAGACGAAGAGTTTGCCCCCTTCGATGCGCGCTGTGCATTTCAGCGATTTTCCGTCGAGCGAGGCTGTCGCCCTATCTCCCCTGTTCGGCAAGCCGATGGCCTCGATTTCCACCTGCCCCCACTTGACGACCAGCGCGAGTTTTGTTCCGCGGCCGGCCTCCTTCATCTGCACGCTCCCCCAGCCGCCGGCGGCGGTGAAGGCGGCCTTGAAGTCGCCCTCCCCCATCTTGGGAAAAAATCCGATGTAACCCTTCGGCCCGTGATGCTCGAAACCGCACGCCGCCAGGAAGGCGCCATAGCTCGCCATGGCACGCGCGTAGTGGTCGGAGCATTCGATCTCGTTGTAGGGGTTTCGTTTTCGCCCGTCGTAGCGGTCGTGAATGGCGCGCGAGAGGGCGAGGCCCTCGGTCACGAGTCCCTCGGAGATCATGTGGGCCGCCGCCTGCCACTCGAAACCGCTCATGCACTCGTTGAAGTACATGAACTGCCAGCTCCCGTGCCAGGCCGGATTGAGTCCGCCTTTCGGCCAGGAGCACATGATCAATCCCCGGTCGTCGTCGTTCGCGTACCAGCGCCCGCGGGTGAAGGTCTCGCGGAATCGCCCCACGTGGGGCACGAAGTTGTACTTGAACAGGGCGCGCAGGGCCGATCTCTGCTTCTCGGCGTCGAACAGCCTGCCGAGACCGAGCTGGTGGGCCCAGAACTGGCCGAAGACCTGGTCGATGTAACAACCGGTGCCGCATCCGATGACGTCGGCATGCTCGGCGTCGAGCTCCTGATAGAAGTACTCGCCGTTGTAGAGGGCGAGGATCGACTGCGCCCCTCGATCGGCGATCTTCCCGCAAAGTGTGCCGAATGCCGAGTCACCCATCTCGCCCGCCATCGCCGCGCCGGCGCGGAGCGTGGCCAGGTAGAGCGACGCGAGAAAGGAAATCTTGCCGTACCAGGCCGCGTCGAGGGTGTTGGGCTGCGCGCCTTCGATGATGCCGTCGCCGTTGGCGTCGAGGTCGATCATGTACCGGATGGCCTGTTTGATGCGCGGCCAGTTGCGTTTCAGAAAAGCGCTGTCGGGCGACATCTGGTGTTCGCGATAGGCGCCGAGAATCCGGCCGCACTGGCCGTCGTGGGCCGGGTGGGAGGCGCCGTGCAGATCGGCCCGGTGGCCGATCCCGCCGTCGGGCTTGAAAGCGATCCCGAAATCGACCTCCTCGCGGTGGCGCCGTTCCACATCGGGAAAGAGGCGCCCCGGCGCCTGGGCGTAGTGCCAGACGTGGGTGCACGTGCCGTGGCAGCAGCCGATCCCTTCCCAGGCCCAGAAACGGCCGTCGGCAAAACGGTAGCACGTTGTCGTGGCGAGGATCGATGTGTTGGCCATGGTGCGGTCGAGGAACCAGTGGGGCAGGGTCGAATCGTACCAGGTGTCGCGCCAGAGACGGGTTGCGGCCGAGAGGCGCCCGAAGTTTTCACCCACATAGCGGGCCACATGGGCGGCGTCTTGAAAACGGGCGGTGTATTCGCGACCGACCTCTTGCATGTTGGCAACGGACAGGTTGGCGAAAAACCAGGTGATCACGAAATCGATGGTCTCCGACTGACCCGGTTTCAGGGTGACCTGGCGCGACAGGCCGCCCAGAAGATCGTCGTTCAGCCGCGCCGATGCCGTGTCTGTCACGGTGTCGAAGAGACCGGCTTCGCCCATGGCGGCGGTGGCCGTCGCCTTCGGCCTTCCCACGATGGAGAGCGTCATCGTGCCGAAGTCGTGCAGGTCTTCGAGCTTTTCAGACTGAGGGGGAGCGTCGGTGAGCACCACGTGATCGAGGCCGATGTTGCCCCAGCCGCCGCTCACCGCATCGACGACCTCGATCCTTGCTTGCTTGCCCTCCAGGTGGGCAACGTTGAACGCCTTCGGCCGCATGCGGTTGTGGCTGTCACCGGTGAGCGACTGCTCGACCTTGCCATCGACGAGCAGGTTGACGCAGGTGCGGCCCGCGTGACTGCCGCCGCCGACGAGCATGCTGATGAACTTGCGCGTAATGGTGAACTCGGGGCTCGTGAGCGTTCCGGTGTGAGCGTCCTTCTCGCCCACATCGTCGCCCGGTGCGGCGGCGTGGGAGTTGACGACCCGCTCGCCCGCGCCGCACACATCGCCCTGGTAGTGGGGAATGCGGCTGATCTCGACCGGTCCCGCGCCGAAAGCCGTGCCCGCGGCGGTCCATTTCCCATAGGCATCCCTTTCGAAGTCTTCGAGCAAAACATCGGGACGGCGATCGGACGATTCTTCCCGCTTCGCCTCGGCCGAGAAGCGCAGAGCGGTCATGGTGTCGTTCTCGACGACATCGTTGCGCCGCAGGCCGATCGCGTCGGGGTGATGGAGACAGATGGGATTGGCCATCCATCCCACGACGTCGGCGGTCACCGTTTTTTCGCCGGTGTTTCGAAGGGTAAAGGACATCACCGTGGCCGGAAGGGACGAATCGGGTGTGTTGAGAGGGACAAAAGGCGAGTAGGCCTCGAGGACGGCCGAGATGGGACAGTCCTCATCTTCGTAACGCACCTCGCCGATCGGGTACTGGCCCTTGAAGCTGACCGAGGCAAAACCGTCCCGATCGAAGGTGCGCAGCGCGCCGTCGACGCGGAGCGCGAAATTCTGTTCGAAGGGATAGGTGCGCGGCGCGGGTGAAACGTAGTTGGCGCCGCCCCGCATGCGCAGCGTCTGTCCCTTGTAGGCCACCTCGCGCGGCACGATCCCCTCGCGGTCCCGGTTGAAGATGTTCTTCAGCCAGAGCCGGCCGTCGCCGCCGAGATAGACGGTGCCGGCGAAGAGTCCGCCCACGGGCATGCCGATCTGCTCGAGGGCGCGCGGATCGGTGTAGACCTTCGGCTCGCCGCGCGCGGTGAGCGATTGGAGCCACTCCGTGCCGAGCCGCTTGTCGGCCGGCACGAGCCGCCGGTAATCATCGGTCACATCCCCGCCGGTGCCCGCGCACAACGAAATCCACGGACTTGCGCCGATCGCCAATCCCGTTGTCTTGAGAAAATCTCGTCGATCGATCGTCATGATCCGCCTCTCGGCTCCGCAAAATTGAACCTGATTGTCGGCTTCTCAACGTGCTGAAAGAGTTTACCGTCCACGATCAGAAGGGAGGATCACTAGAAGCGGTTTCATCACTGACTTTCAAGACGAAAACCGCTCACCACAGAGATCACGGAGACAAGAGAATGATCCGGGCGGGCAAACAGGCCGATGTGGCGGTCTCGGGCGACCTTTCGATCAGAAATGAACCCCCGCGGAAAGCGTCCATCCATGAGTGTCGCTCGTGCCGGAATAGACCCCGCCCCGCAGATCCCAGCCGAGATCATGGGTCGACACCACCCTGAATCCGGCATAAGTACCGAGCGACTTGAATTCGAAAGAGGTGTGGTTCGATCCCAGTGCGCCGATCGGCCTGGCCATGTACATGCGGCCGTCCTGGGCCTTGTAGTAGGCTCCCACGCAGGGCGCAACGAGCCACTTGGCGCCGGCCGAAAAGGCGTAGTAGCCGCTCAGAATCAGGTCGGTGTCCCAGCCCTTGAAATCGAAATCGACGGGAGTGCCGAGAAGGGGCATGTTTTCGTTGGCGCTCATGTAACCGAATCGCGCGAGCCAATCGACTCCCGGCCCGGGCTCTGTGGGCCGCGGAGCGCGCGCGCCCACACCGAGCACCCAGCCGTCGCCGTCCGGTTCGGGTCCCGCCTCGTTCCAGTGGAACGTGGCCGCGCCCCCATCGACGAATATTTCGGCGAGAGGTCCGAGCTGTACGGCGGCTTCGACAACCTTGCGCGTTTGATCCACATCGTTGTCGCCAAAAACACGCTTGAAGTCGATGTCGCTGCGAAACTCCTCGTCGCGCAGGTTGAGGGAACAGGAAAAACAGCCCGTGCACCAGAGTAATAGAAGTGCGATCGCGCCAGTGAGAATCGACTGTTTCAACCTCAGTGAGTGCACCATGCCTGTTCGATCCTCCTTTTCAAGCCCGGCTGATTCCGGACCAGATGAGCTGCACCGGGCCATCCTTTTCGGTCCGGTAGGTCTGTCCGTCGAGCACTAGGTTCTCGCCCGGAAGCAGCAGGTCCTCGTACCCCGGTTTCGAAAAGAGGACGGCCGACGGTTTCGCCGGAAGGGTCAGCCGGAACCGTCCCTCGCCGTCGGCGGTCACCCACGACGGCTGTCCCACGGGCCCCCCGTCGCCGGGCAGAAGGGCCGCGGCGCGGAAAAACCGGACCGGCCGGCCCTCTTCGTCGACAATCCGGCCCGCGAACGCCCCGCCCTCGGGGAGTGCGAGCACGACCTCCTCGCCGGAAGAAGCGGCCGGCGCCGCGCCTCCCCTGACCGTGATCGGCCCTGCCTTCTCGGGGACATCGGTGAAGCGGAATCGCCCCCGCCCGTCCGACCGGACCGTGAAATCGCGCCCTCCCGATGAAAGACTGATCGCCGCACCCTCGAGGGGAATTCCCGCGCTCCCCGTCACGGTACCGGTCACCTCGCGGCTCGTGGGAACGGAGAGAACGATGAGTTCGTCGCCCGAGAGGAAGAGCTTCTTCATCGCCCTCCCCAGGCCGCCTCCATCGACATAGACGCTGAATGGCCCCCGGGCGGCATCGGGAAACTGGAAAAGCCCGCTCCCATCGGTGGTGGCCGACATCTCGCGGTAGATCGGACTTCCCGGCGGCACGGCGTCGGAAACGAGGGTAACCCGCGCCTGGGCCACCGACCCACCCTGATCGTCGCGCACCATTCCGCCCACCGTCAGGGTCTGGGCATGGAGCACGAAAGGTTCGAGCCGTCCGGCGGCGCGGGCGGGAATGACCTCCTCGAAGGAGCGCGGCCCGAAACCGGGCGCCGAAACGAGGAACCGCTCCCGCCGATCGGACGCCGACCGCCACAAGAATTCTCCCGCGGGCGAAACGTCGAGGTCGCGATGGCGCCGGCGGCCGAGGAGCGGCGCGCCGTACTCGACACGCACACGGGCGTTGGCAATCGCCGCGCCCTGCGCGTCGACAACCTGCCCGGTCCAGAGGGCGCCCTCGGCGAGAACCACCTCTTGCGGCGTGCCGGGCCGCGCCATCGGGAGGGAGGCCGAGAGGAATCCCTGCCTGTCGACGTCGAGGCGGTAAACACCATCGGGAAGGGAAAAGCAGAAGACGCCGTCGCCGTCGGAGACGACACGGTCGACCTTCTTTCCCGTGGCGGCCGAAAAGGCGGTCACCGCCGCATGGGAGAGGGGTTGGCCGAAGGCGTCCTTGACGACACCGGCAAGAATGACGGCGGGCGGCAGAAGAACGCTGAGCGGCGTCGTCCGGCCCGCAAAGCTTTCCACGGCGCATTCGGCATAGGAATCGCCCGCGCGTATGGACAGGAAATAGTAACCGGGAGGGGTTTGATCGAAGACGAAGTTCATGCCGCGGCGGACACCGTCGATCTCGAGGCCGCTCTCGGGATAGACCTGGCGGAGCACCGCCTCGGCAGGCGCGGCGGGATCAAAATTTTCCACGCACACCACGGCCGGGGCGGGATCGTGAAGGGTGAGCGTCAACGACGCCCCGGGCGAGACCCCTTCGACCCACGACCGGGCCTCTCCCCGCTCGGCCAGCAAACGGAAAATCCCCGGAAAGGGCAGAGGTACCTCGAAGGAGCCGTCATCGCCGGTCCGCACGCCGGGCAGACCCGCTTCCCAGTAGCCGACCTGGTCGGGCTGGGCGATCACCTTGACCAGGGCCTTCGGCACCGGGGTTCCGTCGGAGGCGCGCACCGTTCCGGTCACCGTGCCACCGCCCCAGGGGGCGGCGCGGCGGCGCGAAGGGTCGGCGACCTCGGTGCTGAAATCGACCTCCTCCGAGGCGGAGAGATCTTCGAGCACCCTGTCGGCCGAAGGGGCGTCGTGGTCGGGCCGGGCGCCGCGCGAATCATCGAGTCTTTGGGCGATGATCACCACGAAGATCAGCAGTGCCGTGGTGGCGACAAGAATGGACACGATCGCCGGGAGCGATAGGATCGGCTCGTCTTTTTCACGCTGTTGGCGAGTGTTTTTTGTGGTCACCATGATACGTCTCCCCTCGAATGAGTCCCGATGCGGCCGTCGGCCTCCGGCTGCGGTTCGATCGGTGCATGCAGCCAGGATCTGAGCAGAGTCCGGGCGCCATCGTTGATTCAGCCATAAAAGGAGATGAATTTCAAGAAATCGACGGCAGGGAGATCTTTCCCAGCACCCCGGGGATGTCGCTTCCCGTGACGGCCGGAAGGCTGGTCGCCTTGCCCGACAAGGTCTCGGCAGCGAGGAGCGCGAAGAGGACCGCCTCCTTGCCGCCGGCCGACACGCCGAAGGCGGCCGACGACTGCAGCGGGATCGGGTAGAAAAGCTCGGCCAGCGTCGCCATGAGCGGGCAGTTGTGGATCCCGCCGCCCGAGACCACGATGCGCGCCGGCGGATAGAGGTCGGGGTCCATGAAGTCGCTCACGGCGGCGGCCACCGTCTCGGCGCTCAGCGCCGCGGCGGTGGCGAGCAGGTCCTCGACCGGCTTTCCTTTGCCGAGCTCGATCAATTCTTCCACGTAGGCGTCGCCAAAATCCTCGCGGCCCGACGACTTGGGCGGCGACTTCTTGAAGTAGGGATTGGCGAGAAGACGGTCGAGCAAGGGCTGAATGACCTCGCCGTGGGCGGCCGCCTTGCCGTCCCTGTCGCAGGGCGGTGCGCCGGGCAGCAGCCTCTGGGCCAGACCGTCGAGAACCATGTTGGCCGGCCCCGTGTCGAAACCGACCACCTTCTCGAGCCCCTCGCCGGCGGGAAGATCTTCCACGCCGGGAACGATGGTGATGTTGGCGATGCCGCCGAGGTTGAGCGCCACCGTGGGACCTTCGAGCTTGCCGAAGAGCGCCCAGTCGAGGTAGGGCACGAGCGGAGCGCCCTGCCCGCCGGCGGCCATGTCGGCGGCACGGAAATCAGAGACGGTCACGATGCCGGTGGCGTGGGCCAGCACGCAGCCGTCACCGATCTGCAGGGTGGCGCCCGAGGGACAGTCCCGGCAATTGGCCGTGCCGAGCCCCCGGCCCGGAATCGATCCTTCGTCCCGCTGCCCGGGCGGGACGTGGCAGACGGTCTGCCCGTGGGAGCCGAGGATGTCCACGTCGGAGGGCTTCAATCCGGCCGCATCGATCGCCTTGAGCGCTGCGCCGGCAAAGATCCATCCCAGTTCGAAATGGAGCTCGGCGATTTCGGGGGCGGTCAAGCTCGCCGCGGCGAGGGCCCGTTCCCTGAGTTCGTCGGGGTAGGCGAGGGTGCTCGAGTGCAGGACCTTGAGTGTGAGCGACTCGCCCGATCCCTTGATGCGGACCACGGCGGCGTCGACCCCGTCTGCGCTCGTGCCCGAGATGAGTCCCACGGCGATCCGAACGTCTTTACGCGAAATGGCTTCGAGACGTTTCATCGACTCTCCTTCGCTCCCGATGATTTATAATCCCGAGAAAAAGGGATATCATATTTCCGATAAGAGTACTAATGACCGTGCGGCAGTAAGACGTCTGCTTCCCGGTCGCGGGAACCATGTATGCTTCCCGGTCGTGGGAACCATGTATGCTTCCCGGTCGTGGGAATAAGGATACTAAAATATGAAAATTCCTTCGCTCGAGCAACTGAGGTCTCATTTCGCCAAATGGGAAAAAGCCAAGGACATCGTCGACCAGTACATCGACATCACGCTCAACCTGTCGCAGAGCGGCCACCCGGGCGGATCGCGCTCCAAGGTGCATCTCCTTCTCGCCCTCTGCCTGTCGGGCGTGATGCGCTTTGACATCCGCAAGCCGTGGAAGCGGTTCGGCGACCGGTTCATCCTCTCTGCGGGCCATTGCAACCCGGCGGTCTACGCGCTGCTCGCCCTGTTCAACGAGAGCATGCGGCTCCACCGGCTGCGCACCGAGAACGATCGCTTCAGCCTGCCCAAGGAGCTCTGGCGCGTGCTGCTCCCCAAGGATCTGATCACCTTGCGACAGAAGGGCGGGCTGCCCGGCCACGCCGAGATGGCGGGCAAGACGCTCTTTTTCAAGTTCAACACGGGGCCGTCGGGTCATGGAGGCCCGGCCGCCGTGGGGCAGGCCCTGGCTCTCAAGCACGCCGGTGCCTGGGACGTGCGCGTTTTTGTCCTCGAGGGCGAAGGGGGGCTCACCGCCGGCTCGACGCACGAGGTGATGAACACCGCCTGGGGTCTGGGCCTGTCGAACCTGGTCTTTCTCGTCGACTGGAACGACTACGGAATCGACGACCAGCCGATCCACTCCGTGGTCCACGGCAAGCCCGACGACTGGTTCGCCTCTCACGGCTGGCGCACGGCGGGCGCCATGGACGGCGAGGACTGGGAGGCGGTCACGGCGGCGCTTCTCGAGACCGCCGGCCACATCCCCGTCAACGCCCCGCCCGGCATGGTCTACAGCCGCGTGCGCAAGGGGCGCGGCTACGGCGTCTACGACAACCACTCGCACGGAAAGCCGCACGCCTTCTGCAGCCCCGAGTTCTGGGAGACGAAGCGCGCTTTTCAGGAGAGGTACGGCGTCGAGTTCGAGAACTTCGGCCTCGCCGGATCGGACGACCGGGGCGCGCGCGAGGAGCTGACGCGCTCCCACCTCAAAACCGTGACCGACGTGCTCGCCGCCGACGAGGATCTCGTCGAGTATCTCGCCACCACCCTGGCCGACATCGGCGACAGCGTTCCCGACGAGATTCGTAATTTCACCGTCGACGGCAAGCTCGATCCGATGAACAGCCCCGGCTTGACCGATCCCGAACGATTTCCGGCGGAGATTTTTGCCGAGCCGGGGACGCGCTCGTCGAACCGGGAGGGCTTTGGCCGTTTCGGCGCTTATGTCAACGCCGTGGGCCGCGAGAAGTACGGCCGGCCCCTCTTCATCGCCTGCGCGGCCGACCTGGCCGACTCGATCAACGTTTCCGGTTTCGGCGCCGACTTCGGCGATATCCCGGGATTCGGCCGATACGACCGCAACACCAATCCCGGCGGCGCGCTCCTCCCGCAGGAGATCACCGAGTTCACCAACGCGAGCCTCATGGCGGGCATGGCGTGCGTGAACTTCTCCGACGATCCCGAAAATATTTTCGCCGGCTACTTTGGTGTGTGCGCCACCTACGGGGCCTTCTCCTACCTCAAGTACGGCCCCCTGCGGCTCCTCTCCCAGGTGGCGCAGGATTCGCCCTTCAAGGTGGGCAAAGTGATCTGGGTCGCCGGCCACTCGGGGCCCGAGACGGCCGAGGACTCGCGCACCCATTTCGGGATCTTTTCGCCCCAGGTGACGCAGCTCTTTCCACAAGGAAGCGCGATCAACCTTCATCCCTTCGAACACAACGAGGTGGCACCCGCCCTGAGCGCCGCGCTGCGCGCCGACGTGCCGATCATCGCCCTCCACCTGGCGCGGCCCCAGATCGAGATTCCCGACCGGGCGCGGCTCTCCATCCCGTCCCATTTCGAGGCGGGCCGGGGCGCCTACGTGGTCAAGGAATTCGACCGTTCCGCGCCCCGGGAGGGGGTGGTCATCGTCCAGGGGACGAGCGCCATGTCCGGCCTCATCGAGGTGCTCCCCGTGCTCAGGGACTCGGGTCCGAACGTGAAAGTCATCTGTTCGGTGAGCCGCGAGCTCTTCCTCCTCCAGCCCGAGGCCTATCGGACGAGTGTTCTCGCCGAAGAAGAATGGATGGACGCCACGTACATCACCAACGGCGCGCGGAGCGGGATGGCCTGCTGGCAGCTCGGGCCGATCGCCGACGAGTACGCCCTCAGCTCCGACTGGGACGATTGCTGGCGCACGGGCGGATCGATCCCCCAGGTGCTCGACGACGCACGCCTCACCCCCGAGTGGATCTTGAAGGGGATACAACGATTCGCCGAGGCGCGCACCGAACGGCTCCGCCGCTTCAGCGAGGGCGTGGTCATTTTGGAATAGCGCCCGCTAAGACTGATACTCGACCGGTTTGAGCACGGCCACGAAGGGGAGGTTGCGGTACTTCTCGTTGAAGTCGAGGCCGTAGCCGACGACGAATTCGTTGGGAATGACGAATCCGCAGTAATCGATGGTGAGCTCCGCCTCGCGGCGTGCGGGCTTGTCCATGAGCGAGACGAGCTTGAGAGAACGGGGCTGCAGGTCTGCGCGCACGCTGCGCAGGAATCCCTCCATCTGGTGGCCCGTGTCGACGATGTCTTCGACGATGAGCACATCCTTGCCGCCGATGTCGTTCTTGAGCAGCATCGATGTTCTCGTTTCGCCCGTTGACCGATCGCCGTCGTAACTCGACAGGCGCACCGAATCGAACTGCACGTTCTCGTTGTCGACGAGATAGGCGAGTTCGGCCGCGAACTTCTGGGCGCCTTGCAGCACGGTGACGATCACGAGGCCCTCCGAGTCGTGATAATCGTCGGTGATCTGCTTGGCCATGAAGCGGATCCTCTTCTTGATCACATCCTCGGGGATCAGGATGTACTCGATCCTCTTGCGCACCCAGTTGAGCTCGACGGAGTCGATGGTTTCACAATAGCGGCCGTCTCTCACGTCGATGGGGAAGTTGAAGTTCTGGGCCATGGTTGTTTCCTGCTCTGAGCCTGTCTGCATGATCGATCAGTTCCGTTTCTTTCTCTTCTTCGGTTTCAGTTGGTACTCGGCCTTGACGAACTCCTTCCACTTCTCCTCGAAGGCGAAGGGGCTCATGCCCATTCCCTTCTTCATCACCTCGGCGATCGGCTTGCGTTCCTTGACGAGGCGCGCCACGGCGCCGAACTTCTCGGGGTGCTTGCGGAGGATGAAATCGACGTAGCTCCAGGCGTGCATGTGCTCGGGGGGGGTCAGGTTGTCGGTGTTCTTCACGGCGATCGAGAGGAAGGACTCGGTCTCCTTTCTCTGCACGAGGAGCAGGATCGACGGCTCCCACTTGCCGAACTTGAACATGGCGTTGGTGTCGCCCTCGCGGTAGCAGTAGTGGCGCACGCCGCCGAGATGGCCGAAATACTTGAGCTCGTAGTGATGGGCGTAACCCGCGTCGAGCCAGCCGCCCTTGATGTTGCCGGGCCACATGCCGTCCCACACGTTGGAGAGGAGGCAGTGGACCACGTTGTGCACCACCGCCTGGTGAAGCTCGAACTCCTCGTGGAGATAACCCTTGTTGTAGAAGATCGTGAAGATCGGCTTGGCGCCGATGAGAAAGGACTTGGTGTTCGATTTCTGATGGCAGTACTTGTTGGCTGTCTTGACCAGGTCCCTTTCGCGCTCCCAGATCATGACGTGGGTCTTGGCAAGAAAGTCGCTGTCCGTGGCGCCGAGGTCGTCGCACACATCGGCGTAGAGCTCCTCGAGCCGCTCGAGATAGAGGTGCATGCCGCTGTGCATGTTGACGCCCTTGCGCCCCACGGGCAGCTTGCGGATGTCATAGCTGAGGATGAAGTGCTTTGTTTCGCCGTGAACGACCTGGCCTTTTTTCTTCCGGAGAAAGGTGTCGATCTCGCTCATCTTGGCAAACCACGCCTCGCCCTCTGCCCAGGCCTTCTTGATCTTCGCGCTCGGCTCGTTCTTGCAGCGCGCGCAGCGCATCTGGAGGGTGCCGTGACACTTGGGGCAGGCGACCGTTTCGCTGCAGCGGAGCACCCCCCGTTCGATCTCGAAAACCGCTTTCTTGTGGCGATCGCAGTCGACAGTGCCCTTGCCCTTGCAGGTCAGGCACGACGACGCGCGCGGCTGGTCGTCGTCGCCGCGGGCTGCGGCGGTGTCGCCGCCGGCTGCAAGGGTGTCGCCAGGTGCAGCAAAACCCCAAAAAAGAAGGGCCGCGATCATTACGCTCAGAGCGGAAAATCTGGTTTTTGCGCCGTGATGTTTCATAAGTGTCTATCCTAATCCGCCGCGCCTTCGAGCGGAACTCGAAAAGCGCGCGTTCTACTTGAAAAGAAGGCAACTCTCTCTTCGAGGCGGGAATTTTTTTTCTCGCATAAATCCAAATATAGCAGACGACAATCGGTGTAAGCAGGATGATTACGTATTTTCCACTTGGAAGGGCCGGCCTGTTCGCTTATGATTCGAACCGTACTGAGTGAAGATAAGCATTTCGTTTTTCGCAGAGGTACCGTTCAGGATACCGCCATATTAACCCGTTATGATTTAACGGCTTAGGGGTATTTTGCTCTCTCTGTAAACTCTCATCGATCACTTCCGGCAGGAGCCCGGGGTATCAAAATATATCGACTTGTCGACGACAAAGAAGGACTCGACCAGTCAACGGGATAGAGGACATCCTGACGGCACCGCCCCCTCGTGGGGCGGTGGTGTTTTTGGGGAATGCCTGGGACAGCGTCGAGGAAAAATGTAAAAGAGAGCCGTCGTGATTGAGCCATTTCTCATGCCCGGGGAGGGGCCGCATGCTCGCTAATATGATTGCCCACAGTGACGCCGTGCTCTTCGACTTCGACGGAGTGATCGCCGATTCCGAGCCCTACTTCTTCAAGAGTTACAGCCGCGGATTCGCCAAGAGAGGCCACACCATCGACCGCGACGAGTACTGGGATTACTGGACCTGCCGCGGCGAGGGGGTGGCCGGTGAGATCAAACGCCACGAGCTGCCCTTCACCGACGCCGACGCGGCCGCCATCTATGCCGAGCGGCGCGTGGCGTACAGCGAATTCTGCCGCGACGGACAGATCGGACTCTTCGAGGGGATGATGGACGCCGTCAAGGCACTCGTCGACGGCGGGCTGCCCTGCGCCATTGCGTCCAACTCCTTTCCCGACGACATTCACGCCATCCTCGACCATGCCGGATTCGGCGAGCCGCCCTGCTCGGTGGTGGGACGGCTCGACGGTCTCGGCACCAAGCCAAAACCCGATATCTTTATCTACTCGGCCGGGCTCCTGAAGGTCGTGCCGGCACGGTGCCTCGTCGTCGAAGACGCGCAGAAAGGCCTCGACGCCGCCCACGCCGCCGGCATGCGGTGCGCGATCATCAAGACACCCTACAACGAGAAGATCGACTTTCCCGAAGCCGATCTGTTGCTCGAGAACCACGCGGCCTTCGTGCGCGGCGTCAACGACTGGCGATCGCCATCAGGCTGATCCGCGCTCATTCAAAGAAAGCCACCCTTTCAAAGTTTACGCCGGACAGACCAACTCCTGCTCGGAATTGACCTTGGCCATCACTCGCAAAAGAAACTGGCAATAAGCACAGTTCGTCGAATGATTGGAATGGGTGTCGACCGTGGGGAACAGTCCCGACGCGTCTCGAAGGTCAGGAAGAAGGAGTGAGCGGGCAACGGCGGCCATCGCAGATGTTCGACGGCTCTCGCCCTGGAAGTCAGAGAAACGGTCCGCACGGCCGGAGGTTGTGAAGGCCGCAACAAGTCTCACAACCTCCGGCCAGAGAC
>Ga0180430_10000583_pt1 | contig 39178 bp, 37 predicted proteins | sample SS_ome_9_FD_132999 | JGI IMG/M metagenome (GOLD analysis project Ga0180430, IMG submission 132999) | Hypersaline lake sediment archaeal communities from the Salton Sea, California, USA - SS_1_S_2 metaG | ecosystem: Environmental > Aquatic > Non-marine Saline and Alkaline > Hypersaline >...
CACCACTGAACAACGAAGCTAGAAAAGGAAAGTTAAATAAATACCTTGAAGAGTTCTGCGCAGAAGTGGGTGTAAAAGACTATGAGGTAAAACCTTATTTTCAAAGAAGAGACTGGGAAGGTCTTTTACACTTTTTGTCTAATAACTAGTTTTTAAATACGATAAGAAAAGCTCTGGGTTAACAACCCGAGCTTTTACCTTTTCCTCAAGATACTCAGCAGCTCCAGATTCATGACCTGGTATCCCTTTAAGTAGCTTTTCTCTACTAGCATTTTTATCATATGTTTCAGAGTGTATAAGAATATCTCCCTTAACAACACTCATAAGCTCCATTGCAGTACCTCCTCCAGCACGAGAAATTGTAGTGTTACTTCTATAAAATAGCGAAGCTATTGTTTCTTGAGGCTGTAGAGAAAATGGGACTATAGTTAAATTTTTTGGATAATCTTTTATCTTACATATTTTTTCACAAAGATCTTGGAATAAGGTGCTTTTTCTTGAATCAAAATGAGAACAATAAGCAAAAAAGATTGTCTCCTCTGAGCTTTTTTTAGCAAAAGCAACTAAGCTTTGCATATACTCTACAAGACCTTTTTCACTCGGGTAGGTTCCTAATAAAGCAGTGACTACCTTTACTTTGGGATCTATAGAAAAAATGAAGTGATCTGCTTTTTCCTTTGCTTGTATAAATCCCTTTAAAATCACTTGCTCTATCGTATTTTTCTCTTCTTTAGACTTAAATGAAATTTTTATTTCACATACATCTTTCGATGGCTCTTTATTTTCAAATGGAATAAAACTTTGTCTAACCATATAAGAGTCATAGTGAACATTTTTAAGCGAAAGCTTACAGTATTTTTGCCAAAATTCTTTCTCTGTTTGTCCATCTTTTAGAAGAGGAAAAAGAGTTACAAACTTTATTAGCTCTCTTTCTTTTTTTCTACATCTTCTAATTGGTAAGAAAAAGTGTTCTGCTCGATGAGTTGGTAGGTCAATCATCACTTTTTCATAGGTAACGTTTTTATTATAAAGCCAATTGTAAAACCTTATCGATTTTATGATAGTTGAAGTTAACATTTGTTGTGTGTCAATTACCCTATCAATATTCTCTTTTTTTAAAAGGAAAAATGATTTTAAAAACACTTTTGGCACAAAAAGAAACTCACAGATAAATTGACCTTTTAATAATAATACCTGGAAAAAAACATTTCCCTTTGTCTGTGAGGCATTCCACCAACCTGTTCCCATAGATCCAAATCGTTTCCCAAACCAATCTTTCATGATATCACGTTTAAATATCGCTACCTTCGGATCTTTTTTTCTAAGTCTTTCTTCTTGGATAACAGCTGCTTGTAAAAGTCCTCCCCCACCAGAGGTTGTGATAATCATTATCCTTTCTGACATTACGCTCCCAAAAATCCTGACATAATTACAATAGCTACAAGCCAAAAACCTGCTTCTATAAAAAAGACCTTACAAGAGTAATTTGTCCACATCAAACAAATAAGAAAAGGAGGTAATACAAAGCCTACAAATAAACCTAGACCAACATAAACTCCTTCTATAACTGAGACAACCCCTAATAAAGATTGCAAAAATGCAAGAGAGTAAGAAACTATGTATGCAATAACAACAGTCCCTAACCACTTTTGCCATCCTCCTGACATCTCTTTTTTTGTAATGCCTCTAGCTTCCCTGTATTGTTTTTTAAACATTATGTCTGAAAACCAAAACACCCCTAAAACTAAAAATAAAAAGGCAGCGATAATCACTGCCATATAATCCATATAGATCATTCCCATTATTTCCTCCTAACCTAGCGGTAGAGTTAATAATGGAGGAGGTTGAATAAATGCTCCACCTTGAATGTTATAAAGCTGCATTAACAAGACAAATGTCTTTTTAGATTCAGGATCTCTATCATGAATATAAAACCATTTATTTCTGTATTTAACTGAAATATATGAGTTACAAGGAACTTTGTTTGAACAATGAATCTTAATTAATCCTGGATCAAACGGTTCACTTAAACATCCTGCGGCTCTTTCTTTTTCAATATCTTGCGTTGGTACTTTTATCCCTTGCGAAAGGTAGTATAAACAAGAAAGCACAGATCTTGGTAATATGCCTATCTTACCCTTCTTATCAAAACCAAGTTGCAAAGATAATAGATATCTGTTGTTTACATGTTTTAAACCATGAAAAATCTGATTTAATCTCTCAGCTTCTGGACCAACTTTTGGAAATGATAGTTGTAACCTTTGAGTTTGTACATCCCCCTCATCATTTTCTTTAGAACATTTGACAACATTGATACCAATTTGAAGCTCTCCTAATTTCTGAAAATGTCTTAAAAGTCTAGCAGCTTCGAAAAAGTCATCATAAGAGGTTATAGTTGAAGGCATCGGCCCTGATGCTTCAGGTGCATTTAATAAACCTCCAAATCCTTGAACGATTAGGGCAAATACTCTATCAATCGCCCAACCAGAATAACATAGCTGTTGTATGGCTCTTAAATCAATTGGGTGTAACAATTGATTGGTGTAAGCTTTTCCTTGTAATGGAGAGTACTGTATTGTTGGTTGGTTTTGCCAAGAAAGCTCTCCATCAATTTTAGCTGGGTTTTTTTCACTAAATCCAGGGATTGGGAAACTAGGCCTTACAGAAGTTTTATAGGTATACTGAGTTGTTACATTCCCAACATCTACAAAATAAGGTGTATCAAAATACCTTAACCTTACAATGTTTAATAACATCTGCTCTTTACTTGTCTGCTGAAGAGTCTTATTATATTCAGTTCTTCCCCCTTCACCTTTCATCGCTGTCGATGAAGGTACATGACACCCTCCAAGAAGTAACATCAAAGGAAAAATTAATAGGTGCTTTTTCTTCAAAACCAACTCCAAATTTTAAAATTTTAACTTTCAAAAGATCTTGTTGTACCCTTTACAAGATTTCTTATCAAGAAAAAACCACTAGAGAATTAAATAAATTAGTATTAATTTTGTATTTTTTTTATATTTATAACAATTAATTAACATTGATTTCTAATATTATTTTTAATAAAATAGTTATGTTTTTAAAAGGTTTTAGATTTGAACGTAAATACTATTTTTCAAATAGGGACAATTATAGTTACAAGCATAGATCTGGTATCAGATTCATTTTTTGCTATTGTTTCACCAGTTCAAAAGGTAGCTTGTTATACATTTCCCTTTTTAGAGACTTTTTTCCAATCAAAGGTTGATCCTAAAGATGAGTATGATCATGAATCTTTAGTAAAAAAGAGAAAGTACACAAACCTTGTAAAAAAGCTTTGTAAAGATCATGGGATAAACAAATCGATAAACATCTACCACAAAAAATACAATAGTTTTTCTTCTGTTGGGGGTAGGTTATCGATTAGCTCTCCTATTATTTATGTACCTTCAGAACAGCTATTTCCAAAAGAAGAATTAAGCTTAAAACAAACAAAAAACTTATTAGATGAAAATGAGATTGAATATCAGCTTACAAGGCAAGTTGTTCATTTAAAAAATAATACAGATCTTGTGAAAACAATTACCAAAATAGGAATTAGTCTAATTGCTATAAGTGCACTTGTTTTCTTTTCATTATCTTCAGGTTATTTGTTATTGGTAACAGCTGGAGTAATTGGGGTTAATCACTTAGCAAACAAGTATTTTCAAAATCTTGAACTAAAAGTAGACAAAGAAGCTGTTGATAGTCTTTCAAAAAAGCTTAGCCACAGTAAAGCTGTAACAGTTGCTATTAGCTCGTTTGAAAAACTAAAAGAAGAAAATAAGATCAAAAGACAGAGAGCCTTTTTGGGTAAGCTTCAATATACAACAGATGGTGTAGAGCGTTTTAATTTTAGTAGTCCTTCTAACAAAAAAAGGCTTTCACATTTACAAAACATGAAAGCCCTATATTACCCTATCTTACATAACCTAGGATATTCAATTAGCTCAATTGCTAATTTAAAGTTAAAAGCAGGTTAAAACTCCTTACCAATTTCTAGTGACACAAAATGTATCATGGTATCACTACCAAACTCCCCTTGGTAATTGATTCCAAAATAAGGTAGGTTACAATTATCTGGGACAAACTGAGCTCCTAGCCTGAATACACCAAGGTGAATTGTTTCGTCACTAAACACCGATATAGAAAATGTTGATGCAGCACCTGTGAAAAACGTATTAGTTATTGTATCACCAAAAGAAGAAAGGTTTACATAACTTCCCTTTTGGATTAAACGTAAACATCCACATCTACATTTCAGCGTTTCTATCAAACGCAAACCTATTTCCGTTCTTAATGTTGAAGCATAAAGATCATCTATTGTTAGGTTAAAACCTGCATCACCTGTTTCCGTATATCCGTCTTGCCAGTTGTTTGCCCAATCAAGCATGATAAAAGGATCTAAAGTTAAACAGAATCGATCTCTACAAATTGGCATACATAACTCTATCCATTGAGTTGGTATACTCACTTCTAAATGAGGAGATAATATCCAACCATCAATATCTGCTTTAGAAGTAATAACTCCCATTGTATCTCTTTCGTTTTTGCCTCGATAGATCCCTCCCCATAAAGCAAAGTTTGCATAGAGGTTGTTCGCACACCAAATTCCATACAAGCTTAAAAAACCTTGGTTTGAATATGCTTTATTCGCATTATTGGAAAAATCTACATCTGAATATGCATAGGCACCACCAAAACCAAGGATAAGATTTCTGCAATAGTTGTAATCAAAACCTATCATCCCTCCGACAACTTGATTTGTAATATCAGAAAAACCCTGAACATTATCTTGAGATGCGTTTGTATAAAAAGGAGAAATCCATACTGTTGATTTTGGCTGATTACAACAAACTTTTTTTGATTTTTTATTTTTTTTGCCATGAATTCTATTTGATGCAACTAGATCGTCTGACTTATTTAAAGCCAGGTTGTTAGTTTGTGGTGTACTGGAACTAGATCCAAATGCAAATCTAGCATGAGAAGGAAATACTAAAGATGATAATGAAAAAATACCATTTGTATAGCTATTTCCACTTCCTATACTAGAAGGAACAACACTTGTAGGTGTAGGTGGTGTAGGTGATGAAAAATTACAAATATCAACACTTGGTATTGTCCCATCAGTAATAATCTCACCTGTAATTCTACTTGCAACTCCCTCTGGACTTACAAGCGCTGCATAAGCACTGTCAAAATTCCCGTCTTGACCAACAATAAAGCTAATTCCTTCTAAGTTAATTGCAACATCATTAATGTATCCTGCTGGACCTTGTGGCAGAGAACCTGCAGTCGCTCCTGTAAGCCTAGTTGCTACCCCATTTGAATCTACTAACGCAGCATAAGCGGTATCCATAGAACCTTCATAACCACCAATAATTGCTTCATTATTTTCGTTAATCGCTACTCCAAAAATCTGACCCGTTCCAGTTGGAACTTCGCCTGAAATTTCTATCGCAGTTGCTCCTGGCGTTATAATAGCTGCATAAGGAGTGCCAGAAGAGCCATCTTGCCCTCCTACAATTGCATAACGACTATTATTAATAGCTACTCTGTATATCTGACCTTGACCAACAGGAGGAGATCCAGCCGTTATTTCTGTTGCAGTTACCCCATCAACAAATGCTAGGTATGGATCAATAAAACCATTATCATACCCTCCTACAATGCCTTGATCACTATTGTTAATAGAAACAGAGAAAATTACTCCATTACCTACAGGGGCATCTCCCATTGTAACTTGCGTTGCTGTGCCTCCAGGGCTTACAAACGCAATATATGGTTGATTTGTCATATGATACCCACCTATAAGAGAAGTATCACTACTATTAATATCCACACCTAGTATTTCTCCGGCGCCTGAGGGAGGTGAACCACCTGCGATTTTAGTTGCTGCTCCTACTGGGTTTACAAGAGCTGCGTAGACATCAGTTATACCATTTTCATATCCTCCAATCACAGCATTTCTATTCTCATTTATTGCAGTAACATAAATTCTGCCGTTACCTGAAGGTACTTCCCCAACAACTGATGAAGCAAATCCACCTGGATAAACTAAAGCTATATAAGCATTAGTCCCTTCATAACCACCTATAATTCCATAACCATTTTGATTAATTGAACTAGAAAAAATCTTACCCGGTCCAGAAGCTCCAGATCCTGTGATTTGGCTAGCTACTCCTTCAGGACTTACGATCGCGCTGTATTTATCTCCGGATACAAGATCATAACCTCCTATAATCCCGCCGCATTCAGCACTTAAATTTACATTTAATAGGGTAATCCCAATAAAAACAAAAAGCTTCCTAAACATCTTCTGCATATCCTTCTCATAAGTTTAAAAAGTTCTTATAAATCTTTAAAAAAAAAGTATATTTTTTTCTAAATGAACTAAAAAAAAGGCTTTCACATTTACAAAACATGAAAGCCTTTTACTGTTAAAATAGTCAAAGACTGATGTGTTAGGAAGATAATTTATCTTGATTTTGAAAGAAAAAAAAGGTATTATAAGTCAAGCGTCATAGCTGTAAACATTAATAACTAACGAGGAGTACACTATGAAATCTAAATTCTTAAACCTATTCTTTTTTTCTCTCCTTACAATGGGATACACTTTTGCTGAAACAGCAACTCCTGAAAAAAAAGTAACAGAAGAAAAAGTTTTACTTTCTTACAACTTAAAAGAAGGTCAAAAATATTACATTACAACTAAAATGGATATGGATGTATCACAAACACTTCCAGGTCAAGCAGTACAAAACATTCAATCAAGTGTTGAAATCGGTAATAAAATTGACGTAAAAAAAGTGGATAAAGATGGTGTAGCAAGCGCTACAGTAACATTTGATCACATTGTGTTTGAGTCTACTACTCCAGCAGGAAAAGTAACGTTTGATAGTAATAAGCAAAATGAAAACCTAAACCCAGCTTTACTACCTTTTAAAGCTTTAAAAGGTCTTTCTTATGAAATGAATCTATCAACTTCTGGAAAAATTAAGAGTTTAAATGGTGTAGATAAAATCATTGATAGCATTTTAGCTTCTCTATCGGATTTAGATCCAAAACTAAAACCGGTTATCTCAGCTCAGATCTCTAAACAATTTTCTGAAAAAGCTTTAACTGAATCATTTGAAAAAACTTCTGCAATCTACCCTGACCACAAAGTAGCTCTTGGTGATACATGGGATGTGACTATTGAATTAAGCAATCCTTACTCAATGAAATCAAAAAACATCTACACTCTTAATAAAAATCTAGAAAACACGTTTGAAATTGGTATCGAAGGTTCTCTAAAGTCTATGGATAACAATATCCAACAAATGGGACAAATTGCTTTCAAACAAGAGCTTAGCGGTTCAAGTAAAGGTTCTTATATAATCAACAAAGAAAGCGGCTGGATTGAATCTGGTACAATCAACCAAGATGTATCTGGTAAACTTGTAAATATTCCAAATGAACAGATGAAAAATGAGATGACTATCCCATTTTCGATGAAGATTAAAACAACAATCAACACTAAGAAAATTTAATCAGTCTCCATTAATTAATAAGAAAAAGACCGCTAATATTAGCGGTCTTTTTTTATACTGGAACTCCACTTAACTGACGTCTTACTTCATTTGCCACAGGCAATTTGATAGGTCTTAAACAACCATAAAGCTTCGTTGAAATTTTACCTATTGATTTACGAATAAATTCAATTACCCTTAAGAAAGACACCCATGTGGACTTTATGCTAGATAGAAACAATAATGACCAAGGGATACTAGGAGATACAGCGCTTAATATAACCCTTTTATAGGAAACTTCTTTAAGCGATTTTTTATACTCTTTGTTAAAATCATGAGCTAAAAATTTCAGACCGAAATGTTTACATTCACGTGAAAATCTATAAAGGCCAATTCTTGCGCATTTTTCAATGCTGTGCCCCCGATTTCTAAACTTAGATTTTTTTCCAATAAGTAAACCTGCAGGTTCGGTATCAATAAATGCTAATCTACCATTTTTTGTAAAACGAATGTTACCAAAGGTAGCGTCAACAATTCCTATTTCCTTAATTAGCAATTTGATTTTACGACCAAGTTCAACTTGATCAGATTTTGACATCTTTTTAATTGATTTAGCCATTTCTTCTTGTGATTGAAGATCCAGTTTTTCACAGATTATGAAATATCTGTGATTTAAACTGTTAGAAACTGGATTGTCAAATTCAATGGCATACTCTTTTGGAACTACTAAATCAATATCAAGCTTCTTTGCAATCCGAGTTATTCTATCATTCATCTCAAGTCTTAAAAGCCCCTCATTAGGGCCAAATAAACTCTCTTCACCTTTATCGTTTATAGGTCCTTTTATGTGTATGTCATCTGGAACTCTAATCGCACAAGATTTAATCAAAAAATTCGGAAGTTGATCATGAGATAAAACATTTGGAAATGAAACTAATTTTCCTTCTGTTAAACACTTTACAGATATTGGATTAAAACCTGCTTTTTCCAAAGTTGCATTCATCTTTTTAACTTTCGCAGTTTCATAAGAAAGTGGCTTTGACAAGACATTTTGCACCTCTGGGGTAATTAATCCTTTAATTCTATCTACTAAGTCTTTGTCGGGACAACGATGATCTTGCAAACTTTTTTCTAAATCCACCTCATTCAAATAGGTGTTCTTATAGTAATACGAACGAAAGATTTTTAGAGTTAACATGTTGTTCCTCATCTAATTTTTGAAAAAAAAAAATGTAACCTAAAAACATCAATTTTTGCAAATGACCAAAAAAAAACTTTGTCAAAATACAAAAACTGTTACATTAAAAAAAATTAAAGGAGCAAGGGATGTCAAAAAACTATATGCTTATTGGAGCTGGATCATTAATTGGAACAAACGTTGCAAACCTATTACTTGAACAAGGTCATAGTGTTGATGCTATTGGTAGAGAGAAAAAGGAGCTTCCAGATAGTGTAGAGTTTCATCAAGTTGATGTTTGTCAAAATGACAATGCTTTTCCAATAATAGAAAAAAACTATGATGGCCTTGTTTACTTTCCAGGGACAATAAACCTTAAACCATTCAAACAGCTTACTGCTGAAGACTTCCAAAAGGATTTGGATGTAAATTACCTAGGAGCAGTAAAAGCTATTCAATACTTTTTACCTCAACTTCAATCTGCAAATAATGCAAGTATTGTATTGATTAGCAGCGTAGCTGCAACTGTTGGAATGCCGTTTCATACATCTGTCGGAGCAGCTAAAGCAGCAGTAACAGGTTTCGCACTTGCTCTTGCTGCAGAGCTTGCTCCAAAAATACGAGTAAATATTGTCGCACCTTCTTTATCTGAAACTCCTTTAGCTAGCGCTTTATTAAGTACTGATGATAAAAAAGAACATGCAGCTAAAAGACACCCTCTTCAAGCTATTGGAGAAGCTCAAGATATCTCGGCGGCTATAGATTTTTTACTTTCTGAAAAATCCAAATGGATTACAGGACAAACAATACATGTTGACGGTGGGTTATCCTCCTTAAGGATTTTATGATTAGACTAGGCCTTTGTTGTAAATTTATTGATCAGCCTATAAAGTTCCGTACTGCAACAGCTAATTACTTAAAAAGACATAAAGAAAAAGGCGAAGATCCTTATGTCTACTTAAATGACATTGTGAATAACAATGTTGATTCTTTAGAAAAAGCTATTCTCTACTGCCATAGCATTGGCGTTGGATCTTTTCGTATTGGTTCTGACTTTTTACCAATTTCTACTCATCCTGATTTTCACTATACACTAAAAGATCTACCAGATGGATCTAAGTTAATAGCTAAACTTAAAGAAATTGCTCTTCTAGCTAAAGAAAAAAACGTTAGGCTAACTTTTCATCCTAGTCAGTTTGTTATTCTTAACTCTCCAAAGGATGATGTTGTTGAAAAAGCTATTGCAGACCTTGAATACCATGCAAGCATTGCAGAACTTGTGGGTGCAGATGTGATTAACATTCATGGTGGTGGAGGCTATGGAGATAAACTCAGCGCCTTAGCAAGATTTGAAGAAAACTTTAAACACCTCTCCCCTAAAGTAAAAAAACGTCTTACTGTTGAAAATGATGATAAAATCTACACTCCAAATGATCTGCTCCCCCTTTGTAAACAATTAAATATCCCCCTTGTCTATGATGTTCATCACCACCGCTGCTTAAAAGATATTCTTACAGAAGAACAAGCTACAAATGCTGCCTTAGAAACCTGGAATAGAGAACCCCTTTTCCATATCTCTTCCCCCCTCTACGGCTGGGATTCAAATAAAACACACCACCACCATGACTATATTGACATTAATGACTTTCCCAAATTTTGGAAGTCTATAGGTCCTTTTACTCTAGAAGTAGAAGCAAAGGCAAAAGAATTAGCTATTTTAAAATTCAAAAAAGAATTATCTATTTAATTTTTATTTAAATTGAATTTATGTTATAACTATAACCAAAATTTAAATAGTAATTTAAATGCTTAAAAAAATTAAAAATTTAATTTTATCGCTATCTATTATCACCAGTGTTTTTCTAGGATGTTTATTAGGGAAAAACGAACCAGAAATAAGTAGGTTAGATCCTAATGTTCTAGTTATTTTTGGAGCGACAGGCGATCTTACAGCAAGAAAGCTTCTACCTTCCTTGTATACGTTATCCAATAATTCGCTATCAGAAGATACAGTTATTGTTGGAATAGGAAGAAGAGATTATACAAATGAGATTTTTAGAGAGAAAGTAAGAGAAGCTATCAAAGAGCACTCAAAAGAGAAGATAAATGAATTAGCGCTAAAAAAGCTTGAGGAAAAGGTTTTTTATTTTCAGATGAGCTTTGATGAAGAAGAGCGTTATATTGATTTACAGGAAAAGCTAAAAACATTTGACTCACAATACAACACAAAAGGTAACCGTCTTTACTACCTTGCTACTCAGCCAAGTTATTTTTCTTTAATCGCTAAAAATCTAAAAAAAGCAGATCTTATCTATGATAAAGATAGCTCATCATGGTCTAGAGTAATTATTGAAAAACCATTTGGGCATGATCTTCAATCAGCCCTTGTTTTACAAAAAGAGCTTTCACAAAATCTTGATCAATCACAAACCTATCATGTAGATCACTACCTTGGAAAAAAAGGAGTGCTTGACCTTGTTTCACTACGCTTAGACCATAAAGAATTCGAACATCTATGGAACAAAGAGCACATAGAAAAAGTAGAAATCTCTATATCAGAAGATCTCGGCATCGAAGGCCGAGCAAAGTTTTGGGAAGAAACAGGATACGCAAGAGATATTACACAAAACCATATGATGCAAATTCTTTCTTTAGTAGCTATGGAAACCCCTTCTAAAGATTCAACTAGCATTCATAAAGAAAAAGAAGATCTTTTAAATGCTCTTGCACCATTATCTGATTACGACCTTACATCTAATGTCATACGAGCTCAGTACACTTCTGGAGTAGTTAAAGGGAAAGAAGCTGCAGGTTATCTTGAGGAAGAAGGAATTCCCTCTTCTTCTAAAGTAGAAACTTATCTAGCTTTAAAACTTTTTATAGACAATGAAAGGTGGAAAGATGTTCCTTTCATCCTTAAAGGAGGAAAAAGGCTAGATACAAAAGAAACCAAAGTTGTGATCCATTTTAAAGACAGTAAAAAGCTATACATTCGTATACAACCAGATCCACAAGTGTTACTCATAGACAAAGATATAGAAACAACAATTTCTTGGGATAAACCAGAAGTTAAATTATCTGAATACGCTTTATTTATCTCAGAAGCAATCAAGGGAAACCAAAGCCTATTTGTCACAGAAGAAGAACAAATAGCTTCATGGAAACTCCTAACTCCCATCTTAAACACTTTTGAAAACGACTCAAGTGAATTAGCTAGTTATAAAGCTGGTGTCAAAGACCCTTTTTCATTTGATCTGTAAATAGATCAGCTTTACTATGTTCTTTTACTTATAGAAGAGATAACAAATGAAATATTCTATTTTACTAGGTGCATCCTTACTCTCCTTAACTAGCTGTGCTAGATTATTTGAGCCTGAACATTTTGGTGTTAAAGAAAGTGTATGGAATACGCTTTCGGAAGAGTGTAAACAAAAAGCTATCGAAGGCTATAACGAAAGAAAGCGCAGGCAGCAAGAAATAAATGCTGAATACGCCAGAAGGCAACAAGAAATTGATGCTAAAAATGCTCCTTATGAGTTTGCTTTAAAAGTGGCTGAAGCAATTGCTACAAATGACTCCCCTTCAAAAATTGCTAAAGTAGACACACTTTTTAACCGAGTAACTTTACAAAACAATATCTCTTATTCAATTGAAAGTAGAGTTAAACTCTCAGACTGGAAAAAAGGAGATAAGGTCATAGTCTACAAAGATAAAAATGGCATCTATGACTATGTAATTGAAAATAAAGATACAGGTGATTCAGTTAGAGCTAATAAACGTTAAATTAAAAATAAGGCTATATAGGAATTATTTTTAATTGGTGCTATTCTATATTCCATGAAAAAACTCGTTATTATCGGCGGTGGAGCAGCTGGAATATTTGCTGCAATACGTGCAAAGAAAGAAAATCCTAGCTATCAAGTAATCGTTTTAGAAAAAACTAATAAACTTTTATCTAAAGTCCTTATATCTGGCGGTGGAAGATGTAATGTCACTCACTTTTGTTTTGACCCTAAGAAACTCATACAACACTATCCAAGAGGATCTAAAGAGCTTTTAGGACCATTTTATACCTTTGGGCCAAAAGATACTGTTTATTGGTTTAAAGAAAAGGGTGTAACTCTAAAAACAGAAGCTGACGGAAGAATGTTTCCAGTTTCAGATTCTTCTGAGACCATTATCAACTGTTTATTAAAAACAGCTTCAAATCTAAAAGTAGACATTAGAAAAAATCAAAAAATTGTCTCTATTTCAAAAGAAAAAGATCAGTTTTCTATCATTTTAAAAGATGAAACAATAATCGCTGATAAAATTTTAATCGCTACCGGTTCAGCTAAATGGGGACATAACATTGCAAAAGAGTTTGGTCATACAATTGTTGAACCTGTTCCTTCTCTATTTACGTTAAACATCCCCTCTTCAAACCTTCTTGATCTTTCAGGTATTTCTGTTCCAAACGTAAAGCTATCTTTAAAAAACTCAAAACACACACAAGAAGGGCCATTTTTATTAACTCATTGGGGGTTTAGTGGACCAGCTTCTTTAAAACTTTCTGCTTGGGCTGCTAGGTATCTACACTCTTTAGACTATAAGACAACTCTTTTAGTGAATTGGACTGCATCTACAAACCAAGAAGTTCTTTATCAATGTTTTTTAAAACAGAAAAAAGAATCACCAAAAAAAGAGATCCAATCTTTACTTCCCAAAAAACTTTGGATAAGGCTGTTATCTAGCATAAACATCGATCATAAAACCCCTATTGAAAAACACTCAAACAAGACTCTATTAAAACTAGCTTCTAAACTTTATGCAGACTCATACGAACTCAATGGTAAATCTACCTACAAAAATGAATTTGTAGTTGCCGGAGGTATAGATCTAAAAGAGCTGAATTTTAAAACGATGGAAAGTCGAATAACTCCTGGACTGTTTTTTGCAGGAGAAGTGATCAATGTAGATGGAATTACAGGTGGGTTTAACTTTCAAAACGCTTGGACAACAGCATGGCTTTCTGGCAAAGCTATGACTTTATAACACTTAATAACTAGAAGCTGCAACACCCCATGTTAAGATCATACCAAAAACAGTAAATTTTCCATTTGGATCAATTTATCTCATAACATCCTGTTTATGTATTCTATCAGAATCAAATGAAGCTACAGATACTGCAGTAAATAATTTTGATGCTGTACCTTCTCTTGTAAAAGTCTTTGGAAAACGGTTAACGATATGTTCATGAGTTAGACCAATAACAGGCCATCTCACACCTTCTCTAAGCACTCGTCTAGGGAAGTTAGTTAATATTGTCTTTGAAAAGCCGAATACACCTTCATTTTTTACTATGTCTCTTACGATTTGTGCAGTTGGAGTAGTAGGGTTTGCTTGTGAAGTTAATCTTAATAATTCTAGGGGATGTTCAACTGGAAAACCGGCTGTACTTCACATTGCACCCATGCAGATAAGGAGTAGAAGTTTACTTTCATTCTTAACGTTGGAATTCATGAATCTTTCCTAAAAACTTCTTTACAGAACCATTAAGAGCAGCAGAATAATGATTCTTTGAGCAACTTGTCAACTTCAAAGTTGTCGAAGTGAATCAAGAACCAACAGTAAATCGTTCATAGAGCCTCTCTTGAATCTCATATGAGTATTTTGAAATTTGCTTTCCTTCAAAATCAAATTTAAGCAAGAAATATTTCACAAATCTTAGAGATCGGGGTTAGAAAAACGAATTCCCACTAAAAAAACCAAAAAAGCAGATAACAATCACTATACACTGATGGTTAACATCTTACGTTGGGGGATTTACGATCGGCCTTGTTTTTGTCATTAGTTTTTTACGCCCTATCGTATTTTTCTCTTGATTTTTTTACTGTATATCGTAAAATACTCATATATGAACTAGCTAAGCTGTTAGGAGGTTCTTCATGAAAAGATTATATGAAAAAATTATCGAAAGTCATTTTGAAGAAGATGGCTTAATGTTGTTCTTATCAGGACCTAGACAGGTCGGCAAAACAACCTCAGCTAGCAGAGCTGCTGCAAAGCTTACAAAAAAATGGATTTATTTAAATTGGGATGATAAAGATCATCGCGAAATCATTCTAAAGGGTCCAAAGGCAATATTAGACTATATGAATATTGCAGAAGTTTCAGAAGAAAAGCCTATTCTTATTCTTGATGAAATCCATAAATATACTCACTGGAAAAATTTTATAAAGGGCTTATTTGATACTTATAATAAAAAAGCAAATTTTATTATTACAGGAAGCGCACACTTAGACATCTATAAAAAAGGAGGAGATAGTTTAATGGGGCGCTATTTTCCATATAAAATGCACCCTATGACAGTGTCTGAATATTTATCTCCTGACTTACGGCCTTCTGAAATAATCATGCCAAAACAAATCAAAGATGAAGATTTTAACCATCTTCTTAAGTTTGGTGGATTCCCGAAACCTCTTTTAAAAAAAAGTGTTCAATTTAGCAACAGATGGCAAAGATTACGCAGTCAACAATTACTCAGAGAAGATATTCGTGATATAAAAAATATCCAAGACATTGATCGCCTTGAAGTTCTTGCAAAAATCATTGCTGAGCAATCTAGCAAACTACTTACATACAGTAACCTAGCAAAAAAAATCAGAGCCTCTGTAGATACAGTTACAAGATGGATTAATGTACTTGAATCTTTTTATTATTGTTTTCGTATTCGACCTTGGTCAAAAAATGTCGTTCGCTCTCTTATTAAAGAACCAAAAGTCTTTCTCTGGGATTGGTCTACAGTGAAAGACCCGGGAAGCAAAGCAGAGAACTTTATAGCATCCCACTTACTTAAATCAGTGCATTATTGGACTGAAATGGGTTTTGGGGATTTTCAACTGTACTACATAAGAGATTTTGAAAAAAAAGAGGTTGATTTTCTTGTATCCAAGGATGATAAACCATGGTTTCTAGTCGAAGTCAAAAACTCAAATGATACCAAAATCAGCAAAAATTTACATATTTTTAAAGAAATGATCGGAGCAAAACACTCTTTTCAAGTTGTGTTAAATAAGGATTTTGTAAACGTAAATTGTTTTGATTATACAGAACCAGTAATTGTTCCAGCAAAAACTTTTTTATCGCAAATTATTTAAAAGATTAGCCCTTGAAAAAATCGGAAGAGGAGGGATTCGAACCCCCGGTACCTTTCGGCACTTCTGTTTTCAAGACAGACGCATTCGGCCTCTCTGCCACTCTTCCGTAAATATGTAAGCTATCATTATGTAATTGATAGCGAAAAAAATCAAGTACTAATTAACGTAATTGATCTAAGAATCTTTGGTCGTTTTCAGTAAAGAGTCTAATGTCGGTAATTCCATACTCTAAAAGTGCAAGTCTTTCTATTCCCATACCCCAAGCAAAACCAGAATACCTATCAGGATCAATTCCACCTGCTTTTAAAACATTTGGATGTACAAGTCCTGCTCCTGCTACTTCTAACCATCCAGTATGCTTACAAATACGACACCCTTTACCCTTACATGATGTACAACTAACATCAATCTCTAAACCAGGTTCTACAAATGGAAAATAACTAGGACGGAAAAGAGTCTTTGTATCTTTTCCTAAAAGCTTTTTCCAAAAGTGATCCATTGTAGATAAAAGATCTGCAAAACTTACATTCTTATCTACGTAAAAACCTTCAATCTGATGAAAAAACACATGACTTCTTGCTGAAATCGTCTCGTTTCTAAAACACTTACCAGGAGCAACTATACGTATCGGAGGTTTATACTCTTCCATTGCGCGAGCTTGAACATTACTTGTATGTGTACGTAGTAATGAATCATTTGTGATCCAAAAAGTATCCTGCATATCCCTTGCTGGATGATCTTTTTCAAAATTCAAACTTTCAAAATTGTAATAATCAGTGTCTATATCAGGGCCGTATAAAACAGAAAACCCCATCTCTTTTAAAATCGATAGCGCATGATCCATCATTTGTGTGACTGGATGCTTTGAACCTTGCTTCTGTCTTCTTCCTGGTAGAGTGACATCTATCCACTCTTTTTCAAATTTTTGGGTTTTTTCAGATAATGATAAAGCCTCTTCTTTGGACTTTAGTTTTTGTAAGATCCCCTGCTTAAGCAAGTTGATCTTTTGTCCAACAAGAGGCTTTTCTTCTTTAGAGCAGTTTTTCAACTGCTGCATAAGCTCTGTGATCTTTCCCTTTTTCCCTAAATATTTAATCTTTATCGGTTCTAATTCTTTAACTTTAATAACTGAATCTACCTCAGCCTCAAAGTCCTTTGACAGTTGATCAATCGTATCCATTAGGGTCATAAGAAAAGTTTTATTAAGCAGCTAAAGATTGTTTTGCAACATCTACGATCTGTTTAAATCCGCAAGGATCAGTTATCGCTAAGTTAGCTAGTACTTTTCTATTTAAAGTACAGCCTGCTTTTTTTAGACCATCAATCAGCTTGCTATATGACATTCCGTTGATCTTTGCAGCTATGCTGATTCTAACAATCCATAGTCTTCTAAAGTTTCTTTTCTTTTGCTTTCTGTGAATGTAGTTGAAAGCTAGTGCTTTCATCACAGCATCTTTCGTTAAACGAAGATGATTTTTTCTGTCTCCAATAAATCCTTTTGCACTTTTAAGAATTTTCTTTCTTCTTTTTCTTGATGCGACAGAACTTTTGACGCGAACCATGATTTTATCTCCAAATCTTTTTTACTTATATTAGCTATCAGTATACTTACTGGTAGTCTTATTTGTCTATGCTCCCATGCATCTCTTAAACATTTTTGCTTGAGCATCAGTGACAAATTCAAAATTTTTTAATTGTCTTTTTCTTTTAGAAGTTTTTTTTGACATAATATGTCTTTTTCCCGGACGAGTTCTTCTAAGCTTTCCTGTACCAGTTACCTTAAACCGAGATTTAAACGCCTTCTTTGTCTTCATTTTCGGCATGTTTTTCTTCCTTCGTTTCTTTTTTTGTCATTTTTTTATTTATAGCTTTTTTCGATAGAGGAGCTAAAACTAATGTCACTGTTCTTCCCATTCTCTTCATTTGAGCTTCAACTTGTGATATATCCTCTAGATCTTTGCAAAACCTGCTTACAACTTGTTGACCAAGTTCCATATGTAGCATCTCTCTTCCTCTAAATGAGCAAGTAATACGCACTTTATTTTGGTCTGTTAAAAATTTTCTTGCATGCTTTAACTTTGTATTATAATCGTGAATATCAATATTTGGCTTAATCTTAATCTCTTTAACCTTAACTTGGTGCTGAGATTTTTTACTTTCTTTCTCTTTTTTCGTTTGCTCGTATCTAAATTTTCCGTAATCAACAATCTTACATACTGGTGGCTTTGCTTGTGGAGAAATCTCAACAAGATCTAATCCATCTTTCTCAGCAAGAGAAAGAGCTTCTCTTAAGCCCATGATTCCAACTTGTCCACCGTCTTTTCCGATTACACGTACTTGTGCTGCTCTAATTTCTTGATTAAATCTCAAAATATTCTATTCCTCGTGTGTTTTTTCACCACTATAGCTTAACCATGTCTATTTGAGCTAGCTTGTCTTTTAAAAAAAAGATTCCCTTTTCTCTTAACAAACCTAAAACTCTCTCAAAAGAAACTATCGTAGCTTCCCAGAGCCTTGCTCTTGTTTTAAGCTCAAATACCTTCCAAGGTCTTTTAAGCTCATCTTCAATAAAAATCGTTAAGCTTATTCTCTGACCATTAACTCTTTTCTCAAAATCAATTCCCAAAGAATCTAATACTTCTTGTAAATCACTCATATTGTTTTTCTTTGAAAGATTGCAAAAACAAGAAAAATGATCTAAACCTAATATATTAAGCCATTGAAAAAGGTTTTTCAAGTAAGAAAAAAGATCTTTATCCTCTATATAAGTAATATTTTGAGTTTTTACTTCAGATCTTAGTAATCCAAGTGGCTTTTCTTCCTCTATAAACACTTGTCTTGTCTCAGAATTTTTCTCCTCAATTTCCATTTGATCTAAAGATAAATTCTGAAAAAGAGTAAATCCAGATTTTTTTAAACCTTGATTCCAGCTACTTTGAAGCATTAAAAGAGCTTCAATTCCATCTGCATTTAAAAGATTATTTTCAGTAAATCTATCTGGAGATGGCTTGATTTTTTTATATGCTTTTAACTCATCTTTTTCAAAAAAACTATTTCCAAAGATCTCAAGAAAACCATCTTCTTGTTTTAAAAAATTTGTCAAAAAAAAGTGTGATGCTTTTCCTGTAGATTCAAGTTGAATATCACAAGATAAGTCAACAAAATCTCCAAATTCAACAAAAGTATATTCATCTTCATGAATATTAAGCTGCCTTTGAAGTCCCAAATGTTCTAAGTACCCTTTTGCAGGTTGAAAAACCATCGATTTTGTCTCAATTAAAAGATCTTCTTTAATAATCTTTTTCATTTCTAATTCAATAGCTTCAAAAAATGTTGGAGAAAAATCTTTAAAATTAAAACGATAGCTAAATCCAGTTTCATCAACACTAGAACCTAACAACTTTGCCCCAGGAAAAACCCTAGACACAGCATACCCTAAAATTAGGGCTGTTGTGCTTTTTAAAGCATAAGAATCTGAATAATTTACTTTATAATCTAACAATTGTCTTATTAAGGATGTGAGGTATAGCTGATTCGAACAGCTGACCTCCACGATGTCAACGTGGCGCTCTAACCAACTGAGCTAATACCTCATGGTTCAATGAAAAAATAATACCCTATTTTCAAGATTGAAAACAAGGATTTAACCTGCCAAAATAGCTGTTATGACAAAATTATATCCCCTATCACATATAAAAATTGCTCAAAGTATCTGGAAAAGCATCTTAAGCAAAGATTCCACTGTAGTAGATGCTACCTGCGGTAATGGTCATGATAGCCAATTTCTTGCTGAGATCCTTCAAAAGGGAAACCTCTACTGCATTGACATTCAACAGGATGCAATTATAGCTACTAAGAATTTATTGGATAACACAAGCTGTAATACTACTTTTATTCAAGATTGTCATAGTAAGATTGAAACCCATATACCTTCACCAGTTGATCTTATCGTATATAACCTCGGTTATTTACCAGGATCTGACAAATCATTAACAACCATGACTAAAACCACTTTAACAAGTTTAAAAAAATCTCTTACTCTTATAAAACCTAAAGGTCTTGTCTCAATTACTTGTTATCCTGGTCATTCTGAAGGAAATTTAGAGCAATCTGAGATCGAAACCTACCTACAAGATCTAGATTTAAATAATTATAATATATATTCATATAAATCATTTTACAATAAAGCTCCCACTTTGTTTTTAATAAACAAAAGAAATTAAAAAACCTTTTATTTAATTATAAACCGGCGTATAATTTTAAATAAAAAAAATAGGTTTTTTATGTCTGTTAGTTCAACTTTAAACAACTCTATTATTCAAAATAAAATTATTCATCAGTATAGCTTTAAAACAGGGATTAGTGAATCCTCACTTAACTTTGATAGAGTTATACAAAGTGATTTTGTCCATTGTTTCGGAAGTGTAAGATTATTTGAAAAAGAAGGTCTTGTATTTCCTGAAACCTTGCTTTCGTCAATATTTTCTAATCTAAATCTAAAAGATTTAGCTACTAAAGAGGTTTTACAGGCTGCATTTATCAAAAAAAACCCGATCTTACTTAAACAAGCAATGAAATTTTTTGATAAAGTTTTTCTAGAGATATTTACTCAATTACAAACTGCAGATAAAAACACAGAAAAACTTTTAGAGATAACTCTAGGAAAAGCTATTAGCTTAATTCCCTTTTTTGAAGCAAAAACAGGAACAAAATTTAATATCCCTCAAAAGATTGATGGGCAGTATAGACTTGTTGAATACAAAGTTGATCAAATTAAGTTAACTCCAGATATCTTGGGATCGAACATCTTTGCTTATGGATTAAAACCAACAAGTGACAATAATGCTAGACCTATTATTTCTTTTATGGGAACTCCACATGCAACTTGTAGTGGAGCCTTTTTAGCTAGATTTTTTGATTTCATTCCATTTTTGGGAGTTGGAGAAGGTCTTTACTATCTTTCGAAAGATATTATCACAAGTTACATTGATACAGCTTACAATGAGCATGGACCAATAAAAGCCTATGGGATCAGCTTAGGTGGAGCGATGGTTTTACTTGCAAAAGCACATCAGCCAGAGAAAATTGAAGCAAAACCTTACAATCCTGCTGGTGTTAAAGATAGAATCAGAAAGGTCTATCAAAAAAACAAAGGTTTAAATAACCCTAAAACTACTGTTGTTGTACATGAAAATGATAAAGTACCAAAGGTTGGACGCCTTTTCAAAGATTCTGAATATCTAAAAGTTCTATCAACAAAAAATGATAATATTTACCTTTCACATGTAAAACCCTTATCAAATCTAGATAATATTGCTGTGATAAAAGGAGATGTAAATAAAGAGAATAACTTCTTCTCAAGATACATCTACTCTTCTTTACATTTTCTGGTTTGCTTTCCAAAATTCATGCTTTCTAGTTTGATACTTTTAGTAAAAGTTTTAATCAACTTGATTATCGAAGGGTATAAAGTGCTTGTGAAAAAAACAGTAGAAGAAGAAGCGATAAAAGCTTCAATTGGATAATAGGGTTTTAACCTTATCCATAATGTAAAAGCTGCCAACAACAACTAAAACCTCGTTATTGTTAGTGGCTTTTTTATATGCATCTAGCACTGTTTTCTCTAAATTTTCTTGGTATGTATAGTTATCGATAAAGGGTTTGATAAGAGTTTCTAATTCAGAAACAGAAAGTAACCTTTGCTCATCAGAAACTAGATGAAAACCTTTAGAAAAAGGTTTTAACTTCTTTACCATCGAAACATGGTCTTTATCTTTAGAAAAAGCAATAACAAATCGAAATGAATTTTTAGGGAATTTTTCTTGTAAGGCTTGTAAAAGCTTATCAATCCCTTTAGGGTTATGAGCTACATCATAAACAACATTTTCTACACACTCAAATCTACAAGCAGGACGAGATTTTAGACCATCTTCTAAATTCGAATATTTTAAGTTATACTTTTTAGCTAAATAGCCTAAAACCTTTTTTGCTATTAAAGAATTTTCCTCATCATAAAATAAATACTCACCTTCAACTTGGATCACTTCTGAAGATTTTTGTTTAGCTCGATTTAAAATAGAACTAAGCTTTGCTTTAGGTCCTAAAACAACGGGGATATTATCTTTGATAATACCTGCCTTCTCAAAACCAATTTTATCTATTGAATCTCCAAGTATTTGAGTGTGATCAAGTGAAATAGATGTAATAATAGATAAAACAGGATTGATGACATTTGTTGCATCAAGCCTTCCTCCAAGACCTGTTTCAATCACAGCAAAATCTACTTTTTCCTTTTTAAAATATAAAAGAGCCAAAAGAGTCATTACCTCAAAAAAAGTAAACTCTTTTTGTATTTCAGAAAAAGCATTCAAAATCTTTTCAATAAGGGTAAAAGCTTCTGCTTCTGGAATTAATCTGTGATCGATTTTTACCCTTTCCCTAAATGTAGATATATGAGGAGAGGTAAAAAGACCTGTTTTATAACCGGAACGTGTAAGTGTATTTGCTATCTTATGACAAACTGACCCCTTTCCATTGGTTCCAGCAACATGAATACATTTAGGAAAATCCTTAAGATCAAGCTTATCAACCATAAGCTTCATATTATCTAAGCAATAAGCCCCTTTATGAAAATTTGTAAGTGAAAAAAGGTGATTGATAATACTCATGATTTAAGCTTCCTAAAATCCTCTTCTTCTACCCATGAAGAACCCAAAATACTTTTAGGTTTTATCGTGCCATGAAAATCAGATCCACCAGTAATTAGCCAGTTTTTCTTTTTTGCAATAGTTAAAAAAGGCTCTTCTTTATCCCTTGTAAATCTTGCGTAATAACATTCAATTCCATCAAAAGGTAAATCATAAAGCTTGTTTAATATTTTCTGTTTTCCAAGATGTGGGTGACCTATAATCGCCTTCCCTTTAGCTTTATGTACTTGCTCGATGACCTCAATTGGAGTAGGGCGCATTCCAGGGCTATAAGCACATCCCCCATCTTTTAAATACTGATCAAATGCTTGAGAAATAGTAGAAACAATCCCCATGTCTATAAGTTTTTTAGCAATATGAGGCCTACCTATAACAGGACTTTCCTCTAAAAAAACAGGGTCAATATCAATACCTGATTTTTTTAGTTTTATTAAGATTTCCCTATTTCTATCTTGTCTTTTTTTCTGCATTAAAGAAAAAAACTGGTTAAACCCCTGATCTTCGATATCAAAATCATATGCCAAAATATGAACATTTTCATTATCCATTCTAGATGAGATTTCTGTTCCTACAAGGATTTCAAGATTAAGTTGTTCTGCTTTTTCAAAAAATTCAGGAGTATAAGCTGAAAAAGTATCATGGTCTGTAATAGATAAACCAGTTAAACCTGCTTTTTTAGCAAGATCTAAGATCTCAAAAGGGGTAAACGTTCCATCAGAACAAGTAGAATGTACATGTAAATCAGCTTTCATAAGGAATTACTCTCACTTCTGTTTTCAACTCGATCCCTTTTTCTTCTTTAACTTTTGTTTTAATCACTTCTATAAGCTTTCTAATATCTTTTGAGGTACATCCTGCATTTGCTACAATAAAATTTCCATGTATTTTAGAAACTTCAGCACTTCCAACTGTTTCTCCTTTAAGCCCACATTGATCAATTAGAGCTCCGGCAGAATAGTCTTTTCCATTTTTAAAAATACAACCAGCACTTTTTTCTCCATAAGGCTGAGTATTCGTACGATAGGATAACATTTCTTTTTGTTTACTTTTAGCATTTACTAACTTTTCTAAACAAAACGTAGTCGATAAAATAACCCTTTTTGCCCCCTGAAACTCTGTTTTTCTATATCCATATGAAAAACAATCTTTAGATTGTGTTTTTATCTTACCATCTTCTAAAAAGGTAACTTCTTTAATAACATCCCAGGTCGACTGCCCTAAAGCTCCTGCATTCATACACACAGCACCTCCAACACTTGCCGGAATCCCAGAAGCAAACTCTAATCCTGATAATCCTTGTTTAACAGTCTTTAAACCAAGATAAGGAAAGCTAGTCCCAGCCCCAGCTCTAACCAAATTACCTTCAATTTCACAAAAATCGATCTTATTTAAGATTACAAGGCCATTATATCCCCTATCGTCAAATAGGCAGTTTGATCCCTTTCCTAAGACCATATAAGGAATCTTTGAACTTCTAGCAAAGTCTACAGCCTCTAGAGCTTCTTTAACAGAGCGTATTCTAGTAAAAAAGCGTGCCTTTCCACCTAAATTTAAGGTGGAAAATGGCGCTAATAAAACAAATTCTTCAATATCCATAACTTAAGTGTACAATAAAGGCTATTTAAGCCCAATTTGAGCTAAAACCACCTTAATTTATATATATAACCCGATTTTTAAAATAATTTTTATATTGAAATTTATTATTTAAAGTGTTAATATATTTAAGTAAATTAAATAAAAATAAATTAAAATGGCATCTATTAATTCAAATACTCTAAAATATGCCGCAGGAACTGCAGCTGCGATATATACAGCAAAGAAAGTCTATGATAATCGCGATCAAGTAGCTCAGAAGCTAGATGATACAACAATCAAGTACTACGCTGTACTAGGATTTATGTATGGGCTAACTTCGAATGCTAACTCTGCTCCAAAAAAACTTCGCTTTATTTTAAAAATGGTTAACAATTTAAGCCAAGATTTACTCGCAGATAAAACTATAGACTTTGTTGCTAATCATTTTATTAAAGATGTGTCACATGTTTTTAAAATTATAAAACCAAGTACAGATCAACAAAATATTGAAACAAGATTAGAAAGCTTGTATCAAATAGTTTCTGAAAGAACAAAACTTTCTCCAATTATATATAATGCTATACATAGCTTAGGGAAAACCTGGTTATTTAACAGAAGGCCTATTAGCTATCTATATAGACACGTAACTATTAAAGGGCATAAAATTGATGCTCTTAGTTTTCTTTATGGGTTAATAGAGATTCATTTAGTCATAAATCTATATCAAAAGAAAAAAACAGAAATTGCAATTACAAAATTCTTCCAACAAAACCAATTGACAGCTTCTGAAGATGAAACGGTAGTAGAGCAAATACAAGATATCAGTAAACTAATAGCAGAGTATGCAGGTTAATTACTGTTTGCTAGTTCTAAATTTTCTGATTGTTGATATAGAGAATCTAATACAGCATTGATAAATTTCGCACTTTCGGGAGTAGAAAATTTTCTTGATAATCTTATAGCTTCTGAGATTGCCACTTTAGCTGGAATCTCATCGTCTAATAAAAGCTCAAATATCCCCAATCTTAAAAGGTTTTTCTCGATCCTAGGAATACGATCAAAAGTGTAGTCTTTAGAAGACAAAGAAATTTTTTCATCTATTTCTTTAACTTTTTCTAATATTTTATTGGCACGGGTATGGGCTAGCGTTGCCCATTTTTTTGTTACTTTATGGACATGCATGATCGTTTTTATTCCATCTTTCTCTTCTAATTCAGTAAAATCCTGACAAAAAAGAAATTGAAAAACAAGCTCTCTTAATTTTGCATTGGGAAAAGTCATTTATACCTACCGTTGGCTGACCACTATACCAAAAACCCAACTTTTTTTCGTGTAAAATAAATTTTTACCATTTTCTTGATCCTTTGTAAAAAGATTGCTATGGTCACAATTGAACATAGAGGAAGCATGATAGGCGTTTTTCTAGATACAGAAACTAATGGTCTTAACCCACGTAAGCATAGCATATTTGAAATTGCTTATAAGATGATTGACCTAAGAGATGGTAAAGAAATTTTTTCATTTCATACTGTTGTCAAACACCCGAAAGAAGTATTTGATTGCAGTGATCCGTCAAGCCTTGAAATTAATGGATTTACTTTTGATGAAATCCAAAAAGGGATTGAAGTTAGTGAAGTAAATAGACTAATTGTTCAGTCATTTGAAAAGCATAATATTGTTCGTAAAAAAGCAGTTTTTATCTGCCAAAACCCCTCATTTGATAGAGCATTTTTCTCTTCAATTATTCCAATAATAGAACAAGAAAAAATGCAACTACCCTACCATTGGCTAGACTTAGCTTCTATGTATTGGGCTATTTCTATTTTCTTAAAACAAGAAGATAAGTTTCCATGGAAAACAGGTATCTCAAAAGACCAAATCGCATCTTCTATGAACCTTGAGGAAGAACCCATTCCTCACAGAGCACAAAATGGAACAAACCATCTTGTGCAATGCTATGAAAAGTTAGTAGGCTATCCACAAGCCTAATAACTTGTATGATCCAACTTCACTTTTCCTCTAAAGATATAATAGATCCAATATCCATAAGCTAATACCATTGGAACACCTATTAAAACAATTGTAAGCAAAATACCAAGTGTTTTTGCCGTAGAAGAGGAATTATACACTGTTAAATTGAAATTTGGGTCTAAAGAGGAATGAACAAGATTAGGAAATGTTCCTAATCCAAATAAGATAAACAGTGATGTAATACTTAAGCTTGAAAAGACAAATGCCCACCCATCTCTATCATGTGTAGATTGATAATAAATCATAAACACACAGATAAAAGTAATTACAGGAAACACAAACAATACTGGAAATTCTTTCATTCTATCCATCATTGCTGGAGCATAATAAAGAGTTGATACAGTAAGAAGCACATAGGAGAAGATAAAAAAGCAAATTGAAGGCTTTAACCATCTTCTAAGCCAATCGTGAATTTCCCCTTCTGTTTTCATTAAAAGATAAATACACCCATGCATAAATAAGAGGGAAAAAGAGGTTAGACCTACTATAAGAGGATAAGGAGTAAAAAAGCGAGCAAAAGTACCAACATACTCTCCCTCAGCATTGAATGGGATTCCTTGAACAAAGTTTCCTAAAACAAGGCCGTAAGAAAATGCTAGATACATACTCATTACCGCAAATACAATATCCCATGTCTTTCTCCAAGTTTTACTCTCTCTTTTAGATCTAAATTCAATTGCTGCAGCTCTAAACATCAAAGCAAAAATAAACAACATTATTAGATTATAAAAACCAGATAGCACTGTTGCGTATACATTTGGAAAACCTGCAAAAGTAGCTCCAATCAACACAACAAGCCACACCTCATTTCCATCCCAAACAGGGCCAATTGCATTTAAGAAGACACGACGGTTTGTATCTCCTTTGGCAAGAAGGTGTAATGAGCCCACCCCCAAATCAAACCCATCTAAAATTGTATAGCCGGTTATCAGAAATCCAATAACAAGGTACCAAAGTATTTGGTAAGTAGATAATTCCATAATTACACCTATTTTTTAAGTATGATAAGGGTCTGAGTAAACTCTTGCTTCTTCTTCATCATCATCAACGGGACCATGTTTGATCTTTCTATCCAATAAAAATATAAAGAGAGCAAAAAGTAAAATATATATAAACAGAAACATAGTAATTGAGCTAATTACTTGCACTGGCGCAAGAGATTTAGTCACACCACTTGCTGTTTTTAATAAATTGTATACAACCCATGGTTGTCTTCCCATTTCTGCAGAAAACCATCCTGCTTGCATAGCTATCTGTGGTAGTACAACAGAAAAAACCATGGCCCAAAGAAGCCATCTTTTTTCTTGTAACTTTCCTTTCCAAAAGTAAAACATTGCTATAAGACTGATTAAAAACATAAGTCCCCATACCGCAATCATAATGTGATAGGTTTGGAAAACCACTCGTACATTTGGCCATTCCTCTTTTGGAAACTTGTCTAGACCAGTTACCGGTGTTTTTGGATTATGGTAAGTTAAAAGAGATAGTCCTGCAGGGATTTTTAACCCATAAACCTTCTCATTTTCCATATCAACCCAACCAGCTACAGAAATTGGGGTGTAGGGTTTTGTTTCAAACACTCCTTCAAAAGCTGCTAGCTTTGCTGGTTGATACTTAGCTACTAATTTAGCTGAGCTATCTCCAGAAAAAAGTTGCATAATTAAAACAACAAAAGCAAAAGGTAAGGCTATTTTTACCATCTTGTGAGCCATTTCTTCATGCTTTTTCTTAAGTAAATAATAAGCAGCTACACTCAGAACAAAAAAAGCACCTGCAGTCCAACAAGCAATTAAAACATGAACAAGGCGATCTACAGAAGAAGGATTAAAAATCACTTGCCAAATATCTGTTACAACTGCTCTTGCATTTTCACCTTCTCCAATGATTTTGTAGCCTGCTGGAGTTTGCATCCAAGAATTTACTACTATAATCCAAACTGCACTAAAATGAGCTCCTAAACAAACACAAATCGTAGATAAAAAGTGAACCGATGGCTTAACTTTATTCCAACCAAAAAGAAGAACACCTAAAAATCCAGCTTCTAAAAAGAACGCAAAAATTCCTTCAAAAGCTAGTGCTGATCCAAAGACATCCCCTACAAATCTTGAATACCTAGCCCAGTTTGTTCCGAAAGCAAAGACTTGAACAAGACCTGTAGATACTCCTAAAGCAAAAGTTAGCCCAAAAATTTTCACCCAAAACTTTGTTAACTGTTGATACTTTCGGTCTTTTGTCTTTAAATATAGCCCCTCCATAATCACAAGAAAAACCCCTATTCCAATACTTAAGGGTGGATAGATAAAATGAAAGGCAATGTTTAAAGCAAACTGTATTCTTGAAAGTATTAATGCATCCATAAAAGAACCTCTTGTAAAAACCCGAGATTTTCACCAAAAAAAATATTTGTCAAGCATTTAATAACTTCTGTTGTCAAATATTGTTTCTCTTCGATATATTTGATTAGAAAACCCGTATGCAGGAGGCTTTTATGAAAAATAAACAATTTCTATTAATAGGAACGTGGCTTGTAATCGTTTTATTAACACACCTTTTAAAATTTAACTTTCCAATTGGATGTCAATCAGCATCATTACGTTTTATTGCTATAACTCTACCTGCCCTGGCTTACTTTTTACCAGCAACTCTATCTTTATCTCTTATCGGAAGCGCATGGCTTGTATTACAAATTGCATATGGAACTCCATTAACACTGGGAATCCCTACTCTTTTTGCTTCTTTATCTTGGATTGCATCTAAGGAAAAAGGAATAAAAAATTTAGCAATGCATGTAGCTATACCATTAATTGCAATGGGAATGTATTGTTTTTCTGAGGTTGGATCTGGAGCATGGGCGTACTCTTTGTATTGGTTAATCCCAATTGCTTGTGCGTTTTTAAAAACATCTCCAATTACAAGAGCATTACAAAGCACTTTTTTAGCTCATGCAGCAGGTTCTGTTATTTGGGTGTATTTAATGCCTCTATCAAGTGAGCAATGGTTAGCACTGATTCCTGTTGTAGCTGTTGAAAGAATTGTTTCAGTTGTTTTATCTCTTGGTGTAATTAGTCTTGTGTCTTTTGTTGCAAATACTGCTACAAAGCCTGTTTTAGAGAAAAAAACACAAACAATCTAAAACTTATAGAGAAGATGTATTGCCACTAACTCTTGCATTCCCTACAATAACACTAACAAGTGGAATTGGTGTATTAGGCTCAATTTGCAAGAGCTAAATAAATAAAGGGAAGCAAGTGTTAGAGATTTATCATAATCTAACTCCATTTATAGAAGTTGTGATCATAACGATCATGCTTAACTATATTCTTTCATTGATCTGGAATACCAGATCAATGGACTTAGTATATGGTCTTCTTGCCTTTTTATTTATTTTTGGAGCATCTTCTTGGTTTAGCCTGCCAGTTTTACACCAAATCATGGTCTTAATCGGTAATGTTGCAATTATTGCGATCATTGTTATTTTTCAACCTGAAATCAGAGTTGCATTATCTAAGCTTAGCTTGAAAGGCAAGCGCTTTAAAGAGATTACAGAATTTGATAAATTTTTAGACCAACTTGCAAACTCTTCTTATCGCTTAGCAGAAAAAAGAATTGGAGCATTAATTGCTATAGAAAATGAAGATTCCTTAGAAGAATATGCAAGAAAAGCGGTACTATTAAATGGTGAATTTTCATCAGAACTTTTAGAAACAATCTTCTCATCTGGAACTCCATTACATGATGGGGCTGTTGTTATTAGAGAAAGAACTTTAGTAGCTGCTGCTGTGATTCTTCCTCTTGCAGAAGACACATCACAACTTGCTAAATCAATGGGAACAAGACACAGAGCAGGTTTAGGTCTTTCATTATTAACGGACTCATTAGTTATAGTTATTTCTGAAGAAACTGGAAGAATTTCTATCGCAAGAGATGGAATTATGACTCGTGGCGTAAAAATAGACCGATTTAAAGGAATTATAAGAAGTATATTTAATCCTCCAGCTCCAATAGCAATGCAACCTAAATTCAATATCAAAGAATGGATTAAGCGATGAGATCAATCCTCTATAAGATTTTTATTAATAATTGGGCGCGAAAACTTATCTCATTATTGTTTGCAATGCTAATTTGGATTGTTGTTAACCATTCAATAAGCTCAACTAAAACAGTGCATAATGTTCCAGTAAAGGTTACAAATTTACCTTCTGGAAAGACTGTTGAAGGACTAAAACCGAATAACCTTCTTAACAAAGGGGTTACTCTATCTTTAACAGGAAATAAACATGTTTTGGATGCTATATCTGCAGAAGATCTTCTTGTAATCATTGATGCAGATAGAAAAAAAGGAGACTGGATAGCTAAAGTTACTCCTAAAAACCTCCTTTGCTTAAATCCATCTATTGATATTACAAGTAACATCTCTTACATTACACACTCTAATATCATCATAAAACCAACAAATCTTATAAGAGAGAAAATTCAGATTACAATTACAAGACCTATAGGTGAAGCTCCTAAAGGTTTTCAGTTTATCGATGTATACCCATATAAACTATATACTCATGTAACTGGCCCTGAAAATGTAGTTAAGAGTCTAAAAACTAAAAATTTAAAACTTACTTTTAATCTTAACCAGATCTCTAAAGAGCTCTTAGAAGAATTAAATGAAAAAAGATCTGGAGATACAATAAGCTATTTTATTCCAGAAGAGTGGAAAACCTTAAATCTTCCCTACATATCATCAGATCCGATAAAAATTGAGGATGTAAATGCAAAAGACCTAAGAATGGATTTTGCAAAAACAGATATGATTCCTCTAGAAAGCAAGCTTCCTATTACTCTTTACTTTCCACCTCAATATAGAGATACTTTAAACCCTGACACCTATTCACTATCATCAAATGAGTTTATTAAAGAACAAAATGGGATGCACTTTTTAAACTGTAAGCTCTTTGCTACAGGAGTAAGCCCTCTTTTTTTAGAAATTGTTAAAGACATGATTCAGGTAGTTGTGATCGCAACTCCATTTAGTGAAGGTAAGAATAATCTTTGGAATGTTCAGTTTATCTATCCTGTAGAACTTGAAAACAGGTACGTTGCTCAATCCATTAAACTTGCAAACAGCGATCCTTCAGATGTTAGACCAAACATTCAAGAAGAATATTTAAGAAACCGTTTCAGATATTATATGAATCGCTTTAGACTTTATACTGAAAACAGTGAAAAACTCTACCTAGACATCAAGATTCAAGCAGACAAGGTCAATGTCAAACCCAAAAACCTCTAAAATTCTTTTTTTAAAGCGATCTATTTGCAAAAATGGAGGTCTTGAAAAAGCTACAAAAACTCTCTTTCAAGCTTTTAGTAATAGAGGGTGTGACATTCACTTAGCATCATTAAAAGATGCTTCATACCCTTCTGTTATAAATCACAAACTTCTTACCCCATCAAATCTATTAAAATATAAAAAGATCTACTCTTTTGATAAAGAATGTCAAAAACTTATTAAAGCCCATCATTTTGATACTATATTCGGTGTTGAACAAACCTCAAAACAAACTCACTATAGAGCAGGAAATGGATGTCATAAAAGCTATCTTCAGTTAAGAAAAAAAACAGAAGGATCCCTTAAAGGACTTAGCTTTAAACTCAATCCCCTACACAATCTTTTATTAAAAATTGAAAAAAATGCCTTTGAAAGTCCCGAATTAAAATGTCTATTTACAAACTCATATATGGTAAAAAACCAGATATTAGAAAACTACAATGTAAAAGAAAGTAAAATCCATGTGATTCATAATGGAGTTGAATGGAAAAAGTTTAATAAGCCATTTATAGCTCCCCCCCCTTATCAGGAGTTAAACATAAATCCTAATGTTTCTAAACTTTTATTTATTGGACACAATTACCAACGAAAAGGACTTGATTATCTTTTACAAGCACTAGCTAATATCGACACCCCCTTTCATCTATCAGTGGTGGGAAGAGATAAAAACATCTCCTATTATAAAAAACTCTGCAGTAAGCTTAAACTTTTAGATAAAGTGACCTTCTTTGGAGACCAACTAAATACTATCCCCTTTTACCAATGTGCTGATATTGTTGTTATCCCCTCTATTTATGATCCTTTCGCAAATGTTACAGTAGAAGCACTTGCCATGGGATGTTTTGTTATTTCTTCAAAGACAAACGGTGGACATGAAATTTTAACAAAGAACACTGGAATTATAATAGACAATTTAAATAACAAAGAAGAATGGGTTGAAATCTTAAAATTAACTTTGAAAAACACCTATAATAGACTTTCTATAAGAAATAGCATAGAACATTTAGACTACCAAAAACAGTTGGATAAACTTGTAACAAAGACTCTAGCATGATTACCTACTATCTAATCAGAATCCTAACCTATCCTTTTGGATTTTTACCCTTCTGGGCTTTACAGATAACTGGAAAATTTTTAGGTTCCTTTCTTTATCTATTTTTACCAAAATTTCGAAAAAGAGCTCTAAGCAACCTTGCACTTGCAAAAGATCTAAACCTTTCATCAAGAGAAATAAGAACAACCGCAAAAAATTCATTTAAAAACCTGTGTATCACCTATTTAGAATATGCAAAGCTTGCAAGAGGGAAAAATCTAGAAAAATCAATTATTTGTAAAAACCCTGAAGTTGCAAGCAAGCTTTATCAACAAAAAAAAGGGATAGTATTTTTCTGTGCACATCAAGCAAATTGGGAAACATTGTTTATTGATGGAACAAGTAAAATGAAAGGAATAGCTATTGGAAAACCGTTAAAAAATAGAACTCTTTATAATTGGATCTTAAAAATTAGAGAACAAAACGGCGGAAGAATCATAGAACCTCAAAAAGCTTTAAAAGAATCACTTAAGGCTTTAAGACAAGGTATTTTTGTTGGTATCCTTGGAGACCAAGGGATGCCAACAAGTGATTTTTCATATCCATTTTTAGGAACAAGAGCTTGGACATCAACAGCTCCTGCGCTACTTGCGATAAAGACAAACTCTCCGATTATCTACGCTGAGACAAGAAGAGAGTTTGGTAAATATGTAATCACCTACTCAGATCCTATTTTTCCAAATCTTGAAAACCCTTTAGATAAAGAAGTCCCAAGATTGATGAATAAGGTCTTATCACTTTTAGAAGAAAGCATCCGTAAAAGACCTTCTGAGTGGCTCTGGCAGCACAATCGTTATAAACAATTAACTCCTCATAAGATCTATAGAGAGTATCGCCATGATAGCATACTGATTATTCTACCAAGAGATCCAAGAGCTATTAAACAATCTAAAGCGTTAAGCTTACTTTTATCTAAGATCTATGATGGTGCTTTTATAACTCTACTTTCCCCTACTTCAACACCAACGAAAATTCTTCACTGTGAACATCTTCATTATTCAAAAGATTCTGAAAAACTCTTAGATGATTATAGATTTAAGATTGTCTATGATTTTACTGGAAGCAGTGAAGTGCAAACCCATTATTTAAGTAAAGCTGTTGTAAAGGTAGTTAACTTAAAACCCTTTTCTAATGACATCATAGACAACGCTAAACAAAAGCTTATAAAGCTTATTTGCAGACCTGGCACATTTACAACAAAAAATTCATAGAAATTTTTTGCTGTAACTTTTAACCTTGAAAGAAAGGAGATGCCTTATGCAAAAGAATGTTATTTTTACCATTTTGTTTTCAACTTTTTCACTATTTTCAATTGAATGTTTAGGTCCTTGTAATCCAGAACCTGAATGTGAAAGAGACTTTTTCAACCTTAACTGTAGATTTATAGCTGATGGAGAATTTCTCTATTGGACGACAGAAGTAAATGCAGTAGATTATGCTTTACAAGTTACAGAAACCCCGCTAACAGCAAACTGTGCTATTGGTGATTATAAAATAGCAAAGTATGATTATGATCCAGCATTTAGAGTAGCCCTAAGATATTATCATGCGATCAAATACTGGGAAGCTACACTACAATATACACGCTTTACAAACACAGGTCGAGATAGTGTTGAAGACAATTCACTATTTGTTACACCAACCTACTTAGATAACCTTGGTGTAGATACAATTATAAAAGCAACAAGCACCATAGATTTAGACTACAATCTATTAGACTTTACAGCTGCTAGAGTATTTGATCCAAATCCACATCTACGCATTCGCTTTTTGGCTGGTCTAACAGGTGCTTGGATCGAGCAGAAGTGGGATGTAGATTATACATCAGATGTTAACCAAGTATCTGCATTACAACAAAAATGGACATATAAAGCTATTGGTTATAGAACCGGTGTTACAGCTGATTGGTTTTGGTTTTGGGATATTTACATGACAGGAAGAGCAACAATAGGTCTAACTGTGGGTAAATATGAAAACCTTTCTCAACAAACATCTGAAGATCTTCCTAATCCAACAGAGTCATTTAGAGATTCAAGATACGAAGACTATCGTTTATCTACACATTTTCAATTGCTACTTGGCCCATCATACCAATGTGTAGATCCTTGTTGGGATTTTGAAATCTTTGCAGGTTATGAGTTTAATGCTTGGTCAAATATACACGAAGTTTTCCGTTGTCAAGATGATGGAAACTACTCAAGAACATTGATCAACAATGGTCTACTTGGCATGCATGGATTAACTTTACGTGTAACAGTTGCATACTAATGCCAGTTAATCGATTTTATATTGATAGCCCCTTAGAAAAAGGGGCTATTTTTTCTTTAGAAAATGATGAACATCATCATGTAAAAGTAATGAGACTAAATGAAGGAAATACTATTGAAGTGATCAATGGTAAAAACCAACTTGCTCTTGCAGATATCACTAAAATCTCAAAAAAAACATCTGAAATAACACTTACTAAAGTTGATCAGAAAAACCCTCCTAATAAAAGGGTATACCTAATCCAGGCTTATACAAAACCAAACAAACTTGAGCTTATCATTGAAAAAGGAACTGAATTAGGAGTTACTGATTTTATCTTTTTTTCTTCTGAAAAAGCAGAGAAAGCTTTCCCTAAAGAAAAGAGACACAAGACAATTCTAATTTCAAGTATTAAGCAGTGTGGTAGACTTGATCTTCCTAATATTTCTTATGAAAATAAGATCCCCAAGCTTAATGATATACATCTTTTTTATGGGGATGTAAAAAAAGAAGCTAAATTCTTCCCAGTAGTTCTTAAAAGTCTAGAATCAAAAAAACACATAGGCTTTATTAATGGACCTGAATCTGGCTTTTCTCTTTCTGAACATAAGACCTTTGAAGAAAAGTTTGATGCCATAGGAGTTAGCCTACACCAAAATGTTTTAAGAACAGAAACTGCTGCGATTGTTGCAACAAGTTTCTGTCAAATTTATCAAAGATAACTTTCTACAATTTTAAATACACTTGTAGGAAATGTTTTCTTAGAACCATATTTATCTGGTTTTAACGATGTTTGAACTTCATGGTCCAAAATATTTAGAATTTCATTACGTTTTGATTGATGAGCTAATACAGCAAATTTATATATTTCTGTATCTTCTTCTGTATTTGTCCTTTGTTTAACTTGAACATTATACTGATTTACCAAGTGTAAAGCTACTAAACCAGCTTCTTGATTAGGTTGATCATATGAATAAGCTAATAGATCTTGTAATGTTTCATCTTTAATCTGTTGACAGATTTGATCTAGAAAAACATTATCAGGGAATTTCTCTTTATATTTTTGTAACTCATAATCAATAAAAGGAAGTTGTCTTTTAAATGCTTCTGAAGAATGACTGCATGAATCTCTCAAAGGAACTACAACAGGCTGTATAATACTAAATTTAATAAGGTTATAAATATCCTCACGTCTTCTTTTAGAATTTTTTGCATCTTTTAATGCAAAGTTAAGAAAAGAAATCCTTTTTTCGTATGAAGTATATATATATGAATACGCATTCACTCTATCTTCTTCAGATAAACGTGTATCACGATTATTCTCTATGGGATCAAAACCTTTATCAATCATGGCACACCATAATTGATAATCTTTTTTAGTAAACTCTGTTCTACCTATAAATAAATTTGATATACATTTACCTCCGTGAAGGTTTTCATGATTAACATCGATATTTAAGTCAAAAAGCTTGTTAATAAAATAAAGCTGATCTTTTATATGTTTATCATCAAATTTATTACTTGCTAAAATGATGTGAAAAGCATTATTTCCACCTTCACAAACCCTGTCCTTTTGCACTTCCTCACGAGCAGATAAATAATCGAAGACTTTTTTTGAGCCATATTCTGTGGCTACTAAAAAGGGAGTTTTATTGGTATTAATCTGTTGATCAATGGGTACTCTTCTATCCCCTAAAGCTTGTTCACTTGTAAATAGCTCAATTAAATCAAGTCTGTCATGCTTGGCTGCTAACTCTATCGGTCTTAACCTTCTACTAAAATCATGAGGATCATTCCAATGCAAATCCAATTCTAGATCTTGAATAACAGTTTGAACTAAAAGACAGGTTGTAGTTGGAATAATAGCAACTAGAAGTTCTTGTTTATGTTCGTCATCCAGCAAAAGATGATTATTCATATAAAAACGCAAGATTTCTTTGTAAAAGGATGGTTTGTTAGTCGATATACACAAGGCCATCCATTCTTTTAAAATAAATGAGTTATCATTTTGCTCAAAAGCTTTTTTATCAATTTTTGCTAGCTGTTCAATAAGAAGTTTCAAGTTGTTCGATTGACAGATACCTAAAATAAGATGTTGCTGATTCACATTTTTATCATAATCTCCAACATCCTTATTCGCAATTTCTAGAAAATGTAAATTTCCACTTCTACCAATTGTCTCAAATACTTTTTTTCTATAATCCCAGTTATCCAGCTTTATCATAGCATTATTTTTGAAAAAAAACTGCACTACTTCATACTTGTTAGTTTCAATAGCAAAGCAAACACAATCTATCTCTTCTACTAAGCTAAGACGAAATCTAAGTATTTTTATTACATGAAGATTATTATCTTTTATCGCTTGAATCATTGCCTCTTTATTCGTTGAAGAGGAGTTAATTAGATCTTTTGTCTTTTTATGAATATACCCAGTTTTTAATACACCAAAGACACTACCCAATGCTAAAGACAACAACATTGAAGACAATATATGAATACCACCCAAGTAACAAAAAGCACATATTGAAACACTCACTAGAGGAACATCATATATCTTAATAAATTTAAATACTTTTGAAGCAACAAGAATAATATTTTGAAGACAATCTTTATGTGTTTTAGGTCTTATAAATTTTGGAACAGCTGTATTAATTTTAGAAACTGACATATTTTCCTCCTAGGGATAAATTGAGGAAACAATGTAAATCAATATGAAATATTAAGAAAAGAAAAAATTATTGCTTTTTAAAAACTAATGCTTTTTTAGGATCCATCGTTACCATGTCTCCATCTTTTAAAATACTTAACGCTCCATCTGCACGAACTATAATTGGAAGCTCAAATGTTTTAGCCAGTAGATAAAGATATTTTTCTGAATTAGAATCTTCCAATTGGTCTTGTAAGATCACTCCAGCTGCATTTTTTATTAGTGGTAAAAAACTCTGATCACAACGAGGTAATACTAGTATATGCCCTTCTACAGAAGATGGCTCATGTCTTTCAGAAGATAAGATCAGTTTTACTTTTCCACTTACTTTAGAACCTAATCCTTTAGAACCTTTTACTAATATATCTCCAATATGCTCAACTAACATCATGTTTGTAGAACCTTTTTTCCCAAAAGGTGAACCTGCAGTTACAATCACAAGATCTCCAAACTCTACAATGTTATTATCTAATACAAACTTGCTTGTTAAAGAAAAAGCATCTCTTGCACTTTCACATTTTTCTACATAAAAAGGAATAACTCCCCAGTTAAACGCTAACTGATGATATGTCTTTTTATCTTGTGTTAAAGCTACAATAGGTATTTCAGGTCTTAGTCTTGAAACAAGCCTTGCAGTAAACCCTGAACTTGTAAATGCAAAAATAGCTTTTGCATTTGCGCTATAGCCTGTTTTAACCGCAGAAAGAGCAACTGCGGATGAGATATCGTGATACCCTTTTTTATGAGTATTTAAATAGAAAAAATCTTTAAAGTTAAAATCTTCTTCTGCCTCATGAGCTACTTTTTTCATTTGTAAAACAGAGTCTATAGGATAATTCCCTGCTGCAGTTTCTGCAGAAAGCATAATCGCAGATGTAGAGTCAAATACTGCATTTGCAACATCTGAAACCTCAGCACGAGTTGGCCTTGGATTTACAATCATAGACTCTAACATCTGTGTTGCTGTAACAGATGGTTTAGATGCATGATAACATTTTCTTATCATCATCTTTTGCAATTTAGGAACTTTAGCAAGATCAACTTCTACACCTAAGTCCCCTCTTGCGATCATAATTCCATCAGATACGCCCACAATACTATCAAAATTTTCAACACCTTCAGCGTTTTCAATTTTGGAAATCACTCTTATATTTGCTTTGCCTTCTTGTGCTAGAAGTTCTTTTACAGAAAGAACATGCTCTGCAGAACGAATAAATGATGCTGCGATAAATTCTACATCATTTTCACAAGCAAATTTAATATCAGCTATATCTTTTTCTGTCATCGCTGGCAGGTTTAAAACTACATCAGGAACATTTACTCCCTTTCTTTCTTTTAAAACCCCAGAGTTTTTGATTTTTACCGTTACTTTATCAGGAGTAGATTCAACAATTTCAGATTCTATATACCCATCATCAAACAATACTTTTGTACCAACTTTTATTGAATCAAGTACTTCAAATGGATCTATAGTAATATGGGTTTCTATATCATCAAACTCTTTGACAATAGAAATCTCCTGCCCTTTTTCAACAGTCAGTATTCCACCTTTAATCTTTTTGATACGGATTTCTGGCCCTTTGGTATCTACCATAATGGCCATTGGCCTTTTAGTAGCTTCTCGAGCTTTTTTTAGATTTTCAATTAGCTTTC
>Ga0180430_10000584_pt1 | contig 39151 bp, 39 predicted proteins | sample SS_ome_9_FD_132999 | JGI IMG/M metagenome (GOLD analysis project Ga0180430, IMG submission 132999) | Hypersaline lake sediment archaeal communities from the Salton Sea, California, USA - SS_1_S_2 metaG | ecosystem: Environmental > Aquatic > Non-marine Saline and Alkaline > Hypersaline >...
AATTCTATGATTGGTCCGCAGCTGGCCCGATCTTCGATGAGAACTTCGACGGCGTTCGTTTGCTGATGGAAGCTCAGGGTATCTCCCTTGAGAACATCGGCGAGTAATCTCTAAAGCCTAAGATTGAAATTAGCCCCGGATATTCATATCCGGGGCTAACTTAATGGAAAACTATGCTAGAAATAAAAAACTTGACCAAAGTCTATGAAGGGGGCACCCAAGCGCTGACAGATGTTAGCTTCTCAGTTAAACCGGGAGAATTCCTGGCTGTGATTGGCTTGAGTGGTTCTGGAAAATCGACCTTACTGCGCTGCATTAACCGGCTGATCGAACCCACAGAAGGGCAGATCATCTGGAATGGACAGGATATAACTGCAGCCAGCCAGGATGAGATGCTGAAGATCCGCCGAAAGATCGGCATGATCTTCCAGCACTTTAACTTAGTATCCCGATCAAAAGTGATCACGAACGTATTGGCAGGCAGGTTGGGATATGTCAATCCAGCTATGAGTCTGTTGAACCGCTTCCCAAAGAGTGACCATGAAATGGCCATTAAACAGCTTGATCGTGTCAGCATCGCTGACCAGGCCTATAAACGAGCTGACGAGCTCAGCGGCGGGCAGCAGCAGCGTGTGGGCATTGCCCGAGCCATGGTCCAGGAGCCAGATATCATCCTGGCAGATGAGCCTGTTGCCAGCCTCGACCCTGTTCTGGCTCACAGCATCATGCAGTATCTGGAAACCATCAACCAGGAAGATGGAGTGATGGTTCTGTGCAGCCTGCACTTTTTGGATCTGGTCCATCGCTACGCTGATAGAGCTATCGCACTAAATGGCGGTAAGCTGATGTTTGATGGAAAACCAGAAGATATTGATGACGAGAAATTTAAAGAAATATACGGCAAAGAAGCTGAACGGGTAGGTTAATTATGGATAAAAACAAACCCTCATTATTACGATCATTAGGAATTGCCCTTGGTGTGGTTCTGGTGATTGTTATATTTGCATATGGAGTAAAAGTTACTGATGTAAACTTTGAAACTACTCGTTCAGAAGACCGCTTGACCCAGCTGCAAAGGGTTATCCGGGCTCTCGTTAAACCAGATATTATAGAATATGATTATGACGAAACTGTAGTGGAATTCCCTTTCTATCTACCTTGTCCAGACTCAGGTTCAGTAGCCGAACCAGAGGTTGATACAAGCCAGGCATATATGGTGGCGAGTGAATATTGTGCCTCTCCTGGAGATATTGTCCAAATTGAAGGACATAATTTCCCGGCAGATCAGAGAGGTCCTGTTGACTTTTACACAGCTAGCGGCGTGAAAAAACCCCTGGGAGATTTTTCCGCAGATTCCAACGGAGATTTCCAGCTTGAGGTTGAACTGCCAGAAAGACAGCCCGTGGCTGAAGCGCAGCACATCATCGCCACGATCCGGGTGCAAATTGGCAATGCCATGCTCACCGAAACAGCCAAAGTGACCTGGGACAAGATCATAGAAACGGTCTTTATGGCTTTGCTCGCTACCGTAATTGGTACAGCGATGGCCATACCGATCAGCTTCATCGCAGCCCGCAACTTGATGGCTGAAAATAAAAGCCCACTAACCAGCATTGCTTTCTCGATCGTAGGTTGGCCAACTGGAATTTATCTTGGTTTGAAAGTTGCTGCTCTGGCAAGAGACTATCTCACACCAATTTTGGAAAATACCACTCAGTCTGTGATCGCCCTTGCAATTGGTCTAGTGGTACTCTTACTTATCCTCCGCTGGGCATTCAGGGATGATGATACAGCACCCGGATTCAGCGTTCTTCGGATACTCAAGGTGCTAGCTTATGCAGTAGCCGGGATTACCGGGATTGCAGTTTTACTCTTGCTTGAATCTCTATCCCGAACTGTTGGATTGGCACTGGTCGAACCCCTGGGACCATTTGGTTTCGTGGGCAATTTCCTGTTCCAGATCGGCGAAGCTGCAAGGTTGGTTATTCCAGCTTTTGCAGCTCTTGGCTTAGGCGCTGTCATTGGAGGAATGCTTGGAAAGTTAGGGCAAACCATCAGTGATAAATCCCCTAAAGCAGTAGTCAAGATAGTGAACATTTTCGGCGCGACAATAGCAGGTGCCAGCCTCTTTGCCATTATTGGAGCTGGGATCAACTATCTCTATCAGATCGATAACTTGAGCAAGACTCTCTACTGGCCAGCCGGGATCGGTGGTGCAATAGGCCTGATTCTGGCCTTGGTGATCAAATCCAAACAAGCTCTACCGACGGGTCTGATCATTTATTTCATCACACGTACAATTTTAAACGGTACCAGGTCAGTTGAGTCTCTCGTGATGGCGATCGTGTTTGTGATCTGGGTAGGAATCGGACCTTTTGCGGGTTCCCTGGCCCTGGCATTACACACGCTGGCTGCCCTCGCTAAACTCTACTCAGAACAAGTGGAAAGCATTTTGCCTGGTCCATTGGAAGCAGTTCAAGCCACTGGCGCAAACCGGCTCCAGACCATCGTCTATGCGGTTGTGCCCCAAATCGTATCCCCCTACATATCCTTTACAATGTACCGTTGGGATATTAACGTTCGTATGTCCACCATCATCGGTTTTGTGGGCGGCGGCGGTATCGGCTTCCTGCTGCAGCAGAATATCAACTTACTGGATTACCGGGCAGCAAGTGTCCAGATGCTGGCTATCGCAGTTGTGGTAGCCTTGATGGATTACATCAGCTCGGTGGTCCGAGAGCGGATGGTCTAAACCAGATATACCAAGCGCATTAGCAAACACATCCCGGAGCGCTGATCGCTCCGGGATGTTCACTTAATGGTAGACTAGTGGACATGAAAAAGAAGTTGAAATCCCTGCAAAGAGAACTATCTACCATGTCCAATGCCCTGATAGCATATTCAGGCGGGGTAGATAGCACTCTCCTGGCAAAACTTGCCCTGGATGAATTGGGCAAGAACGCCACAGCAGTCATTATTACCTCTCCCACCTTACCTGAACGCGAACTTAAGGAAGCCAGGGACCTCGCCAACCAGATCGGTATTGAATTGATAGAAATGGCCAGCGATGAGATCGATCTTCCGGAATACTCTGCCAATACTGACCGGCGCTGCTATATCTGCAAGGATCACCGCTATCGCATGCTGCGGAAATTCGCGGATGAGAACGGTTTTCAAACCATTCTGGACGGCTCAAATGCAGACGATCTGGATGACTTCCGGCCAGGTCATAAGGCGGTAAAAGAGCAGGGAGTACGAAGCTTACTGCAAGAGAGCGATTTTTCCAAAGCTGAAATTCGTGAACTGGCAGAAGAAATGGGCCTATCGAATTTTGACAAACCTTCCTCTGCCTGCCTGGCATCACGTATCCCATATGGCTCAATAATCACATCTGACACCTTATCACAAATTGAGGAAGCCGAGGAGTTCCTCATCCAAATCGGTTTCCGGCAGCTGAGAGTCCGCCACCACGGGGATATTGCTCGCATCGAAGTGCCTCCGGAAGATTTTATTGAACTGATCAACAACAGGGAAAAGATCACTCAGAAATTTATTGAGATAGGGTATTCTTATATTACCCTTGATTTACGCGGTTTCAGGTCTGGCAGCCTGAACGAAGGATTAATGACGAATGGATCAAAATAAACTGGAAGAGTTATTATCCGCAGTAAAGGATGGGATAGTTCCTGTCGAAGAAGCCATAAAAAAACTGGAGGCCCTTCCATTTGAAGACCTTGGATTTGCCCGATTGGACCTGCATCGAGATCTGCGGCAGGGCGTACCAGAAGTGGTCTTCTGCCAAAATAAAACTCCTGACCAGATCATCACTATCATGAAAAAACTCTGGGACCACCACGACCACGTCTTGGGAACCAGACTTTTCCCCGAGGCTGCTGAGACTGTCTTAAAAGGACTTCCAGAAGCCGAGTATGACCCAATATCCAAACTGATCCGCCTATCGAAGGGAGACCTCCCCCAACCGGCAGAGGATGCTCCCTATGCAATGGTAGTTTCTGGAGGTACCTCGGATCAACCAGTCGCTGAAGAAGCCGCAATAACTCTGGAGTTCCTGGGCAGCAGAGTGGTCAGGGCCTACGATATCGGTGTTTCCGGTGTGCACCGCCTGTTTGATCAGCACACCTTGCTAACTGAAGCAGATGTGATCATCAGCGTTGCGGGAATGGAAGGAGCACTCACCAGTGTCGTAGGAGGGTTGGTATCTTGTCCAGTTATTGGTGTGCCAACATCAGTTGGATATGGAGCGAATTTCCAGGGTGTTTCTGCCCTGCTGGCCATGCTAAACGCTTGTGCACCTGGTATTGCAGTTGTGAATATTGATAATGGTTTTGGCGCTGCTGTATATGCCCATTCGATTTTGAGGAGAATTTGCAAATGAAAGTCCTTTACTTTGACCTGATCGGTGGCGCGAGCGGTGATATGATTCTGGCTGCATTGATCGATGCAGGTGTCCCTTCTGAAAAGTTGGCGGAGATGCTGGCTGGTTTGAAATTGGATGAATTTGAACTTAAGTCCTCATCAATAAGCAAGAATGGCTTCCAGGCAACCAAGGTAGATATCCTGGTTGGCGAACAACCTCCCGAAAGGCATTTGAAAGAGATCCTTGAAGTGATCCGCAACAGCTCACTTCCCGTTCCAATCCAGAATCGTGCCATACGGATCTTTCAAAATATTGCTTCAGTAGAAGCAGGGATCCACAATAAACCAATAGACCAGATCCATCTCCATGAATTGGGAGGCACAGACACGATCGTCGATATCACCGGAGCTTTATTGGCATTGGATTTCCTCGAAGTAACAGAAATATACGCTTCTCCAATACCTCTGGGCAGCGGATTTATAGAAGGCGCTCACGGACAGATACCTTTGCCAGCTCCAGCGACAATGGGGTTGTTAAAAGGCCTTCCTGTAAGGCGAACAGAGATCAAAGCAGAACTGATCACGCCTACTGGCGCTGCCTTGCTGGCTGAGCTGGTTAACGAATTTTCACCACCCCCAGAGATGAAAGTCGAAGTGATTGGATATGGAGCTGGAACCAGAGACTTGCCGGTGCCCAATTTACTGCGGGTGATGATCGGTGAATCCGCAGAGGCAGGAGAACAAATCAGAGAACGGTTAATTCTCCTTGAAAGCAATCTGGACGATCTTAATCCAGAAATCTATCCATATCTGATGGAGTCATTATTCAATGCTGGAGCCCTGGATGTCTGCCTCGTTCCAATTCAAATGAAAAAGAACAGACCCGGCACTCAGATTCAGATCCTGACTGAAACCCAAAAAGCAGAAGAGATGAGAGCAATCCTGTTTAAGGAAACGTCCACGCTGGGCATCAGGCAAACGCAGCTTGATAGATATTCACTTCCCAGGGTTACCAAGGAAGTTCTCACCAGCTATGGATCGATCAGGATCAAAGTTGCCGGAGAGGGAACAGATTTTCAAAAAGCATCTCCTGAGTATGAGGATTGTCAAAAATGTGCCCGGGAAAATGATATTCCTCTCCAGCAGGTCTACCAGGAAGCGATCAAAGTCTATTACGAACAGGAAAATTGATCCCGCATTTCGTTAATCGCTTCAAAAACTCGATTTTTCTTTCAATATTAAGATTTAGTTAGTATTTTTATGGAAAGTACCTCTCATGGTACAATTCGCACGTGTTTAAGAAAAGCAGAAAAATGATTATTTACCTCCTGCTATTGACCCTTATCATCCTGATTGGAGCCCCTCGCGTTATCATGGTGCAGCAGGCAGGCAAACAGATCTACACGGTAGAAGAAGTCCCCCCAGCCAGGGCAGCTGTAGTCTTTGGCGCGGGTTTAACCACTTCCGGCGACCCTACACGGGTTCTGAAGGATAGGGTGGAAACCGCTGTTCTGCTCTACCAGGCCGAAAAGGTTGAAAAAATCTTGATGAGTGGGGATAACAGGTTCATCGACTACAACGAACCTGGCGCTATGAAAGCCTATGCCCTGGAATTGGGCATCCCTGAGGAAGATATTGTTTTGGATTTCGCCGGACGCAGAACATATGATACCTGCTACCGGGCCAGGGATATATTCTTGCTTGATGATGTCATCCTGGTTACCCAGAATTTTCACCTTTCCAGAGCATTATACACTTGCGAAAATCTTGACCTTGGAGCAGTTGGCGTTTCTGCAGACCTGCGGACGTATCGCGCAGAAGGATATTGGAATATCAGAGAGATTCCCGCCTGCTTGATGGCCTTTTTCCAGGTCCATATCACAAAACCCGAACCTGTGTTAGGGGATCAGGAACCTATCTTCCCTTTGGAATGAATCCTGCACTGTTAAATACATTAAATTGGCCAATATCAGCGAAAAGCTGAGGAGTTTAGTCATGAAATTGTCTATACGAAGTGTTTTAACCCTCATTCTGATTGCAATTCCCCTCACAGGATGCGGGATCAACGTTGAACTTCCCTTCAATACCGAGCAGAAAACAGGTCCCTCGGTGACTGATCAAATCCAAGTACCGATTCCGGATGCCCCCACTCCCCTGGATGTAAATCTGTCATTTGGGGCTGGAAAAATGACCTTGCTTCCCAACCCCGGGCAGGATCTGCTTTCTGGTACAGCTACCTATAATGTGTCCGATTTCAAACCTGAAGTGACAGTTGATGAGAACGGTGTCTCCTTAAAACAAGGTAACCTGAAATTGAATGCAGTCCCAACGATCAATGAGACCATCAAGAATGATTGGAGTATCGCTATCAAGAACCACCTCATTGAATTAAGCATCAAAGCTGGTGGGTATAGTGGAGATTTTGAATTCGGGGGATTGGCCATCAGCGATCTGCACATTGCAGATGGGGCAGCAAATGTAAAGCTGAAATTTTCTACACCGAATACCACGCCAATGAATGCGTTCCGGTATGAAACCGGTGGGTCAAATATCACCATGGACAAATTAGCCAACGCAAATTTCCAGACCATGATCTTCCAGAGCGGTGCGGGAAACTACAATCTCGATTTTTCAGGATTGCTGCAACGCGATGCCTCAATATTCATTGAAACCGGCCTCAGCCGCCTGGTTATCAGTGTTCCAGATGGTGTACCGGCCAGGGTCAATTTCGAAGGACCCTTATCCAAAGTCATCTTGTCTGGCGAATGGAAGCAAGAGGGAAACGAGTACTACCTTGATGGTCAGGGCCCACGACTGAACTTCACAATTGAAACCAAAGCCGGCACAGTCACCCTGCAAAATCCCTGATCACCAGCCACATATCCGACACAGATCGACTAACTGCCCTCTATTGACAGGGTGAGAACCCTCGTGTAAACTTAGGATATTGGCTATACGAAAGGAATTCAGAGATGATCAACGAAGGTGCCTTCCAAATCAATCCCAGGATCACTCTCGCTCCCGCCCTCCAGGCCTGGGAGATCTACTTGAATGATCAGGGAAGTTCACCTCATACTATCACCGCCTTCCTGGGTGATTTGCGGCTCTTTGCCTCTTTCTTACCCCCGGACAGGCAGGTTGGGGAAATCAGTCTGGCAGATCTGAACAATTTTCTGCGCTGGATGGAACATGAGCGAGATGTACCCTGCAGCCCGAAAACCCTTGCCCGCAGGATAACTTCGCTAAAATCCTTCTTCCGATGGCTCCATGAAGGTGGAGTGATCCCTGCCAACCCGGCTGAACAAGTCGTACAAAAATCTGTTCGCAGCCCCCTGCCGGAAATATTATCACCAGAAGAAGTCGAGAGCATCCTTGAGACAGCCCAGGCATATCGTCAACAGGCTGATCCCGACTTTCGCTCCTTTTTGTTGTTTACACTCATTCTGGAAACTGGAATAAAGAAAGGTGAATGCCTGTCTCTCAGCCCAAATCACATCCAACTTGATTCACCAGATAACCCCCTGCTCTTCATTCGCTACGCCAGCCCTCAAAACCGGTACAAAGAAAGGAAATTGAAACTGAGCCAGGATTGGATCGCAGCCTACCAGGAATACCGACTCCACCATGATTTGGACGATCGTTTATTCCCCTGGTCCGCCCGCATGCTGGAATATATCCTGGAGGATCTGGGTAAAGACGCAGGCATGACAAAACGCGTTTCCTTCTCCATGTGCCGCTGGACCTGTGCAGTACAGGATTGGCGTTCAGGAATGGAACCCAATAAGATCAGACAGAAATTGGGGATATCTGAAGTGCAGTGGCGTGAGATCAGCCGCAAGCTGCAGATCCTGAGCAAGGACGAATCTTCTGAAGATGCCTCCGAGGAAAATGGATCCTGAGAAATTTCGTTCTATTTCTTCCGGCGAATGAACTTCAACTCAATTAAAGATTCACTTTCAGCAGTTATGCTCGCCTCCTGACTCATCCGCCCTCCAGGAACCCACAGAACTGAATTCTCACCAACAACCAGAGGCCAGTCTTCCCTATAAGGGGCTGGGATCTTCTCATTGATCATCATATCCGAAACCTTCATCGAACTCCCTCCCATACCCAGGGGCTTGATCATATCTCCTTCCTGCCGAGGCCGCAGGACAGCTTTACGTGTTAGAACGGATCGATCCATCCACACCAGGAAATCCTCCCCTGGGATGTCAGCTCGATCGAATTGATCAGGTGAGTATTCTACTGGAGTTATGCTCATGAACCAATCATTACCCAGGGGGATCTCTCCCTGGTCTGGAATCTGAATATGGTTGTGATCCAAGAGTTGGGGAAATTGATTCTTTACAACATCTGTCTCCCAGGTAGACAGTACCACCATTTTAGGAGACTGGGATAGATTGACCTTGGCGACCCAATTGGTTGATTTTCGCGCAGGCGTCCGGATAAAATCCAGGGCAGCTTCTACCTGCAAGAAACTTAATTCAATGTAATCCGGACGTAGACTATTCAGCGCTTTACGAATCAACCGGCGTTGTACGGCTATGGGAAATTCAAGAAGTTCATCACGGGATATTTGAATATAACTTGCGCCCTGACTGTGGCGGCATGTATTCCAGGCGCTCTCGCAAAAAAAATCTAAGGCCTGGTCTTCTGCGGATAATATCTGAGCTGTTTGTAGCAATCGCTGGTGAAATCCTGGATTGAGCTTTTCAAGCTGCGGTACCAATGAATGTCGAATCCTGTTCCTGAAAAAAACCTCATCCTGATTGGTCAGATCTTCTATCACAGGCAATTTGTGTTCATTCTGGTAGGCAATCAGATCTTTCTTGGCAACGTCAAGAAGAGGCCTTACCAAGGGAATCTTTTCATGCCAGGGATTCGGAATACTGACAACTTGCATCCCGGATAACCCCCTTGTCCCAGCACCTCTGAGGAGGTTCATCAATATGGTTTCTACCTGATCATTGGCATGATGGGCAACAGCTACTGCTCCGGCCATTTCTGTATCTGCCACTTCAAACAGGAACTGGTAGCGAAGAATGCGGGCAGCTTCTTCGATTGAATAACCCCCTGTTGCAGCAAAGAGGCGTACATCTCCAGAACTTGATCGAAATGGAAGTCCCTCATCCAAACAATATGATTGAATAATTTCTGCTTCCTGATCTGCTTCATCCCGGAGTTTATGATTAAAATGGGCAGCTATGGGTGTATAACCTTTTTCTTGCATCGCGTGCAAAAGCACCATGCTGTCCACTCCGCCAGAGATACCAACAACAAATGGCGGTTCGATAATAGGAAGTACCTGGTCAAGGGAATTGAATACCATTTTCACATTATAATCTATGGTATATTTTATTAACAGATTTGATCGTTACCTAGAGGTGCATCATGGCACAAACGATTCTAATCATTGACGATGATATAGATACCTTAAAGCTTGTTGGTATCATGTTGGAAAGGAAAGGTTTCCGAATCCTGGCTTCAACAACCGGGGAAAAAGGCCTCCAACTGGCTCATAAGGAATACCCAGACCTTGTTATTCTTGATGTTATGATCCCCGACATCAATGGCTATGAGATTGCCAAGTCCATTCGTTCCGACCCCTCCACAGAAAACACACCCATCATCATGTTCACTGCCCGCAGCCAGGTAGATGATAAAGTAGAAGGCTTGGAATCCGGAGCAGACGCTTACATCACAAAACCAGCCCGCCCCAGAGAGTTATTCGCCCAGGTAAACTCCGTCTTGAAACGCGCCCCACAGCGATCCTCAGCAGCAGCGGCGCCAGTTCCTGATAAGGGAAACCTGATTGGAATAATCTCTGCCAAGGGAGGGATTGGTATCTCTACACTGGCTACGAACCTGGCAATAGAGATACACAATCAAACGGGAAAAGCGACCATCCTGTCTGATTTCAGACCCGGACAGGGTACAATCGGGATGGATCTAGATATTCACAATACCAACGGCCTGATCAAGCTGCTGGATGAAGAACCAGGAACAGATATCTCAGATTTCTTCCCGGATATACTTCTTGAACATAAATCCGGGATAAAGATCCTACTATCGTCCCACCACCCTTCCGATACAAAATACATCACTTATGTAGAGCAATTCCTCCAGATCGCTAAGACACTAGTTAATCATGCCGGCTATACCGTTCTTGATCTCGGCCCCTCTTTGACACCAATCACTACTGAAATTCTTCCAGAATGTAACAAGATCCTGATCTGCCTCGAACCTTCACCTTCAAATATCACCCAGACCAGAATCCTGATCCAGGATCTGATCAACAGGGGGATTGGAGAAGGCCGATTCATAACTGTCCTGATCAATCGCCAGCGATCAGGTGTGCAGCTCAGCTGGGAACAAGCTGAAAACCAGCTGGAAAGGAAAATTGACCAGATATTTACACCAGTACCAGAACTGGCTTATCAAGCCGCAGTAAAAAACATTCCCATCATTCAACGTCCAGAAGAGAGCATGACAGCAGAACAATTCCGCGACCTTGCGAAATTGGTTCTGGATTAACGGTATTATGCTTCCCACTGAAGAACAAAATAATCTGATCCAAGAAGCCTCTGTCCTGATCAGCCAGGCAAGTTATTGTGTCGCACTATCAGGCGCGGGGATCTCTACTCCTTCCGGAATCCCCGATTTTCGTTCACCAGGCAGTGGTATCTGGACCAAGTACTCGCCAATGGAAGTTGCCACATTAAGCGCTTTCCGCTATCACCCAGACCGTTTTTTTGATTGGCTCCGCCCTTTTTTGGGAAAGTTAACAGGAGCAGACCCCAATCCCGCTCATATTGCCCTGGCAAAACTGGAACAGTCAAATTTCCTGAAAGCCATTATCACTCAGAATATCGATGCCTTACACCAGAGAGCCGGATCGAAACATGTGATCGAAGTACACGGCACCTATCAAACACTCACCTGTCTGGAATGTTATCAACAGACCGATACCGATCAGAAACTTCTTGACGCTTTACAGATAGACGGGGAAAAACCACACTGCTCTTATTGCGGAGGTTTGCTCAAGCCAGATCTAATCCTTTATGAAGAACAACTGCCAGCAGACAAATGGAGGGCTGCCCGCCAGGAGGTCATGGCTTGTGATCTATTATTAATTCTAGGATCATCCCTCACAGTGACTCCAGCCTGTGATCTCCCTTTAACAGCCCTGGGTAATGGAGCAAAGATCATCATTCTGAACAAATCTCACACTCACCTGGACGATCAGGCAGCTGTCAGCCTTCATGGGGACCTGGCTGAAACATTGCCGCTTATAACCAAAAAGGTACTTAATGAAAAAGAATAAAACCAAACCAACCCTGATAAATAGTTATCAGAAACTGATCAATATCTCTTGCGATCTTGCCTCAGAATTAGATCTCAATATCCTGCTTTCCAAAATCGTGAATGCAGCCAGTGAAATTTCAGATTCAGAAGAAGCTTCCATTTTAATGTTCGATCCTGCAAAAAATACGCTATACTTCCAGGCCGCAACAAATCTTGACACCAGCCTCCAACGCGGGCTGGTCGTTCCTCTCGAGGAAAGCATCGCGGGCTGGATTGTAAAAAATCAAAAACCGATTATTGTCGACGATCCGCAGGAGGATAAACGGCACTTTAACAGCATTGACACGGTCACAAACATCAAAACGGATTCGTTATTGGGTATCCCACTTATGTCCAAAGGGAAAGTAATCGGTGTATTGGAAGTGATCAATAAACGGGGAGGAAAATTCACGCAGGAAGATCAAGATGTGCTGCTGGCCTTGGGAGCCCAGGCTTCGGTAGCGATCGATAACTCTCGTTTGTTCCTCCAGTCTGATCTGATCGGTGAATTTGTCCATCAGATCCGAACCCCCCTTTCAGCCCTAAACGCAGCTACTCATTTATTAAAAAGCAACCGGGTAGATGATCAGCAAAAGAAGAAGATGATCGATATCATGGAAGCGGAAATCGAAGCTTTGTCTGATATGTCAAGTTCTTTCCTGGACCTGGCCCGCTTGCAGTCCGGCAGGAAGCAATATACAGTTTCTGAATTCAGTATCCGCGAATTGCTAACGGAATGCTATGATATTTTCTACTCTGATACTCAGCACCAGGCGATCAGGTTCAACCTTGATCTGCCTGAATCCCTTCCCAGAGTCACCGGGGATCGAAAACAGCTTAAACAAGCTTTCATAAATTTGCTGAATAATGCCGTCAAATACAATCACGAAGGGGGTGAGATAAACCTCAAGGCAATAGCAAAGAAGAAACTAGTGATTATTTCGGTCTCTGACACCGGTTTAGGCATCCCGGAAGACGAGCAATCCTTGATATTCGAGAAGTTCTACAGAGTTAGGAGCCATCGGGACCAGGTTCCCGGTACAGGGCTTGGACTCTCAGTAGTGAAACAGATCATCACGGATCACGGTGGTGAGATCACACTTACCAGTGAAGTGAATGTCGGAACAACCTTCACTGTAACTCTTCCTGGTGATAAATAGGGACCCATGCGATCCTTCCTGAAAAAGAACTGGATATCCTCCCTCCTGCTTGTTGTGATCTTGATTTTGGCATACTTAGCATATTCACGAGGAGGATGGATTCTGATCTTTGGAGGATTCAAAAACGGAATATCAATCCTTTTTAGGGAAATCCCATTGCTTGCCGCAGCCTTTTTAACGGCTGGGCTGATACAAGCCCTGGTAAAAAAGGAGTTCATTACCCGCTGGCTGGGTAAGGACTCCGGTATCAAAGGGATCCTTCTGGCCTGTCTTGGAGGTGGACTCATCCCAGGAGGACCATATGTCTACTATCCAATTGCTGGCGCTCTGTTATCATCTGGCGCAGGATTGGGTGTCCTGGTTGCTTTTGTAACCGCTAAGAACCTCTGGTCCGTATCCAGGCTTCCTTACGAATTTGCACTCCTTGGATCGAGTATTACTATTCGACGGTATTTGATTACTTTCTTGATTCCGCCTTTGCTTGGTTTACTGGTAGAAGGGATATTCGGGAGATATATACAAAAAATCCGGGAGAATGTAAAGGAATGAATATTTCTACAATCGTTCTCTGGATTATCACGTCTACCCTGTTCCTGTTCAGCTGGAAACAAGGGCCTGCTACTGTCAAACAAGGAACTCAATTTGCCTGGGTAACCACAAAAAAGAACGGGGTCCTAATTATTCTGGCGTTTATAATCGCGGGATTCGTAAATATCCTGTCTCCAGAAGAACTGGTGACTGCCTGGATCGGTCCTGATACTGGCTGGCAGGGAATAATCACAGCCGAATTCCTGGGCACACTTCTTCCAGGTGGGCCTTATGTCGTTTTCCCGATCATAGCCATCCTGGTTCAGGCTGGAGCAGGTCTCGGTCCAGTTATCTCGCTCATCACCAGTTACTCAACCTCATCTCTGCTGTCAATCAGTTTTGAACTTCCTTTTATGGGGTGGCGCTTCACAGCAATTAGATGGGGTGTTGGATTGGTGATTCCCCTCTTAGCAGGTTTTATCGCAATGCTGATCTGGAGCTGATAACCCCCAGGTCATCCGTCTATTCTTTTCCTACTCGAGATCAGTCCATTCATCTAATCGTTTCTTAATCTCATCTTCCAGATCCTGCAATAACGCCTCTGCAACTTCTTCACTATCAGCTTTAGCGGTGATTCGGACCAGAACAAACCCCTTCCCCGCAGCCAGCCCTACCGTGGGATTCGACATTTCTTCCAGATCCTGGATCAAGGCATCGATTCGAGACTCGCCAATTCCTTCAACTCTGATATTGCGGATCAAGATCACTCCTGTCAAACCAAAATACTCAGTGATCCTTGGGACTACCTGCTCATTCACCATCCCTTCCATCTCTGCCGGCACACCAGGCATTGCAAAGATCAGTGTATCCTGGATCTCCAGCCCAATTCCGGGGGCTGTCCCGCGGGGGTTTGGTAGAGCTACTGCTCCAGCTGGTAAATACGCCTGTTGTTTATTATTCTCTGGGGGTTGAATGCCATACTTTTCAAACCGCCGCACGATCTCGTCCCACAGGTCTGGGTGAAACTCAAGGTCAAGATCAAATGCCTGAGCTATCGCATGCCGGGATGGATCATCAACCGTTGGACCCAGACCTCCAGTCAAAATCACAATATCCGCCCTCTTGACACTTTCCAGGAGCATTCCAGCGATCCTGTCAGGATTGTCCCCGATCATCCCTGTCCGGTAAACGTCTACTCCAATCTTCCTCAAAGCGAGGGCAATCTCCTGGGTATTTGTATCAACAATTTCCCCTAATAGTAATTCAGTTCCAATAGCTATTATCTCTGCGCTTGGCATATCACCCACTCTCCGTTAAATATAAAAACCTGTGGTGTATTTTAGCACCACAGGTCTCTTAAGTAAAAAAACAATCTAACTAGTCCATACCCAGGTAGGCTTTCTGAACCATTTCATCCTTTCGCAGGTTTTCAGCGCTATCCTTCAGCACGATCTCTCCTGTTTGGAGAACGTATCCTCGATCGGCAACCGCCAGAGCAACTGTAGCATTTTGTTCCACCAACAGGATGGTTGTACCAGATTTGTTGATCTCCTGAATGGTTTCAAAAACGCTCTCGACCAGAATTGGCGCCAAGCCCATTGATGGTTCGTCCATTAACAACAAGCGTGGATTTGCCATCAAGGCCCGGGCTGTGGCTAGCATCTGCTGCTCACCACCGGATAAAGTGCCAGCTACCTGATTGCGCCTTTCTTTTAATCTTGGGAAGAGTTGGAAGACTCGATCCAGATCGTCATCAAAAGTAGTGCGGTCAGATTGGGAATACGCGCCCATATCCAGATTCTCAAACACATTTAGTCGGGCAAAGATTCCCCTCCCCTCTGGCACCATGGTAATTCCTTTGTATACCAAATCATGAGCAGGTGTATCAGAGATCTTTTCACCTTCGAAGTATATCTCTCCCATGCGAGGAGGAACCAACCCACTGATGGAACGTAAGGTAGTGGTTTTTCCAGCGCCATTTCCCCCGATCAGGGTCACAATCTCTTTTTCTTCAACGGTAATCGAGATCCCTTTCAGGGCGTGGATATTTCCATAATACGTATGAATGTCATTAACTTCAAGCATAGCCATAATTAGATTCTCTTTGAGGGCTGCTTATGCAGATCCAGCAGCTCCCCGGCCTAAATAGGATTCAATTACCTGGGGATTCTTTTGAATCTCTCCCGGGGTTCCCTTGGCGATGAGTTGACCAAAGTCCAGGACATAGATGAACTCACTGATACCCATGACTACTTTCATATCATGTTCAATCAGTAAAATTGTGATTCCCAAATCATCTCTCAAGGATTCAATAAAGCGCATCATGACGACTGATTCATTGGGGTTCATTCCCGCCGTGGGTTCATCCAAGAGAATGATCTTTGGGTCATTCGCCAAGGCCCGAGCCATCTCCAAACGGCGTTGGGCGCCATAGGGAAGATTCCTGGCCAGCAGATCGCCCTCCCCTTTCAAACCCACAAAATTCAACAGGTCCTGGGCTTTTTTGAGAGCCTCTTGCTCTTCAGCTCTTTGCCTGGGTGTGTGCAGTATCGCATCCAACCAATTCGATTTTAGACGGGGATGAGCGCCAACAAGAATATTTTCCAGGGCTGTCATCGCCGGGAATAAACGGATATTCTGGTATGTTCTGGAGATGCCTTTCTTGGTGATGCGATCGGGGGATAAACCTACCAGGGATTCTCCCTGGAACAGCATATCTCCCTCATCCGAAGGGTAAAATCCAGTAATGCAGTTGTATAGAGTCGTCTTTCCAGCACCGTTGGGTCCAATAATTGCATAAATGGATCCTTCAGGAACCTGGATAGTCACATTATCAACTGCTGATAATCCCCCAAATCTTTTTGTTACTCCACGGGTTTCTAGAATACTCATATCTAACCCTCTTCTCCGACTAAACTTTCCTCCTGTGGTATACCGCCCCCTTCATCCTCGTGGAGTTCCATCATGCGCCTCGGCGCAGGCCAGATACCCTCCGGGCGTATGATCATCATGAACACTAATAAACCTCCAAAAACCAACAAGCGGTATAGGTCAAGTTCCCTGAGGATCTCAGGAAGGCCTTTCAGAACAAAGGCACCGATGATCACTCCCGGTATACTCCCCATTCCTCCTACGATCAACAACGATAGGACGTTTATGGATACCATCAATGTATGGTCAGCAGGGCCGGTGTACTGGTTCCTGGCAGCGAATAGAGCTCCTCCCAATCCAGCAAATGCAGCACCAGTTGCGAAAGCCATTAATTTATAGTACAGGGTGTTAATCCCCATCGCCTGGGCTACAGTTTCATCTTCTCTCATTGCCATCCAGGCTCGGCCAACACGAGAATTCTGAAGATAGTTGGTGAACAGGATCGTTAACAGGATGCCCAGGATAATCAGGTACAAGTATGACTTTTCACTCATTAACGATAAACCAAACAAACTAGGTCCCGCGATATCCCTGACCCCCTGGGGACCTCCCAGATAAGGAGCCATCATATCACTGCGGATCAATACGCGGATGATCTCACCAAAACCCAGAGTAACGATAGCCAGGTAATCACCCCGCATCCTAAGCACAGGAATACCAAGAAGGATGCCAGCAAAAGCGGCAAAGACAATGCTGAGTATCAGAACAGGCCAGAACCCGATCTGAAGGGTGATGGGTGCAGGGGATGTTAGCAAACCAGCAGTATAGGCGCCAATGGCAAAGAATGCTACATAACCTAGATCAAGCAATCCAGCCAGGCCAACTACGATATTCAAACCCAAACCCATCAGAACATAAATTCCGACAGTTCCCATAGCATAATTCCAATATTTTCCCAAGAATTGAGGCATGAGAAAGACAACCAATCCTAAGAGTCCATAACCAATCCATTTGGATCTAGGATGTTCTTTGAACTGCTTAACAAGTTTGGAATCGAGTGCATTGCCCTTCCATATAATGGTTCGCTTTTGGATAGCATCAGCAACGTTTTTTATTTCATACCAATAGGACACCATCGCCCCGATGACACCCGAAACGACGAATATCCCAAATGTCCACAGCACACCACCTAACAAATCTCTACCAAAAAGCAAAAACTGGACCGATAGGTGGTCTAATTGAGCTAAATAATCTCGCATGGATACATCCAAGCTGTCCAGATAACCCACTAGCAGGATTAATGCTGATACTAATAATGCAATTACTACGCTCGTAGAAAGACCAGAAACCAGGCTGGCTTTCCAATTAGATCTATCAGATGCTGTAGATCTAGAACCCGCCCACATTCCCAGAATCACAAATATGATCATCAATCCGCCAGTATTTCCTGTACGGGTCCTGGATTCAATATTAACAAATTCGCCTATGATATCAGATAAGGTTGTGGTCAGCCCAAATAGGATCAAGAATATGATCACTACGCCAAATATCAAACCTAATCGAGATCCTTGTTTAATGAGATCCTTCATCAGACTTTCTCCTCTGATAATACTTCACCTACTATGCCTGAAGGCCGGAAAATCAAGATCAGGACCAGGATGGAAAATGCAATCACATCCTTAAGCTGAAAATCCAATCCCAGGGCCGCCGGGCCAACAGACTCAACAACACCCAGCAGGAGACCTCCCACCATAGCACCAGGTATATTCCCAATTCCTCCCAACACAGCGGCAGTGAAAGCCTTTAACCCAGGAATAAATCCAACATAGTGGTAAATGATGCCGTTGTGAATGCCCCACATCACACCAGCCGCCCCGCCAAGGGCGCCACTGATAAGAAAAGTATTGCTGATAATCTGGTCAACATTAATTCCCATCAATGCGGCTGTTTGTTTATCTTCTGCTACAGCTCTCATCGACCTACCATATCTGGTTCTCATCACCAGAGTATAAAGTCCGATCAAAAGCAAAATTGATAAAACAAAGGTCAACACACCTGTATAAGTGAGGATTACTTCCTCACCCCCGATCGGGATCCGCCAACCCTGGCTCCGTGCTAAAGACATGGGGTTGTAATAAGTTCTACGTTTCGGTCCAAACATGACTTGAGCAGCGTTTTGCAGGAAAATTGAAGCACCAATAGCGCTGATCAAGGGAATAAGCCTGGGCGCTCCGCGTAAAGGTCGGTATGCGATCCTCTCCAGAAAATAACCAGACACAGCAGAAATAAACATACCTGTAATAAACGCCAAAATGACAGAAATGATCTGGTAGGAATCCAGGAAGCTCATTCCGGTGGAAGACACAGGGATAGATTTGAGAGCTTCAAAGACAAAATATCCTGAAAATGCCCCCAACATCATGATCTCGCCGTGGGCAAAGTTAATCATAAAAAGAATACCGTATACCAGGGTATACCCGATAGCGATCACAGCATAAACACTGCCAATGATCAGACCACTTATGGCAAACCGAACCCAGGTGTCAGGTCCATAAACCCCTGAACTGATGACTGTATACAGCCGCCAGGCAAGAAAAGTCAGGAATAATATTGAAATAATAACTTGGGTCACCTTGAAGGCATTTATCCGCGAAGATGTTTTTTTCTTTTTGGGATCACTCATAATTGTCCTTCTCTTTCATAATACTTACATCGCACGATCTTCTTATACAGGATTTAGCGAGGCAAGCATTAGAAGCTTGCCTCGCATGTTCTAACATCGTTCAAAAACAGGTTTATAGGCTAGGGAATCACCCAGGCGCCATCTTTAACTACCTGGAAGGACGGTCCGGAAGCATTGCACTCACCGCCGTTGCAGGTTAACACACCTGTTAATCCTTCATAACCGCTCAAGCCATTTACCGCTTCAACCAGGGTTTCTCGATGAATATAGAGGTTTCCGTCATCACCAAGGATGGCGACAGATTCAATCGTCTGGATCAGGGCATCAACGATGTCATATCCGTGCCAGGTAAAGGTTGAGATCGCTCCAGGAGGATCACCATAGACGCTCTCGAAATAAGCGTCAAATTCGGCTTTGGCAGGGCTGTCAAGAGGTGCACCTGTAGCAGCATAAACTCCCTCGGAATGCTCACCAGCCAATTCGATGAAGGCCTCACCATAGCTGCCGTCATCACTGAAGAGGATAACGTCCTCCATGCCAGCAACAGGCATGCCCTGTGCGATCACAGCACATTCAGGATAATATCCACCAAAGTAAATAGCGTCAGGATCAGAGGCACCAATGTCGGTCAGCACAGCGCTGTAGTCGGTCTCACCAGGAGTAATTGCCTCAACAGCAACGACTTCACCGCCGAGTCCCATGAACACTTCCTGAACCTTCTCAGCAACACCTTTTCCATAAGCATCACCATCGTGCATGACTGCCAGTTTGGCCACGCCGAGAATATTGTAGAGATATTCTCCAGCGAACTGACCCTGAAGGTCATCGGTGAATGGAATGCGGTTGAAAACATTCTGGGGGCCCTCTGTCAGGTCAGCACGGGTGGCTGAGGGGGAAAGCATCGGCAATCTGGCTTCGTTGTAAATGGGGATTGCAGCTGCAGTGGATCCGGAGAAAGTGTGGCCGGCAATCGCCACTACATCCGGGTCAGAAACATAAAGGTTCGCAACAGATGCGCCGCCTTCTCCACTTCCCTGGGTATCCTCGACCAGCAATTCGAATGTGAACCCTTCGAATTCACCGGCGTCTTCTACCGCCAACATACCAGCGTTGGAGATATCGGTACCAAAGGCAGAGTAATCGCCAGCCATCGGTCCGGCATAACCAATTTTAATAGTGCTGCCCTCTTCGATAACGGCGCAGACTGTTTCATCTGGATTTTCGGCGCAGATATCAGGAGCTTTCGCTGCGCCACCGCAAGCGGCCAGAATCAAACTGGCGGCGATGACAATACTGAATAAATAATATCTCTTTGACATACTGTTTCCTCCTTAAGGAAATTTCGTTAAATAGAACTAATATATTTAGTATATTCGTTTATTCTCCACCTCACCTCCTTCCTGTTTAATGAAGAAAAATTCCTGTACAAGTCATCCAAAATAATAAATCCGGTTTTCAATTCTTCGCCATATCTTCTAGCCAAAAAGGATCTACTCACCTGCTGCTCGTACAATCGGGACTTCCCTTCCACCTGATAGGGTAATACCCAGCTAATTTTTTATACGATTCAAAGGTACCAATATTCCAGTAATGAAGGGGGTTAGTATTTAATTTTATGTAGGGAATGTGATATAAGGAAAATTATCACCTGGAAGTGGAGTATAACATAATTCAGATATATATCAAGGACGTGATTGTTCCCCCAATCAACAAGAATATTATCATCTATCTACTCGGTGGTACACTTCCGCTCCCGTTGTTCACAGACCAATTCCGATCAGTTATTATCACTCAGTCTGGTCTTTTCAAACCGCTTGCTGGTAGCGTAAACCCACCATCAGCGATGATCGTCTGCCCTCTGATCATAGAGGCCCCAGGAGAACAAAGGAAAGCCACAATAGCAGCCACATCCTCTGGTGTGACAATCCTCCTGGCCGGTGTTTGGTCAGCGATCTCATCCAGCAGGTCTTCATCCTGCAGGGTATTAAAATGCTTCAAGGCCTCGGTTTCAACAATCCCCGGTGAAACCGCATTCACAGAAATGTTTTTAGGACCGAATTCCACCGCCATATAGCGCGTCAACGATTCGATGGCAGCTTTACTTGCACCAACTACAGCATATTCAGGCAGAACGCGGATGGAACCGGGAGATGAAATACTAACGATTGAGCCGCCTCCTCGCTTCTCCATCAAGGGAACCGATTTTTGAGCCAGGAAGAGGTATGCCCTGGCGTTTATATCCATCGTCCAATCCCAACCCTTGGGACGCTGCTCCATGATTGAGCGGTTGTAACCTGATCCAGCATTGCTGATCAATATATCCAAACCACCAAATAGCCGATCTGTCTCAAAAATCAACTTCTCCAGGTCGTCCATATCCCCCACATTGGCTTTGATGATCTCTGCCTGCACACCAAATTCCAAGATCTGCTGAGCTGTTTCCTCTGCTGGTTCCCGGTTCCGGAAGTAATTCACAACGATATCCGCTCCGAGTGAAGCAAAATGCAATGCGATTGCCCGGCCTATCCCCCGGCCAGATCCAGTGATCAAAACAGTTTTTCCGTGGAATAGATCCCTACTCATCTCCATCTCCTCTAGTTATCTACCCGTATTCTAACAATACCTAAAATAAATTACCAGCAGCCCAGTTTTTACCCCCAAAAGCCTTTTCAACAAGGGCAATAAAATAACAACTCTCAGCTAAGAAATCATCTCTGAATTACACAGCCCCCGTCAGATATAGATATCCCCTATGGCTTTTCATAGATAGGACCGATAGCGCTTGTGATAGATTGCACTTATTCAAAAACAAGCCCAATTTTATACTTTTCACAGTCCTGTAATTAAATAATCGTTTAATTGATTGAGTGTTTTTTTATGGAAGAAAATGAGATTGCTCAAGCCGAGGAACAGGCTGAATTTTGTGGCATTATGGGAAACGCTCACAGGATCCAGATCGTTTGGATTCTCGGATCACAAGAGTTGACCGTGAGTGAGATTTCCAAAGAAATCAAGACCTCCCTGCAAAACACATCCCAGCATCTCAGATTGATGAAAAATAAAGGCGTCCTAATTTCACGAAGAGACGGCAGAGAAATCTATTACAGGATCGCTGATACCAAGTTCAATCGTACCTGCCCGATCCTTTCAAAAAAATGTTGATCAGTTTGTCCTACTACTCAATAAGGAGAAAGAAATGTCCCCAGAAGAACTAGAAAAAATAGAAGCAGCAGAAGTTGTTGACGCTCGTGCAATGGCCTGCCCAGGTCCACTGCTGGAAGCCAAAAAGAGCATAGGCAAAGTAAAAGTAGAAGAAATTTTGGAACTTTGGGCCGGCGATCCCAATACCAAAAACGACATGCCTCGCTGGTGCGCCAAAGTCGGACACGAATACCTCGGCGAAGTCCAGGCCGATGGTTACGAAAGGCTTTTCATTCGCCGCAAGAAATAAGACGAAATATTCCAAGTATCCCGCAGCTTTACCTGGCTTGCGGGATACTTATGTGCCTGAATAGAGGATATTACTATGGAAAATTCGACCGATTGCAAGACACCAAGAATTCTCATCCTGGCTACAACATCGGGAGGATACGCAGGAGCAGATGCAGTTGGACAGCTTCATACTGACTACCCCAACAACACCTACATCCTGCCAGTGCTCTGCCCCAGTATGTTTAACGAGGATTTTTATCTCAGGATCTTTAAGCGCGGAATTGATGGCGTGATCGTGATGTACAGCGGAACAGACAGTCCTTATAAAGGCGGTCCTGAACGGGCTGCCGCTCTCGTAAATAAAACCTATCCGATCATGAAAGAATTCGGAATAGATACTCGCAGGTTAAAACTGGCTGCTATTTGCACAGTCTGCACCAAACCCTTCCTTAAGGAAGTCAACGCCATGAACAACTTGCTGAAAGAGATTGGATTCGTAGAAGACGAAATGGCCGCATTTACAGGCCAGGAATCTGTCGCAGCCTGAGAATTACTCACATGATATTTAGATCTTATCGAACACAGTCGCACACAAAAGAGGAGATACAGCCTTGAGAAAAATTCAAGTTGATGCTCTTGTAGTTGGCGGCGGCATTGCCGGGATGCAAACTGCTCTTGACCTTGCAGACCAGGGCTACCAGGTTGCTCTGGTAGAAAAGGAAGCCAGTATTGGCGGCAAAATGATCGCCCTCAGTAAGGTTTTCCCCACGCTGGACTGCTGCAGCTGCATAACAACACCCAAGATGTCTGCCGTAGCGCATCATGCAAATATTCAAATGCTCACTTATCATGAGGTTCAAAACCTCACAAAAACCGAAGCGGGATTCAGCGCTGAAGTGTTGAAAAAACCACGTTATATCAATGAAGAAGACTGCACCGGCTGCAGGCAGTGTGAATATGCCTGCCCAATCAACCTGCCCAGCGCATTCGATCTCAATTACGGCGCTACCAAAGCCGTCTGCGTGCCATTTTCCACGGCAGTTCCGCAATACGCAGTTCTTGACATAGATAATTGCATTCTATGCGGAAAGTGTGAAAAAGCCTGCCCGGTGAATTGTATTGATTTCACCCAGCAGCCAGAGACGATCGAAATCAACGCCGAAGCTGTTATCCTGGCAACCGGGTTTGAAACCACATCTCACCTGGCGAAGAAAGAATATGGCGCAGAGAATAACAAGAATGTCATCAACGCCATGTTTATGGAACGCCTGCTGGCCCCTACTGGCCCTTATGGCCGTGTGATCCGTCCAGGCGATGGCAAGGAACCCGATTCGATTGCGTATGTCCAGTGCGCGGGATCAAGAGACACCACCTTAGGTGTGGAGTACTGCTCCCGGGTTTGTTGTATGTATGCAATCAAACAGGCCATGCTCCTGGCTGGTTCCCTTCCCTTAGCAGATATCACGATTTACTACATGGATATTCGCACTTTCGGTAAGGGATATGAACAGTTCTTCCAAAATGCAAAAGCCATGGGTATCCAGTTTGTAAAAGGTAAAGTTGCCTCGATCAAGCAGGACGAGAACCAGAACCCAGTGCTTCGCGTGGAATTGATAGATGAGGGATCCAGAGTTGAAGAGATCACCCATGACCTGGCCGTCCTCTCTGTTGGAATGCTCCCCCATTACGACCCAGAAGCGATATTCAAGGTATCTCTTGGAGATGATGGGTTCGTCGATATTCCCCAGATCAACTCCTATCCTTGCCTCACGGAACGTGAAGGCATCTTCGTAGCCGGAACATCTGGCGGCCCGATGGATATCGTGGACAGCATCATCATGGCTGGTTCTGCAGCAGCAGAAACCGCTGCCTATATCGAGGCTCAAAAAGAATCACCGAAGTCGGAAAAAGAAAGTGAGGATGTCTATGCCTAACAAAGAGAACGAAGAAATCAAGATTGGCGTATACACCTGTTATTGTGGGGGAAATATCAGTGATGTAGTTAATTGTGAACTGGTTTCAGAGGAACTGGCCAAGCTGCCCAATGTGGTAGTCTCAAGGACCAATATGGCCATGTGCTCTGATCTCGGTCAATCGATGATCGAAGAGGATATCAAGGAAAACGGGGTCAATCGCGTAGTGATCGGCGCCTGTGCCCCCTCTCTTCATGAACAGACCTTCCGCGGTGCAGTTACCAGAGCCGGTCTGAACCCCTACCTTTATTACCATGTTGGGATTCGAGAACAGGATAGCTGGGTGCACAGAAGCGATTGCGAAGGTGCAACCGCCAAAGCTGTCCGCCTGATGGCATCCGGTCTGGCAAAAGCAAGATTACTAGACCCCCTCGCCCCCATCCAACTAACCGCAGAAAAACACGCTTTGGTGATTGGTGGTGGAATTGCAGGCTTAAAAGCAGCCTACGATATCGCTCGAAGGGGACTCCAGGTTACCCTGATTGAAAAATCCCCTTTCCTTGGTGGCAGGGTTGCCCAGCTGGACACCCTCTTCCCCACAGGTGAAAAAGCAAAAGACACCTTGCATGACCTGATCGACAAGGTAACTTCCCATCCAAATATAGTTATCTACACGCAAGCCACGGTTAATGGTGTATCTGGATATGTAGGCGACTACCAGGTCCAGCTCCAGCAGGAATCCCGCGGTGTAGATGATACCAATGCCGAGAAGATCATGGCTGCCTGCCAGCAGACAGTCCCCGATAATTTCAATTATGGTTTGACCGACCGCAAGATTGTTTACAGGGCATATGAAGGCTGTTTCCCCCATACCCCAGCTGTTGATTGGGAAAACTATGATGGGAAGGCCATCACGGTAGAAGGTGCGGATATTGTTCTGAAAAATGAACCGATTACCATCCCCCTCCACGCCGGTGCCATTGTCGTCGCAACCGGTTTTGATACTTATCAACCCCGTCAAGGAGAATTTGGCTTTGGAGACCTTCCTGAAGTTGTCACTTTGCCGACCTTGATCCGCCATTTGAGTCTATTGAATGAAGGAGAAGAATTTACCTGGAACGGCCGCCCTGTGCGAGATATCGCCATGGTGCATTGCGTAGGTAGCCGGGAAATTGACGGCGTACATGAACCTCAAGAAGACGGTAATGTTAATGATTACTGCTCCAGGGTTTGCTGCACTGCAAACTTGCACATGGTAGATACCCTCAAGGAACGCTTCCCTGCCCTAAACATCTATGACCTGTACGAAGATATCCGAACCTACGGCCGCGGACATGAACAATATTATATTGATGCTTTAGAGCAAATGGTCCGCTTCCTGCGTTTTCACGGCGATGACCGCCCAACCGTGAAAAAAGCTGAAGCCGGTGACACTCATCCAGTTCTGGTGGAAATTCGCGATCACCTGACCAATGGAAAAGAACTTGAAATCGCTGTTGATCTGGTGGTACTGGCAGTGGGCATTATGCCCAGGGATATTGACGATCTGGTAAAAATGCTCAAGATCTCCCGCGGAAGCGATCGCTTCCTGGCAGAAACTCATCCCAAACTCCAGCCTGTTGAGACAGCTGTTCCCGGTGTGATCCTGGCAGGAACTGCCCAGGGTCCCATGAGTGTCCAGGAAAGCTGCGCTGCAGCATCTGCCGCAGCCGCGAAAGTATCTGCTTTGCTCAGTGCAGGACAGGTAGAATTAGAACCCTTCGTTGCCCAGGTCGATCTTGAAAAATGCGATGGAACTGGAGAATGTGTGCTTGTTTGCAACTATGAAGATGCCATCGCTGTCACAGATGTGGAAGTGAATGGGCAAACCCTCAAGCGTGCAGTTGTAACACCTGCAAACTGCACCGGATGTGGATGCTGTGTCAGTGCCTGCCCCAACCAGGCTGTTGAGGTTCAAGGCTGGACCATCCCGCAATACGATGCCATGCTCGACGCACTCGCCATGGATCTCACACCAACGATGGAGGTAGGAAAATGAGCGAAAAAGAAACCGTGAAAAACCGGGCTCAAATCTTAAAGGAACTGCGCGTCGAACACCAAGAAACTGTAGACCGAACGCAGGCGCTCTTAAAAGAACAGGGCAAGATCGAGCGAGCGATTCTGAAGCTCATCAAGGAAGAATCCATGACCATTCCTGCCATCGCCACCCAGATGGAAATGCCAACGGATCGCGTTTTGTGGTTCGTTACAGCATTGAAAAAGTACGACCTGATCCGGGAAGATGGTATGGATGGGGAATATGTCCTGTACAGGAAAGAGGAGTAACACTATGGCCACAAGAGTGGATCCAAGTTTAATGTATGATTTGAAAGAATACGGCGCTGTAGATATCGAAAAATGCTTCAACTGCGGAAACTGCACAGCGATATGTCCTCTCACAAGCACGGAACATCCCTTTCCAAGAGATATGATCCGCATGGTTCAGCTAGGCTTGGAAGATGACCTCAAGGAGAGTGTTGATCCCTGGCTTTGTTATTACTGCGGTGACTGCTCTCTTACCTGTCCTAAACAGGCGGAACCTGGTGAGACCATGATGGCTGTCCGGCGCTGGTTAACTGCACAATATGACTGGACCGGATTGGCAGGAAAATTCTACACCTCAAAGCTGTGGGAGTTCGGCGCCATGATCATTACAGCCATCTTCATCGTTATCCTGGCTGCAATATTACATGGACCGATCGTCACAACTTCAGTCGAGTTGAACACGTTCGCCCCTGTAGAGCTGATTCACACCGCAGACTGGATCATGGCAGCGGGACTGGTCTTCTTTATAGGGACCAATATCCTACGTATGCATCACTTCGTGATCAAGAAAGGAACCCCAGTAAAAGTCCCCCTCTATGTCTATATCACCGAAGCCTGGCACTTCATTATCAACCTCTTGACCCAAAAGAAATGGGCGGAATGTGCCGAAGACGAAGAGGATGAAAAAGAAAAGAACAACAAACGTCTGCCCTGGATCAATCACTTGCTGATGGCTAGTGGATACGGCTTGATGCTCGTTATGGTCATTTTCTTCCTGCCCTGGCTGCAGACTGACAATATTTACCCGATTACAAATCCGCAGCGCTGGCTGGGATATTATGCTACCGCTGTTCTGCTTTATGGTGCTGGCTCGGTAATCATTGGACGCATCAAGCAAGGCCGTCCTCTGCATAAGTTCTCCCATGCAAGCGATTGGATCTTCCCCGTGCTGCTGTTCTTTGTCAGCCTCACCGGCATTCTCCAGCATACCTTCCGGTATTTGGGACTGCCACTGGCAACCTACTACACCTATGTTGTTCATCTGGCTGCCGCCTTCCCGATGCTTGTTCTGGAAGTTCCATTTGGAAAGTGGGCCCATCTTTACTACCGCCCGCTGGCAATCTACTTCCAGCAAGTCAGAATGAAAGCAGTTGAGATCAGCAAACGGCCTAAAGAAGAAATGGTCCCTGCAGGCCAATAGGAAAAAAAAGACCTCATAAATCAGTTTTAAGAAAGGAAGGATAAATGAGCGAAGAATTCCAGACCGAAAAAGTAGTTGTTGTACTGAATAACGATGACGAACAGAGTGTCATGGCCGCATTGGTCATGAGCGCTGCAGTTGCCGCTACCGGTGACGAAGTACTCTTCTTCATCCAGCCTGGTGGCGCGAAGATCGTCGAGAAAGGCGCCCTGGAAAAATACCAGAATCTCAAGGGCCAGCCAGATCCGGTAGATCTCTTTGATGCCATCCAGGTCCTGGACGGCAGGGTAATCCTGTGTGAACTTGGCCTGCCAGTATGGGACATGAAAGAGGAAAACCTGGTAGATGGCGTGGAAGTCATGATGGCATCCACATTCCTGTTCGAAGCAGAAGGCGCGAAAATGACCTTCAGCTATTAAATTAGCCTGTTAACCATTATCAAGAAAGGAGAGAAAGTCGTATGAGTGAAGCAACACCCACCAAAACCCTGGATGTTTGTGGAAAGATCTGCCCTTATCCTGATATGAACACCATGACCACTTTGAAGAAAATGGAGAAAGGTGAGATTCTGGAAGTTCTTCTGGATTATCCGCTATCAGTGGAAAGAATTCCCCGTAATCTCAAGAAACAGGGTCATAAACTGATTGAGGTTGAGCAGTTGGATGGACCCAATCACCGTATGTTGATCGAAGCTCATGGTTTGAAGTAGTATCAAAAAATTTTTTTAGTCAAGGAGTGAGTAATGGAAGCTGTACTAACTGGATTATTTGTAGGTGTACTATTTGGCTTTATTCTGCAGAGAGGTCGATTTTGCATGAACTCAGCCTTCAGAGACGCCATCCTCCTTCAGGATAACGTCCTTCTGAAAACCGTATTCGCAGCACTGCTGGTGGAACTGGTAGGTTTCGCGCTGATGGATGCTGCCGGTGCGATTGCCATCAACCCCAAACCATTCTGGTGGGGTGCAAACCTGCTTGGTAGTTTCGTGTTTGGTATCGGTATGGTCCTGGCTGGCGGATGCGCCTCTGGTATCACATACCGAACTGGTGAAGGTATGGTTGGCGCTATGACTGCCGTCCTCGGCCTGGCCACAGCTGGATACTTCACAGCTGCCGGTTTCCTGAAACCTTTCAAGGTTAACCTTCAGGAAGCCACCACAATCTCCACCGCAGATGGCGGAAAACTGACACTGCACGGCATCCTGGGCATGGATTACACAATCCTGGCGCTGATTATCGCAGTCATAGCCATTGTGGTATGGTACTTTGTTGCCAAATCCAAGAAAGAAGAATGTGAAGCTGACCCGGGATGGGGCTGGCTCAACACTGGTATTCTGGTCGGGTTGGTTGGTATCCTGGCCTTCCCGCTATCTGCCGCCGCTGGCCGCAACTACCCTCTGGGCATTACTGCTGGCTGGATCAACATCGTCCAGGTCATCTTCACAGATGGAACCTTCAATTGGCTCGGCTTGATGATCATCGGCATTGTTGTTGGTGGTTTGATTGCTGCCCTGATCTCCAAAGAGTTCAAGTTCCGAATGCCTAAACCCATTACACTGCTTCAGACCTTCGCAGGTGGTTTATTGATGGGCTTTGGTGCTGTCACCTCTGGCGGCTGCAACATTGGTCACCTGTTGAGTGGTATTCCCCAGCTTTCCCTGGGGTCCATCCTCGCTGGCCTGTCCATTGTAGGTGGCGCCTGGGCCGCATCCTATGTGATGTTCGTTCTACCCCAGAAAAAAGGTGAGTAAACATACCTAATCTTGAGACCGGGATTCCAAACTCCCGGTCTCATCAACAATTTCACAAAAGGAGAACTATATGGCAAAAATGGCAATTACCTGCAATGGAGACGGCCCGGCGAACATTATGCCCGTTTTGATAATGTCGTCCTCAGGACTAGCGCTTGACAATGAAGTAGTCGTTTTCGTTTGCCCTGCTGGAGCCCGCTGGATGCTGAAAGGCGAACTGGAAAAACTAGGGACCCCCAAGGGCCTCCCGAATCCTGTTGAGTTATTCGACACCATCATGGATCTGGGCGCCGAAGTGATCCTTTGTGAACTTGCCCTGGAGAATAAAGGAATCGATCCAAAAGATCTGCGCGACGAGAGGATCAAGATCACAAAAGCCCCCCCCTTCCTGATGGAAATTGAGGACGCTACCATTACCTTTAGTTTCTAGGTATTAGGAACAGCGGTTCTTAAAAAAGAAAGGGATTGATTCCTTAATGAGGACTCAATCCCTTTTTTATTTTTTCATGGAAAATTCAACTACAAATCTCGGATCGTGTAATTCAAATCTCCCCTACTGGCCAGTTCGATCAAATCCTGATTCGTAGGATCATGGATAAACCCCCAGAACGCATCCGCCGGGCGACTTGATTCTTTGAGCCGCTTCCGGGCCATATATATCGTCCGCACCAAATTGACGCCTTCAACCGGAATAGTAACCACATTTCCGCGTTCTAGGGCACAAGCTGCAGCTAATTTGGATACAAAGGATATACCATACCCTGCAGCTACAGTGCGAACAATAGCCTCTGCATTGCCTACTTCCATAAAGTTGTTCAAATCATCCAGGCTGATATCATGTCTTGCCAGTTCAGAGAGGACGATTTTTCTCGTTCCAGATGTCTCCTCCCGCATAATGATCGGTTCTCCTATTACATCTTCCGGCAGAATCTTATCTCGTGACACAAATGGATGATCTCTGGGAACAATCACAGAGATCAGATCATGAAAGAATTCCTGCAGCTCAATATCCTTTCCCGGAATTTCGTAACTGACCACACCAAGGTTGGCTTCGCCATCGAGCAGATTCGTCACGACCGAGGCCGGTGTGCAGCGCAGCAGCTTTGTGCGAACATTCGGATGGCGGATTGAAAACCGGGCGGCAAGGTGTGGGAGAACATATTTCCCTGCCGTTGTGCTGCAAGCGATCTGGAGATTACCCGCCATGCCCTCTTTCAGGGATTCCATCATTTCCTGCATTTCGATCGAATCCCGCATCACCCTCCTGGCCCAGGGAACCAAAAGTTTACCAGCGTCAGTAAGTTTAATCGTTGTGCCCTGTCGTTCAAAAAGAGTCACACCAAGATCGTTTTCCATGGTTTTGATATGGTGGCTGACAGTAGGTTGGGATAAATGCAGGAGTCTGGCCGCCTCAGAAAAATTCAGCGTCTCAGCTGCATGCAAGAAAGTTTCAATTCTTAGAAGATCTACCATTTAATTCCTTCAGTTTTCCTATTAGTAAGATAATCTTATCATACCTGACCTTTACTTTCTTCACACCACATTGGAAACATACTTCTCTACATCCTAGACCAATTTCCCCCAGTGACCAGAAAGTTGTCTTTTCAACCCCAAGCCAGCCCTTATTCACCCCACACACAATCCGCCCATTTCGACGTAACACACCCCCTTGGTACATGTGACAATTGTCACTTTCTGCCACCCCTCAACCTGTTATAATCTTCACAAGATAATATTCCTGTATGTACATATATGATTATGAACAACAATACCCTTGCCCAAGAGATCAATCAACTGCATGCCGGGATCTGCTCTGCGATTTCAGAGCCCCATCGCATACTTTTACTCTATGCAGTTGCCGAAAGCCCCCTCAATGTCAACGGATTGGCTGAAGTGGTGGGAATCAGCCAAAGCGCCGCTTCTCGGCATTTAAAAGTCCTGCGGGATCGGGGATTGATCCAAGCCCAGCGCGATGGGACTCAGGTGATCTATTCCCTGACTGACGAACGATTTATCCTGGCGCTGGACATGCTCCGGGAAGTAATGCTGGACCAGTTATCTCAACAAGCTGACCTTATCAAACAAAACCAATCCATGGAGAGGTAGTCTATGAAGCTATCCAAATTCAGCTGGATATTTGGTGCCGTTTTAGTTCTATTCTTTATCATTGTCCCAATTTTGATCTTCTTCCCCAGGGCAGATAAGGGGATCAGTTCAGATCCCTGGGAAAACGTGCCCCTGAAAATTCCAGGAGTCGATCATTCATCGATCATTGATGGTCCTTTTGAAACGGGCCAGGAAGTTACTCGTGCCTGTCTGGAATGCCACGAAGATTCAGCACAGGAAATCATGGCAACAGCTCACTGGACCTGGGAAAGCAAACCCTACCAGCTCGAAGACAGGGACAGCACCGTCACAGTCGGGAAAAAGAATTCCATCAATAATTTCTGCATCGGGATCCAGGGCAACTGGCCTGGCTGCACTTCTTGCCATGCAGGGTATGGCTGGGAAGATGCTAATTTCGACTTCAACCAGGAAGAATCAGTCGATTGCCTGGTATGCCATGACAATACTGGCACCTATGTGAAAGGGCTGGCGGGTATTCCAGTTGAAGGCGTAGATCTGCTGGAAGTCGCCCAAAGTGTTGCAGCCCCAACCCGTGAAAACTGCGGCAGCTGCCATTTCAATGGCGGCGGAGGGAATGCTGTAAAACATGGGGACCTGGATGAAACCCTCTATTTCCCACCCTCCAACGTTGATATTCATATGGGTGAACATGACTTTATGTGCACGGACTGTCACCAAACCGAAAGCCATAACATCACAGGGCGGTCAATCTCAGTCAGCCTGGATGATGAAAACCAGATCTACTGTACCGACTGCCACACTGAAGAACTCCACGAGGACGATCGCATCAACGCCCACATTGATTCAGTTGCCTGCCAGTCCTGCCACATTCCGAATGCCGCCACGCGCGATGCAACCAAGATGTATTGGGATTGGTCCACTGCCGGCAGCGATGAGATCGAAGAAAGCGTTCACACCTATTTGAAGATCAAAGGCAGTTTTGTATACGAAGGAAACTTTACCCCTGTATACCGTTGGTATAACGGCGGCGTAGCTGAACGATATATCCTGGGAGATACGATCGATCCAGATCAACTTGTGCACATTAACCTGCCAGCGGGAGATATAACCGATTATTCTGCCAAGGTGTTCCCCTTCAAAGTACACCTGGCCAAACAGCCTTATGACACTGAAAATAATATCCTACTCCAACCAAAAACATTTGGTGAAGGAGGATTCTGGACCGAATTTGACTGGGATTTAGCCCTTCAACTCGGTTCTGACATCACCGGCTTGGATTTCAGCGGTGAATATGATTTCACTGAAACAGATATGTACTGGCCAACCACACACATGGTAACCGCAGCTACCGAAGCCCTGACCTGTGACCAATGCCATGGCCCTGAAGGCAGAATGGATTGGGAATCTCTTGGGTATTACGGTGACCCGATCGATTGGGGCAGCCGTTTCCAGTCCAATAGCTATCAACCTTAAAAAAAGGACTCAGTTGATATGGGCAATCAAATCACACGACTCAGCAAATATAATAAATTGCTCCTCATAACAGCAGTTGCTTTCCTGATCATTCTGAGTGCTATCCTGCTTACTCAGGATGTAGCCTGGGCAGGTCCAGAACAGGAAGTAGCTAAGCAGGGCTCTCCCCTCCATCCCTCCTTTCCCTTCCTCGATGAAGATGGAAATAATGTCCTGGTAACAGGAAATCCTGTATCCACTATGAATACATGTGGAGAATGCCACGATACAGAATTCATCGCGGACCACAGTTACCACGTCAGTGCAGGCCTGAATGATATCTCCCAACCAGGTCTAACTGGTACTGGAAGGCCATGGGATATATCTCCAGGTGTATTTGGCTCCTGGAATTCAATTGATTACCGCTACCTCTCACCCCAGGGTGATGAAAGGGTAGATCTGACCACACCTGCCTGGGTTCAGCTTTATGGATTACGTCATGTCGGTGGTGGGCCAGCCATGTATTCCAAGAATGGAGAGTTACTGACCGATCTGCCGTACAGCAGTACCAGCCTGGAAACTAATATCGTCGATCCTGAGTCTGGCAAGCTGGAACGTTGGGATTGGGATGAATCTGGCATCGTCGAGATGAACTGCTTCCTCTGCCACATTCCAAGTCCTGATAACAATGCCCGGGCTGAAGAACTTCAAAGCGGAAATTTCAAATGGGCCAACACCTCTACCCTGACTGAAACAGGAATTGTTTCCCTTAGTGGGGGTTCCTACATCTGGAACGAAAGCCTTTTCAATGAAGACCTGGAAATTCTCCCAGAAGCGATCCAGATCCAGGACCCGACCGATAATAACTGTGGGGCCTGCCATGGCCTTGTTCATGATAATGTTGAGGATCCCCTGATCACGCTAGGATGTTCTCCTGAACGGTGGAGTACGATCACGACCGGACAGATCATCTCCTCTCAAAAAATGTCCGATTCAGGAATGAATCTGGCAAATAAAGAAACCTTGAATCGATCCTGGGATGTACACGCAGAGCGATTACTAAATTGTGTGGATTGCCATTACTCGATCAACAACCCTCTCTATTACCAGGAATCAGAATCTACCAGGCCAGAACACCTGCTGTTTGATCCTCGCCGGGTAGAGATTGGTGAATACCTTGAAAAACCTTTACATCAATTTGCGCGGGGAAACAGCGCCCAGAGCAGTGTTGCACCTCAGCTAAAAGATACGATGCGGACCTGCGAATCCTGCCACGCGGTAGATGTCACCCATGATTGGCTGCCCTACCTCGACAGTCACCTGGACGCTCTCAGCTGCGAATCCTGCCATATCCCCAAAATGTATTCATCGGGAAACCAAGTCCATGACTGGACAGTGCTGCTTCCTGGCGATCTACCCCGGCGTGAGTGCCGCGGTGCCGAGGGAGACGTAAATACGATGGGGTCATTATTGGTCGGATTTGAACCAGTCCTGATCCCCAGCCCGGACGTAGAAGGCAATTTGAGATTGGCTCCCCACAACCTGATCACAACCTGGTTCTGGGTGTACGGTGATCCTCCCCGACCAGTGATCCTGGCCGACCTCCAAGCCGCCTATTATGAAAATGGCGATTACCATCCAGGCATTATCCTGAGATTTGATCAGGACGGTGATGGAGAACTAACAGCAGAGGAGATGGTGATCGACTCTGAGGCCAAAGAAGATTTTGTGCGAGACAGGCTGGTTTTGCTTGGTCTTACCAATCCTCGCATTACGGGGGAGATCCAGCCCTACAGCATTAACCATGATGTTGCCAGTGCAGATTGGGCCCTTGACGACTGTACAGCCTGCCACGGAGATGAATCGCGCATCACTCAACCGATCCGATTGGCTTCTGCTTCTCCCGGAGGGAGCTTGCCAGCATTCGTATCAGGAACAGAAAGGAAGCTGAACGGCGATATCAAATTCAATGGGGATGGAGAGATTTTTTACTATCCAGCGGCTGCTGCCGAATCGCTGTATGTCTTTGGGCATAATCGTTTGGTCTGGCTGGATTGGATCGGATTAGGATTAAACGCTGCAGTTTTCCTGGGCGTTATGGCTCATGGTGGATTGAGAATTTATTTCTCATCTCGCAATCCTTCCTCCAAAAAACCTACCAAAAAGGTTTATATGTACGGGGCCTATGAGCGTTTATGGCATTGGCTGCAGACAGCGGCGATTGTAATATTGCTCCTGACCGGTTTCATAATCCACAGACCAGATTCCTTTGCTTTCATGGATTTCAAAAATATGGTTCTGGTCCATAATATCATTGCAGCCATCCTGGCGGTGAATGCTTTCCTGTCATTGTTCTTCCATTTGGCAACAGGGGAGATCCAGCAGTATATTCCCCGTCCGCGCGGTTTCTTCGATCGAACCTTTGTGCAAATCAAATACTACCTGCTGGGAATTTTCAAAGGGGAACATCATCCATTTGAAAAGACCACTGACAAGAAGTTGAATCCCCTTCAGCAGGTCACCTATTTCGGCTTGCTAAACGTGCTCCTGCCGCTTCAGGGCATCAGCGGCGCTCTAATGTGGGGACTCCAGCGTTGGCCTTCTTTGGCGAATAGTCTGGGAGGGCTTCCAATACTGGCCCCCTTCCATACTATCATCGCCTGGTTATTTGCTGCTTTCCTGATCCTGCACATATACCTGACCACAACTGGCCATACCGCGGTATCCAGCCTGGAAGCTATGATCACCGGCTGGGAGGATATTGAAAGTTAATATCAATTCTCTTTTTTTTCCAAGAGAAGAAAGGTTGAAAATAATCAATCCGTCTAATAAAGTGAGAGTATTTATGACTGAAAAACAACCAAAAGATCAGAAATTTCGTCTGAAGGATTTGTTTAACCGGCCTTCAAAGCCTTATGCAAATCCATATCTGGGTGGTGTTCTATTAGGTATGGTTCTATTTACCTCATATTTCATCACGGGAAACGGTTTGGGCGCTTCTGGGGGTCTCAGCCGTATCGCCGCGTTCGTGGAGGACCTCATCGCTCCCGGGCATATCGACCAGGTTCCTTACCTGATCACTATGGCTGGTGGCCAGAGGAATGCACTCGACAGCTGGATCGTTATTGTGACCCTAGGAGTATTGATCGGTGGGTTCACATCTGGAGTGATCCACGGCCGAACTAAATTCGAAACAAATAAAGGTCCCAATATTTCCAATCAGACCCGCTGGTTGTTCGCTTTTCTGGGTGGGATCTGTTTCACCTACGGCGCACGTCTTGCTCGTGGATGTACTTCCGGGCAAGCTTTGTCAGGTGGTGCTACATTATCTGCTGGAAGTTGGGTAGTGATGTTCTCCATTTTTGGTGGCGCCTATGCACTGGCCTATTTCGTTCGCAGGCTGTGGAACTAAAAGGAGAAACTAATGATACCCTTTCCCCTACACCTAGAATCTCTACTTGGAAAACCCGTTACATATCTGGTCTTTTTATTGATTGGTTTCCTGTTCGGATATGTTCTTGAAATTTCCGGTTTTAACCACTCACCCAGCCTGGCATCCCAGTTCTACTTCAAAGATCTACGGGTCTTTAAAGTGTTCTTCACCGCGATTGTCGTGGGTATGCTTTTATTATTCCTGAGCTCTGCAGTAGGGCTGCTGGACTATAACCTGATCTGGGTCAACCCCACCTACCTTTGGTCCGGTATAGTTGGCGGTTTGATCATGGGAGTTGGATTTATCCTGGGAGGTTTCTGTCCTGGTACCTCTCTGGTCGCGTTGGCGACCCTCAAGATCGACGGCATTTTCTTCGTACTGGGCGGCCTGGTAGGCGTGTTCATTTTTGGTGAAACTGTCGATTCTTATAAGTATTTCTTCAACGGCAGCTATTACGGAAGATTAACCCTGATGGATGTTTTTAATTTGCCTGCAGGGATCATAGTCATTTTGGTGACTTTGATGGCTGTATTCATGCTCTGGGGTGGAGAACAGCTGGAAAAGATATATGGTAAAAAGGATCCAAGCAAAGCCCCCAAAGCGCGTTATTACGGCGCTGGTGTGCTGGTCCTCGCAGCCGTAACCATTGCAATCATCGGCCAACCCACAACAGCAGACAGATGGAACAAGCTGGAATCAGTTCGCGGTGGTGACCTTACCAACCGGGAAGTCTACATCCATCCCGGTGAGCTGCTGGATACTTTCCATGATCACAAACTCAACCTGGTTATGATCGATGTTCGCAGCGAAGCTGACTATAACCTATTCCACTTACTGGACGCAGAGAATATCAGACCAGATGAGATTCCCAATTCAATCAATGAACTTATTGCCTTACCGGCTAACTCCGTGATCGTGGTGATGAGCAATGACGAAGTGACCTCTACAGATGTTTGGAAAACATTAACTGCCCAGGCAGTACCAAATGTTTATATTCTCAGCGGTGGGATCAACAACTGGCTGGATACTTTCGCGACACCCTTCGAAGAGGGGTTCTGTGGTGAGATAACCGAAGCTGGTGTTGAAGAACTCCATTATGAATTCGACGCCGCGCTGGGTTCAAACTGCCCGGCCGCGTATCCAGACCATGATGAATACCATTTTGATTATGAAAAGAAGATCAAACTGGACCTGAAACGAGCTCCAGTAGGCGGCGGCTGCGGATAAAATCAACTTCCAGGGATTGAGTCCCTTTGATGGACTCAATCCCTCATTAAGTGAAAGAAGCCCTCTCGTTGAGAGGGCTTCTTATTTCTTTGGTCATTCTTAACTTTCTAACAAGGCGTCGATTTCACCCCTGATGGCATTCAGATCTTCCAGCCCCAGATAGACGATAGCATACCTGACATAAGCGACCAGATCCATCTCTTTCAGACCATCGATCACCATATCCCCAACGACCCTCGATGAAACTTCTATTTCGCCCATTGCCTGCAGATCGGATTCCACATCGCCTACCAGGCGCTCAATATCAGCAGCAGAAACAGGCCGTTTATCACAGCTGATCTGAATACCTCGTGTCAGCTTTCCCTGGTCGAATTCTTCGCGGGTTCCATCCTGTTTCACGATCAATGGGGTATCAAGAATAGCTCTTTCATAGGTACTGAAACGCTGATCACAATTAAGACATAAACGGCGCCTGCGGGTTCCTCCCCTTTTATCGTGGGAAGTGTCCAACACTTTAGAATCATCATCTTTACAATAAGGACATTTCATATTCTTATCCTGTGCTGTGGGGATTGCAATCAATGTGATTTTAGCATACAACCGCACCCATCACTAGGGAAAATTCGATGGTATTTCACTATTAAAACCGTTCTCCTGCTGATAAATCAGCAGGAGAACATGACCAGACAACATCCAACCCTACCAGGAGGAGGCCAGTTCAGGGTGGATTTACCCGAAATAACAAACCCAAGAGATTACTTGGACCCATATTTTATGACATTTTCTTCCAGTCAATCAGTTAGCGACCGCGCCCTCGATTTCTCAAGAAGGTCGGGATATCCAATTCTTCAGGTTTCAAGGAACGTGGTACAAATTCCATTTCCCGTTCATCCGTTGCTTCACTTCCAGCGGAGGTCTCTGTCCGTGAACGACGTCCAGCCATCTGCATGATATTTGTTGGCATGCCGGTTTTTTCAAAACCCGTAGCAATCACTGTCATGCGGAATTTATCCTCCATGGAAGGATCGATCACAGCACCAAAGATCAGGTTAACCTCGGGGTGAGCAGTTTCCTTGATGATGGCTGCCGCTTCATTGACCTCAAACAAGGATAGATCTGTTCCACCTGTCACGTTGAAGAGGATGCCGCGAGCACCATCGATCGTGATATCCAGCAGGTCACTGGACATTGCCTGCTCGGCGGCCTTGATAGCACGGTCGTCCCCGGAGGCCTCGCCAACAGCCATCAGAGCCGCGCCACCCTCGGACATGATCGAGCGGACATCTGCAAAGTCCAGGTTGATCAAACCTGGCACAGTGATCAACTCGGATATACCCTGAATGCCTTGTCGCAGCACATCATCTGCCATCAAGAAAGCAGACTGCAAG
>Ga0180430_10000585_pt1 | contig 39097 bp, 30 predicted proteins | sample SS_ome_9_FD_132999 | JGI IMG/M metagenome (GOLD analysis project Ga0180430, IMG submission 132999) | Hypersaline lake sediment archaeal communities from the Salton Sea, California, USA - SS_1_S_2 metaG | ecosystem: Environmental > Aquatic > Non-marine Saline and Alkaline > Hypersaline >...
CGTGGGCCTGCTGCAGGCGCTGCTCCAGCGTCCGGGGCCGGAGTGGATCCGCCTGCTCTACACCCACCCCGCGCACTGGAGCGAGGAGCTGATCGACCTTTTCGCCACGCATCCCCGGCTGCTTAGCTACGTCGACTTGCCCTTCCAGCACAGCGAGGACCCGGTGCTCGCCGCCATGGGACGCGGGCACGATGGGCGCCGGCTACGCGATCTGATCGAGAGCTTGCGCCAGCGGATTCCGGATCTCGTGCTGCGCGGCACGGCCCTGGTCGGGCATCCGGGGGAGGATCGGCACGCCCACCGCGCGCTGCTGCAATTCCTGAAGGAATTTCCCTTTGACCGTCTTGGGGCCTTTGCCTACAGTCGCGAGCCGGAAACCCGGGCGGCCCGGCGCCGTGACGCGCCGGAACCGGCCCTGGCGACCGAGCGTCTCAATGAGGTGTTGGCGCTGCAGCGCGAGGTGGCGCTGCAGCAGCAGCGCCGGCGGATCGGACGCCAGCTGACGGTGCTGACCGAAGCGCTCGATACGCGCGCCAGACGGATCCTGGCGCGCAGCTATGGTGAGGCGCCGGAGATCGACGGGTGGATCCGCATCGCTGCGGCGACGGAAGATGAGCTCGAAGGGGTCGCGCTGGGCGAGTTCCATGCGGCTCGCATTACGGGGGCGGGGCCGTATGATCTCGAAGCCGACCTGGTGACGGGGGAACTTTCGCAGTGAGACGCATCGTGCACGCCTACGCCGCCGCCTGCCTCTGCGGCGCCCTGCTGAGCCTGATTCCGACCGCGCAAGCCGCGGGCGGCGAGGAGGCGACCTACACGGGGCATCTCGAGCTGCTGCGCGAACTCGGGACCGAGGCGGTCGACGAAGTCCTGGCTGAGCTGGCGCTGCCGGCCGGCGCAGCGGTGCATCTCGTGCCTGAGACGGCCCATCCCGCCAACTGGCTGGTCGCCCGGTTGTTCGAGCAGGCGCTCGTCGCACGGGGACATGCGGTCATGGCGCCGGCCTTCGGGCGCGAGGCGGGAGGTGCGGGCGCGCGCCTGATACCGGCGGCGGATGCGGCGCCGCCGGCGAGCGATGAGTCCGGCCCGCTCGACGAGAGCTTCTTCGTGGATGAGCGCGAAGCCGAGCCGGGCGAGGCGCAAGGCGCCGAGGCCGAGAGCGAAGAGGACGATGCGTTTGCCGACGAGGAGTTGAGCGACGAAGGCGACGCGGCGGACGCGCAAGACGTGCAGGGCGCGAGCGAGGGGGACGCGCAGGCGCGCTCGAGCGCCGCGCCGAGCGCGCAGCCGGCGGCGGAAGCGGAGGCCGGTGAGGGCCAGGCGGCGGCCGCGGATGCCGCGGGGGCGGCAGCAGGTGGCGAGGGGGCCGAGTCCGAGGACGCCGCGTCGGCGGAGCCGGCGTTCGCGCTCTTGCTGCCGGGGCGGGGCGAGGTCGTCGCGTTCCGGGTCGTCGATTGCGGGGTCTCCTATCCGTGGGCCCGGCGCAGCTTGCTGGTCGGGCCGCGGCGCTTTGGGCGAATGGCGAGCGTGCGTCTGTGGGCTGCGCACCTATCCCAGCCGGGACAGCGCATGCGCGGCGTTGCGCGCAGCGAGCAGATTCACTTCGACAGCTTTCCCGCTTGGGCCCGGCCCCTGGTCGAGGGTCCCGGTTATCCCTTCCCGATCGAGGCGCCGGGCGGCGCGTCGATGCAGAAGCTCGTCGAGCCGGTCGTGGTGGCGGGGATCGTCACCGGCCTCGTCTATCTCTTCTACCAGAACCAGAACTAGGATGATGCGAACCGTGCATGGCGGACGCCGGCAGAAGGAGCGCGCGGGCGGGCGGCTGATCGCCGTCGCCGTCGTTTCGCTGCTGGCGGTCATGCTCGGCGCGTGCGCTTCAACCCCGCGCTACGGCCCCGTCGGTAGTGCCCAGGGCGACCTCGCGCGGGCTCAGGACGAATATGCGCGCGGTCACTACTTGACCGTGATCGAGCTGCTCGAGACCTTCGAGCGGCGCCACGCGGGCAGCCAGTATGTCGACGACGCGCTCTTTCTGCTGGGCAAAGCGCATCAGGCGAATCGCGAGCAGATCCTCGCGCGCCAAACGCTGCAGCGCGTGCGCGATGAGTATCCGCAAGGTCCATTCGCCGAGGAAGCGCTGTTCGAAATCGCGCGCTCCTGGTTCATGAGCATCCGCGGGCCGGCGCTCGATGCGGAGCCGGCCGAGGAGGCGCTGCGTAGCTTCCGCCTCTACCTGCGGCGCTACCCGGACGGCGAGTTTGCGCCTGAAGCGCGCGAGGGAGAGCGCGAGACGCTCGAGATCCTCGCGGCGAAGAGCTACCTGAACGGTCGCACCTACATGCGGATCGGGCGGCCACAGGCTGCGCGCCAGTACTTCGAGAAGTCGCTGGCGTGGCGCGAGGCTTCCGAGTACGCCGCGCTCGCCTGGGCCGGGATTGCCCGCAGCCATGAAGAAGAGGGCCAAGCGGCCGCGGCGCGGGCGGCGTATGTGCGCCTGCACGCATTGCTGGAGAGTGGGGCGGAGGCGTTCAAGGACGGCCCCGAGCTGCTGCGCAAGGCGCGGCGCAAGCTGGAGGCCTTGCCCGCGCCCGCCCAACCGGCCGCGCCGGTTCCCGCCGCTGACGCGGGGGACTAGCGCGATGCGCGTCGGGCTGCTCGGCGGCAGTTTTGACCCCCCGCACCATGGACACCTGACGCTCGCCCGCCGCTGTGCCGACGCGCTCGCCCTCGCGCGCGTGCGCTTCGAGGTCGCCTATCGCCCTCCGCACAAGCAGGATCGCCCACTCACGCCCTATGCCGATCGCGTCGCGCTGGTGCGCGCGGCGATTGCCGTCGATCCTCGCCTCGAGCTCTCTACGCTCGAGGGCGAGCGCCGGGGGCTTTCCTACACGGTGGACACGCTGGAGCAGCTCCGGCGCGCGGCGCCCGCCGATCGCTTGTGGTTCTTGATCGGCGAAGATAGCCTGGCGGAATTGATGAGCTGGCGCGATCCGGAGGGGATCGCCGCGCGGGCACGCTTGGGCGTTTACCGCCGGCCCGGCTCGGCGGCGCGCGTGCCGCCCCTGTTCGCCGGCCGGGTCGATTTCGTCGATGGGCCGCCGATTGACATTTCTTCGAGCGAGATCAGGGCCCGCTGCCGGCGCGGGGCGCCGATCGCCGATCAGCTCCCGCCGGCTGTCGCGGCGTTGATCCGCAGCAAGGGGCTCTATCGTGATGCCTAGCCCAGGTCGCTCGAACCGAGCGCGACCGACGCTCTACCTCGTCGATGCGATGGGGCTGCTCTTCCGCGCCCACTTCGCCTTTGCCGGCCGGCCGTTGACCACGCGCGACGGACGGCACGTCGGCGCGCTGCTCGGCTTCCTCAACGCGCTGCTGGCGCTCGTGCGCGAGGAGGGAGCGCAGCATCTGGCGGTCGCCTTCGAGACCCCGGAACCGACGTTTCGCCACGAGCTCTATCCCGACTACAAGGCGCATCGCCCGCCGCCGCCGCCCGAACTGCTCGAGCAGATCCCGCAGCTCGAGCGCATCGTCGCCGCCTTCGGTCTGACCGCCCTGGCACGCCCCGGATTCGAAGCCGACGACCTGATCGGCTCCCTCGCCGCTCAGTGCCGGCAGAGCGGCTGGCAGGCGGTTATCGTGTCGGCCGACAAGGACTTCGGCCAGTGCCTCGGACCGGTGGTCCGCCAGTACGTTCCCTCCCGCGGGCGCGAACCGGCGCGCTGGATCGATGCTGCGGCGCTGGAGGCGAAGTGGGGGGTCACGCCCGAGCAGTTCGTCGACTTCCTCGCCCTGACTGGTGACAGCAGCGACAACGTGCCAGGTGTGCGCGGGATCGGCCCGAAGCGGGCAGCGGCGTTGCTGCAGGCACACGGGAGCCTGGCCGCGATCTACGACGACCTGACCACCGTCGAGCCGGCGAGCTTGCGCGGCAAGCTGGAAGCGGGGCGTGAGGCGGCGGCGCTGAGCCGGCGCCTCGTTGCATTGCGCACCGACGCGCAGCGGGCCGACCTCGAGCGGCTGGCCGTTCCCGATCCCGCCACGCGGCCCGCGCTGCGCGACCTGCTGCGCGAGTTCGAATTCCGGCGCCTCGAGGAGCGGCTCTACGGTGAGAACTCCCCGTCGCCGCCGGTGCAAGGCTCGCTGCTCGCCTCGGCCGCGCCCGCGCAGCAGGGGGGGCGGGACGGCGGGCGGCGAGACGGCGACGGCGACGAGGATCCGACCGCGATCGCGGACGGCTGGGCGGTGGCCTACACCCGGCTGGCAACGCCCGACGCGCTGGCGGCTGCGTTGCGGGACTACGGTGCGGAGTGCGGGCCCTTGGCGGTTGACACCGAGACCGATGGGCTCGACCCGCGCAGTGCGCCGCTCGTGGGCGTGAGCTTCGGCTGGCGGGCGGGAGAGGCCTGGTACGCTCCGGTCGGGCATCAGGCTGGCGAGCAACTGGCGCTCGAGGATCTGCGGCGCCACCTGGGTCCCCGTTTGGCGGACCCGGCCGTGGCGAAGGTGATGCACCATGCGCAGTTCGACTTGCCGGTCCTGGCGCGCCACGGACTGGAGGTCCGCGGGCAACTGCACGACACGATGATTGCCGCCTACGTCTGCGATCCCGAGGGACGCTTCAAGCTCGATACGCTCGTCGCCGAATGGCTCGACCACCGCATGGTGCCGATCACCGCCTTGATCGGCAGTGGGCGGCGGCAGCGGCCGATGTCGTCACTGCGCCCGGAACGGGTGGCCCCCTATGCCTGCGAGGACGCCGACGCCGTCGTACGTCTGTGGCCGCGGCTGGCGGAGCGCCTGCAGGCGGTCGGAGGCGAAGCGCTCTACCGGGAGCTCGAGATGCCGCTCGTGCCGGTGCTGGTGGCGATGGAGGCCGAGGGCATCGGCGTCGATCCGGGCGTGCTCGCCGCGATGGGCGCGACGCTCGAGGCGGAGCTGCGCCGCGCGGAAGAGGCGATCCATGCCCTGGCGGGGGAATCATTCAATGTCCAGTCGACGCAGCAACTGCAGGCGGTGCTCTTCGAGCGCTTGAAGCTCAAACCGGGCCGGCGGACGAAGACGGGGTATTCGACCGACCAGGCGGTGCTCGAGCGCCTGGCCGTGGAGCATCCGCTGCCGCGTGCGATTCTCGAGTACCGCCAGATCGCCAAACTGAAGAGCACGTATGTGGAAGCGCTGCCGCGCATGATCGATGCCCGCACGGGCCGCATCCATACGGAGCTCCATCAGACCGGAACCGCGACGGGCCGGTTGAGCTCGTCGCACCCCAATCTACAGAACATCCCGATTCGCACCGCGGTGGGGCGCGAGATCCGCAAGGCCTTCGTCGCGCGGCCGGGGCACGAGCTGCTGTCAGCCGACTATTCGCAGATCGAGCTGCGGCTGCTGGCGCATTTCTCGGGGGATGCCTATCTGACCGAGGCCTTCCGCGCCGGCGCCGACATTCATCGCGCGACCGCCGCGCGCGTCTTCGGCGTCGCGCCCGAACGCGTAGACCCGCAGCTGCGCATGCGGGCCAAGACGGTCAACTTCGGCATCGTGTACGGCATGGGCGCCCAGCGCCTGGCGGCCCAGCTCGACATCCCGGTCGCCGAAGCGGCCGCTTTCATCGAAGCGTACTTCGAGCGTCTGCCCGGCGTGCGCGCGTACGTCGACCGCTGCGTCGAGACGGCCCGCCAGCGCGGGTATGCCGAAACGCTCGCCGGGCGCCGCCGCTACCTGCCCGATCTGGAGGCGACGCACCCCCGCGATCGGGCGGCGGCGGAGCGCATGGCGCTCAATACGACGATCCAGGGCTCGGCCGCCGATCTGATCAAGCGGGCGATGATCGCACTGCACGTGCAACTGCAGCGCGAGGCGAGCGGCGCACGGCTCGTACTCCAGGTTCACGACGAGCTGCTGTTCGAGGTACCGGCGACGGATCGCGCGGAGCTCGCGGCGCGCGTCTGTCGGGCCATGGAGGCGGTGGGCGAGTTGGCGGTGCCGCTGCGAGTGGAGACGGGCCATGGGCGCAGCTGGTTCGAAGCGCACGCCTGAGGAGGCGCGCCACGGGGCCTACCGCGTGGCCGTGACGGGCGGGTTCGGAGCGGGCAAGAGCACGTTCTGTCGAATCCTGGCCGCGCTGCCCGGGGTGCGGCATCTGGAAGCCGACGCTGTGGCGCACGAGATCCTGAAGCAGGAGGCGGTCTGCGGCGAGCTGCGCGCCCGTTTCGGGGGGGCAATTTTCGACGCCGGCGGTGGGGTCGTGCGCTCGCGCCTGGCGGCGCACGCTTTCGCCGATCCGGAGGCGCGGCGCGAGCTCGAGGCGATCCTTCACCCGCGTATCCAAGCGGCGCTGGCCGCGGCGGTCGAGCACTTGCAGCAGGCCGACGGGGTTGCTATCGTGCTCGTCGAAATTCCGCTCCTGGCAGAGGTTGGCGGTGCGGACCGCTTCGATGAGGTCATCACCGTGGAGGCGCCTGCGGGCGTCCGTCGCCGGCGCCTCGTAGAGAGCGGGTGGGACCGCGCTCAGATCGAGCAACGCTTCGCGGCGCAAGCGTCCAGCGCGGCGCGGCGGGCGATGGCCGACCGCGTGGTCGTCAACGCGGGCGATCGCGCGGCGCTCGAGCGGGAGGCGCAGCGCTGCTGGAAGGCTTGGCGGCGGGCAAAGGAGTGAGAGACGAACATGGATGTCGAGATTCCGCGGCAGCTCGAGGCGTGCGAAGAGAAGGTGACCCACCTGGGGAGGTTCCTTTGACGTCACTGCGCTACGGGGTGAGGTGGCCGAGCTGGAGCAGCGCATCGCCGCACCCGGGTTCTGGGACCAACCGACAGAGGCACGACCGGTTGTCGAGCGGCTAAAGGCGATCAAGGACCGGATCACCGAATGGGAGTCGCTGCGCAAGCGGCTCGACGATTTCAAGGAACTGACCGACTTGCTGCGCGCCGACGGCGATGCGGCGCTCGAAGCGGAGCTGCGCGACGATGTCGCGGGCTACGCGCGCCATCTGGGCCGCTACGAGCTGCGCACGTACATGGACGGCGAACGCGATGCGGCCAATGCGATTCTGACGATCCACCCCGGCGCCGGCGGCACCGAGTCCCAGGACTGGGCCGACATGCTCTATCGCATGTACCTGCGCTGGGTGGAGCGCAGCGGATTCAACGCCCGGCTGATCGATTACCAGGAGGGTGAGGAGGCGGGCATCAAGGGCGCGACGCTCGAGGTGCGCGGCGAGTACGCCTACGGCTTCCTGCGATCGGAGGTCGGCGTGCACCGGTTGGTGCGCATCTCGCCCTTCGACTTCAATCAGCGCCGTCATACTTCGTTCGCTTCGATCTTCGTCTATCCCGAGGTCGAGGCGGCCGGGGAAGTGGCGCTGCGTGACGAAGATCTGCGCATCGACACCTACCGGGCGAGCGGAGCGGGAGGGCAACACGTCAACAAGACCGAGTCGGCCGTGCGCGTGACGCATGTGCCGACCGGCATCGTCGTGCAGTGTCAGGCCGAGCGCTCGCAACACCGCAATCGCGAAATGGCGCTCACCGTGCTCAAGGCGCGCCTCTATCACCTCCAGGAGGAGGAAGAGCGCAAGAAGACCGCAGCGCTCGCCGCCGGCAAGCGCGAGATCGCGTGGGGTTCGCAGATTCGATCCTACGTCTTGCACCCGTATACGATGGTCAAGGACCACCGCACCGGTCATGAGGTGGGCAATGCCCAGGGCGTGCTCGACGGCGACCTGGACGGCTTCATCGAGGCCTGGCTGCGGAGCAGGGGAAAGGAGTCCGAGCGCCCATGAACCGTGGAATCCTGCGCGAATACGACATCCGGGGTATCGCCGAGCGCGACCTGACCGACGAGATCGCCTACGGCATCGGCCGCGCCGTCGCGAGCCGCCTGAAGCGTGAGGGCGCACGCGCTCTCTGCCTGGGGCGCGATGTACGCGCGAGCTCGCCGCGCCTGCAGGCGGCGGCGGCGCGGGGTGTGATCGAGAGCGGGGTCGACGTGATCGACAACGGCATCGTGACCACGCCGCTGCTCTACTACTCGATCGTCGATCGGCAAGCGGGGGGCGGCATCATGGTCACCGGCAGCCACAACCCGATCGAATACAACGGGGTCAAGGTCACGCGCGGCACATCCCCGATCTGGGGCGACGAGATCCGCGCGCTCGGCGACCAAATCGAGCAAGCCGACTACGAGAGCGGCCGCGGGAGCCGGAGCGAGCTCGAGATCTTCCCCGCCTACCGCCAGATGGTCGCCGAGCGCCTGGCGCGCGGCCGGTCGTTGAAGATCGTCGTTGATGCCGGCAACGGCACGGGGGGGCTGATCGGGCCCGACGTGCTGCGCGACGCGGGCCACGAGGTCGTCTGTCTCTACTGCGAGCCGGACGGCAGCTTCCCGAATCACCTGCCCGACCCGACCGTCGCGGCCTACGTCGAGGATCTCCAGGCGCGCGTCTTGGCCGAGGGGGCCGATCTCGGCATCGGCTTCGACGGCGACGCAGACCGGATCGGGCTCGTCGATGAACGGGGACGCATGATCTACGGCGACCAGCTCTTGGCGCTCTACGCGCGCGAGTTGCTTGAGCGGCTGCCGGGGAGCCGGATCCTCTTCGACGTCAAGTGCTCGCAGGGGCTGGAGGAGGACATCCGCGCCCACGGGGGCGAGCCGGTGATGTGGAAGACCGGCCATTCGCTGCTCAAGGCAAAGATGAAGGAGGAGCAGATCCCGCTCGCCGGGGAGATGTCCGGCCACATGTTCTTCAGCGAGGGCTATTTCGGGTTCGACGACGCGGTGTACGGCGCGGCGCGCATCGCCGCCTACCTCGGCCGATGCCAGGAGCCGCTCGGGACGTTGATCGACTCGCTGCCGCAATACGTCAACAGCCCCGAGATCCGCGTGCCCTGTCCGGACGAGCGCAAGTTCGAGGTCGTCGCCGCCGTTGCCCGCGACTTTGCTGGCGAGCACGAGGTGGTGACGATCGACGGCGCGCGGGTCGTCTTCGCGCACGGGTGGGGGCTGCTGCGCGCGTCGAATACCCAGCCGGTCCTCGTGCTGCGTTTCGAGTCGCAATCAACCGCGGGGCTGGCCGAGATCGAGGAGGCCTTCCGTGCCTCGCTGCGGCGGTTTCCCGAAGTCGAGTGGCAGGCGTAGTGGCTTTCTGCGCTTGACAGTCGGGCCGTATGTGCCTAGCGTATTGAAGATTGACTGGACATTCGGCATCCGTGGGAATCCATCCCCGGATCGACCGATGCGCAAGGGGGGTCCAGGGTGAAGGGCGGAATCCGAGGATTCCTGCTCGCCGCGCTCGTTGTCATGGCGGGGTGTGGGCAGGAGGAGGTCTCCCGGCCGGCGGATTCGCCGACCAATGTCATCGTCGCCTACTACCAGACGGATGAAGCGATCGAGGAGGCGCCGATCGCTCTGAACGGCGAGCGCATCGATCGCGAATGGGGTAGCGAGTTCACGCCCGACCGCCCCTTCACGCACGTGCGGCTCTCCGCCGACGAGGGAGCCGGCAATCCGGGATCGACGCGCTACATCTCGGTCAAGGCGGTCTACACGAGCCGCCATCTCTACTTGCTCCTGCAGTGGGTCGACGAAGATGCGAGCAACCTCAAGGATATCTTCGTCTACACCGGGCCGCCGCTCAACGAGCGGCTCGGGCCGCAGGACAGCCTCGTCACGCCGGCCTGGTGGGAGCGGGCCGGCGAAGACGACAAGGTCGCGCTGATCTTCGAGATGGAGCCGACGGCCGGAGACGGGTTGACCTTTGCCGACAACGGGTGCCAGGCGCTCTGTCACCCGGGATCCGCGCCCGCCTTCGGAACGAGCGACAGCGGTCGGCTCGATGTCTGGTACTGGTTGGCGGGGCGCACCAATCCAGTGCGCAACCTCTTCTTCCTGAGCGACAGCGATCCCAACGACCCGGAGCACGGCGACCCCGGATATCTGGATGACTGGTACGCAACGCCCTTGGCCGGCCTCAACGCCGACCCGGGGTGGCCTTGTTACTTGCGCAACGACGCTGCCGGACAGGGCTATCCGGAGTACGTCTACCGCAGGCGCGACGACGACTTCTACGATCCGCCGAATCCGCTCTCGTGCGAGAACCGGTTCGGCGCCGATTGCGTCGCCAACAACGCCGTGCCCTTCATCTACCTCTGGCGTGAGTACCCGAACGACTACTTCGCCGCCTTCAGCGCGGTCGATACGCTCAACCAGGCGATCTTCCCCGACGCGCGCGAGTGGTACCCCGGCGACATCGCCCCTGGCTACATGCTGACCTATCCGTCCGACAGCCGCGCCCATGTGCGTGGCAAGGCGCTGCACGACGAAGACCTCGTCACCTGGACGCTCGAGATCGGTCGGCGTTTGGACACGGGCGATCCGGAGCACGACGTGATCTTCGAGCCGGAGCCCGGGCGCGAATACCCATTTACGATTGCCGTCTTCGACGCCTCGGCGGGGGACCATTGGGGCTCGGAGCCGCAGGTCCTGGTCTTTGGCGAGCGCGGCGACGACTAACCGCCAGGGGAGGAGCTTTCTGGTGCGACGTGCAAACGTGTGGTTGTTGGGATTCGCGCTGCTGATCGGCCTGCCTGCGCCGGGCAAAGCGACGGTCCGCGAATGGCTGATGGAGCGGGCGGGCATCAATCCGACCGTGCTGCGCAGTACACCGTCGGTGCGCCTGTACGGCATGGGCGATCCGATCTTGAGCGTGCGCGATGAGGCGAACGAGCTGAACGCGCACGATTTCGGCGGGAACATCGCCGGTTTGCTGGCCGACAGCGATGACTGGGTGCTCGAGAGCTGGATCGGCAATCATCGGCAGGACTACGAGCGCGCCGCCTTCTCTTCCGAGCGCCGCTACGGGCATGCCGGATTCCACGCCGTCTATCGTGGGGCCGATCGCGCGCTGGGCGCGGAGGTGAACTGGACCTACTTCCAATCCAACGATGCCGACGGCGATTGGCGGCGCGTGCGCGGGCCCTTGATCTCAGCGCTGGTCAACCAGGAAGTCGGTCCCGTGACCCTGGGCCTGATTGTCGGGACCGAGCACGAGCGCGAGAGCCTGATCACGACCGACTTCTTCGGCATCACGCACAAGCAAGACCGCTGGATCGGTCAGCTCGGCGCGGCGACGGAGCTCTTCGGCCTGCAACTGGGCGCCGGCTGGGATTTCGAGGCGGGGGAAGTGCTCGGGATGAGTGAGGATCCCGATCGCTACCACGAGGACAGCTATACGTGGCAGCGGCCGCTGGATCGCTATTCGTTCTTCGCCATCCTCCCGCTGCGCGGCAGGTTGACCGGTGGGGTCCGCGCCAGCACGATGGATCGTGAGGGGGACGAGCTGGCCGAGATCAGCTGGAGCGATGATTCGCCGCAGAATCCGAGCGGTACCGACTACTTCGGGGAGGCGATCACGTTTGCCGAGGAAGAGCGCGAGACGCGGCTGAGCACGCGTTGGCGCTTCGAGCTGCAGCCCGGCACGCTCTTCGGCCTCGAGGTCGGCTACCGCGAGACCGAGCTCGACGTGGTCGAGGCGGTCAACTTCAAGGGCAGCCGGCGGGGTGGCTATCGCTCCGACGAAGGGCTCTTCGGCGGCCTCGGCGTCAGCGGGCGGTTTTTCACGCAGCGCCTCTTGGTCGCGCTCGAGGGCCGGGGGGCGCTCGAGGATTGGGAAATCGCGGACGAGGATGGCTTCGCCGAGACGGGCAGCGCCCGCTCCTTGGGCGGAGGGCTCGGGGCGGAATACTTCGTGCACCCGTATCTGGTGGTGCGCGCCGGCGTGTGGGCCTTCAGCCACGATCGCGACGTCGATCGGCCCCTTACGCTGTTGCTGCAACAAAGTTACAGCGGTGGCTTCTCCTGGCTGCCGCAGGGCGGGCTGATGCAACTGCATGGCGGCGTGCGCTTCGACACGCGCTCGCCCGACGAGTCGCAGGCGCCGCTCGAGGACAGCAGCGTCGTCAGCTACATGCTTGGCTTCCGTCTGTTGCCGTAGGCAATCTACCGGCATAGACTTACCGAGCAAGGACAAGATCAAACCTATCCCCGGGAGAGGGAGCGATGCAGATCAGGCACTTGACGATCGCTTGGGCACTCTGTCTGTGGGTCTGTCTTGGCAGCTCGCCGGGTGCGCAGATGGAACCGCCGGGTGCAACGCCGCCGCAGGTGGGCGACGTTTCGGGTACGGTGCGGGCGGCCGAATCCGGCAGTCCGCTGCCCTACGCCAGCGTGACGGTCGAGGGTACCAACTGGGGCGCGATGACGCTCGAGGATGGCACCTTCACGATCAAGAACGTCCCGGCCGGCACCTATACGCTCAGAGTGAAAATGATGGGCTACGAGGAGGAGGTGCGTGAGGGCGTCACGATCGAGGCGGACGACACGGTTCGCGCCAGCTTCACGCTGAACGAGACGATCGTGGCCGTCGTCCCCGAGGTCGAGGTCACCGGCACGCGCGGCAAGATCGACAAGAGCTCGACGAGCGTCAAGCACAGCACGAGCGCCGAGGAGCTCGAGGATCTGGCGGTCGACGACTTCGCCGAGGCGATCAGCCTGGAGGCGGGCGTTGTCGCGCGGGGCGGCGAGCTGCACTTCCGCGGCGGGCGTGCGGGCGAGGTGCAGTACCAGGTCGACGGCGTGCCGGTCCGCGATCCACTGGTCGGCGGCGGGCTGTCGCTGGCGATGCTTGCGGTCGAGAATTCCGAGGTTCTGCTCGGTGGGCTCGATGCCAAGTACGGCAATGCGCAGTCGGGGGTCGTCATCTACCGCACCAAGGAAGGCGGCCAGCAGTTCGAGGGCAATTTCCGCTACATCACCGACGACTACGGTTCTCCGAACAACACGTTCGACAACTACGACCGCGTCTTCCTCGGGCTCGGCGGGCCGACGCCGGTCAAGAACTTGACCTACTACGTCTCCGCCGAGGCGACGTACCAGGACGATTACCCGAAGACCCCGGAGCGGCGCAGCCGTTCGCAGCTGCTCAACTTCATCAGCGTCGGCGACCGGAAGTCGAACCAGGTCAAGGTGCAGTCGAAGTTCGCCTTCAAGCCGGGCCCCGACTACAAGCTGACGTTCGAGGTGATCAATCAGGAGCGACGCTCCGACAACTACTATCACATCTGGAGTCGCGACGGGTATGTCGAGACGTTCCTCGACACGACGCGCACCGAAGAGGTCGTCTTGCGCCACGGCCGTTGGTCGCCGTTGCAGGTCGACTCGACGTATACCTACTACAATGCCGCGGAGCACACGCCCAACGTGCTCAACGAGATGCGGCAGTACAAGATGGTCTTCTACCACACACTGAGTCGCAACGCGCAGTACAGCCTCAAACTGAGCGCGCAGTCTTTCTATGTCGATCAGCGCGTGCAGGGCAAGAAGGAATGGGAGTACGAAGGTGACCGGGAGCGAGACTTCTGGTTCAACTACCGCGATCTCGAATCCTACGACTTCTTCGTGATCGCGGGCGACTATCCGTTCCTATCGACGCGCGAGACAAAGGTCTATCAGGGTCTGTTCGACATGACCTACCGCTACGGCAAGCACACGTTCGAAGCGGGAGCTTCGGGCGCATACAATGACATGCGCTACTTCTCCGTTACGCGGCCCTACCAGAACAGCCCCGACGGCGAAATCGGGTACCCGCGTACGATCTACCACTACTACAATCCGGAAGGCGCCGCGTACGTGCAGGACCGGTGGGAGCACGAGGGCATGGTGCTCAATATCGGCGTGCGCTACGACGTTTTCAATGTCGGGCAGCAGGTGCCGCTGTCGGAGGTGGCCGAGCCGACCAAGACGCAGCTGAGCCCGCGGGTTGGCATCGGGTATCCGATCTCCGATCGCGATGTGTTCAGCTTTCACTACGGCCGCCTCTATCAGATTCCGGACCGCCAGTACATCTTCGACAACCGCGACGTCTACGACGGTGTGCGCGGGAATCCGAATTTGAGCAACGAGACAACGATCCAGTACCAGGCGGCGATCCAGCACTTGTTCAACGAGCTGCTGGTCGGGCAATTCAGCGTCTACTACAAGGACATCTACGGACTGATCACGGCGGAAGAGACGCAGGACTGGACTTCGACGGGCAACATCACGACGTACGTCAACAAGGACTACGCGTCGGCCAAGGGATTCGAAGTCTCTCTCTCGCGTAGCTTCCAGAACTACATGCGCTGGGACCTCTCCTACTCCTATGGCGTTGCGACCGGCGTCGCTTCGGATCCGAATGCGGCCGTCGCCCGCAACTTCGTCTATCTGCCGACGTCGGAGCAGCCGCTCAATTGGGACGTGCGCCACAGCATCGGCGCGACGCTGACGTTGGGGGATCGTCGCACCTGGGGCGTGCATCTTGCCTGGCAGTACATGACGGGGCCGCCCTATACGCCGTACCAGCGCGATACGCGCGAGATCGAGCCGGAGATGATCAATTCGCGCCGGCTGCCGAGCGAGACGACGCTCAACGTGCGCGCCGACAAGTACTACACGCTGTGGGGCAAGCGGCTTTCGCTCTTTGCCGACGCGCGCAATCTGCTCGATGCGAAGAACATCACCCAGCTGGCGCCCGGCAACTGGCCGGCGCCGCCCGTTCAAAACGCCTACACGATCTACTATACCGAAACCGGTCGCGCGGGCGGGGCCTACTTGGCGGATCGCGACGGCGACGGCACTGAGGAGTTCATCCCCCTGAACGATCCCCGCGTGTTCGGAAGCCCGCGCACGATTCGCGTTGGTATCGGCCTCGAGTTCTAGGCACGTTGCGGCCGCTGGCCGCAGGAGGTTCGCATGCGTCGAACGGCAGTTCTCAGAAGGAAGCCTACGGTGGTGGCGTGGGGGATCGCCGCGCTGCTGCTTGCCTGCACCCTGCCGTGCGAGGCCTACTACGACGGCTACAACCCGTACCAGCTAGACGAGCATGGCCAGCCGCTCTATGCGATTCGCCAGCCCGACCTCTACTTCCATAATGTGGGCCTGCTGCAGGTGCTCGTAACGAATGTCGGCGTCGTCGGCAATCCGTTCGGCACCGATCTCTTCGGAGCGGGCTGGCAAGGGGGAGAGTACCTCTATGCCGCGTCGCTCTGGATTGGAGCGATTGCCCCCGACAACCTCGCCTACGTTTCGACCGGGGCGTACGAATACGAGCTGCGGCCGCCGCTCGATCCGCTCTACAACGTCTACGAGTCGTTCGAGGGCAATACCGGGGGGGATCGCCCCGGCTTTTCCGCCACCGGGGGGGACGACGACGGGGACGGCCGGATCAACGAGGACTTCCTCAATGGCTTCGACGACGACGGCGATGGCGACGTCGACGAAGACTATGCTGCGATCTCGCAGCAAATGTTCTCGACCGAGTACTGGGACAACACGGATGAGGCGCAGGCGCAGTATGCCGAACACCGCCCGCTGAACCTGCGCATTCGCCAGAAGAGCTTCGCCTGGTCGACCGAGGGCGCGAACGAGTTCATCGGGTTCGACTACGTCGTGCTCAATCAGGGGTGGGAGGTTCTGCGCCAGATCTACCTCGGCTATTTTGTCGACTCCGACGCGGGCTTGAAAAGCGCCGATGACTACTACACCGACGACGGCGGAGAGCTGCGCCAGGTCGACACGACCTACACCGATCCGACGATTGACTTCTCGTGCACCGATCGTGTCAGTGGCCTGCAGCGCGAGTGCAGTGAGCAGGAGCTGCACATCGACATCGCCTTCATGCGCGATACTCCCGGCAGCGAGTCAGGCGGGAACGCGGCCGACGACGTCGAAGGCTTCTTCGGCGGGATGTTCCTCGGGCACACGACCGACCCGGCGGGCGAGTTCGCGCCCGACGAGGTCGCGATCCATACCTGCCGCTTTTTCAGCGGGAGCGGGGTCTACCCCGACGGCGATCCGCAAAACGACTTCCAGCGCTACGATCTCCTCGCTTCGGGAGAGACGCCGCGCCGGCCGACATCCCAGCCGTCCGACTACCGCTACTGCTTCAGCGCGGGCCCCTTCAGGGAGCTTCTGCCGGGCGAGGAGCTCACGTTTCAGGTCGCCTTCGTCATCGGCTCTGGGTGGCGCGGTTTGATTCACAATGCGATTACCGCCCAGCGGGTCTACAATGGCCAGTGGCGCGATACGGACAACAACCCCTTGACCGGCTGCGATGGGCGCGAAACCTGCATCTATGCCCGCGACGCGACCGAGCCGCCTTTCTGGCAGGATCCGTGCGATTCGCTGGCTCCGCGTGAGGGGCCGTTCAAGAATACCGATTGCTCGAGTCCCGATTACTTCCGGGACAATGACTGCAATTGCTGCACGCCACTGGAGGAGACGACCGGCTGTCCCGGCGACGAGACGCTGATTCACTGGGTCGGAACCGTGGCGCCCCCGCCGCCGCGGCTCAACACGTCGGATCCGCGCTTGCAGGCGCAGATGGCCAGTGACCGGCGCGTGCGGGTGATGTGGGACAATACGTCCGAGCTCGTTGCCGATCCGATCCAGCAGAAGATCCTCTTCACCGGATACGAGGTCTGGCGCGTGGAGGGGTGGCAGCGGCCGATCGGTTCGACCGGGCCGACGCCGGGTGAGTGGCAGAAGGTGGCGACGCTGACGAGCGAGCCGATTGGGACCGAGCTCGATCTCGACCTCTACCGCTATGACGTGCCGATCGTCGAGACCGGGATACCCAACCCGGAGAACCCCGACGAGCCGCTGGAGCGGTACGCGATCGGGCGCTACGTCTATGAGGATACGCTCGGGCTCAAGAATGGCATGATCTACTTCTATGACGTCACCGCCTACAGCACCTGGTACGACGATCAGGGGCGGCTGCAGCGGTTGAGCAGCCAGCCGGCGGCGATCGAGGACGAAGGCGTGCGCCCGCTGTGGGAGACGAGCGGGGCGAGCGACTGGAAGGACGACGTCTACGTCGTGCCGAATCCGTGGCGGGGCGGGACAGAGGCGGATTTGACGCCGAGTGATTCCGATCCGACCGGCACGCGGCTCTTCTTCGCCAACTTGCCGAACAAGCCGTGCACGGTGCGCATCTATACCGCGGCGGGCGACCTGGTCGAGACGCTGGGCAACGAGACCGCCGGGGGATACGCGGGGACGGTGCAGTGGAGACTGCTGTCGCGCAAGGGGCAGGACATTGTCAGCGGAGTCTATCTGTACGCCGTGACCTGTGACAATGAGACGAAAGTGGGCAGGTTCACGGTGATCCGCTAGTGGATCGGCGCGGCCGAAGCGGAGGAACGAAGGAGGTATCGAAGTGAAGCGGGCAATCGTTGTGGCGGCTTTCCTGCTTGCCCTGCCGGGCGTCGCGTTCGGCGCGGCCGAGTTCGAGAAGGTCGGGACAGTCGGCGGCCAGTTCCTCAAGATCGGGATCGGCGCCCGGGCCGTTGCGATGGGCTCGGCGTTCGTCTCGATCGCCGATGACGCGAGCGCCGTGTTCTGGAATCCGGCCGGGGTGGCCCGGATCACGCGCAACGTGATCAACGTCAACCACTGCGACTGGTTGGCCGACATCTCCTTCTCGCAGGCGGCCTACGTCTTCGATCCCCACTACCTGCCGGGCATGATGGCGCTGCATGTGCGCAGCCTGTATATGCCTGAACAGCTGGTGCGTACGATCTACAAACCGGAAGGCACGCCCGGCTACAAGTTCGACAACGGCGATGTCGCCGCCGGCTTGACCTACGCGCGCTCGCTGACCGACAAGTTCTCGGCGGGTTTGACGTTCAACTATGTCCACTCTTCGCTGGCCGACGTCAGCGCCGAAGCCTACAGCTTCGATTTCGGCACGCTCTACGATACGGGATTCCAGTCGCTGCGGATTGGAATGGCGATTCAGAACATCGGCACGGAGATGGACTTCCTCGACGACTCGGCCAAGTTGCCGACCGTCTTTCGCGTCGGCATGTCGATGAACGTCTATGAGAACTCCCAGATGCGGGTGCTCTCTTCGGCCGACTTCTCGCATCCGCCGGACAACAACGAGCGGGCGAACGTAGGCACCGAGGTCGGCTACAAGGACTTCCTCTATTTCCGCGGTGGGCTCGGCTTCGGCTACGATGCGGAGGGCCTGAGCCTCGGCATGGGGTTCAAGGTGCCGACGAGTCTGAACTCCGAGGCGACCGTCGATTACGCCTACTCCGACATGAGCTACCTCGGGTCGGTCCACCGCATCTCGATCGACTTCCGCTTCTAGGGGGGCGCATTGCAGGACTTGCCGGCAGGGCAGGCGCGAACTCCGGGCGGGGTTCGCGCTTTCTGTCTGCTGCTCGCGGGACTGGGCCTGGTCTTGGCGCCGGCTGGCGCCGACACCTTCTTGCCGCTGCCGCAGGAAGGGACCGGCGAGATCCCGTTCGTCCTCGATGCGGCTGCCTTCCTCTCTGCCGCCGGCCAACCGGAAGTCTATTTCTGCCTCGCCGTCCCCGAGGAGCGGGTCGTCTGCGCCGAGCCGGAGGCGGGTGCGACGGCGCCCCGGATCGAGGTCGAGCTCGAGCTCGACAACCTGAACGCCGCGGGGGACGTGCTCTTCGCGCGCACCCAGCGGCTGGACGTGCCGTGCGAGCTAGGCGCGACAAACGAGGGGCGTGCCGCGCCGCCCGCGCAACGACTGCTCTTCTTGACGGCTCCGTGGCTCGGTGCCGAGCACCGCTTCGAGCTGCGTCTGAAGGATCTGAACGCGACGCGCCGGGGCCTGATCTACCAGCTGACGGGTGCCAAGCGGCGCGGGATCGTGCGCGCCAGCGTGTCCCCGGCGGATCTTGACGGCGCGCGCGGACTGAGTGGGGGACTTTTTCTCTGGGGCTTCGGCGAGGAGGCCTTCGAGGCGGAGGGCGCGGGCTGGTGGCGGGCCCCGGCGGCGGGGGCGCGGGACCAGATCCAGCCGCATCCAGCGCGCATCTACGGTCTGCGCCGGGAGCAGCTCAGCTACTACTGCGAGGCCTATCGCCTTGCCGGATGGGTCGTCGTCAGCGCCGAGCTGCGACGCCTGCCGGGGGGCGAGGCGGTCGTACGACGCGAGGCGCGCCTGCAGCTGGTCGACGAGCGGGCGGCGCTCGTCTGTCGGCTGCCGGTCGGCGAACTCGCCGCGGGTAGCTACGACCTGCGGATCCGCCTCGCGGCCGAGGACGGCGGCGGCGCGCTCTTCACCGCTGGCGGACACGCGCAGGTCATCTGGCGCCCCGAGTCCTGGAACCGCACGCAGGCGGCGCTGCTCGACGAAGCGTCGTTGCTGCTCAGCGAGCGTCAACTCCAGCGGTATCGCCGGCTCGAGCCGGGGCGGCGCGAAGCGTTGGTCGAAAGCGTCTGGACCGCACTCGATGGGCGGCCGGCTGCGGGGAGCATCATTGGCCCGAAGCGGGCGCTCTACCGCGAGCGCGTCGAAATCGCCGACGCGCGCTTCAGCGGTCGCGAACCGGGACGCTTGACGGACCGCGGGCGTGTCTACATCCACTTCGGCGAGCCGGACGAGGTCCACAAGGAACTGCTGCCCCGCGAACAGGACCAGATCGCTTATTTCCTGGAGGAGGAGATCGGGGATGCCGAGGAGGGGCAGACCGGGGGAACGCTGAAACGCAATCTGCACGATGACTCGGCCTATCAAGTCTGGTATTACATGCACTCAGGAGAGCCGCTCCTGCCCGACCGGTACCGAGCGGCGCACGGGCAGGAGCTTAAGTTCATCTTTGTCGATCGTCTCGGCACGGGTGAGTACCGTCTGATCTACTCCACGGTGTACGGCGGTTTCCGCTAGGTTTGGCCGCGCGCAACGGTCCGGGATGCGACCGGTGCCGGGCGCCGCGCGCCGCCCCGGGCCGATGATCCCGCGCGACCTATCGAGGAGGAGCGATGGCAGCCCGAGTGTTGTCCCGACTGAAGCTGCAAGGAAAGCGCGTGCTCATGCGCGTCGATTTCAATGTTCCGCTCAACGCGGGACATCCGAGCGACGACACGCGCATTCGCGCTGCCCTGCCGAGCATTCGCCATGTCCGCGAGGCGGGTGCGCAGCTGGTGCTGATGAGTCACCTCGGCCGGCCCAAGGGAGCTCGCGATCCTCAGTTGAGTCTGGCGCCGGTTGCGCGCCGGCTGGGGGAACTGCTCGAGCAGGAAGTGCCGCTGGCGCCCGATTGTGTCGGCGAAGAGGTGCGGACCCGGGCCGAGCGGCTCGCGCCGGGGGAGGTCCTGCTGCTCGAGAACCTGCGCTTTCACCCCGAGGAGAAGGCGAACGATGAGGCGTTCGCGCGGTCGCTGGCGAGCTTGGGTGAAGTCTACGTCAACGATGCCTTCGGTACCGCCCATCGCGCACACGCCTCGACCGCTGGCGTGCCGGCGATGGTCCCGGAGAAAGCGGCCGGCTTCCTGATGGAGAAGGAGCTCGAGTTCCTGGGGCGTCTGCTCGCGGGTCCCGAGCGGCCATTCCTGGCCCTGCTCGGCGGAGCGAAGGTCTCCGGGAAGCTCGAGGTGATCGAGAACCTCCTGCCGCGCCTCGACGGGCTGCTGATCGGGGGCGCCATGATGTTCACCTTCTGGCGCGCGCGCGGGCACGAGGTCGGTGCCTCGCTAGTTGAAGAGGGGCTGATCGACACGGCGCGGGATCTGCTCGCGCGCGCCGAAGAGGCGGGGAAGGAGATCCTACTGCCGGTCGATTGCCTCGTCACGAACGATGCCGGGGGCGGCGCGCCGGGGCGCCCGGCGGGACCGGATGCGATCGGTCCGCAGGAGCAGGGGGTCGACATCGGGCCGCGAAGCCGGGAGCAGTTCGCCGCGCGACTCGCCGCTGCAGGCACGATCTTCTGGAACGGACCGATGGGGATCTTCGAGCAGCCGGCCTATGCCGAGGGGACGCGGGCGATGGCGCAGGCGCTGGCCGAGGCGAGCGCGCGGGGCGCGACGACGGTCGTTGGCGGCGGTGATTCCGCGGCGGCCGTGCGACAGATGGGGCTCTCCGAGTCGATCAGCCACGTTTCGACGGGGGGCGGCGCCTCACTCGAGTTCTTGGAGGGCAAGACGCTGCCGGGCGTTGCCGCCCTGGAGACGTAGCCACGGGGGAAGACGATGCGTACGATGATGATCGCCGGCAATTGGAAGATGAACCTCTTGCGCGCCGATGCGGTCGGGTTCGCCGCATACTGCCGGCGTGAGGCGACGTCGGTGCCGGAGGGACGCGAGCTGCTGCTGGCACCACCCTACACGCTGCTGGCGCCGCTGGCGGCGGAACTCGAGGGGACACCGCTTGCCCTCGCCGGCCAGGATCTGCACCCCGAGGCGAGCGGAGCCTTCACGGGCGCCATCTCAGGCGCGATGCTGCGTGACGCCGGCTGCCGCTACGTCTTGGTCGGTCATTCCGAGCGGCGGACGCTCTTCGGTGACGATGGTGCGCGGCTGCATGCGAAGCTGCGCGCTGCCCTGGCGCAGCGCCTAATCCCGATTTACTGCGTGGGGGAACAGCTGGCCGAGCGAGAGGGGGGCGAGACCGCCTCTCGCCTGGAGGCGCAGTGCGAGGAAGTGCTCGCGGGGCTCGAACCGGAGGCGGCGCGGGGCATCGTGCTCGCCTATGAGCCCGTCTGGGCAATTGGTACGGGACGCACGGCGACGCCCGCGATCGCCGAGGAGGCCCACCGCGGCCTGCGCGACTGGCTCGGACGCGCCTTTGGGCGCGAGACAGCCGAGTGGGTGCGCATATTGTACGGGGGCAGCGTCAAGCCCGAGAACGCGGCCGAACTGCTGGGTCAGGCCAACATCGACGGCGCCCTGATCGGCGGGGCAAGCCTGCAGCCGGAGAGCTTCCTCGCGATCGCCCGCGCGGGCGCAGCTTGACAGGCGCCGAGCGGACGGGATATGCTGTAGCGCTTGTATCCTCGGGTGGAGGTAGAGGCAGTATGTTCATCTTTCTTCTCGTCTTGCACATCTTGGTCGCCGGGCTGCTGGTGGTCTCGATTCTCCTGCAATCCGGCCAGGCGGGCGGCCTCTCGGGGGCGTTCGGCGGCGGTGGTGGCGGTGGCGCGGGCAACCAGAGCCTCTTTGGAGGGCGCGGCGCGGCGACCTTCCTGACGCGCGCGACGACCTATCTCGGCGCCGGGTTTCTCGTCCTCAGCTTTGCACTGGCTCTGGTCCAGGCGCATCGGGGCGGCGCGGGAGCGGGAACGCGGAACATCATCCAGGAGGCGCTGCAGCCGACCCAGGCGCCGGCCGGTCCTGGTGGGGCCGAGGGCATGATGCCGGGCGGCGGGCAGCCAATGCCCGACGCGGCCCCGGCGGGCGAGGTGCCCGCCGGTGACGTGCCGGAGGGTCTCCTGCCACCGAGCGGTGCGGGTACGCAGACGCAGCCGCTGCCGGGTGAGGAGTCGCAGGCCGAGCCGACCCCAGCCGCGCCGGCGGGGGGCGAGGGCGGCTCGGGCGGCGAGTAGACGAAGCTTTGCCGCTGCGCACACGCGCCGCGGATGCGCCGGGGTGGTGGAATCTGGTAGACACGCACGTTTGAGGGGCGTGTGGCGCAAGCCGTACGGGTTCGAGTCCCGTCCCCGGCACGGGTGGGCAGGAGACCTCGAGGCGTGAGCCTCGGGGTCTCTTACCTCATGGTTGTGGGTTGGCGATCTGCCGTCTCAGCGAGCTATCTCCTTCTTGCAAAATCTGTTGGGGCGCTCCTGCTGCTTGCGGGGGGCTGGTGCTCGGCATTTCTGCCCGGACCGGCCATCCGCGACCGGCAACGGCGACCAAGTGCGGGCGTTTCCCGACCGCAACGGGTTGCCTTTGCCGCTGCTTACCGGTTCGACCGCAGGATTTGTTTCCACAACAAGGGGTCAAGAGAGGGCGGAGTTCAGTCGCCGTACCTCATCCCGCAAGGCCCGCCAGCGCTCCGGAGACTCCATCTCACGCAGCGTGTTGTTCTGCCAAAGGGGTTCCTGCCGTAGGCGTGGCTCGGACGCGGCGAGTGAGGTGAAGCTCGGGGTTCCCGGAATCGGGCTGTAGCTAGCGAGCGCGACGCGTAGGCCAAGGCGGTGCGCCGCGGCCAGCGCGCTCAGCACGGAGGCATCTTCTTGGCCTGGGAGGCCGCCGAGGATGTAGGCTCCGATGCGCCGCCGCGGAAGGCCGGCGGCCTGCAGGTGAGCGACCGCCGCCGCGGTTTCCTCCGGCGTCACCTTTCCCCCCGTGGCTTGTAGCCAGGCCGCATCGAAGCTCTCCGCCCCCAGCCAGAGTGTGTCGACCTCGAGCGCCGCAAGTGCGGCGGCGACGCGCCGGTCGATCCAACGCGGATGGACCGCATTGGGAAGATGCCAGCGAAAGCGAGAGCGCAGCTGCCGGTCGCCGCGGATCGCGTCGGCGAGCGGCAGGAAGTGGTGCTGTGCGCGAAAGAGGAGCGCGTCATCGTAGATGGCCAGGTGACGAACGTCCTGGCGGCGCGCGAGCTGGCCCAGCTCGTCGAGCAACACGTCGTGGCGGCGCGCCTGCCAGGCGCCGAAAGTGGCGGGGGTCGCGCAGTACGGGCAGCGACCGGGGCAGCCCCAGGACGTGAGCCAGGCGGCGTGCGGCGTTGCCCCGACCAACCCCCACGCCGGTTGCGCGCGTTCGAGCTCCTCCGCCGTGGGTGGCGGTAGCCGCAGCGCGTGGCTGAGCGTCTCGAGGGCTGGGCCGAGGCGCCGTTCGGCGACGATCCCCGTTACCCCGGGTGTCGCTGCGGCGTGCCTGGGCGCGAGGGCCGCGTAGCCGCCTCCCAGCCAGAGGGGAACATCCGGAAACCGACGCCGCAGCTGGCGCACGGCTGCCCGTACGCCCGGATACCAGTAGGTCATCTGAGACGTCAGGAGGATCACATCGGGACGCGCGAGCGTGGCCAGCCGGTCCCGCGCGGCGCCGGCGGAGATCCCGTAGCCGCGGTAGGACCGCCCCGCACGCGGCAGACGATTAGCCCCAAGGCCGTCGGGGAGGGCGAACGCTCGCGCCGCAAGGGGACCGCGGCCATCCGCGCGGGAAGGTGCCACGCGTGCCCCGGCGAGCAAGTCGAGCCAGTCGAGGGACCAACCGCGCCGTGCCAGGAAGCCGGCGACGAACAGCAGTCCCAGCGGATGGATCCAGAAGTCGTAGGCGGCGAAGTCGGCGATCCAGGGTTGAACGAGCAGCGCGCGTGGTTGAGCCATCAGCGGTTCGCATTTCGAATGTGATTCTTGAGCAGGCTGCGGCAGCGATCGAGAAAGGGCGTATAGCCGCCGCCGGAGAAGTCAGGGAAGGTCCAGGGCAGAGTGTGCCAGGCGCCGTGGTGGAAGAGCAGCGTCAACTCCCCATAGATGCCGGCGCCCAGATAGAGCCGGTGATTGCCGCCCTTGGTCGAGGCCAGGAACAGCCCGCCAAGACCGACGTAGCCGGGGTCGATGTTGACCTGCCGCTGACCGGCGAGGCGCCAGCGCGTCTCGAGGCGCCGGGCGGCGTGCTTCCAGTCGACGAGCGCGGGCCGGCGGGGGGCGAACGCGCAGAAGCTGCGCACAAGCCGCGCGCCCATCTCCGCTTCGTAGTAGCGCGTCGCCTCAAAGGACCACGTGGGGCTGCTGAGCAGTGGGGTTCCCCAGACGGCCGCGAGCTCTGCGGTGATCGTGGCGGCGGGTACCCCCGCGTTCAGCAGTCCGACGAGCGGCACAACGTCGGCAGGTGGCATCTCAGTCTGCATCGCGATCGTAGTTCGGCGCCGGGGTGCAGGCTCGGGCCCCGAGTCACGCTTGCCGGCTAGGAATGAATCGGCTAGCATCATCGGTCATGCAAGCGATCTTCCTCTACAAGCCGGACGTTGTCCAGTACGACTACGGCACGCTGCATCCCTTCCGATTGGAGAGGCTGTGGCTGGCCGACTACCTGTGTGAGGCGCTCGGCCTCTTCAACGGGCCCGACCGCGTCAAACGCAGCTTCGAGTCAGCCACGCGCGAGGATCTGCTCGGCGCCCACCGGGCAGAGTATCTCGATATCCTCGAGGCGGCCTCGCAGGGGATCGGGGCGCCGGGCATGGTCCTCCATGGGCTCGGCTCCGGCGACAATCCGGTCTTCCCCGGTATCTGGGACTACGTGCTTGCCACGGTCGGCGGGACGCTGGCGGCGGCCGAGGCGATTGCCAGTGGCGAGACGCGCCGGGTATTCCACATCGGCGGTGGTCTCCATCACGCCCATCCCGAGCGCGCCGCCGGCTTCTGCTACGTCAACGATGTCGTCGTCGGCATTCAGCGCCTGCTGGAGCATGATCTGCGCGTCTTCTACCTCGACCTCGACGCGCACCATGGCGACGGGGTCGAGCGGGCGTTCTATCAAGACCGGCGGGTGCTCACATTCTCGGTCCACCAAGACGGACGTACGCTCTTTCCGGGATCCGGCTTCGTCAACGACGTCGGCTTCGGGGACGGCGCCGGCTTTGCCGTGAATGTCCCGCTCCTGCCCGCGATGAGCGACGACAGCTACCGCTTGATTTGGGACCGGCTGCTCGTGCCGTTGCTCGATGCGTTCAAGCCGGATCTAATCGTGACCGAGTTGGGGGCCGATGCGCTCCAGGGAGATCCGCTGGCCGGCCTGGCGATGCAGCTGCGCGGCTGGTGGGAGCTGATGGAGCGCCTTGCGCGGCTCGGTTTGCCCTGGTTGGCGGTGGGTGGTGGAGGCTATGACCTGGCCAACGCGATGCGAGCCTGGACCCTGGCATGGGGGGCGATGGTCGGTTGGGAACCGCCGGACGAGTTGCCGCCGCCGCCGGACGAGCTGCCCGGCGTAGCCGGTTCGATGCGCTGGCCGGAGGACTTCTGGTCGCCGACCGGGGCCGCACCGGGGCTCAATCCGAACGGTGAGATCACCGCCGCGATCATTCGCCAGGTTCGGGCCGCCGTCTTCCCCCATCACAATCTCTCACCGTGAACGCCGAGGAGGCTGTGCGCTTCTTGCCCCGCGGCATCGGCGCCAAGCTCTTCGCCGGCTTCCTCGCCGGCGCTCTGCCGATCCTCGTCCTGGCGGGCTTGTTGCTCGAGGCCCAAGCGCGCCGTGGGCTCGAGCGCGAGCTGAATCGCCGCGCCGCCAGCATGGCGGCGACCGTCGCGACGGCGATCCCTGCGGAGACGTGGCAGCTGCTTTTTGCGCTGGGGCCCGGCGAAGAGGAGAGCCGCACGGCGCGCTACTTGCGCGCGCGCCTGGAGCGCGTCGCGGCCGCGACGGGCGCCGTGCGCGTGGCGATCTGGGACACGACTGGCGCCGTACGCCTCGACAGCGCAACGCGCCTGACGATCGCAACGCCGGCGCCACGCGCCCGGCTGCTGCGCGCCGAGCTCCGAGCGGCAGCGGCCGGTGAGGCGACGAGCACGCCACTCTACCCCGACGAAGCGGGTCGGCTCGTCAAGCTCGGCCTGGCTCCGCTATCGTCGTTCGCTTCCGAGGAAGCAGCGCGCGCTGCCGACGGCGAGGGCGCCTCGCTCGGCGCGCGTCCTTGGGGCGTGGCAGTCGTCGAGCTGCCGGCAACGACGCTCGGGGTTGTCGCCGAGCTGCGGCGCACTTTGGCCCTGAGTGGTTTGGCAGGCATTCTGCTCGTGGCGCTCGCCGCCTGGTTCCTCTCGGGCTCCCTCACGCGCCGCATCCATCGTCTCGCCGGCGCCGCCCGCGCAGTGGAGCGCGGCGATCTGGAGCACCGCGTGCCGGCGTTCGGCACCGACGAGGTCGGGTCGCTGGCGCGCGCGCTGGAAGCGATGCGTCAGGCGGTCCAATCGCGCGAGCAACACCTGCGCGCCATGGTCGGTGGGGTCGCGCACGAGATCCGCAATCCGCTCGGAGGGCTGATGCTCAATGCCGAGTGGTTGGCCCAGGAATCCGAGCTGTCACCCGCGCTGGCGCAGCGCGCGGCGCGTATCGTCGCCGAGGCGGGTCGGCTCGAGCGCGTCGTCAGTGAATTCCTCTCCTACGCGCGTCCCGAGCGGCCGGCTGGCGAGCGGGTCGCCCTCGATGAGCTGATTCCGCAGACGGCGGCCATGGCACGTGATACGCTCGCCTGGGAGGGCACCTTGACGGTCGATGTGCCGCCTGGGTTGACGGCGCGCAGTGACGGTGGGCATGTGCGCCAGATCTTGCTCAATGTGCTCTTGAACGCAATGCAGGCCGCTGGGGCGGCCGGCCGCGTCGCGCTGCGCGCCCAACGCCGGTCGCAGGACGGGAGCGAGCGGGTTGTGGTCAGTGTGGAAGACGACGGTCCCGGCATCCCGGCGCACGTGCGCGCGCGCATGTTTGAGCCCTTCTACACGACACGCTCGCAAGGCGCGGGACTCGGCTTGGCCATCGTCCGCCGGCTGTGTGAGTTGAACGAGATCGAGCTCGTTGTCGCAGAGAGCCGCTGGGAGGGGGCGCGCCTGGAGTTCGAGTTGCCGGTGGCGCAGAAGGAGTAGCCATGGCCCGGATTGTGGTCGTGGAAGACAATGCCACGCTGCGTGAGACGCTCGCCGACTTGTTGCGGGCCGTCCCTCACGACGTGCAGGCGGTGGAGACCGCCGAGGAAGCGTGGAAGATCTGCGCGGCGGCGATGCCCGACCTCGTCCTGAGCGATCTGAAGCTACCCGGCGAAAGCGGGATCGAGCTACTGGGCCGTCTGAAAGGACAGGATCCGCTCGTCGAGGTGCTCCTACTGACCGGCTACGGGACGGTCGAGACGGCCGTGGCGGCGATGCGTGGCGGCGCCTTCGACTTCTTGACCAAGCCGGTGCGCATGGACCAGCTGCTGGCCAAGGTCCAGCAGGCACTCGCCGTGCGGCGCGACCGATTGGCGCTGCTGCGAGAACGCGAGCGACGCGCCTACCTCGAGGAGGAGGTCGGCGAAGCGCACAATGCGGGGGAGATCGTCGGGCGGTCGACGCCGATGAAGCGGCTCTTCGCCACGATCGCGAAGGTTGCCCCGACGGCGAGTTCGGTCCTGATCACCGGGGAGAGCGGCACGGGCAAGGAACTCGTTGCGCGGGCGATCCACGCCCGCAGCGAGCGCTGCGAGGGACCGTTCGTGCGCGTGCATTGCGGCGCATTGCCAGAGGGCGTACTCGAGAGCGAGCTCTTCGGACACGAGAAGGGAGCGTTCACCGGCGCACTGCGCCAGCGGCGGGGGCGCTTCGAGCTGGCCGAGCAGGGGACCCTCTTCCTCGATGAGATCGCCGACATCGGCGCCACGGTGCAGGTGCGACTGCTGCGTGTGCTGCAGGAGCGGGAGTTCGAACGGGTCGGTGGGGAACAGACCCTGCGCGTTGATGTGCGCGTGATTGCCGCGACCAACCGGGACCTGCGCGCCGAGGTAGCGGCCGGCCGCTTCCGGGAAGACCTCTACTATCGGCTCTACGTGATCCCGATCCACCTGCCCGCTCTGCGTGAGCGCCGGGAAGACATCCCGTTGCTGGCCGATACCTTCATCGAACGCCTCTGCCGTCAGCTCGGCCGCCAGCGCGTGCAGCTGGCGCCGGAAGCGTTGCGCTTGATGACGCTGTACGATTGGCCGGGCAATGTGCGTGAGCTCGAGAATGCCCTTGAGCGTGCGATCGTCTTGTGCGACGGGGACATGCTGACAGCCCGCGACCTTCCCTTTCTCGAAGGCTCCGGCGGACCGGCGGCCGACTTGCCGGCCGGGGTCGTGCCGCTCAATGCGGCACTCGAGCGCCTGGAGCGAACGCTGCTCGAGCGCGCGATGGGCGAGGCGCAAGGGGTCAAGGCGGAAGCGGCGCGGCTACTCGGGATCAAGACGAGCGCGCTCTACTACAAGCTAGAGAAGTACGGTCTGCTGTGATGCGCGGGACGCTGCAGAGCGCGGGATGGCAGATGGTGCTGGTCATCTGCCTGAGCGGCGCGGCCGCGGGAGAGGAGGCGGACGTGGCGGCCTGGCGTGCCTGCCGCGACGCGGTCGCCGAACTTGAGACGCTGCACCAGCGTCTGGAGGCGCGTGCGGACAGTGTCGCGCGCGCGCGGGCGACCGCCCGCGCGGCCGCGGATCGTGCGGCGGAGCAGCGCTGGCTCGCGCGCGGGGAAGCAGTGGCCGACTCGTTGCGCAGCGTCGCGACCGCTCTGCTGGCCCAGGAACTCGTCTGTCGGCAACTGGCCGAGCCGGTGCGTACCGCACTGAGCGCGCTGCTGGCGGGGGGCGTGGACGGCACTGGGCGCGATTCGCTCTTGGCCCTGGAACAGGCATTGCGCGACGCGGCGTGGCCGGGTCTGCCCCGGGAGTTTCGCCTGCCGCAGGCGAGTCCGGCTGATCCACCCGAGATCCTGCGCCAGAAGGCCGCTTTCGCGCGCGACGTTGCCGATCGCATCAACCGCTGGATCGGTTTCGTCGAGGCGGAGGCGGAGGCGTGGGAGGCGCGTGGTCTGAGCGCCGCCAGCGAGCGGCTGCTGGCCGACGAAGCGTTCTTTGATGAGCAACTGCCGGCCGGGCTCAGCCCGCCGCCGAGCGCGAGCGCGATGCGCGCGTCCTGGTGGCGCACCTGGTTGCAGCGGTTGCCCGAGGCGGTGCAGCCCGCCGGCCTCAAGCCGGAGGAAGTCCTGGCGCAGGTACGGGCATGGCTGCGCGAACGTCGCAACGCGGCATTCGCGCGCGCGGTTGAACTGGAGGCGGAGGCGAACGCGAGGGAGAGGGAGCCATGATGCGCGGCGCTCTGCTCATGGCGCTGGCCCTGGCGGCCGGCAGCTTGTCAGCCGCGGCCACCCAGGGCACGGTAGCCACGAGCTTCGGCATCGGCTACGACGGAAATCCGCGCGAGCTGATCGATGCCGACCACGTGCGTGCCGACCGCTATCTGCGCCTCGGTGGGGACGTGTCGTTGCGGGGGAGCGGGCCCGGCCGGAGTGGTTGGGAGACACGCTTGCGGTGGGCCGCGGAGCGGTACTACCGGGAGGCGCGCGAAACGCGCCATCTGGCGGGCGGCGAGCTGCGCTGGCACTGGAGCGGGGCGACGCGCGGCGGTGAGGCCTACTACCGCGGTCAGCTACGCACGCATCCGGTGGCGGCCGAGAGGCGCACCGTGCGCCATGAGTTTGGGCTGCGGGGGCACGTACGGGGGGCGCACCGGGCGACGTTGCGCGCGACGCTGCGTTGGCTCTACCGTGCGCGCGACGTGAGCGCCGCCGACACCGGGGACGATCCGGGGCGGCGCGAGGGCGTTGCCACGGGCCTGGAGGGGCACGTCGGCCTGCGCCGTGGCTGGCGACTGATCGTACGCGGCGAGGTGACCTGGATCGGCTACGACCGCGCGGCAGTGGAACTCGGGCCGGGCGGTGTCGGCGTCACGAGCGACGAGGATCAGCGCGACCTCGCCTACTACGGTGGAATCGGATTCGCGCGCAGCGGGATGCCGCTCTTGCAGGCGCTGGCCGGTTGGCAGCGGGTCACGAGCAACAGCCACGGTGTCGGCGTGCGACGCTGGCGTTTCGACCTGCTGGCGGGGCTGCAAGTCACGCCGCGTTTGCAGCTGCTGATGACGGCGCAGTGGGAGCCGGGTGAGGTGCGCGACGATGAGCGCGCGCTGTTCGATCCGGCCATCGATCCCGATGATCCGGAGTTCGGGGCGCGTCACGGTGTGACCGTGCGTCTGATTCACGCCCTGGGTCGCGATTGGGACGTGGAACTGCAGGGAGCCTGGTACCGGAGTCAATCGCGCTTGCTCTGGGAGGAGTACGAGAAGCCGCGCGCGCTGCTGTCCCTGCGTCATCGCGCTGCGCTCTGAACCTCGTGGACCGCAGGCGCGCCGCGGACCCTGACCCTCTGCGCCACGGGCAGTCCGCCTCACGCACCGGCCAGTGTTTGGCCTCAGGCCGCCAGTCGAGACACGATTGGCCGCCGGTCGCCGGCCGGTGTGCGCGCACCCAGAGCGTCAGTTTTCTGCGCGCCCCTTCAAGTTTCCGAGGACCTGCGGTCACTCCTGTACCGTGCGAGCTGCACTCCCCTGCGTAACTGATTTCTAGTCAAGCAATTGCCCTGGTCGAAATTTGGCCCGCGTGGCACTGTTCTTGATAGGAGCTGAGTGGAGGATTCTTGCGGTGAAGCGTCGATCGATCAGACTCCCGATCACCTCGGCTTTGGCGGGCCTGCTGGCGATCTTGCTGCTAGGGGGTTGCAGCACAGATCGCATCACGGCGCCCGGTCCGCCGCTTGCCTCCTGGGAATCGCTGACGCTCCTGATGGGGGCCGCTGGCGACACGCTCGCCATCGCGACCGACGGTTCACTGACCTACCGCAGCGCCGAGGGCGAGGCGGTGGCCGGACTCGTTTCGGCGCATCGCCTCGCCGCGCTCGAAACCACCCTCGCCGCGGCAGAGCTCGAGGAACTCGAAGCGACCGATCCTCCCCCCGGCGGCGGACGCGTGCGGGTCGTGTCGGCCGGTAGGGCCCGTGGCTTCGAATGGGCGACGCCGGAGCAGCTGAGTGCGGAGCAAGAGGCTCTGCTGGAACGTCTCGCTGCGTTGCGCGCGTTTGCCCGCGGCGAGGCGAGTGAACGCGTGGCGGTGCTGACGACTGAACCGATTCTGGCTGCCGCGCGCGCCGCGGTTCTAGCGCGCCGGGCGCGCGTTGTGCGGAGCCAGGACGAACTGATTGACGTGATCCGAAGCGAACTGGGTGATGCGGTCGTGCTCTTGCCGCAAATCGATTTCGAGCGCGAAATGCTGCTCGCGGTCTTTGCCGGCTGCGACGTGCATCCCGGATCTCAGGTCGAGATCGGACGCCATGTCAGTCGCACCGCCGGTGGCTACTTGCAGGTTGGGGTCACGGTCTACGAGCCGCCGCTCGATTGCGGCGGGCAGGAGCCGGTCTGCCCGGCCCAAATTGTGCGTCTACCGCGCATCGAGACCGAGATCTTCTTCGATTGGGAATGGGTGGCGACCGACTGCCCGACGGAGAGCGGGGCGGCGGTCGAAGCCCATGAGCATGACTCGGGGGCGCTTGCGCGCTGTGCCAGCAGTCGGAGAACTCGAGGCTGACCCCCAGCACCGAGCCCATCGCTTCGACGCAGGCGTCCCCTGGGAGGTGGGCCCGCAAGGGCAAACAGACGGGCTGGAAACGTCCCTCAACGATGGAAGTCTGCCACGGGTAGCTTGCACACACACTCGGGCGGGGGGGAGGTTGCCGGTCGGTTTTGCGAGCGCGCCGGGGGCCAGAGCGGTCTCCGGCGCGCTGCTTTCCCTGCGCGTGGCTCAGGCGGAGGCGAAGTCGCCCTGCAGGTGAGCGACGAGGCGGCGCTCGCGAGGTCGGTTGTCGAAGTCGCACAGGATGATTTGCTGCCACGTGCCGAGCGCGAGCGCGCCGTCGGCGACGGGCACGGCGAGCGATGGCCCGAGCAGGGCGGCGCGAACGTGAGCGAAACCATTGCCGTCGCCCCAGCGCGCATCATGGGCGTAGTCGAGGGTTTGTGGCGCAAGACGCTCGATCGCTGCCTTCAAGTCGGCGATCGCTCCGGACTCATATTCGATCGTCGTCAGCCCCGCGGTCGAGCCCGGGACGAAGAGCAGCAGCAGGCCATCCTGCAAATGCGCGTCTGCCACGAGGCGCGTCGCTTCGCCCGTCAGGTCACGGATGTCGCCGAAACCCTGGGTGGCGATTCGCAGCTCGGCAGTCCGGAATGGCATGGGTCCTCCTCCTCGCGGCGCAGTGGCGCAGGCGCCGCCCTTGACAGCATTTCCACTCTCTCCTAGTCTGCCTCTCAGCCATGTGCGACGCAATCGAACAGACTGCCCCGGTCGCTTCGACGGAAGCGAGGCCGGCCGCCGCGCAATCCGCGGCGGGCCTGGCGCCCCCGCCGGAGGCGGGGGCATCCTCTGCGCCAGCAGACTATTTCGTCCACCTTGACAACTTCGAGGGTCCGCTCGACCTGTTGCTGCATTTGATCAAGCAGGATGAGGTGGAGATCTGGGAGATCTCGATCGCGCGGATCACGCGCCAATACGTCGACTACCTCGAGCGCATGGAAGCGCTCAATGTCGAGATTGCCGGCGAGTTCCTCGTCATGGCCGCGTCGCTGATGCGGTTGAAATCGAAGCGCCTCGTTCCGCGACCGGTGCCGGTCGATGAGGCCTCGGATGAACCGCAGACGGCGGAAGAGCTGATCGCTCGGCTGCTGGCCTACAAGATGTTTAAGGAGGCAGCGGCCCACCTGCGCCAGCGCACCGAGGAGGCGGGGCCGCGTTTCCCGCGGAGCTGGCGTCAGGGGTTGCCCGCTGACTACGAGTACCCGCTACAGGACATCGATCTCTATGCGCTCTCCGAGGCCTGGTTCCAAGCCCAGCGCCGCCGTCTCGTGGCCGAGACGTCCGTGCACGCCGTGCAGCTTGAGGACGTCCGCCTCGAAGACCAGATTGCGCATGTGCTGGATCAGCTCGAGGCCGGCGGCGGACGCTTGCGTTTCGATGACCTGTTCGGCGTTGATGCGGGACGCATGGAGGTCGCAGTGACCCTTCTGGCGACGCTCGAGCTGGCGCGCCAACAGGTGCTGACGCTGCTGCAGGACGAGCCCTGCTCCGACCTTTGGATTCTGGCGCGGGCGTTGGCCGAGGCCTCTTCACCGGAACGCCGCCACGCGCTCGACGAAGCCTTCGTCACCACCGCGCGCCGTTGAGGGAGGGGCGCCGCATGGATCTCGCGCGCATCGTCGAAGCGTTGCTCTTTGCGGCCGACGGTCCCCTGACGGAGCAGCAGATCCTCGAGGTCGTGCCCGAAGCGGATGAGACGAGACTCGGGGCGGCGCTCGAGGAGTTGCGCACCTTCTACGATGAAACCGAGCGCGGGTTCATGCTGGCGCGTATCGCCGGCGGTCACCAGCTGTTGACGCGCCCGGTCGTCGCGCCGTGGGTCGAGAAACTGCTCGTCGGACGCCGGCGGCAACGGCTCTCAAGGGCCGCCTTGGAGGTGCTGGCGATCGTCGCCTACCGCCAGCCGGTCACGCGCGGTGATATCGAAACGGTGCGTGGGGTCGACTGTGGCGGCACGCTGCGCACCCTGCTGGAACGGCGACTCGTTGCGATCAAGGGGCGCGCGCCCACGGTCGGGCATCCGCTGCTCTACGTGACCAGTGATCGCTTCCTGGAGCACTTCGGAATCTCGTCGTTGCGCGATCTGCCGAAGCTGGAGGAGTTCGCCGCTCTGGTCGATGCCGACGAAGCGCGCGCCGAGCTGCTCGAGGCGGGGTTGCTCGAACCGGCCGACCCGGCGACGGGTGAGAGTGACGGTGAGAGTGACGGTGAGCGTGACGGCGCGGGCGACGGCGAGCGAGATGAGGACGAGGCGGGCGCCAATGGCGCCCCGGAAGGCGGGACCGAGACCGGCGAGAGGACCGCAAGGACCGAGCGCATCGCGACCGAGGGCCAGCAGGATCGCTGACGGTGAACGCGTGCGCGAACCAGGCCTGGGGCGGGGCCGTGGCTGGATGCTGAGCGGGCGCGTGGCGAGCGGAGGGGAGCGGGATGGCAGGCCGTCAAGCGCCGGAACCGACCGGCCCTGCCGGCCCGGCAGGCGCGCGGATGCGACTGAACCGCTTTCTGGCGCTCTGCGGCGTCGCTTCGCGGCGGGGGGCGATGGAAATCGTCTTCGCCGGGCGCGTGCGGATCAACGAGCGGGCGGTCACGGACCCGGGGGAGACGGTCGTCATTGGCCGCGATCGGGTGACCCTGGACGGTGAACGTCTGCGCCCGCCGACACGCTGGTCCTATTTCGCGTTCCACAAGCCGCGCGGCGTCATCGTTACCGCCCACGATGAGCAGGGCCGCGCCTCCTTGGCTCCGTTGCTGCAACGGCTGCCGGCCCACGTGCGGCCCGTCGGGCGACTCGACCGCGGTTCCGAAGGACTGCTGCTCCTGACCGACCACGGCGATCTCGCCAATCGACTCCTCCATCCGCGCAGCGGCATCGAAAAGGTATACCGGGTGCGCGTCATGCCCTGTCCCCGCCGGGGACAGATCGCGCAGCTCGAACGCGGCGTGCCGCTCGGGCAGGGTGAGTGGAGCGGGCCGGCGCGCGTGCGCATCAAGCGGGCCTTGCGGCGCGCGGCCGTGCTCTCGGTGACGATCTCAGAGGGGAAGAAGCGCGAGGTGCGACGGATGTGCCGCAGCGTGGGCTTGCGCGTGATGCGCCTGCGACGCGTCGCCTTCGCGGGGCTGCGCTTGGATGACTTGGCCCCGGGTGCCGTGCGGCCGCTCGAGCCGCAGGAGATCGAACATCTGCTGCGCGTGACGAGACTGGCGCCCTAGCGTCGGCGGCGAGTCGGGAGTCTGTGGTGAACGAGTTGCCAGTGGTCGCGATCGACGGACCGGCCGGGGCGGGCAAGTCGACGCTGGCACAGGCGGTGGCCGAGCGGCTCGGTTTTGTCTGCCTCGATTCGGGGGCGCTCTATCGCACGGTTGCCTATGTGGCGGACGAGCAAGGCCTGACCGCGAGTGGGGCGGAGCGCGTCGACGCGATCCTGCCATCGCTGGCCATTGACGTGCGGCTCGAGGCGGGGCAGTTTCGCGTCTTTCACGAGCAGAGCGAGATCACCGCGCGATTGCGCGACCCGGGCGTCACGGAGCTCGCTTCGACGCTGGCCACTCGACCTGCGGTGCGCGCGTGGGTTCAGACACAGCTCCGGCGCTTGGCACGTCGCGGAGGCTGTGTGGCCGAAGGGCGTGACATGGGCACGACGGTGTTCCCTGACGCCCGCCTCAAGGTGTACCTGGAAGCGCCGCTCGCCGTGCGCGCTGCGCGACGGGCGGCGCAGTACGGTGGGCCCCTCGCCGCCACCGGGGGAGAGGCGGTTGCGGCCGATCTCGCCCGCCGCGACGCGCGTGATCAGGAGCGAAGCGTCTCGCCGCTGCGCGTCGCACCGGGCGCGGTTCGCATCGACAACAGCCATCTGACGCCGGCGCAACAAGCGGATCTGGTCGCCTGCCTGTACCGAGGTGGCGGACACGTGCGCGGCCCGCTCGCCTACCGCGTGGTCAAGTGGCTCGCGGTCCGACTGCTCAAGCTCTGTTTCGCCCCGCGGGTTCGCGGGCGTGAACACCTGCCGAGCGGACCGTTCATCTTGGCCGCCAATCACATCTCGTACCTCGACCCGCCGCTGCTGGCGCTCGCCGCTCCGGGGCGCATCGGCTATCTCGCCAAGGCGGAGCTGTTCCGCTTCTGGCCGATCGGCGCTTTCTTGCGCCTGCTGGCAGCGATTCCCCTGCGGCGCGGTCGTTTCGACAAGGGCGCGCTGGCCGGGGCCCTCCTGCGGCTGCGGCGTGGCGAGTGCGTCGCGATCTTCCCGCAGGGCACGCGCCAGCGGTCGCCCGCGCCGGCGCAGGCGCACCGTGGTGTGGCGCTGCTGGCGCGCCGGGCGCAGGTGCCGGTCGTTCCGCTGGCGGTGCGGGGCACCGACGACTGGCGCAGCGCGCTGCGGCGGCGACCGCGGATAGAGCTCGAAATCGGTGCCGCGCTGGATCCTCCGGCGGCGGATGCGTCGCCGCGCGAGGATCCCGCCTACGCCCGCGCCGTCTTGGCGCGGATTCTGGAACGGACCGCGCCGCGCAGCTCCTGAATCGGGGCCTTGCGATTGCCCCTAGAATCGGTATACTGATTGGTTTGTACGCGCGATCGCCCGGCGCGCGCCTGAGACGTATACGCGGGCGGGTGAGGTAGGAATCGGCCACGTGGAGGACCAACCCCAAATGACGGACGAAACACGGCACGCAGAGACGACGCCGCAAGACGAGCCGCGCGAAGTGACGGCTGCGGCAGAGAGTGAGGAGGCGCGGACGCCGGCCGCCGCGGAGTCCCCGAGCGCACCCGCGACGCCCGACGCCGCGAGCGCTGCGCCGGCTCCCGAGGCGACACCGCCGGCCACGGACGTGGAGACGACCGTCCCGCAGGCAGCCGGGGACGACGCGACCACGTCGGCCGGCGAGGCACCGCGGGTAGCACCACCCAAGCTCGTCAACCGCGAGTTGGGAGATCCGGACGAGGAGGATCCCCAGCTGCAGCAGATGGTCGAGATGTACCTCGACTCGCTCAAGAACCTGGAAGAGGGCGAGGTGCTCAAGGGCCGGGTGCTGAAGGTCGACGACAAGGAGGTGCTCGTCGACATCGGGTTCAAGAGCGAAGGCATCATTGCGATCGAGGAGTTCGGCGACGCCGATAGCATCAAGGTCGGAGATGAGATCGATGTCTTCCTCGAGCGGATCGAGGATGAGCAAGGGCTCGTCGTGCTCTCGAAACAGCGCGCCGATTTCGTCAAGGTCTGGGATCGCGTCAAGGACGCGGCCGAGAAGGGAGAAGTGGTCGAAGGCCGCTTGGTCAAGAAGATCAAGGGCGGTGTCGTCGTCGATCTTTTCGGCGTCGAGGCCTTTCTACCCGGTTCCCAGATTGCACTGCGGCAGCCGCAGAGTATCGAGAACCTGATGCACCAGACGCTGCGCTTCAAGATCATCAAGCTCAACAAGCGGCGGCGCAACATCGTCGTCTCTCGGCGCTTGGTGCTCGAGGAAGAGCGCGAGAAGGCGAAGGGCAAGATCCTCAAGGATCTCGAAGCGGGCCAGATTCGTGAAGGTTACGTCAAGAACATCACCGACTTCGGCGCCTTCATCGATCTGGGCGGCATTGACGGCCTGCTGCACATCACCGACATGTCGTGGGGCCGGATTCGCCACCCGTCGGAGGTGGTCACCGTTGGCGACAAGGTCGAAGTCAAGGTGCTCAACTTCGATCCGGAGCGCGAGCGCATCAGCCTCGGCATCAAGCAGCTGACGGAGTACCCGTGGGAACACGTCGATGAGAAGTATCCTGTCGGCTCGCGCATCAAGGGCCGGGTCGTCAGCATTACCGAATACGGTGCCTTCGTCGAGCTCGAGAAGGGCGTTGAGGGCCTGATTCACATCTCTGAGATGTCTTGGACCAAGCACATTCGCCATCCCTCGAAGATTCTGAAAGAGGGGGAAGAGGTCGAATGCATGGTTCTCAAGGTCGACAAGGACAAAGAGCGCATTTCGCTCGGTCTCAAGCAGATCGAGCCCGATCCATGGCTGACGCTCGACGAGCGCTACCCGGTCAATTCGATCGTCAGTGGCAAGGTGCGCAACTTGACGAATTTCGGCGCCTTCGTCGAGCTGGAAGACGGAATCGACGGATTGGTTCATATCTCCGACATGTCCTGGACGCGACGCGTGGGGCACCCGAGTGAGGTGGTGAAGAAGGGCGATACGGTCACCGTGCGCGTGCTGTCGCTCGACAAGGTGAACCGGCGCGTGAGTCTGGGACTCAAGCAGGTGCAGGACGATCCGTGGCCGAAGCTGATCGAGAAGTACCCGGTCAACAGTGACGTGCGTGGCACGGTCGCCAAGGTGATCGATCGCGGTGCCGTCGTGATGCTCGAGGACGAGGTCGAGGGTTTCGTGCCTGCCGGTCAGCTCGGGATCGAGGATCTGACCGATGCGCGTACCTGCTTCCGCGAGGGCGACGAACTCGAGCTGCAAATCACACGTGTCGATCCGGCGAATCGCCGCATCCTGCTCAGTGCCGATGCGCGGCTGCGCGAGGCGGATGAGGAGACGCGTACGGCCTATCAGGAGAAGTACGTGGCCCGGCAGGCGGAGGCGGCGGCCGAGGGCGTGGGAGAATCGGAGTCCCAGCCCGAAGCCCAAGCTCAACCCGAGTCAGCCGCTGCGGAAGCAGACGAAGAAGCCGGCTCCACCGAGTCCCCGAGCAAGGCGGCGCCGATGGACGCGGCTGCCGACACGGCGGACACGTCGGATGAAGCGGCGGCATCTGAGCCCGCGAACAGTGCTCCCGAGGAGGCGGAGCGGACGGAGACTCAGGTTGAGGACGAGGGGGAGGGGGATTCAGAGAAACCCGAATGAACCTCTTGATCCCCAGGTTGTGGAACGAAGTCTCCTGGCTTCCCCTGGGATGAGGCTGTGATTGGGGGCAGTGCCCGCAAGCTCTACGAGCCGGGCACTGCCCCCGTTGCGTTCTTGCTAACTCCGGGCCCTGACATCGTTGTACCGCACGACATTCTCCTCAAAACGCATACCGGCAGGCGTGGCGCGCCTGGCGCTCTCCGTAGACGACCGTGCTGACCTCGCGCGCGTAGATGCGCCGCCAGGGCGGGGGCAAGGCGATGCGCGCCGGGAAGAGCCGCC
>Ga0180430_10000587_pt1 | contig 39079 bp, 45 predicted proteins | sample SS_ome_9_FD_132999 | JGI IMG/M metagenome (GOLD analysis project Ga0180430, IMG submission 132999) | Hypersaline lake sediment archaeal communities from the Salton Sea, California, USA - SS_1_S_2 metaG | ecosystem: Environmental > Aquatic > Non-marine Saline and Alkaline > Hypersaline >...
CAGGCTGAACTCGTCAATCACACTGCCTGAATAGACCAGGGGGCGAGCTGATCTCACAGTTCCTTCTGTAAACCTTTTATCCGGCAGAGTGAATACTTCTTCAGTCGGTATATTAGCCGTAAATGGTATACCCGTTTGTGATTTGAACCCTGCAGACCGCCAGATATGACCTTCTGGCAGTGTTAGCCAGAGATCCGTCCCAGGAGCGGTGTAATGCAATTTCCTGTATGATTTCTTATTCAGGTAATCACCATGTTTTTTCAAATTAGCAAGGTGTGTCTCCCAGGCAGCAATTGGATCCTCCTCGTATACCCGGCAGATTTTAAATATAGCGTCCCACAGGGCTGGCATTTGCTCTTCGGCAGGCAGATTCGGAAATACTTTCCTGGCCCAACCGTCGATAGGAATTGAAAACAAACTCCAATTCATGGCGTTTTTTCCAATAAGGGCACTGATTGGCTTCCAGTGTTTTAGGAATGCGCCCTGTCGTTGATCAACCAATTCCGGATCCTGACCTTCCATCAGATCTGGATCAATCGAGGAAACAGTTAACAACGCTCCTCCATCTTCAACAACATCCAGGATCCCTCTGGCCTGCCAGGATGGAAATTCTTCGAAGGAATCCTTTGGAGCATGCTTAAACCGCGAGAGAGTGATCTCTTCATCCCGCCACTGCACGTCAACCAAACGAGCGCCTGCTTGATAGGCGCTATCGGCGACGAGCCGGATCAGTGGTGCAGCTTGAATAGGAACACCGTCATTTCTGAGATGCTGCATGATCAATTTTTGTCCAGGCTGCAAATTCAAGCCTACGTTAATAATAAGATCAGCATATTTCCTTAAATTTGATTGAAAATTCTTATCCATGGGCGTTTCTCCACTATATCTAAAAATCTACATATATAGTCTGGATTTTACCATCCAAGAAAATAAAACCACTAAAGTAAAATCCCGCAGGATTAATACCCTGTGGGATGAATGATAAATGCCATCCTCTTGGATGACTATTCTATTTTTTCTTGTACGATTTATTGGGTTTTCTCGATGATTCCCAGGAATTTTTCAGCCGTAAGACTTGCCCCTCCAACAAGGGCACCGTCAATTTCAGCTGTGTTGAAAAACCCCCCTGCGTTTTCAGAATTTACAGATCCCCCATATAGAACCCGGATACCCTGGCTGATCTTCTCTCCCCATAAACTTGACAAAGAAGGACGAATAACGTTGGCAATCAAATCAGAAATCTCATCCGGGGAAGCTGATCTTCCCGTTCCAATAGCCCAGACCGGCTCATAAGCAATAATCATCTTCGCTGGGTCTCCCAGATGAATGCCAGACAGGCCTTCCTGAATCTGATGATTGATAACACTGGCTGCATTCCCGGCATCTCGCTCGGCCAGCTCTTCTCCCACACATAGAACAGGGATCAATCCAGCGTTGATCGCTGCTTGAAGTTTGCGATTGATCAAAGCGTTATCTTCACCATAATAAGCCCGGCGTTCACTGTGCCCCAGGATGACGTGGGTGCAAAATTCTGCAGCCATCGCTCCAGAAATTTCCCCAGTAAAGGCCCCAAAAGGTTGATCAGATATATTCTGGGCACCTAACTGGATTGGAGAACTTACCAGTAATTTATACAGCGTGGATAAGGAGGTGAATGGAGGGCAGATCAAAACTTCAACATCAGAATAGGATCTCACCCATTGCATTAACACACGCACCAGGCTCAGGGCTTCTGCTTCAGTTTTATTCATTTTCCAGTTGCCAGCTATTATCGGTGTTCTCATTTTTAGGTGGTCACTCCAATTCAGCAATAAAGAGGGAATCCACAATTCCCACAATCACAGATATCACGCAGCCATCAGGGTTTTCCAAGATCTGGCGAGCACCATTGCCTTCCCGATTCACCAAGACAGTATCTCCTATTCCAGCTTGCGAATTATCCAGTGCAACAAAATCTCCTTCTGGCGGATCACCCGGCAACGTCAAAGGCTGTACGACCAATAAACGGCGATTCTTATAATGGGGGTGACTAATCGTTGTCACCACGGTACCAGTTACTTTGCCTAGGATCATGTATATTTCACCGATCCCTTTTTCAGGGTTACATCAAATTTATCGTCCGGGTGCACAACCAACTCATCGACTATGCCAATCAGAGCCAGATCAACCGGCACAAAAGTGTGGATATCCATCGCCAGAGCGGCTTCCCGGGAGCGAACCATGACACACAGATCTCCCGTTCCTGCTTGAACCACATCTACTGCTACTTGAAGGGGTCCAGTTGGCTCGAGGTGTTTGTTCAAGGGCTCGATCACCAGCAATTTCATCCCTGTCAGGTCTTCATATTTAACTGATGCAACAGCGGTTCCTCGCACGCGGCCAAAAAGCATCTTAACTTCCTCCTACGCTTTTCAGCACACGTTGAATTATTGTTTGCAATAAACCAGGGTCAATTGTGTCGCCAACCTTGGCTTTAACAGATGACAACACACGGTCTTCCATCGCTGTTCTAGTTGGGGCCGGTGCCGGTGTCGGAGGTAGGGATGGGGCTGCACTGGGAGATTTCTTCTCAGTGATATATGGACGGATGGGAGCGCTGGAAGGTTGATCATTTTCCTTCAACAATTCAACACCCAGTTTACGGGCTGATTCCCTGCCGAGGTCAGTGACCACCACATCATCATTCACAACCAGGGTAGTCACACCACTGTGATAGAGATCCTCAATATCCCGTTCTGTATAAAAGATTTTGGGCATAGGATAACTCCTAATTCTTCAGGTTATTTAGCGGAAATTCCTTCCACATTTTCGATGGCCTGGATAGCTGCATCACGAGCTGTGACCATTTCCGCCTCAGTTCCTGACATCCACATCCGGCCAAAGCGTCCAACAGAGGCAATATGAATGATCTTCACATTGGCTTTTTTCTCTGCTTCATTGGCAGCAAGCATGATGTACGCAGCGGGAGCTACTTCCAACACGAATAGAGTTTCCGCTGCTACCAACATGGATCCACGTCGCCAACGATTAAGCAGCTGGGCCTGATAGGGATCCACCCGGGTGATCAGGTTGGAAGAATACACACTAGGTTTAATGCGATCTTCTTTTACCAATCCCAATCGATCCAGAACAATTGCGCCAGATTCCAGCACTGCTGCCTGGTTCATGGAGTGGACCTCAAACATACCAAACTCACGCTCAACTACCTGGGCGCCAGGTTTGGCTTCTGTAGCCTTTACAGCAATATCAACCGTACGAAAGACCTCATTTCCAGGTGCCATCTCCACATAAAGAGATGCCATACCTTCAACAGGCAGGTCTCCCTGGGTAATGGTGCCTACAAAGGCTGCCACCTCGGACTGCATTCGGTCCAGGTAACAATATACACGTAATGAAAAATCTTGTTTTGCCATACGATCTCCTTTTTGGATATGCAGGGATCATCCAGAATGGATAATCACCTATAATCCTCGGGGTTATTATTCATCGCCATGCCAATCGGTGTCACCAAAGCAGGATGAGGTGGCACCCAGGTTGGGATACCGGTATACTCCTCAATCACCTCTGCCGCCCGATAAAAGGCGCTTGTTCCGCCCACCAGGGCAATTTCGGGGACCTGATATCCCTCGATATGTCTGGCAACAATACTGGCCACTTTCTCCAGCACGGGCTTGATTACCGGAAATAATACCGGCTGCTGGGCAGGGTCTATTTTCATCGTTTCGGCGTCCTCAAATAGGATGTCATGGGCTCCAGCGATCACCAAAGAAAAATGTGTGCCGCCTGTAGCTTCATCCGCGGTGTGAACGACCTTCCCGTTTTCCACCACGGCGATCCCTGTCGTACCGCCACCAACATCAACGATAACGCCGTTTTTCAGCTGGACAAGGGCATTCGCGGCTGTGGGCTCATCAACCAGTCCTGTACAGATCATACCTGCCGCTTCAACTACATGAGAAGTAGCCTGAACTTCCACGCTGGGTACACCTGGCGGAAAGCCGCTGGCTGCATGGCTAAGTTCTCTTCCGATGCGTCTTTCGATCCGGTCTTTCATTGATCTGACCAGATCGACCGCTCCAACAAAGTCCACCACAAGGCCATCACGTGCTACTTGCGCAAACTGATATTCACCTGTGACTGGTTGATCTTGTTCATCAAGAACAGCCACTGTCAGATATGCTGTTCCCAGGTCGACTCCTACTTTTAATCTGCCCTGAGGCGGATTATCAAAAAGGGCCGGTTCCGGATCAGCAACCCAGTGAAAGAGTTCCGCTGCGCGGTTTAAGGTCTCCAGAAGAGCCGGCGATTGCAAGGAAACCCCGATTATTTCTTGGCTTCTGAACGGCCGCCGATGCTACCCTTGGAACTGCTCGGAAGCACCATTTCGACATTTTCGTGCGGGCGCGGGATCACATGGATGGATACCAGTTCCCCAACTCGTTTCGCGGCTGCGCCGCCTGCGTCTGTGGCTGCTTTAACAGCGCCCACGTCGCCCCGAACCATTACGGTCACAAATCCGCCGCCAACGTATTCCGAACCAATCAGAACCACATTAGCTGCTTTGACCATGGCATCAGCGGCTTCCACTGCGCCAACCAGGCCGCGGGTCTCCACCATACCGAGGGCGATAAAAGAAGGATCTTGTTGTGCCATTTTTTACTCCTTGTACTAAATGAATAAACGGTTTATTTGAAATGGATGAATTATTGCGGTTTTAGTATTTCCAATACTGTTTCTCTAACCAGTTTCTCTAGAGCATCATAATCCGGTGATTGATTGCTTCCGGCAGCAACGCGTCCCGGCTGAAAAGCTGCTTCCGGTGGCTGGCTGATCTCAAATGCCATGCGTTTGACATTGTAGAGGTGATGCACATCAATATTATCGCCCGTGATCGCGCCTCCAACTCCACCAGAACCCAGCGTTAGCGATGGTGAAATCCCGGTAGTATAGCCGATCATTCCCAGAGTTCCCATAGTGTTTACACCGATCCGAAAAACTGGTTTTTCCAAACCAAAGGCATAGATAATATCTTCATTTGTAGCGTGAATGATCAAACTGTGTCCCCGGCCTCCAAAATTGATCAGATCCAAGCAGCGATCACAGCCAGCTTCCCAACCATCAGCGACGTAAAATCCAAGCACTGTCGTCAATTTTTCTCGAGAAAGAGGTTCATCCTTACCAACACTTTGCAGATCAGCGACCAGGATGCGTGCGCTTTCCGGAACCTGGAAACCAGCCAGGGCACCAAGATACTGGGGGGATTTTCCAACAGATTTTGCGTTGATCGTGCCATTCGGGAAGAAAAGTACTGCTCGCAACAGTTCTGCTTCAGCGGGAGAAACCCAATACGCTCCCTGGGCCTGCATTAACTCTTTCAGGCGAGAGGCTATCGGACGATCCGCCACTACAGCCTGCTCGGTGGCACAAATCGTTGAAAAGTCAAAGGCTTTGCTATTTGTGATATAACGAGCTGCTTTATCAAGATCAGCAGAGCGGTCTACATAGACCGGTACGTTTCCTGGGCCAACGCCATAGGCAGGTTTTCCTTTTGAGTGAGCAGCTCTCACCATAGCCCCACCACCAGTCGCCAGGATCAAGGCAGTATATTTATGCGATAGCAGTTCATCCGTCCCGGGGAGGGAGATCTCTGACATACAGTGGATCAAACCATCTGGTGCACCTGCAGCAACAGCAGCCTGGTTCATCAAGTCGGCAGTTTCCACACAGCAGTTCACAGCTGAGGGATGGGGAGCAATTACGATGGCATTCCGGGCTTTCACTGCCATCAAGATCTTGTTCATTACTGTCGAGGTTGGATTTGTGCTGGGCGTAAGAGCTGCGATCACTCCCATCGGCCAGGCAATCTTATAAATCTTCTTATCTTCATCCTTCTCGATAAATCCGACTGTTTTCACATCCTTGATAGCTTCCCAGACTGCCCTTGATGCAAACTGGTTCTTGATCTTTTTATGCTCAGGGACACCAAAACCGGTTTCCTCAGCTGCCATGCGCCCTAATCGTTCAGCGGCGCCGAAAGCAGCTTCTGCCATTGCTTCACAAACACGGTCGACTTCAGCCTGAGTAGCAAAACCCCATTTCTTCTGAGCTTCCCTGGCGCTGAGCACCATTTGTCGAGCTTGCTGAATAGAGCGTAAGTCTTTATCGAATTCTGGCATAGGAATGTCCTATAACTATAATTTCAATATTTCATTCTTTCTGATAGGTGACTTCACCCAAAACACTGAGATGATCAATTACAGCCATGATCACCGCATCCACAGGCCGGTTTTTTGTTATATCAGTCTGTCTGCCGCTGGAACCATGAGCAGTTAATACCAAATCCCCAATCCCGGCATCAAGAGTATCCACAGCTACATATGGTTTGCCAATTGGCTTACCATCTACATCAGTCTGGCGCAAGATCAACAGCTTGCGTCCTTCTAAGGTAGGTTCCTTGATGGTTGATATTGTCGTTCCAATCACTTTAGCAATCAGCATGAATAACTCCTGTAATTCACTTCCTGAAGGTAATCTCGCCGTCTACTTCGAGATGGTCCAGCACGGCCATAATCACAGCATCAGTGGGTGTATCTTTGGTGATAGGTGTCTGGCGGGCTGCCGAACCATGGCAGGTCAGAACAAGGTCACCAATCCCGGCATCTACCAGATCAATCGCCACATATGAGCTGCCGAGTTCACCTTTGCCAAACGCATCAGTCTCCCGGCAAATCAAGAGCTTGGTATTCAAGATCCTGCGGTTCTTTATGGTAGAGATAGTGCTGCCAACAACCCGGGCAATCTTCATCAAAACTCCCTTTAATAATCCTTGGCCGAGGTTTCAGACTTTACCTTGGTTCCATTTCCGTTGGATTCCAGCATACCCTGTACGATCCTTACCCCTGCGCTGGCTCCCAATCGAGTCGCGCCAGCTTTGACCATATTCTGGGCATCTTCAAAATCACGCACACCGCCAGACGCTTTGACACCCATATCTGGACCGACAACCTTGCGCATTAAATTAATATCTTCAACCGTTGCTCCGCCGCCAGAAAAACCAGTAGAGGTCTTTACAAAATCTGCGCCGGCTTCTTTCGAAAGCAGGCAAGCTGTAATTTTCTCTTCATCATTTAATAAGGCAGTTTCAATAATTACTTTCACAATCGCGCCTTCGCCATGACCAACCTTTACCACTTCATTAATGTCGCGGGCTACAAGGGTAAGATCACCGGCTTTCAGAGCACCAATATTGATAACCATATCGATCTCTGTGGCACCGTCTTTGAGAGCAGTCTGGGCTTCAAATGCTTTAACCTCCGGAGCAGAGGCTCCCAGAGGAAAACCAATCACAGTGCATACTTTAGCCGAGGATCCCTCGAGCAGTTCAGAGCAAAGCTTAACATGGGTAGGATTGACACAAACAGAGGCAAAATTATACTTTCTGGCTTCATAACACAATTGGGCAATTTGGTCAGCAGTGGCATCTGGTTTTAATAATGTGTGGTCGATCATGCTGGCAATATTTGGGTCCTCGGGTATCCTGCCAAGTTGGGAGGTCAAGCGAGATGCACCAGCGCTGACAACTTCTCCAACCTTATTGAAACAGGTATCGACACAGATACCCTCTGCACATTCCGTTGAGCAATAATCACTCGCTGGCTGGCTGGTTCGGTATTCCGCTTCATTCAATGCCACCAGTACTTCCCGGGCAATGACTTCGACCAGATGTTTAACTTGCACTTTTGTAGTTTCCATATTATTTCTCGATCTCCATGATCTTATCGACACGGCGGGCATGGCGATCTCCGCCGAACTCGGTTTCTAAAAAAGTAGTAAGGATCTGCTTGGCCAGGTTGGGGCCGATCAATCCGGCGCCAAGGGTCAGTAGATTCGCATTATTATGTTCCCGGCTGTTGAAAGCAGTTGCATAGTCATAACACATAGCTGCGCGGACACCACGAACCTTATTTGCTGCCATACAGCTGCCAATACCAGCACCATCAATCATCACACCTCGCCAGGCAGACCCAGATGCTACTTGCTCCGCAACTGCTCTGGCAAAATCCGGGTAATCCACTGAATCTGAGCTGTTCGTGCCGCAATCAATTACCTTTATGCCCTTATCTTCCAGAAAAGCTTTAAGGTTTTCTTTCATCGGAAAACCACCATGATCTGCCCCAATAGCGACAACCTTTGGACCGGTAGTAGCAGGAGATGGTTTTCCAGAAGGTTCCGATGTTATCTTGGAAGGCATTTCCCGCATTATCCCGGATACAACTTCATCAACTATTCTTTTTAGATCTGTATCGCTTATGTTTTCCATATTTGTCACTCTTGTTCTACATTGATTGGATAACGCTGGAAGATTGAACTCGGTGAAGATGCTGATGCTTTTAAGTTTGTATAAAAACGGAAGCGGTCTGCCCGGAATTCTGATTCCACATATTCGATGACCCTTCCATCAGCTGTGCGAGTTTCCCGTCGAATTACCAGAACTGGAGCGGGGTGGTTTAATTCCATCATCTCTGCTACCTGAGGAGTAGCGATCTCTGCGCCAATTTCCTGCTCAGCGTGATCGGGTTTCATATTATATTGGGCAGCTAAAACATCATAGAGGGATTCCTCGGAAAAATCATGCTCCAGGATTCCCTGGCAAAACGCATGCGGTAAATATGCCCGCTCTATAGCTGCTGCTTTTCCATCGACAACGCGTAATCGATTTAGAAATACCACTTCTGCTCCTAACTGGATCCTTAGGACGCGAGCTAATAAGGGATCTGCAGGAATGATTTTTGATTCAATCACCTTGCTGGCCACATTCTTGCCTCGCTGAGCCATCTCCTGAGAAAAACCGTACAAAAATTCCACTGTCTTGGGAAAATGATCTTCGGTTACAAATGTCCCTACACCATGGACAGATTCAAGATAACCCTTGGCTGCTAAATCACTCAGGGCGTGACGAATAGTATTTCGGCCAACACCATGATGTTCACTTAAAGCATTTTCTGACGGCAGACGCGCTCCAGGTTGGAGCTCACCGTTTTCGATCTGCTCCAAGATTGATTCCGCAACTTGTTGATAGAGGGCCCTTGTCATATTGCTTTCCCGTGCCCGAAGGCCTTTCACTTTCCTACATGTACCTACTTGTTCCTACATGTTCTATCAGGAGTATACAAGATGATTCCCAACCTGTCAAGCGGTTACTTCCTCCACCCATTGGTATTAAAAATAATTAACCCCCACTGGTGGGGGTTAATAAGAAAACTCTTTCAAGTTGTAAGGTCTTTTAAGCTATAGAAGGGTCCAGAATCAGGGTTCAGCAAAATTTCTTGATATCAAGATCCGCAAAATTAAAGTCCAGGAAAGGTATCTCATTTTCCAGACGTTCTTTCCTCCCATCCATGTACCAAGCACACCAGGGATCATCCAAATTCTCAACGTCAAAACTGCGATGGATGACAGCATAGAGATCAATTTCTCTCATCTTCATAAAAAGTGGAATCTCATGAAACCATTGACCTTCAAGTTCATATTCGGAAAAATATCCTGGTAAAAAACCAGAGAGGAAATACTCAGTGAACCCGACAGGGTCTTCCTGACCCATGACCACATAAAACAGAACCAGAGCAATATCTTCCACGAACCAGCTATAAGAGCTATCATCAAAATCGAAAAAAGTGATTTTGTCTTTCTCGACAAAGAAGTTGCCTTGATGGGCATCCCTATGGATCAACCCGAAGCTGAATTCTTCTACCGGCAGATTTCGAATCCTCTTAACTAGATCACCAAGTATCTGGATGATCTTATGGTCTCGCGCTGGGATGAACTGATCTACATCCATATGTATAGGATCATCCCAATCAGGGCGCTTCCACCCTGGATTTGCTGGCTGATAGGACGTGGTCAGCCTATGCATCAACCCGATCTGACGGCCGTACTCAAATAACAGACCTTCAGTCCACTCTCCCCTGCGTGGTTGTCCGGCTGCTTTTTCAAAAGAATTTGCCAAAAAATATCCCCCTTCTCCATCATCAATCTCTTCAACCCAATTCTCATTACGGGAAATCAAGGCTTCCGCCACAGATGATCCACCGGATTTCAAGTAGTTGATCCAATCAAGCTCTCCCCTGATCAGATCCGGGCTGCGGCGGATGCTATGGGCAATTCTTAATATACCTTCATCTTCTCCACGGGAAAATTCATAAATATAACTCTCAAATCCATCCAATTCCTGGATATCTTCGGGGTTGATGTCATATGCCGCTCGCGCCTGGCTGAGAATAGATTCTGAGAAACGATCCTTGATGCGCTGTTCCATCATTAACCTTTAGAACTATTACTTACCGGGATCGGAGGTTGAGTCGCTTTTAATGAAATCAATGCAGCCGGAACCAGAATGGCTACAAATATCCAGAGTGAGATCTGAAAGCTGCCGGTCAGGTCGTAGATCACTCCCGTAATAAAAGGCCCCAAGCTACTGCCAGCTACTTGTGCTGTTAGCACTCCACCGCGAAGTTTTCCAAGATTCGCCTGGCCAAAATAACGGGCAAACAGAGTTCCACCAACGAGGGAAATTAAACCTGTGGAAACTCCGATCAAGACTGCATAAGAATGGGCCAGAACGGGGGTCACAGAAAATGTGAGTACCGCGACACCCGCAGCCAGCAATGCCATACAGGCCAGGAGCATGAATTGCAGAGATCCCTTATCCGCTGCTGGTCCTAATAAGAGCTGTGTGACCAAAGAAGCAGCTGCATAGGTAGTGTAAGTTGCCGCAGCGACACCGGGAGAGATCCCCAGTGACCCAAAAATAGACAGCAGGTTAAAAAACACCGCTGTTATGATCATAGCCCACAAAGCGCTGTTGATCATCATTATCCAGTATGCCGGTGTTTTCCTGGCTTCATTAGGCGTAAAGGAATATAAGCTATTGCCCTGCTGGCCAGGTATATCCGTTTTTTCGACTGCACCACCATCCAATTCCTGGCCTACTTCTTTCGGATTATTTTTAAATATAAATAACAGCATTGGCAGCATGATCAACCAGACCCGATAACCCAACCAGGTATATGCAGTGCGCCAGCCCTGCAGATTTATCAGGTAAAGAAAAAAAGCAGGGATGATCGCCATACTGATAGAAAACCCACTGCTGATAAAACCGGTCACTGTACCAAGCTTCTCCCGGAACCACATCGCTGCGATATTTCCGGAAAGCAGAGAGAGGCCGCCCTGCCCCAATAAACGCAGTAAAAAGAAACCAAGCAATAACGTTCCAAGAGAATTTACCTGGGCAAAAAAGATACAAGCGCCGCCCAGTAAACTAACTACACCAATCATCGTTTTTTTGATGCCAAAACGGTCCATCAATGAACCGATAAAAGATTGGGGCAGGGACGCCAAGAGCGTTCCAACCATATAAGTCCCAGATAAGGCAGTTAGAGAAATCCCAAGTGAATCCAACAGGGAAGGATTAAAAACTGAAACACCGTATGTTTGGCCTACACCGGTTACTGCCTGGGCTATCACAGCCACCGGCACCATCAACCAACCGTAATAAAATGGGATTCGTCCAGCTAAACCCGTTCCTTTTTGTCCTTCCATGTTCTCCAGTCCTTCTATAATAACCCTAGATCCACCAGGTCAGCCCGTAGTTGCTCAGGTGAAGAAAATTTAATTACATCAAATCCCTGCCGTCGAGCTTCCTGGATATTATCTTCCATATCATCGATGAACACACAATCCCCGGCGTCTAGTTTCAATTCATGGAGCAGGATCTGGAATGGTTCCGGATCGGGTTTTTTATATCCGATCTGACCTGAGATCACCAATGGACTAAACCAACTCAAGAATTCATATTGGTCCTTTACCAGTGGAAAGGTCTCGGAAGACCAATTGCTCAGAGCGGCCAGTGAATAACCGCCACCTTTCAACTCTCGCAGGATATTCACAGTACCTTGAAATACGCCACCAATCATTTCTTCCCAGCGCGGAAAATAGGCCCGGATCTGTTCTTCATATTGAGGATATTTTGGTACCAGTTCATCGATGGCATCCAGGAAAGATTTATCCACATCCATTTGGGAATTCCATTCCAGGGAGCAGACTTCTCTTAAGAAGTAATCCATCTCATCCGGATCGGAAAATATCTTTTCATAAAGGTGACGGCGATTCCAATCAATCAACACACCGCCAAGATCAAAAACAATTGTTTTTTTCATAAATACCTCTTAACAAAATTAAACGCATACATTATTCAAGTATTAACCTTGTGGATTATAGCAGGAAAAATTTGGGGCGGAAGACCGATGTCGGGAGTCGGGGGAACTAGGTGATTGGGGGACTTGGGGGCCTGGGCATCGTAGATCATGGCAGGAATGGATTCCACTCTGAGGGCTGGCGCCTGACATTCATCTTCCTAAACGTATTACCTCTCCCTCGTGTGTGTCATCCAGAGCCCTTCGCTTCACTCTGGACAGACTTCCGTAAAGGATCCCCGTTGGCATGGTAATTTAGCGACACCCTTGGAGGTTGAAAGGGGACCCAAAAAAGAGACTTCGCTACTGTTCAGAATGAAAATCAGAAAACGAGAACAAATTCCTGGAAAGCTAACAGAGCAGCAAAAGCCAGAGTGACCGCGATTCCGATCGCCGCACCAGAAGGTCCCCTTTCGTAAGCTTCCGGAATCAGCTCAGCGAATACCATCCAAATCATCGCTCCCGCTGCCAGGCCCAATCCGACTGGCAGCCAGGGTTCAAACAGGGTCACAAAAAGGAACGCTGGCACTGCCATCAAAGGTTGGGGAAGGCTAGTAAAGATCGCCCACAGGCCTGCTTTCCAGGGTTTGGTGCCTTTAGGAACCATGACCATAGCTATTGCCAGGCCTTCAGGGATATTGTGGATGGCTATCGCGGTAGTGATGAATAAACCCAGTTTCTGGCCGCCTCCGAAGGAGACTCCCACTCCAATTCCCTCAGCGAATGAATGTACTGTCATTATGCCCAAGATCAGCAAGGCTTTACGGGCATCACCCCCACCCAATTCACCCAGATCTACCTCACCCCGGCTACTGATCATTTTATTGGCCAGAACGATCAAGATCAAGCCGATCAACATACCGGCAAATGTCCTGTAAGCATTAAGATGAGCCCCTTCCTGAATTAGGTTATGGCTGGCGCCCAGCATCAAGCCAGCTGTAGCAGCCTGAAAAATGCCCAACCACCATCGGTTGAATTTTTTAAAAAAGAAAAATGGCAGAGCGCCCAGGCCGGTGACAACCGCGGTTAAGCCTGAAGCAAGTAGAATTGCCCACAAATTAACAGTAATTTCCATCTTATTCTTCCTTCACTACTAAGATACTGCGGCTGAAACCTATAGCAGGAGAGCCCAAACTAATAAATCCAGCTTCATTAAGTTGCGTTTCAATTTCCCTGAATTTGTTGTGGGAGACATGTATATATGGTTCAGCTATCAATAAACGCCCCCCCACCTTTAGCATATCTCGGATCTGTTCCAAGAAGGATCGAGAATTATGCACCTCATGGACCATCCAAAACGCAAGAACAAAATCCACTTCCTCAGATATTCTGATCTGATCCTGTGAACATTGATGTGTATTGATCCTATCTACCAGCCCAGCTTTATCAGCTCGCCTTCTTAATCCAGCCAACATTTGTTCCTGTAGATCGACTGAGATAACTTTGCCGCGGTCACCAACCAATTCGGCCATGGGGATAGAAAAATAACCCATCCCGCAGCCCAGATCTACAGCTGTATCACCGTTCGTTAAATAAGGAGTCAGGATTTTATACGGATCCTGATATATTTTTCTGAAAGGGTTATCAAAGGTGAACAAGAACCACCAGGGGCATGTTGGCTGCCTGATCTTCAATTTTTCTATCATCGTAATTCCCTTCCCTAGCTCATTCATGAGTTAGTTTCCCCAATAAATCCGCCAGCGCTTCAATCTCGTCCTCGTTAAGATTCTCTGTTATCCTGCGAGCCAATATCTGATGAACTTCATAATGAAGTTCATTAAAGCGTCGGCCTTTCTCAGTCAGGTGCAAATAATAAACCCGTCCATCGGTTTTTGATTTTGATTTTGTCAAGTATCCAGTATCGATTAATTTCTTCACAATTACTGACACTGATGGCCTAGAAACACCCAAACTATCTGCCAAGTCGGCGGATGTTGGATTACCCAATTTTGGAATCGTTTCCAGATAATGCATCTGATTCATTGTGATATCTGAGAAACCTTCCTGTTCGAAAGCTTTGCTTTCCAATTCCCCCATCAATTGGGAGATCATTTCAACTGTTTCCAACACTGCAGACATATCATTCATAATAGTTAGTTTATCCTAACTAATCTTTCCCGTCAAGCAAACTCCTTATCTAAAAGACTTCCTAGGTGATCAAAAAAGGGACCTTCTACTTTGTACCAGATTAATACTCTCCGATTAGCCAAGAATAGAAACCCAAACAGTTGTCTGACAACTGTGTTACAATCACGGCTTCGACCTAAATAAAAAAATAAAGGACTTTTCACATATGAGCAATATTATTGCTGAACAAAATTCTCTAAAGAACAAGGGTATATTGGTAACCATTGCTGGCACCGCTGCCCTTCTAGCTTTAGGTGTACTTTATTCCTGGAGTGTCTTTAAGGCCAATATCCCAGCTGAATGGGGTTGGCTTGAAACCGAAAAATCCCTGCCCTACGCTGTAGCTTGTGTCGTTTTTTCAATCATGACCTTTGTAGGAGCCCGCTTGCTGGCTCTGTACAGTCCACGCCTTATCGTTTGCAGCGGTGGAATAATGGCAGGTTTGGGCGTTATCATTTCCAGTTTTTCGACATCACCTTGGGCATTTACACTTGCCTTTGGGGTCTTATTGGGATCCGGCTTAGGATTTGTTTACGCTTCTGCCGGCCCAACAGCTCTCAAATGGTTTTCCTCATCGAAGACCGGATTAATTTCTGGCATCGTTGTGGCTGGCTTTGGAATGGGCAGTGTCTGGGTTGCTCCATTGTCACGAGCCTTAATGGACTCATACGGTTTGCAGACAACAATGTTCTATCTGGGAATTGGTATGTTAGTTGCGGTGGTTGGTTTTGCTCAACTCATGGTAAATCCCCCGGATGATTTCGTTCCTGAAGGTGATGAGCAAATTAATACTTTATCCGAGATCCCGAATAAGGATTATTCAATCCGGGAAACCACTCGCACCTGGCAATTTTATGTGATTTGGATTATCTTCGCTTTTGGCAGCGGAGCAGGATTAATGATCATCGGAAACCTGGCTTCCATTGTCAAAGACCAGATCGGACTGCCTGCATTCAGCGCCATCGCTGTATCAGCGCTAGCCTTAGGTAATGGCGGAGGACGTGTGCTCTACGGTATCCTGTCAGATAAGATCGGCCGCAGGAACACTCTGCTTTTCGCTTTTATTCTTCAGGCATTTCTGATAGGCGGTCTATTCTTTACCAAAACATCAAACCTGCTAACCAATGTACCGTTATTGATGATATTTGTAGCTCTTGTTGGAGCGAATTACGGAGCCAATCTGGCCGTTATCCCAGCGATGATGAAAGATTATTACGGCCCCAAGAATTTAGCAATGAATTACGGTGTGGTATACACTGCCTGGGGACTGGGCGGTTTTATGGTTTCCCAGCTGGGCAGTGTTATTAAGGATAATACTGGCAGTTATGAATATGCTTACGTTTTGGCGGCGGCTATGCTTGTTGTTGGAACAGGATTGATGTTGCTTCTCAAATCCCCTCAGATCAGCAGCAGTTCTGGAAAATCTTTGAAGGCCAAGGTTGTACCACAAGCTGCAAAATAAGAATAAATGGCTCATTAAGAAACAGGCTGCCTTTAAACTAGGGCTGCCTGTTTTTTTTCCGGCGGGAACGATGGTCCTCAGGCCAGATAAAAAGTTATCATCCTTTCATGGTAGTACTGGATCGTACCCCAGCTCCCGCAGGGCCTGGGCAATCACTTCGGCGCCAAGCTGATTGGGATGGATACCGTCAGAGGTATACCCCAGATCATCAACCGGGTCGATGGTCCAATCCAGACCGTTCCAGATCTCCGCAACCGGCGCAATCGGGATGTTCATTTCTTCCGCAGCCTGGCGATAGGCATCATTAAAATATGCCCAGCACTGTTTGCATTCCTCATAAACACCAGCCTCACGGAATTGATTGATGAGAGGATTATATGAATCGTAGGTGCGGATGATTGTCGGCTGGCCGCCCCGCAGCTCAAGTATCAGCTCAAAGACCTGTTTAACATGGTCCTTATAAACAGCAAAAGTCTCCGGGCTGCACTCATTCACAAACCAGGGACCTGGTGGGGTGCATTCCCAATCACCAGGCGCGTCCTCATTTTTGGACATCCGGGGATTCCCCCAGAAAACAACCACTTCCGCTTCCTTGATGTAGTCCGGTAATTTCTCGAGTTTGATATTGCCCCCCGTATATTTCCCCTGGAGGATTTCGAGCATCAGACCCGCCTCAAAACCTCCCTCCCACAGGTCGCGGACATTAACGATCTTGCCTGTATCCTCAGCGACCACCTCACCGTAGACCTGGGCCACCCCCCAGCCGCTGGAATCTGTGATCAGGACCAGGTCCCATTCCTCCAGTTCTTTCAGGGGGATGATCTCTACCGCCGGCTCTGGTTCCAGTGTCGGTTCTGGGATGGATTCCGGTTCTTCAATCACATTTTGCTCTGACGTTTCGTCCTTGTTTTCCTCAACCTGCATTGCACTGCAAGCCGAAAACATAAAAAACATGCAGGCTACAGCCAGGATCCCGATGATAGATTTTCCGTTTGCAATCATCTTTTCTCCTTTTTCACTTGTATATGAGATTTATTTCACCCAACCACACTGGATCAGGTCTTGGGCAGAATACAAGGTCTGCTGGGTCGTGATCAGGCCATCCGGGTCAGGCGTCAGAAGGACCGCCATCTGAACCGGGCAAACCACACTTGAGTCCTGCCCGGAACTGATCTGGTAGATGCCCCCGTTGGATGGAATCAGATCCGGCAGATCCGCACCTTCCGAGAAAGTAAAGAGCAGCTCCCAGGCGGCATTGGGGTGTGTATTCCAAAATCCTCTCGCGTAACTGCCAATCTTATCCCTTCCAGAAGCTGAGATCCCAAACATGGAATCTTCCAGGAGGGCATCTTCTGCATAAAGGGCCGCTACTGCCTGGGGATCGCCGCTGGACCAGCCCGCCGCAAAATTTTCTAACAAGGCTGTATTGATGGGCGAAAAATCAAAATTCTCATCATAGAACAAGCGCCAGTAAGCAATTTTATTTTCCCGGATATCTACCAAGTCAAATTCTCTCCCCGGATTATCCTCCGTAAATCCCATAAGGTCCCAATTGACCCAGGTTCCCAGGCAATCCGAGGCAGAGATGTAGGTCCGGCCAACTTTCATGCTCCAGTTGCTGAAGAACATCAACATCATTCTAGCCATCCCCATCACATCATCGATCCCCACATAAGCTGGGTGGCCATCAAAATGGACGATATCTTCCGTGTAGACATCCCTGATGCGATCCAGGTCACCTGAGTCCCATGCTTCAACCTGTTCCGTATAGACCTCACGGCAGCTATCCCCCAGATTCACCACCTCAGCTTGGGAAAGAGGCATTAACGTGTACGGTGTACAGGAGCTGAGACTGATGCTGATGAGAAATAGTAATGCTCCATAGAATTTCCAGCCTTTTATGCAATTTACGACCATATTCCTCTCCTTTTCAGAAATTCTTTAACATCCGCAGCTGCCGCGGATGACCAACTGGGTGGATATGACATGGGTCTGTTTCTGGGATTTTTTACCAGCGATTAACTTCTGCAAAGTTGCTACAGCCAGCGAGCCCATCTCCGCCGCAGGTATGGAAGCTGTGGTTAACCCAGGCTGGATAAGCGCTGCGGCCTGAATATCGTTGTAGCCTGCCAGAGCCAGGTCATCCGGAATCGATAACCCCCGCTCCTGGATAACGCCTTTCACGCCCAGGGCGAGTGTATCTGTCGCCGCTATGATCGCGTCAGGACGATGGTCCTGATCAAGCAGCTGTTCCGCACCAGACCGGCCGTAATCCTCGAAATATCCCTCCACCCCGGCAATCAGCTCAGGTTGGATGTCAATCCCCGATTCCTCAAGAGCGCTTTGATACCCTTCATAGAAGGGAGTGACATTAGGCCACTCCAGGGGCGGAGTGATCAGGCCAATCCGCTTCCTACCGTGCTCCAGCAGATGTCGGGTAACTTTGTAGGCTGCGCCCTCGGTATCGATCAGGATCCGGTACCCTGGCATGTCCGGCACATCGACACTGACAATCGGTGGAAAGAAGTCGAGGGACTGCGGGTCCTCAATCAGCGAAGCGGGGCCAATGCTGACAAAGATAAAACCATCCACCTGACGGGCGATCAGCTGGTTGAAGTATGTGTCCACCAGGAAGGGGTTCTCAAAAGTGTAGCAAAACAGCGGCAGGTAACCCAGCTCGCGGGAATCTTCCTGGATCGCCTGGATAAAAGGGGTATAGAATGAACCCGGATTGGGGAGGACCACGCCGATCAGATGACTAGGGTTTTCCGCTCCCCTTTTTGCCACGACCGCTGGATCATACGGCAGCACTACCGTACCACGCCGGGTGCGGACCGACACCAAATGATCCGCCTCCAGACGCTGGTAGGCTTGACGGACCGTGTGCATGTGGACTTCCAGATGCTCTGCCAGCTCCCTCATGGGCGGCAGCTGTTCCTCCGCTTTCAGATCGCCGCTGGCAATCAGCCAGGTGATACCGTCCACAATCTGGGTGATCAGCGGCGTGCCTGACTCCCGATCGAGATGCAGGCGGGAATAAATCCATTCAGTGTTCATCTGTATAATTGTTATATATCTATATAACAATTATACTTACAGCCTGGTCCCTGTCAAGACCTTGGCGGAAAAGCAAGCCCAGAATCTACCCAGATTGAATAATTCGTCCAGATCAGGACGCCTTGCCAAAAGACCAGGGGAGCGATTAAGATAGGGTATGCCCAGCCGCGCTTTAAAAGTCCTCTCGGTCAGCGACCGGATCGATACCAGCCTGCTTGAAAAAGACGCCTACGAAGAATTCAAGGATGTCGATCTGATCCTGTCTTGCGGTGACTTGCCCTACTATCATATCGAGAAGCTTTTTCAGCTTTACGAGGTCCCTGTCCTGTATGTGCGGGGCAATCATGATCCTCGGGTGGAGTACGGAAAAAGCGGACCGCTCTACGGACCACGGGGAGGGATCGACCTTCACAATCGGGTCGTCGTGCTGAATGGTCTGATCTTCGCCGGCTTCGAGGGATCACTGCCTTATAAAGAAGGACCCTTCTTGCACAGCCAGAGCGAAATGTGGCGCAACGTTTTCAGCATCGTACCTAGATTATTATGGAACAAACTAGTCCTCGGGCGCTATCTCGATGTAGTTCTGACCCACACACCTCCCAGAGGCATCCACGATCAGGAAACCAATGTTCATGGGGGTTATCATGCTTTCCGATGGTTGATAAAAACATTTAAGCCAGCCTATTTTTTTCATGGACATATACATGTCTATACTGATGATGAAATAATCGAAACCGTGGTGGGGAAAACCAAGGTTATCAATACTTACAGTCACCGCAAGGGACTGCTGCGGCCCGGTCAACGCCACTACGCGCATAAAGAAAAACCTTATATTCCCTCCCTGGCAAATACAGCAGAAGATTTCCGCGATGCCCGGCGTCGGGGTGCGTTGGAGAATATCTGGAGTACGCTAACCGGTTCCGCAAAACATTTGATCCACTTCCAGCAGGTTGAAGAGCAACTTCAATATGAACAATCCGCCAAGTTGGGATTGGTTGATATCCCCCTCGATGCCATCGTGGGCAGCGTCAGCCGCCCTAGCGATTTCACACGTAAATTCTTCCCACGGGATGCAGTAGATCCGGGACGATGGCTGCGTGTAAAGAGGGTTATGGATCAAGCCATCCGGCCGATCGAAGTCTATCAGATCGACCAAACCTATTTTGTCCTCGATGGTAACCATCGGGTTTCGGTTGCCCGTCAGCGGGGAATGAGCACTATCCAGGCCTATGTGACCAAGATCGAAAGCTCAGTACCCCTGACCCCAGAAGATGATTACGAGGATCTGATCATCAAAAACCAGCAGGTACGCTTCCGAAAGGAAACCGGTCTTGACACACTGAGACCCGATCTTGAGTTCGCTACCAGCATCCCGGGGGTCTATCGACAGCTAAGGGAGCAGATCAGTTCCCACCAGCTGAACCCGGAACTCCCGCTTCGAGCTCTACCCACCTTAGAAGAGGCAGCAAAGAGCTGGGTAGAAGAAGTATATCTGCCAGTGCTTCAAACTGTATCCCAATCCGGGCTTCTGCGAGATTTCCCTGATCGAACACCCACTGACCTTTATATTTGGCTAACGAGTTACCAAAAAGAGCTCAGTGAAAAATATGGCTGGGAGATAAAACCGGCAGCGGCTGTAGACAGCCTGGCAGCCGCTTACAGCGAGCGCCTGGCGCAGCGCTGGAGAAGACTGAGGAGAAAGGTATTCCCAAGCATTTCAGCCACTCCAATAAAAACCGGGGACTGGCGCAGGATCCATCTGATGCCCAGAAAAGAAGGACAGATATTTTCTGCGATCCTGGTGGCTTTTGATGGAAATAATAGCGGATGGAAAGCCCTTGATCAAGCCCGGACAATTGCTAACATTGAAGGCAGCAACATCGCCGCCCTCCATATCAGCAAAAATGAAACTGAAGCTGAATTAGTGATGGATGATCTTAAGAAAGAATTTAAAGAATGGAATCAAAGAACACAACAACAAGCAAAATTATATTTTGAAATCGGCACTGTGAGTGAGACTCTCAATACGAGGGCGGTCTGGAACGATTTGCTAATCTTCAGCCTTGAGCATCCCCCTGAGGAACGGCCAGCTGCCTGGCTTCGCGCTGGAGTTCGCAGCATGATCCGCAATTGTCCCCGCCCGATACTAGCAGTACTCTCCCCATCAGAAATGAAACACGGCCTGCTCGCATATGATGGCAGTCCAAAAGCAACGGAAGCTCTCTATCTAGCAGCTTACATGGCAGAGAAATGGGGAATCGAACTCACTGTTGTGACTGCTGCAGAGAACAGCGCCATCAGGAACAATCCTCTTGACAAAGCCCGGGAATATCTCACCGCTCGCAATATCGAGGCCCATTATCACACAGAGATCGGTCAGCCTGCTGATGTAATTTTGAATATTCAAGGAATCCATGATTGTGATTTTTTGATCGTTGGCGGTTTTGGATATCAGCCGATGATGGAAGTCCTATTCGGCAGCACCCTGGATGCCCTTCTACGCCGATCTGATATACCCATCTTGATCTGCCACTGATACAATAACGGGATATTTATTAGTGGGTATAAGAGGTTGAATGATCGATATTTCCCAAGAACGAGACACACTGCAGTCAATGATCCGTCTGCACTGCCGCCATAATCACACCCCAGATCCACTCTGCGAGGAGTGTGCCCAGATCTGGTCGTATGCAGAAGAGCGCTTGGAAAAATGTCCCTTCGGATTTGATAAACCCACCTGTCAGAACTGCACCGTACACTGCTACAAACCTGAGATGCGTCAGCGCATCAAGGAAATAATGCGTTACTCCGGACCGCGCATGATCTGGCACCACCCGGTGATGGCCGTGCGGCATCTGATCCACAACAGAAAATCCTGAGGAACTATTAGGAGATAGGATTCGTAATCGAACGGAGAATCATCATCCAATCAAGGCGAAAAGATCGATATCATTCAGAGCTGATAAGAGGAAGGGGAAATATACCCCGATGTTCCGGAATTACAGCAATTAGAATGGGGATTTCAAGAGGTGATAATATGGCTGGAAAAAAAGGGTTATTCCTCGGAGTTGATCTGGGTGGTACCAACATTCAGGCCGCCGCGGTTCGGAAAGGAAAGATCCTGATATCAAAAAAAACTAGCACCCAGGCAAATAAAGGGGCCGAGGTTGTGATCGACAGGATCGAAAAGGTTCTTCGACAAGTGATGGATAAAGTCGATAAATCTCCTGGGGATTTTAAAGCGCTGTGTATCGGCGCCCCCGGTGCAGTGAACCTGGAAACGGGCATGGTTAACGAGGCCCCAAACCTGGACTGGATAAATGTTCCCCTGGGGAAAGAGCTGGAGGCTCGTTTGGACCTACCGGTTTTCGTTGATAATGATGTCAACGTTGGTACGGCTGGAGAACATGCTTATGGTGCCGGGCGAGGAGCCCAACACATGGTAGGGATTTTTGTCGGCACAGGGATTGGCGGTGGTGTGATCATCAATGACCAGCTGCATTACGGTGGGCGCGGCGCCGCCGGGGAGATCGGGCACATGGTCATCGTTCCCAACGGTCGGCTTTGCGGCTGCGGAAAAAAAGGCTGCTTGGAAGCCTATGCCAGCAAAACAGGCATCGCCGCCTCAATCCGGGAACAGATTTCTCTGGGCAGGGACAGCTACCTGAAAAAAGCGCTAAAAAGAAAAGGGAAGCCACCCCTCTCCAGCAGCCTGATCGAAGAGGCATTAATCGCAGGCGATCCTGTCACAATCGAGGCAATTAAAGATGCCCAGTTCTATCTGGGACTGCAAACTGCTAATCTGGTTAATACTCTAGATCCAAATATAATCGTTTTTGGCGGCGGATTGGTAGAACAGCTAGGAAAAGATTTCCTGAAACCGATCAAAAAAACTGCAAAAAAATATTACCTGCAGCAGAAACATACCAACCGGATTCAGATCGTGCCGGCTGCCCTGGGAGATGATGCTGGAACCATTGGCGCTGCAGTCGTTGCTCAGCTCAGACACCAGTCAAATCAGTAAACTCATACTTCAGACAGAAACGGCAATTGATTTATTCAAAATTGCGTACAAAATCAGGAGAATAAATGCCAGAAATATTTGCATGCCAACAATGTGGTTCAACTTCTTTTGAAGATGTGAGCAACGATCATATCAAATGCGAACACTGCGGCACTAAGTACAAAAAGACTTCTGATGACCCAACTGTAATTATTGGCAAAGGCGCCAATATCGTTATTGGGAGGACAGCTAATGTTGAGATCAAGGGTGATCTGGAGATCCAAGAAGGAGCAAATCTTGATATTCAAGGCCAGGTAGTCATTAATGATGAGGATAATACCGAAGAGGATTAGTCAAAGAACACATACCCCGATCAGATATAAATCCGCAAATCGACATTCGGCAGATCCAAATCCCAGCCCAAAAATATCTACTCTTTCTACAAGCTTATCAGTTGGACCATTCTTCACCATCATAATAACGAGTACCCCGATGGCCTTTCCTGGGAAACGGCTTTGCGAGCTTTTCACCTGGGGTTTTCACGAAAATCAAAGTGCGTGGTTTCCCGGATTGGGGGTTAACAGCGCCAAATTCGATGCGGCTGATCTGACAGCGCCCCACCACCTTATCCTGCCAGATCGTGTAAACGTAATCCCCGACATTCAGCCGGGATGGTTTGCCAGCCATGTGAAATTCGTATTCCCCTTCCCGTCCCTCAAATAAGGCCTTCACTGCTTCTATCCCTTCTTTTTGGGGTATGGTTTTTGTGATACCGCTCATATTATTCTCCTAAATACTTATTGGATACCTGATCATAATTCAAAAACCGCTCAGGATCAATCCTGGGCGGTTCTGATACCCCGGGTGCGATTCGAACGCACAACCTATGCTTTAGGAGAGCATCGCTCTATCCTATTGAGCTACCGGGGTGTAGGGAAATTATAGCATTCCCATTCATCAGGGACAAGGAAACCTGAAAACACTCGATCAGTTAAACTATCCATTTCTTATCCTGCAACTTTCTAACAGTATTTGCTGTACTACAATATAGACATGGCTGGTTCCGGGGAGCAGGTGTTAATCAGGAAGGTGAAAAAAGGTGATCTGGATGCCTATGGGGCGATCATTCAAGATTACCAGTCTTCGGTTTTTAATGTCTGCTACCGCATCCTGGGTAATCGCCAGGAAGCAGAGGATCTGACCCAGGAGGCATTCCTGAGGGCATACCACAAGATTTCCAGTTTTGACATCAGCCGGCCATTCGGCCCCTGGGTAAGAACTTTAGCAGCCAACTTGTGTTACAACCATCTGAAACGGGCTCGGCTGAACAGGGTGCCATTGGAAGACGAAAGGGATACTATTAAGGATGATCCCAAATATGGGCCAGAAGGAGTTCTGGAGATCAACCAGGAACACTCAGCCCTTTACCAAGCGATCTGGACCCTACCGGATACCCAGCGTATGGCCCTGGAATTGCGTCACTTCCAGGGATTATCCTATCAGGAAATGGCAGAAGCCTTGAATCTACCGCTGAATACAATCCGCAGCCATCTGTACCGGGGACGCCAAAAATTGGCGGAGTTGCTGGAGGAAGAAAATGAATAAAAAAACTACCCACATCTCTTCAGATATATTGCAAACTTATTTGGACAATGAGCTGGATCAGGCTGGATTCCACGATGTCGAACTCCATCTGAAGCAATGCCCTTCCTGTCGGGAAAAACTATCCCGACTGGAAAGTGTTTTCATCCGGATGGAGAGTCTACTACCTCTGGAGCTGGAAAAAGACCTCTCCATCTCTATTCTGGCTAAGCTTCAGGATGAAAAAGAATTATCTTTAGGAATCACCTGGACCTTGGTCCTGGAAGCCCTGGGTGCGGGCATAGTGATCGGGCTGTTGATCCCAGCCTTTAGAGCAGCTGCCTGGCTTCCGCAGCTGGTAGACACACAAACTGAAATTCGGGCCGCAATTAACATCTTCCTGACCCAACTGGCCAGCACATGGATGGTATGGTGGTCCAGGCTGCAACTCAACCTTGAGCAAATAACCAAATCGCTCTTTTCCAAAACTTTATTCCCAAGTGGCGAATTCTCACCCTGGATCTTGATCCTGGCAGCCGCAGGAATAGGTTTACTGGCAAACTATATCATGCTGCGTTCCAATCCCATCCGCAGCCGGAATCATACACATAGAATTTGAGGAGGATCTCATGGAAACCATATCTGTAGTTTTACTCTCAATCCTGGCCCTGATCACCCTGGTAGCCAGCTTCATCTTTTTCCGGGGATTATTCCCGATCCGGGTCAGTAAGGTCCAGGCCACCCTGGAAAATAATTGGAAAAGATCTTTCTGGCTGGGATTATTAAATACGATCCTGATCACCATATTTGTCTTCGGTTTTGGCTCATTGGGTAACGGCAGTCCATTCTTCTATATTCCCGCCTTTGCCATGTATGGAGCATTCCTTATTGGTCTCCTATTTGGCTTGTCTGCCTTCGTTCAGATCCTGGGAGACAGATTATTCCCGGACCTAAATCCAATCAAGCGCGACGTCAAGGCTGGAGCGGTGTTTTTACTCACTTCCCTCCTGCCATTTGTGGGCTGGTTCCTGTTATTCCCTTATGTGATTAGCCTTAGCGTTGGAGCCGTAGTGATCACTCTCTTCCAGGAGAGAAAAAAAAGAGAGAAGAAGGAGAAAAAAGAAAAGCAAGATTCCTGACACAACTCAATCTTCCTCGTCACCCTTAAACTCCCGGATCAAAAACTCCGGGAGTTTTTCATTAAGTGCAACTTTCCTTTTCAATATCTTGTATACCCCCATAGAAGAATATTTAAACGGGAGCCGGTCCAGCTTCTAGACTCACATTAGAAGGAGTAAATCATGGCAGACATGTACGCAATCTTTGGCAGTTTAATCCTGGTCGGAATTTCCTACCCGGCCTTGTTAACAACCTGGTGGCTCCTTTTTCCAGAAAAGGTTGAGAAAGCTCGGGTCCAAATATCAGAGAAACCAAAAAAAAGTTTTGGTTTTGGTCTTTTGGCAGGCGTCATTGCATCGATCCCCGCAGTCATCCTTTTCACACTTCCCTCCCAATTCACCCAGGTTCTGGGCTGGATCTGGCTGGTTTTGATACTGGGCGCTGCCAGCCTGGGTGCATCCGGAATCGCAGCTGAAGTCGGGTTGCGCATGAATTGGAGGAACGATGGCAATTTCCAATCCTTGGGTGCCTTCATCCGAGGGGCAGCGATCCTGGAGCTGGCTTCCGCTTTTCCTATCATCGGTTGGTTGTTAATCATACCGGTTGGAACCCTGGTTTCGCTAGGTGGCGCTGTCCAAGCTATCTTCAAGAAGAAAACCAAAGAAGAGACCGCTGAGAAGGCCGCTAAATAATGAACATCACTCGTCGAGACTTTCTCAAGGTGCTGGGTATCCTCGGTGCCGGTGCGGGAACCGCTGCTGGTTGCTCTCCCATGGCCAGCTATTTTCCAACCCAATCGGCTGGGTTCCCAGACCCTCCTCAGGTATCCTCCCTGGAATGGCGGGCCTTGAACCGACTCAGTTTCGGCCCACGTCCCGAAGAACGTCGGCGATTGACGGAGATCGGCCTGGAAAATTATCTGGAAGAACAGCTCAGTCCAGAAAATATCAAGGACCACAAAACCGATTTACTACTGAGCCGCCTAGAAGTCCTTGAGATGGATGCCGATTCCCTCCGCAACCGGGGTGACAAGATCTTTGACAACTTTGACCCCGCATTAGTACTGGATGATTTCCGGCAGGCAACAACATTGCGGCAAGTATATAGCAAAAAACAGCTGGAAGAGATGCTCGTCGAGTTCTGGACCGACCATTTTAATATCTCGGTCCAAAAAGGTGATTGCTGGTTCTTAAAAATTGTGGATGACCGTGAAGTGATCCGGGCACATGCATTAGGAAACTTCCGGGAGTTGTTGGGCGCGTCAGCCCATTCCCCGGCCATGCTGGTTTACCTGGACAACCAGGAAAATCACAAAGACGCGCCCAACGAAAACTACGCCAGGGAACTATTGGAATTGCATTCTTTAGGCGTTCAGGGCGGCTACAGTCAGGATGATGTGATGGAACTTGCCCGCTGTCTGACCGGTTGGCGGATCAAAGAACATTTCTGGAAGGGTGAGTTGAAATTCGATCAGGATAGTCACACCCCTGGAGAAAAAACCGTACTGGGAGAAATTATTAAATCAACCGGCGAAGGGGAAATAAATCAAGTCCTGGACATTTTGGCACAACACCCTTCAACTGCGGAAACGGTCTGCACAAAACTGGCCCGCCGCTTTTTGGCAGACAACCCTCCCCGCGAGATCATCACTAAAGCCAGTCAAACCTTCCTCGAAAGCCGGGGAGATATTAAAGCTGTGCTGCGGATTATTCTGCTGGATGGCTTTCCACAAATTCAACATGAGAATACTCCCTTGAAATACAAACGTCCGGTAAATTACCTTGTTTCAGCATTACGAAGTTCCGGGGCAGACACTGATGGCGGAAAAGCTCTTCAACGTTACCTAAAAAACATGGGGCAGCCGCTCTATGACTGGCCCACACCGGACGGCTATCCTGATACCGAAGCTGCCTGGCAGGGCAACCTCCTTCCTCGCTGGCAATTTGCACTTGACCTGGTCCAAAATCAGATCAAGGGAACCAAGTTCGATCTGGATTCTTATCTGGTCGATATTCAGTCCGGGGAAGCAAGTTTCTTTATTGATCGAATAGCCAATAACCTTTTGGGCGGAAGCTTACCCCCTGGAATGGAAATTGAACTTCTCTCTGCCCTGGAAGAAACACTCAATGACAATCCCCGCCAAGCCGCAGAAGTGGTGATCGCAGGTGTTCTGGCATCCCCTACTTTCCAATGGCGCTAAACCTCAAAAAAAGGAATCTAATGAATACAGAAATATCCTTACCAAAAAAACATCAATATCTGTTCTGGATCATCCTGGCAGCATTTTCGACCTTTTTTGCCGAGGTGTTCTCCGGATCGGATATGTTCCCATTTTTCAATGCCTGGGGGATCCTGGTCGTCGTACCACTTTACGGACTTCATATCATACTTCTGGGCAGTCTGGTATACCGGGCAGATAAACCACGTTTTTCCAGCCTGATCTACGCCGGTATGCTTTTCGGTTTATATGAAGCTTACCTGACGAAAGTTCTCTGGGCTCCACCCTGGGGTGATCCAGTCATTATCGCCGGTTTTGCGCCTGTGGAAACCATAGTGCTGGTCTTCTGGTGGCACGCCTGGTTTTCATTTATCATCCCACTCCTTGTGGCTGAAAAATTACTCACCGGCTCTACCAGCCTGGGACATAGTTTGCCCGGGAAGATCGGTAAGTTTTTCAACAGCTGGGGAGGTTTGGCCTCAGTAATGGCCTTTGGAGGACTCTTCCAGAGCATCAATTCTCCTGATGTGGGAGCATCATTAATTTCCGGGGTCTCTACCACCGCCGTTCTGGTCGGTTTGGTGCTGCTTTGGAAACGGATCACCAAAGATCAAACATATACTATGTCTGATCTGTTGCCGGACCGAAAACAGTTCAAGTGGTTGTTGATCCCCGCCGGGATCATGTACCTGGTGATGGGAATCCTGATCCGGCCGGATTGGTATCCGGGATTGATCGGCCATCTGATGATCTGGATCCTATACGGAGTCACGATTTATTTATTCTCATTGAGTGTAAAAAAATCTGCCCCAGAACTGGATGAAAATCAACTGGAAAGCTGGACGCCTAAAAAATGGCTTATCCTAGCTGGCATCTTTCCCCTAGCAGCAACAGCTGGAGAAATTCTGATCGGACAGTTCTTTGAACCTCTGGCTCTGATCTTCTGGTTCGGTGGGATCATCTTCGGGATTGTAATGTTCATCAAGGCTTTACGATTGACATTCCCCAAAAAAGGAGAACCCCTGCATGGTGAAGCATAAATCCTTGATTCTCGCTCTTGTGTTACTGATCAGTGCAGGGATCGCCTGTAATGATGGCAGCGAAACAAAACCAGCTCCGGAAATAAATACCTACGCATCGATCCCAACCCCTGCCGATCCAAGTCCAAAAGGGGATCGGATCCTGGAACTGGATGCAAACGCCCCGGAAAACGAAGATTTCAACCAGACCATCTTTCTGGCCCGGGAGCTGGGTGCGGAATCGATCCGCCTTTCTGTCTATTGGGATGATATCGAGATCAATCAGGGAGTTTACAATCCTGACCCTAACTGGTTGGCGATTGCCAACCAATACTATTCTGCTCAAAATCTAGCAATCTCTCTCACTATCTCCGTTCTCGACACCACCGAGACCCGACTACCTGATGATCTGGATAGGATATCCTTCTCGGACCCGGTGATGCTCGAACGGTTTATTGGGCTGCTGGAATACATCAAAACACAGTTGGTTGATGTGAAATTGGTCTACCTGGCAATCGGAAATGAGATCGACGGGGTCTTAGGAAGCGATCCGGTTGCCTGGGAAGAATACCGCGATTTTTTTGAACCGGCAGCAGAGTATGCTCGAGAGCTCTGGCCAAACCTTCCGGTCAGCACCAAAGTGACCTATGACGGTTTAGCAGGATCCATAATGGAGAATGCCCAGGATATGTACCGGAATTCGGATGTGGTGATGACAACCTATTATCCTTTGAACAGCGATTTCACAGTCAAAGATCCAGACGTTATTTTAAATGATTTCCAGACCCTGGCAGATCTCTTTCCCAAAAAAGAGATCCAAATAACAGAGATCGGTTATCCCACCAGTGCAGATAATAACAGCAGCCCCGAAAAACAGGCTGAGTTCATTCACAATATGTTCCAGGCCTGGGATGACCATCATGACCAGATCACGCTCATCTCCTATTCCTGGTTATCAGATTTGTCGCCAAGTGCTGTATCGGAATTGGAAACCTATTATGGTCTATCAGGAAAAGAGTTCAGTGAATTTTTGCGCACTCTCGGGCTAAGGACCTACCCGGATAGTGGAGAAAACAAAACAGGTTTCGATATCTTCCAGACCGAAGCCAATCTGAGAGGTTGGTAATTAATTGAGGAATACACAATGTTGATAAAACAAAACTTTCCGGGCGCCGCGGCTGCCAAGGAAGCCCTGCCCCGCAATTATTCCCCCTTTACACGACTTTCTTTTGCACCTTTGAACACCGCGCCTCGAGGTGATACTCTGGTTGTGGTATTCCTGCGCGGAGCCGCAGACGGGTTAAATATAGTTATCCCCCATGCAGATGAAGATTATCACCGTCTGCGGCCCAGCTTGCGCCTGCCGCGGCCGGATGATCCCCGGGCAGCTGAAGATCGGCGGGCCATCGACCTTGATGGATTCTTTGGATTTCACCCAGCTCTCCGGCCGCTGCTGCCGGCCTGGGGTGCGGGGCAGTTGGCCTGTATCCAGGCCTGCGGCGCCCCGGACGAGTCCCGCTCGCATTTCAAAGCCATGGAGCTGATGGAAAGAGGTGTCAGTGAAGAAAGCGGCCCAGCCACAGGCTGGATTGGTCGGCACCTGGCCAGCTTAAATACAAACAACCCCTCACCATTCCGTGCAATTGGATTGGGGGAGCATATCCCACGCAGCCTGTACGGACCCATTCCAGCCTCTTCATTACGCTCAATCGCCGATTTCCATCTGGGCGACTCAAAATCTGCCCAGGCTCTGGGATCAGCTCTATCAGTTCTTTATGCTGGTGAAAAGGATCTGTGTATCACGGGTCAGGAAACACTACAAATCATGGAAACACTGGGAAAATTGGATCCAAGTAACTACAGATCGTCTGGAAGCGCCTATCCAGAAAGCGATTTCGGGCGCGGCTTGCTGCAGATCGCCATGCTCATCAAAGCTGAGGTTGGCCTTGAAACTGCTGCCATCGACCTGGGCGGCTGGGATACACACTTCGCCCAGGGAGTCCAAGATGGGCAAATGGCCAGGTTATTGGATGATCTCAGTGCAGGTTTGGCTGCTTTCCACAGCGACCTGGAAAAACACATGTCCGGCATCACCCTGGTGGTAATGACCGAGTTTGGCCGCCGGGCGTATGAAAACGCCAGCCTGGGAACAGATCACGGTCATGGAGGATTAATGTTCGTTTTAGGGGGCAATGTTAACGGGGGCCAGGTGATCAGCCGCTGGCCCGGTCTGGGAAAAGAAAACCTAGTAGGCCCTGGTGACCTGGCAGTGACCACTGATTACCGCGATGTTCTGAGTGAAATCCTTTCCAAACGACTGAATAGCTCTGCCCTACCCGAGATCTTCCCGGAATATGAACCGTCCCCGGTGGGAGTTGTGTAACACTGACGGACGACCGAAGACGGAGGATGGAAGACAGAACATTTACATACGTTTCTACTATCATTGCATTCACCCATTTATCTCCATTTTTAATCCCCCAAATTGACACCCCCTTACTCTTTACGATTTACGTATTCTCCGCAACTTCTTACCTAAAATCCCGTATATAATGACAGAAAACAGGAGAAAATTTATGTCATTTATTGGAAATATTATCTGGTTGATCTTTGGTGGGTTTTTAGCCGGCCTAGGCTACATTATCGGTGGGATCGTACTCTGCGCTACCATTGTGGGCATCCCTTTCGGGGTTCAAGCGATCAAAATTGGTGTTGCTACTTTCGCCCCCTTCGGCAGAGATGTAAGAGATCATGAGAACGCCAACAGCGTTGGCAATATCATCTTTAACATGGTCTGGATTATTCTCTTTGGATGGGAAATTGCGGTCGCCCATCTGGTGCACGGGATCATTCTGGCCATCACTATCGTTGGCATACCTTTTGCCAAACAACACTTCAAATTGATCCCCCTGGCCTTACTGCCTTTTGGCCGCGGATATAACTAAAGATCTGGCTTTATAAAGCTTTTCTCCTTGCACTCCCCGCCTGCTGCAGCAGGTGGGGTTTTCGTGTTAAAAAAAGGATGCGTGATTCTAATTCCTTAGGATCACGCATCCTTTACTCTTTTCACATAAATCCTTAATCGACACTTCCTTTCATTATTGCCTTTTTCACTTCCCCAATAGCTTGAGTGACCTGGATATCACGTGGGCAGGCATCTGTGCAGTTGAAAATGGTGTGGCAGCGGTAAACTCCAAACTGATCATTAAGAATCTCCAACCTTTCCATCGCGGCCTGATCACGGCTGTCGAATATAAACCGGTGAGCGTTAACAATCGCTGAAGGACCTACGTATTCGCCATTGACCCAGAATGATGGACAGCTGGTGGAGCAGGCGGCGCACAAAATGCATTTGGACGTGTCATCAAAACGCTCCCGCTCTTCAGGACTTTGCAGCCGTTCCTTTCGCGGTGGAGGATCATCATTAACAAAATAAGGCATCACGGAGCGGTAATGGTCAAAAAATGGTTCCATATCCACGATCAAGTCTTTCTCGATTGGCAAACCTAGAATTGGCTCAATGAGAACAGTTTTAGATTTCAGATCCTGGACAAGCACTTTACAAGCCAGTCGATTGACCCCATTGATCCGGATAGCATCCGATCCACAAACGCCGTGGGCACATGCCCTCCTGAAACCCAGGGTTCCGTCGTCTTTTCCCTTGATCACCTCCAGCAGATCCAGAACGCGGTCGGTTTTTTCAGCTTCCACGGTGAAGGTATCGTAATGTTTTTTCTGGTCGTCTTCCGGGTTATAGCGGAAGATCTTCAGTGTTACTTGCATGGGATTCCCTCCTAGTAAGACCGGACCTTGGGTTCATAATCTGTGATAGTGACGGGTTTATAAGCCAGCCGAACGCCCCCGTTCTCCATCCAGGCCAGAGTATGTTTCAACCATTTTTCATCGTTCCGGTCTGGATAGTCATCCCGAGAATGGGCTCCCCGGCTTTCTTTGCGAGCTAGAGCTGAAACCGCTGTTACATTAGCTATATCAATTAAATTACTCAGTTCCCAGGCCTCTATCAGGTTCATGTTATATTTCAGTCCAGGATCATCCACCTGGACATCTTTAAATCGTTCCTTTATCTCCGCCATCTTATCAACAGCTTCTTTCATACCTTCTTCCACCCGGAACACACCCACATGATCCGCCATGACCGCTTTCATTTCTGCGGCAATTTCGACCATATTCTCTTTCCCATTGCTATTTCGTAAATCATTCAGCTGCTTCATCGCAAATGCTTCCGGTTCCTTTGGAAGATCAGTATAAGGTTCGCCAGCAGCATATTCCGCAGCTTTTAATCCTGAATACTTTCCAAACACGATCAGATCCAGCAATGCGTTGGTTCCCAGGCGATTCGCACCGTGAACTGAAACACAAGCTACTTCTCCTGCAGCATAGAGTCCGGGCATGACCGTGTTCTTTTCATCTACAACGACTTCGCCATATTTATTGGTAGGGATGCCGCCCATCGCATAATGCGCTGTAGGTTGAACAGGCATAGGTTCGGAAACTGGATTTACGCCGATATAAGTCTCACAGAAATCAATGATGTCCGGTAATTTGCTGAGAATATCACTGGCAGTTACACGATAGGGTGAACCATCTGGATTTTTTCTGTCATCAATATCAGCATAATAGTTGACCACATCTGGGGTGACGTCCAGGTTCATAAAATTCTTTCCGTTAACCCCCCTTCCGGCCTTCATTTCCAGATACATAGCCCGGCTGATCACATCCCGGGAAGCCAAATCTTTCACCGTAGGGGCATAGGTTTCCATAAAACGATCCCCTTCCCCATTGATTAAAACGCCGCCTTCACCTCGCACACCTTCAGTGATCAGGATGCCCATCCGGTAAATGCCAGTTGGATGGAACTGGAAGAATTCCATATCCTCAGCAGGGATGCCTTTTCGTAAAGTCAAGGCAACCCCATCGCCAGTGTAGGAATATGCATTGGAAGTGGTCTCCCAAACCCGGCCATGACCGCCGGTGGCGATGATAACTGCCTTGGCCTGGAAAATATGCATTTCACCTGTCGCCAGCTCGAGAGCAACCACCCCAGCTATCCTACCGTCCACAATTAACAGATCCAGCACATAAAATTCATCAAAGAATTTGACGTTATTTTTAATGCTTTGCTGGTAAAGGGTTTGCAAGATCATATGTCCAGTGCGGTCTGCTGCATAGCAAGCTCTCCGGACCGGTTTTCCAGTATCATTATTTGTGTGCCCTCCAAAAGGACGTTGGGCAATAGTACCGTCTGGGTTGCGGCTGAACGGTAAACCCATATGCTCAAGTTCATAAACCGCATCAACTGCTTCCGCAGCCATAAAATCTATTGCATCCTGGTCTCCCAGGTAATCGCTGCCCTTCACAGTATCGTATGCATGCCATTCCGGGTGATCCTCTTCAGTATTACCCAGTGCTGCTCCAATACCTCCCTGAGCTGCCCCCGTATGGGATCGAGTGGGATAAAGTTTACTGATGACGGCGGTGCTGGCGTTATTTGAAGCATATAATGCTGCTGTTAATCCTGCTCCACCTGCGCCAACTACTAAGACTTCATATTGATGTTTTTGCATATTTGGTCTCCACGCAGCTCACTCAGGAGCCGAGAATAACGTAAATGCCTACCAGGCTTGAAAAGATCCACAATAAAAATATGATGAAACGCAGGGCTGCTTGCCAGAATCCTGGTTTGGAGTAATCCTCCACAACCACCCTCAGACCATTAAATCCATGAGTGGCTGCAAAAGCTACCGCCAGGATTTGGATAATCTGCCAGAATCCATTAGCCCAAAGATATAAATCCGGGATCTCGCTGTCCAATACATGATTGGAATTTTGGAAAAAGGCCCAGCGCATTAGCGTTCCAAGATCCATTTGTGTTCTGGCGCCCATTATTAAACCAAGACCAATACCCAGAACAGCCAGCAGAATGAGGGTTAAACCCGATAAGCGGGTAAAGATCCACATCAGGTATTCCAGGTTCCAACTGGGTTTTGGCATAACTCTCGATCGCATTAGTACCTCCGTGACTGATTAACCCGCCAGGAAACGCCGGATCATGATAAAGGCTGTCAGGATATAGAGGGGCAGGATCACAAACCATTCCAGCCAGGTGGATTCTTTCTGATAGCGGATCAATCGCGGCCAGATATCCAACAGAATGATCCTGAATCCATTCACGCCGTGGAATATGGCACAGAAGACAATAAATAGCTGGAAGTAAATCGATTCGTAAATAGTATTGATGAAGATTCCCAGATCGCTGCCCATCTGCTGGGTGAGAAAAGAAGCCAGCACATGCAGTGTGACAAAAATGATGATGCCCAATCCGGAGATACGATGAAGAACCCAGGCTAACATCGGTCCCCCACCTTTATATTTTGCGCCTGCGTACAAACCCACCTTGCGGCTTAACGCCATGGTTTCCTCCTTAAAACGTCAATCCGGGAATATCTGATTTATATAAAACCATACATGATTTAGCAATTATCCCTTCATTATGTCACCTGAGGGCTGAATTCTGAAAGTGACATATCTCACAGTTTGTTAGTCCAAGATATCATCAGACCAGAAAGGGGTTCTGGTCTATAATGGTGAAATAATTTTCAGATTACTGGACCTGACGTCAAAGCACTATAGACCAAAATCATTTCTGGAGTGATTTATGCCCTCAAAATATCGCTCACCTGTAATGGATCGACGAAGTTTTGTTAAGATCGTCACCGCTTCTCTGGGGTCGCTGATGGCTGCCATCGTTGGGCTGCCCGTGATCCAATATTTCATATCTCCTGCCCTGGGGAAAACTAGTAGTGATGATTGGATCTCACTGGGTTCTGTGGATAATTACCCAATTGATATACCCACATTATTCAATTTCACCATCACTAAAGTTAATGGATGGGAAAGGAGCAGCCATAGTTATGGCGCTTTTGTTTTAAGGAAAGAAGGTCAGGATCCGATAGTTTTTTCAGATATTTGCACTCATCTAAGCTGTCGTGTGAATTGGAATGATGAAAAAAGTGAATTTTATTGTCCCTGCCACGCCGCCTTTTTCGGTAAAAACGGCGAGGTTGTTTCCGGTCCACCCCCCCGCCCTTTAGATCGTTATGTAATTAAGCTGGACGGGGATCAGCTCTTTATTCATCTCACGGAAGGTTAATATGGCAGAGAATGTTTTCAGCTGGCTGGACGAACGTTTAGGTTTAAAGGCAATTTACGATACTATCCTTGATCGCAAAGTCCCTAAAGTAAATTGGTGGTTCACACTGGGCAGCGCCAGTCTTTTCCTGGGAGTCATGCAGGGGATCACAGGGATGCTGCTCTCTGTTTATTATGTGCCTACGCCCGATCATGCCTATGACAGCATCACTTATATTATGACCGGGGTGCAGTTCGGCTGGCTGATCCGGGGAATTCACCACTGGGGCGCCTCATTGCTTATCCTGACAGCCTTTATCCATATGCTACGGGTTTTCTTTTACGGCGCCTATAAATATCCCAGGGAGTTCACCTGGATTACCGGGGTCGTTCTACTGATCTGTGCTCTAGGAATGGGATTCACTGGATACCTGCTGCCCTGGAATCAGCGTTCCTACTGGGCAACGACAGTCGGCACGGAAATAGCAGGGACGGTACCATGGCTGGGTGATTTCATCATGCGGGTCCTGCGAGGCGGAACAGATCTAAGCGCCTTGACCTTATCCAGATTTTTCTCTATGCACATCTGGATCATACCTGCCATAGTCCTGGCTGTCGTTGGTACTCATCTGTACCTGGTGATCCGCCTGGGCATCTCCCATATTCCTGATAAAGACAGCTGATCCACTAGCTGCATAATTGCGGACATGATTGAGGAGGGATCCTGTGAACGAAGAACAAAAACAAAAATACAAACAAAAATACGATCAGGCCAAACAGAACGGAGTTAAGTTCTGGCCCGATATCATCTACAAGGATCTACTGGTTTCATTTGCTTTATTCATATTGTTAATTGGGCTGGCAACATTTGTTGGAGTTGCTTTCGAACCCAAGGCAGATCCCAGCGATTCCACCTACGTTCCCAGGCCAGAATGGTATTTCCTATTTCTGTTCGAATTCTTGAAATTCGTTCCAGGAAAAATTGAATGGATGGGAACCTTTGTCATTCCTTTATTAGGGATCTTGGTCTTAATTGCCCTGCCCTTCCTTGACAGGAATCCACTCCGCCATTGGAAGAGCCGCCTGACAGGCGTCTCGATCATGGGAGTCGTAGTACTGGGCATGGTGGGACTAACCATTCGATCTGTCATCACCACACCAAAAAATGGGGAAGGGGTAGCAGCCAATACCCCGACGGAAAAAATGCTTCTGGGTGGAGACCTATATGGGACCTACTGTGTTGAATGTCATGGACCAGATGGTGAAGGAGGGATAATTGCTGGGGTAGAAGGACTGGAAGGTGTAGAGCTCAAATCCATCAGCAGCTCAGATGAAATGTACACTCGCTCGGATGATACTCTGCATGCCATCATTGATTACGGACAGCAAGATCTGGGCATGCCTCCTTACGGTCTAGCTTATGGAGGAGAACTAAAGAAATTTGAAATTGATGCCCTTGTATTCTATATGCGGTATACCTGGGACGATCGCGCTGAACTGCCTGCTGACGCGGCTTCGGCCGGGGCGATCCCAGCTCTTGCGGAAAATGAAATCCCATCCTACGAAGTGCATATATCAAAGATCATCCAGCGCTATTGTATTTCCTGCCATCGGCCCGGGAAAGAGAACAACAATTATCTTATGGGCACTTACCAGGAAATCCTCACTACGGGTGATAATGCAGCCAGCAATTTGATAGGTGGCGATCTGAACAGCTACCTGACCCTGACCATCCGGGGGGAAGAAATTTTCGATGAGAATGGAGAAAGGATCGTTCAACAAATGCCACCCACCAAGTTGATGAAAGATGAATATATTTCAATCTTTGAAAAGTGGGTATTGAATGGTATGCCGGAGACCGCAGCTGATGCGGAGGCTTTGATTGTAGATGTACCAGCAGAAGAATAGAAGTTAAAGGTTAAATCCAAAACGGTTTCCATCTAGGAAACCGTTTTGTTATTTTAAAGGTGTTCACTCTTTACGGTGAAGCAAAGAGAGTTGCTTCCAGTGTATTCAACTTGGATGAAAGCAGCTCAAGATCGGTTTGGACCGTAAACCCATCACCTGCCAGCTCAATCATGATCAAGTTGTGTCTCTGGATCATATTTTCGACCACTTCTACTTGATCTGCATTTAACATCCCTTCAAGAGCCTCGAGAGTTGAGCCAACTTTGTCTAGAGCCAGTTTTGCGTCCGCCTCGCGATCCTGCTCAACAGCCAGGGCCGCATCCGCAACAGCTGCTCTAGCACTTAACAAGGTTATGTGAGTAGTGATCAACTGAACCTGTTCGGATAATTTGACATTGTCTTCTTCAAATTCACCAAGTCGCTCAATTTCCGCTTCCAGGGATATGATTTGGTCATTTGCATCAGACACATCCTCATTCAGCACTTTAACCAGCTCTACCTGGGGCTGATAACGGAACGCGCTATCAAAGAAAAATCCTCCCGCAAAGGCAATCGCTATCACTACCATCCAGATCAGGAACTTACGCCAGATCATCCGCACCTTGGAAGGTTTTTCTTTTCCTGGTTTCTCAGGGCTTTCAACAACCTCAGAATCAAAAGATGAGGGGGTTTCTTCTACTGGTTCTTCTTCCTCTTTCTGGACTTCTAATTCAGCCTCGGTGATTTTTTGTTCAAGTTCATCCTGGGGTGTATCTTCATTAATAGTCATTCGTTCCTCCTCAGTATTTCTAAAAACGTATGTGACATTATACCTGATTCCTATTGGCATGCAGCGGACTGAAAAACATCTGATTGCTTTTAGGAGTAAAAGCAGAAGAGCTGGCTTACACCAGCTCTTCTTATCCACTAATCTTAGGAGAGATATGGATGGATTATTTTGCTTTGATCTTGATGGTTTTCGGAAGAGCTTCTTCGGCAACAGGCACTCGTAAGGAAAGAATACCTTTTTCTAAATTAGCTTCAGATTTTTCCATATTCAGCAGTTTCGGCAGACGAATTACACGGCGGAATTTTCCAGTCGGTCGTTCCCTTCGCAGGAATTTGACATCTTCGTCAGCGGCCAAAAACTCACCAGAAATAACAATGGTTTTTTCAACGATCTCGATATCAACATCGTCTGGTTCA